>Ga0182741_1001237_pt1 | contig 34249 bp, 36 predicted proteins | sample eDN5th37CBELigOP_FD_128874 | JGI IMG/M metagenome (GOLD analysis project Ga0182741, IMG submission 128874) | Enriched Organic Plus compost microbial communities from Emeryville, California, USA - eDNA 5th pass 37_C BE-Lig OP (version 2) (version 2) ... | reverse complement strand
GTGCTCGCGGCCGTCGGCCTGATCATGATCCCGTTCGACCGGCTCCGTTCCGACAGGGCCGCGCTGGTCATCGCCCTGCTGCTGTTCCTCCAGCTGCCCCTGCTCGCGCGCGCCTGGGGCTCCGCCGTCGGAGCGGCCTGGGCCACGGCGCCGGCGGTGTTCTTCGGCGACAGCGGGCTCGCTACCCAGGCCACCGGCACGCTCGGCGATGCCATCGCCAGCAACGCCGGGCCGGGCATGGTCGCCAAGTGGTCGTTCTACCTCGAGACCGGCCGCGTGGTGGAAATCGCCGGGCTGTTCCTCGTCGGCATGGTGATCCAGCGCCGCGCGCTGTTCGCCGAGGCTGCGTCTCGCCTGCGGCTGTGGGCCGGCATCGCCGTCGCCGCGGGGCTGCTGTGGCTGGCTGTCTCGCAGCTCGAACCGCTGCTGCTGCCGCCCGCGCCCGAAGACGGCGGCGCGCCGATGCAACGGCAGTCGATCGAGTGGTTCACCGGCCAGTGGCGCGCGCTCAGCGCGATGGCGTTCCAGGTCGGGGTCTTCGTGCTCGCCTGGCACTCGCCGCTCCGTAGCCTGCTCGCGACGCTGGTCCCGGCCGGCAAGATGACCCTGACGCTCTACGTCGGCCAGTCGCTGGTCGCCGCACTGCTGCTCTACGGCTACGGCCTCGGCCTCTACGACGACCTGTCGAGCGCGGCGATGGTCCTCGGCGGGCTCGCCGCCTTTGCGCTGCAGCTCGCGCTCGCCGCGTTGTGGTACCGGTTCTTCCGCTACGGCCCGCTCGAATGGCTCTGGCGGGCGGCCACGCGCACGACGCTCGACGTTCCTTTCCGCCTCGCGCGCTCATGAAAAAAAGGGGCGGCCGTCGCCGGCCGCCCCTTCTGTCCCGGATCGGAGCTCGCCGCTCAGATCTTCTTCTTCGCGGTGATCGCCCACTCGCGCGGCCGTCCCGGCAGGCCGGTGACGAACCCGGCACCCGCACGGGTGAGGTCGAACAGCGTGTGGAAGTAGTACTTGTCGAACACGTTGGTCACCTCGAGTCCGAGCTCGAGATCCTCGTTGGCGTTGCGCCACGAGATTCGCGCGTTGGCGATCGTGTAGCCGTCGATCAGGTTCGTCGCCCCGTTGACCGCGTTGGTGTAGACCTCGCTCTGGTAGGCGGCGTCGACGCGCGGGATCACCGAGCCCGAGGAGCCGAGCGGGATCTCGTACTGCACCCCGAGCGACCACTTCCACTCCGGCGTGTAGGTCGAGACCATGCCGGGGAGGATGCCGCTCGCCGGGTCGAGCGAGTCGGCGACGTAGTCGAAGTCCGTGTAACTCGCCGAGCCGTCGATCAGCAGGCCGTCGATCGGCCGGATCGTGGTCTCGACCTCGACGCCCTTGACCTTCGCGTCACCGGCGTTGGCCGGCAGCGCGCAGGGCACGGCGAAGCCCGGCCCGGCCTGCGGGCAGTTGCTCAGCGCAAGCTGGATGTCCTCGTAGTCGCTGTAGAACCCGGCGACGTTGAAGCGCACCCGGCGGTCGAACAGCTCGCTCTTGAAACCGACTTCCCACGATTCGAGCGTCTCGGGACCGAACGACAGCACCTGCTGCGCGAAGAACGGCCGCGGGTTGATGCCGCCACCCTTGAAGCCGGTCGACCACTGGGCATAGACCGAGATGTCCGGCGTGATCTCGTACATCGCGTTGAGGCGATAGTCGAAGCGGTTGTGGTCGTAGTCGCCACGCACGCCGTCGAGCGCGCCGAGCTGCGGATGGGCACCGCCCTCGAACGTCCGCCGCGAGTAGGTATAGTCCTTGTGCTCGTCGGTGTAGCGGATGCCGGCGGTCAGCGTCAGCGGGTCGACCGGACGCCACGAGAGGTGCGCGAAGGCCGCCTTGGTGTCGGCGTTGACCGGGTCGTTGCCGAGGAACGGATCGAGGCCAGCGTAGCGCAGGTTCTGCGTCGTCGCGTAGACCGAGCGCTGGTCCATGTAGAACCCGCCGATCGTGTACTCGAGCTTGTCGTCGAACAGGCTGCCGTTGAGCCGGACTTCCTGGCTGAACGACCAGAAGGTCAGGTCGCCGCTGCCGAGGCTGTGCGCGAGCGGGGTCAGGTCGTCGTCGTTGCTGAACCGCGTGCGGTAGTCGCGATAGGCGGTGATCGAGACCAGCTGCAGGTTGTCGGTCAGGTCCCAGTCGACCTGGCCCGAGACGCCCCAGCCGTCGTACCGGCTGCGCCCGTCGACCACCTGCAGTGGCGAGCCGTTGTCGGGCAGCGACATGTAGGTGGCGTAGTTGCAGTACGGGCCGCAGACGAAGCGCGAATCGTACGGGATGTCGGCCGCGAACGGGTTGATGTCGAACACCCGCGCCGCCGGGTTCGGCGGATAGGGATAGTTCGGGCTGACGACCGCGCCCGCCTCGTTCTCGCGCAGCAGCAGCACCGAGCCGCCGACGTTGCGGTGGTCGTGCGTGTAGTCGGCGGCCAGGTTGATGTCGATGCGGTCGGTCGGCTGCCAGCGCAGCTGTCCGCGCACCGCCTGGTAATTGACCTCGCCCTCGTCGGCGAGGACGCAGTCGTCCGCGGTCTCGGGAAGGATGCGCGGCACGCCGCCGGCGGGGTTGAGCGAGCTTTCCCCGGCCGGGTTGACGCAGCCGAAGTCCATCCGCTTGATGTAGCCGTCCTGCAGCTTGGAAACGCCCGACAGGCGGGCCGAGAGCGTCTCGCTGATACCGATGTCGGCGCTTGCCCGCAGGTCGACCCGGTCGCGGCTGCCGTAGGCGGCCGAGACGGTCGCGCTGTTGTCGCCGCGCGGACGCTGCGAGTAGAGCTTGACCGCGCCGCCGATCGAGTTGCGCCCGGCGAGCGTGCCCTGCGGACCGCGCAGGATCTCGACGCGGTCGAGGTCGAGCAGGTCGAACATCGAGCCGGTCAGCGTCGCGTAATAGACGTCGTCGATGTAGAGGCCGACGCCCGGCTCGAGCGCGGGGTTGAAGTCGTACTGGCCGATGCCGCGAATGCTCGCGGTCATCGACGGGCCGAAGGCCGTGCCCTGCGGCTTCAGGGTTACCGACGGCGCCTGCGCGGCAACCTGCGAGATGTTCGTCTGGCTGCGTGCCTCGAGCATCTCGGCGTTGACCGCGGTGATCGCCAGAGGCGTGTCCTGCAGGTTCTGCTCGCGGAACTGGGCGGTGACGACGATCGCGTTGTCGTCGGCTTCGGCGGCTTGGTCCTGCGCGACGGCGGGCGCGGCGGCGAGGGCCGCCGCAACGGCCGCGATGCTGGCGGCGGGAACAAGGGCAATACGGGGACGCTGGCGGAAACGCGCCATTCCTCACTCTCCTGCGTTATCTCGTTGACGGCGGGGGTATGCCGACGGTTCGTCAGTAGTGCATACTAATTGCCGGCCGCAAGCGAGCGACGGGCGCTTGGCGAACAATCCGGCGGAACTGATGCAGAAGAGCTACAAAAGCACCTTAGAACAGAATGATACAATCATGAACCTAGCCTAAACACACGCTCGGCGTTGCCCTGCATCAGCATAGCCTTGTGCTCGGGCGGCAGGTCCATTCGATCGTACGCCGCCACTTCGTCGCTCGACTGCTGGTACGGGTAATCCATCGCGTAAAGCACACGCTCGGGTCCGAGCACGTCCATGCAGAACTTGATCGCCGGCTCCCACGCGACGCCGCTGGTCGTGATCCAGATGTTGTTCCTGAAGTAATGGCTGACCGGGTGCTGCAGCTTGACCTGCCTGCCGCCGCGCAGGTGCGCCCGCCCGTCGGCGTTCCCCTGCATCCAGTCGAACCGGTAGAGCTGCAGCGGCATGCACTCGCCCATGTGGCCGATCACCAGGCGCAGCTTCGGGAAGCGGTCGAACGCGCCGGAGAAGATCAGCCCCATCGTGTGCAGCCAGACGTCGTGCGGGAAGCCGCCCAGGGCGCCGAAGAACCCGCGGCTCTCGTAGTGCGGCGCGTTGAACGGCGCGGTCGGGTGGATGTAGAGCGCCGCGTCCATCGCCTCGAGCGCCTCGAGGATCGGGAAGTACTCGAGCTCGTCGATGTAGTGTCCCTGAAAGTGCGAGTTGAGCACCGCGCCGGCGAGCCCGAGCTCGCCCATCGCCCGCTCGATCTCCTTTACCGACCCGGGCACGTCGCGCGGGTCGAACGCCGCGCAGGCCGAGAACCTGTCGGGATGCCGGCGGCACGCCTCGGCGGCCATGTCGTTGGCCTCGCGCGCCAGCGCGGTGCCGTCGCCCGGCCGCACGACCTGCACGCCCGGCGCGGTCAGCAGCAGCAGTTGCCGGTCGATGCCGTACTCGTCCATGTGCGCGAGGCGCAGCTCGCCCAGGTCCTGCAGCATTTCCTGCAGGCTCGGCATCCGCGCGAACATCGCCCCCATGCGCAGCGAATCGTCGTTCGGCGCCTCGCCGCTCTCGGCGTACTCGACCTGCGCCTTGACCAGCGCCGGGAAGGTCCACGCCTCCTCGGTGGCGATGCGCTTGTACGGCGCGTTGCGGTCGATCTCTCCCGCCGGCGGCGCCAGGCCGACCCTCGTGCGCAGGCTGAAGTCTTCCCTGAAGTGGCCCTTCAGGCCCTTTTCGCTGCCGTCCTCGAGCAATGCCATCTGACAACCTCTCCATTTCAGGCCCTGTCCCCCTCACGCGAGAGGAGGGAGCGCCGCAGGCGCGGAAGGAGAGGGGGGCACGCTGTCTGGGCGCTGCCGTCCCGGCACTTCCCCTCTCCCGGCCATCCCCTCCCCTCAAGGGAAGAGGGCTTCGGTTCAGAACATCCCGTTCGAATTCCTGCACGTAGCCGGATCGGGCACTTCCTGCATCACGTCCCAGTGCTCGACGATGTAGCCATCCGCGATCCGCAGGATGTCGATGATCGCGAAGCCGCGCGTGTCGCGCTCGCGGATGAAGTGGAAGTGCACCGCGACGAGGTCGGCATCGCCCCACACGACCCGCTTCACCTCGTGGCTCAGGTCGGGCAGCCGGGCCATGCTCGCCTGCATCATCGCCAGCGTCGCGTCGCGCCCGGTCGGCGCATTGGGGTTATGCTGGATGTAGTCGGGGTGCATCCAGCAGGTGAACGCGTCGGTCGGGTTGTCCTCGACGTAGAACAGCTGGATGAAGCGCTCGGCCACCTGCCGCGTCGTCAGCCCGGCGCGGTTCGAGGTGTCGCGGGGATCGAACGGCGGCGCGTCCACGTTCCACGGGAGGACGCCGTCGGCGGGCCTCACAGCCCCCCTCCCGCTTGCGGGAGGGGTTGGGGGTGGGTCAGTCCGGCCAGAGCGTCGGCCCGTCCGCCCCGCCTCGCGAACGCACACACGCCCATCCCTGACCCCTCCCGCAAGCGGGAGGGGAGCCCGGAATAATCGCTCACTTCGGCTCTTGCCCCGCCAGCAACTTGCCGAACTTCGGGTGCGCGAAGTGCATCGGCACGTCGTGGCGATAGGGCCAGGTCTTGCGGATTTCCTCGGGCGGCAGCAACCGGTCGGGTCCCACCGGGTCCTCGGGATAGAGCTTCTGCGCGGGCTGCAGGTGGCTGGTGGTGTGGGCCCAGCCGTCCTCGTAATTGCCCTGCCACTGCATCTTGTAGTCGAGCCGCTTGATCTTCCACACGCCGTTCTCGACCACGTAGTCGTTCTCGTAGATCCCGGCCTCCATGAACTGCTGCGGCATGAAGTCGGGCTTGTGCTCGAGGAAATCGTCGTGCCAGCCGCCGAACAGCACCCCGCGGAAGCGGCCCTTGGCGGTCTTGCGGTCGGGCGCGACGGTGATGATGTCCTGCATCTGGAAGTGGTCGAGCAGCAGCCCGTCGACCGGCCCCGGCCGCCCGCCGGTAAAGCGGTGCTGGATCCAGTCGCCGTAGAGCCGCAGCACGCCCGCGCGGCCGACGTATTCGCCCGAGAGGAACACCACCACGCCATCCTCGGCAAACAGGTCGGCGACTTCCTCGGGCCGGTTGAAATCGATGTAATAGCCGTAGGCCCAGTGCAGCCGGCGGATCGCGTTGATGTCCTCCAGCTCGCCGACGCGGTGCTCGAGCGCGGCGAGGCGCTGCTCCAAATCGCTCATTGATCGACTCTCCCGGATAGGTTTGTATGCAACACTAACGATCGTGACTGTTTTGGCGAGAGGGTAAAGTCAATGAGCGCAGCGGACCGGCCCTGGGAAGGGCGCGTGGCCTTCATTACCGGCGCGGTGACCGGCATCGGGCTCGGCGTCGCGCAGGCCTTTGCCGACGCCGGCATGCGCCTCGCGCTGAGCTACCGCAACGAGGACGACCGGGCCCGGACCGCCGAGTGGTTCGCGGCGAAAGGTTATGAGCAGCCGCTGTTCTGCAAGCTCGACGTGACCAATCGCGCGCGCTTCGCCGAGGTCGCCGACGAGGTCGTCCGGCACTTCGGCGAGGTTCACGTGCTGGTCAACAACGCCGGCGTCTCGGTGTTCGGTCCGACCGACGAGGCGAGCTACGACGACTACGACTGGATCATGGGGGTCAACTTCGGCGGCGTGGTCAACGGCCTCGTCAGCTTCCTGCCCAGGATCAAGGCCTCGACCGGCCGCCGCCACGTGGTCAACGTCGCCTCGATGGCCGCCTTCCTGCCCGGCCCGCAGGCGGGCATCTACACCGCCAGCAAGTTCGCCGTGCGCGGGCTCACCGAATCGCTGCGCTACAACCTCGCCCCGCACCGGATCGGGTGCTCGCTGTGCTGCCCGGCGCTGACCCGCACCAACGCCTGGACCAGCGCGCTCAAGCGTCCCGACAGCTTCGCCAACAGCGGTTTCCCCGAAGTGCCGCGGGAATCGCTCGAGCAGTTCGGCACCGCGTTCGAGGAAGGGATGGATCCCTACGAAGTCGGCGCCAAGATCCTCGCCGGGATGACCGAGCAGAAGGGCCTGATCCTGACCCACCCCGAGCATGGCCCCGACTTCGAGGAGATTCACCAGAAGCTGATGGCCGCGCTGCCCAGGGAGGAAGCCCCTCCCGGCCGCCTGAAGATCGAGCAGCTCCGCCGCGAGGCGATGAAGGCCGCCGAGGCGGGGCTGGTGATCAAGCTCGACGACCTGACCTGACGCGCCTCACGTCCGCTTCGCGCCCACCTCCTCGCAAGCGGGGAGGGGCGGAGGGGGCGTGAACCGCCGCCCGCAGCAAACTGATACAAACCGCTTGTGGACCTCGCGCCCCGTTCGGCTATCCTCGACCCAGATCAGCAGCTTGAGGAGGCAAGCGATGTGTGAGCTCGACCAGCTGAACGAAATGAGCCGCGTCAGCCGGCGGCAGTTCGGCAAGTTCGGTGCCGTGGCCGGCCTGGGCGCCGCATTGACCCCGTGGGCCACGGCCTGCGCGCAGGGCGCCGGCGGCTTGGTCGAGAACGACGTCTCCTTCGCCGCCCCGGGCGGGACGATGGACGCCTTCTTCGTCCACCCGGGCGAGGGCAAGCATCCGGCCGTCATCCTGTGGCCCGACATCGCCGGGCTGCGCGACGCCAAGAAGGTCATGGCCCGCCGCCTCGCCTCGTCGGGCTACGCGGTGCTGGTGGTCAACCCGTTCTACCGCAGCGCCCCGGCGCCGCAGTTCAAGGACTTCGCCGACTTCCGCGACAACGGCGGGTTCCAGAAGGTCGGCCCGTGGATGGCCGAGAACACCCACGAGAACGTGGTCGAGACGGCGAAGGCCGTGGTCGCCTGGCTTGACCAGCAGGATGCGGTCGACACCGCTCGCGGCATCGGCAACCAGGGCTACTGCATGGGCGGCCCGTTCACCGTGCGCACCGCCTTCGCGGCACCCGAGCGGGTCAAGGCGGCGGCCTCGTTCCACGGCGGCGGGCTGGTCACCAACCAGCAGGACCCCGACGACCCGAACGTCCCCATCAAGCTCCTGCCGCAGACCCAGGCGAGCTACCTGTTCGCGATCGCCAGGAACGACGACGAACGCGCGCCGGACGAGAAGGACCAGCTCAAGGCAGCCGCCGAGGCTGCCGGGCGGCCGGCCGAGATCGAGGTCTATCAGGGCGACCACGGCTGGACCGTGCCCGACAGCCCGGTCTACAACGAGGCCGAGGCCGAGCGCGCCTGGGCCCGGCTGCTCGCCCTCTACGAGAGCGCCCTCTAGCCCGCCGGGCCAAGCTGGACCCCCATCGCGAAAGGTCTATCCTCGCTTCCGGGAAGGAAGCGAGGGAGGCGAGTCGTGTGCGACGAGGACCAGCTTGCCCGTATGGGAGAGATAGCCAGGCGCCGGCGCGGGAGCGGCGGCGTCAACCGCCGCGAGTTCGCGGCGCTCGGGGCAGCGGCGACGGCCGCCGCGCTGGCCCCGCTCGGCCGCGCCGAGGCGCAGACGGGCGGGCGGCGTGAGACGACTGTCCGCTTCGACGTGCCCGGCGGGCGGATGGACGGGTTCTTCGTCCACCCGGCGCAGGGCAAGAGCCCGGCCGTGATCGTCTGGCCGGACATCGCCGGCATTCGCGATTCGTTCATGGCGATGGCCCGCCGGCTCGCGGCGCAGGGCTACGCGGTGCTCGTCCTCAACCCTTATTACGCCGATCAGGAAGCGCCGCAGTTCGACGACTTCGATGCCTTCCGCGAGCAGGGCGGAATGGAGAAGGTCGCCCCCTGGCGCGAGAAGCTGACGCCGATGGTGGTGATGGATGTCGCCCGGGCCGTGGTCGCCTATCTCGATGGCGACGAGGCGGTCGATACCGCGCGTGGGATCGGCGTGCAGGGCTACTGCATGGGCGGCCCGTTCGCCGTATGGACCGCCGCCGCGGCGCCTGAGCGCGTCAAGGCGGCGGCCTCGTTCCACGGCGGCCGGCTGGTCGGCGAGGAGGACACCTCGCCGGTCAGGATGATCGGCCAGACCCAGGCGAGCTTCCTATTTGCCATCGCCCGCGATGACGACCGCAATTCGCCGGGCGACAAGGACGCGCTCAAGGCCGCTGCCGAGGCGGCGGGGCGCCCGGCGCAGGTCAGGGTGTTCCGCGCCGACCACGGCTGGACCGTGGCGGATTCGCCGGCCTACAACTACGACGAGGACGACGCCTCGTGGGAGATGCTGCTCGACCTCTACGAAGCTGCGCTCTGAGCCGGCAGCTCAGCCGTCCGGCAGGTTCTTGCGCTCGAGCGTGACCTCGGGATCGCTGCACCAGCGGCAGTCCGGGCCGACGAACCCTTTGGCGGCCTCGGCGTCGCCGCGCAGCTGCCACTCGAGCCAGTCGACCACGATCCGCGCGGCCTTGCCGCCGTTCGGCTCGAAATAGGTGCCGCCGTGGCCGACCGGCAGGTTGGCCACCGCCGCGGGCACGTGGTCGATCCGCGCGAAGTCGTCCATTCCGTTGACGTAGGCGATGTCGCTCGGTCCGCCGAGGACGTACAGGACAGGGGTGTGCAGCGCTTTCAGCAGGTCCTTGGTCACCTGCATCCCGCCGATCGACTGCCCCGAGGTGTTGAAGATGCCGCTGTTCTGCACCACGACCGTCCTCAGCCGCGGGTCGCCCGCCAGCTCGAGCGCCTGGAGCCCGCCGCAACTGAACCCGCCGATCGCCACCGCCTCGGGGTCGATCATCGCGGCGTAGCGCTCGTCGGCGAGCGCCCAGTCGAGCGCCTCCTTGAGATCGGCCGCCGAGGTCGGCGGCGTCGGCAAGCCGCCTCCCGTGGCCGGAGCGCGCGGCGGCGCCGGCGGTTCCTTGGCATTGGGGCCGTTGCGCCACTTGCCCGGCGCGATGACGAGGTAGCCGTGCGAGGCGATCTCGGAGAGGTGGAGCCGTGAGCTGGCCCCGTCGTCGGCACATCCGCCGTTGCCCCACACGAACAGCCCGAGCTTTCCCGCACCCAGGGCCGAGAGATCGGCCGGACGATAGACGACGTGGTCGGGCAGCGCCGGATCGACTTCCATCAACGCTGGGTAGGGTCCGCTGCCGGGGGTGTCGGGGATGCGGTTCTGCGCGGCGAACACCGCGGCCATGTCGCTGTCCGGAGCGGTCGGCTGCGCAAGCGCGGCGGTCGCCGGGAGCAGCACCGCGGCCGCGAGCGCCAGTCCGGCATTATGTAGCAAACGCACCAACGTGCGGGCGAAGGTATAGCCCGGTGCGGGCAGGTGCCATCATATCCGATGCGCTCGACGGTCGGCCACGGAACCGGACTCCACTTCGGGGCCGGAGTGGGGCAAGGTCGGCTTATGAAAATTCAACTCCGTCCTTATTGGATAGGACTTGCGGCCTTGGGTGGCGTCCTTTTCACGACGTCCCTTTTCGTCATAAACAGGGTCTTTTGGGCCATCGGGGCGTCCACAGTGGCTGTTGATGCTCCCAACGCGCCGGATGGCTTCGTCCATCTGCTGCTAATCATCGCCAGTTGGGATTGGCGCGTATTGCTGGTTCTGGCCGGTGCCTTTTTGCTGGTGCACCTGTGGCTAACCTACCAGCAACATCAATACATTGATGCGGCTCGTAATGAACTCAACTTATTAAACAATGCGAGCGGGCGTCTCGCTGAGATCGAAGCCGCCCAGAGAGACACCAATGAGAATTGGGAGGCGTTCAAGCAGACAACAACTTGGCAGATGAAGAATATCGGCCAGGTGTTGCATATTGCTGCGGCTGAACGAGACCTGCGACAGAAGCTAGAGGTGCTGGCCAGTACGCTACAGTGGCAAGGGAATGAGATGGACCTAGATGCCTGGCGGGGCGGCTACAGTGCTTGGGCAGCGAGCTTTGCAGAATACAAAGCGACGATAAAGGCGGCGATACCCGACGTAGATGAAGGCGTGAGCCCAACGACATCTCAGATGGCGTCCAGTGAAGTCCGGGAGTCGGGGGTCCCCGAAGAAATTCTAACTGACTACTACCTCTTCGCAATTCAGCGCAGCGAACTCAGCAGCCTGAGATCTGCTTACCAAGCGAGGGTGCAAGAGGTTCTTACGTAAGCCTCAGAGTGTCCACCCCAATCGCCTCCAAGCATTGGAGCAGAAACACCGCCGTGAATTTCCCCCGGCTGATCTTGTTCCTGATATTCGGCTCAGAGTCCATCACGCCGATGTCCGCCAGCTTCCCGACTAGATCGGCATAGGTGACGTTCCGGCGCTTAAGCTCGGCTTTGAGCATCCCCTTCACCCGATCTTCCCATTCCTTTTCCTTGACCGGCATTGCATCGCTCCGTGATGTTCAATGCCATCATACGCGATACGTTTATCGTTGACAACGGTGCATTATGCCATCATAAAGAGTGCATAAGCACTGGAAACGATGACATGGCACAACACTTTCTCCTCTCCGCAAAGGCTCGCACCCTCTCCCTCAAGGCGGTTTTCCGCATGGGCGAGGATGCCGCCTATCAGGCGTTCTGCGAAATGCGCTGGCCGGAAACGGAAGGCGAGGCGGTTTGCCCGCGTTGCGGCTGCGTGGAGAGCTACCTCATTGCCACGCGCCGCAAGTTCAAGTGTGTTGCCTGCCACCACCAATTCAGCGTCACCAGCGGCACGATCTTCGCCTCGCGCAAGCTGTCGTTCACTGATTTGCTGGCCGCGATCGCCATCTTCGTGAACGGCGCCAAGGGCATCTCGGCCTTGCAGGCGAGCCGCGACCTGGACGTTCAATACAAGACGGCTTTCGTCCTGTTCCACAAGCTGCGCGAGGCCATGGCGCGCGAGCTGGCTGACCAGCTCAACGGGATTGTCGAGATCGACGGCGGCTATTTCGGCGGATACGTGAAGCCGGAAAACCGGAAGGAAGACCGCAAGGACCGCCGCCTGAAAGCGCACAAGTCCAACAAGCGCCAGTGCGTTGTCATCATGCGCGAGCGCAAGGGCCGCTCGCTCCCGTTCGTTGTCGCCAATGAGGGTGATGCGGTTCCCTACGTCCGCGATCACGTTGGCACTCTCGCCACGATCTGCGCCGACGAAGGCAGCGGTTGGGATGCGCTTCACGCCGGTTGGGATACGCGCCGGGTGAACCACTCGGTCGCGTTCATGGACGAAGGCGTCTGCACCAATCAGGCGGAAAGCTACTTCTCGCGCCTCCGCCGTATGGAGGTCGGGACGCACCACCACATCGCGGGTCCGTACCTTTACAGCTACGCTGGCGAGGCCGCTTGGCGCGAGGACAACCGCCGCGTGGATAATGGTTCGCAGGCGATGACGCTAACGGCGGCGGCGATGGGAGCGCGGGTCAGCCGGGCGTGGAAGGGATATTGGCAGCGGACTTCCTAGCCGGCGGATTCTATCCGTGACCATTTTTCCCTTCGACGAACAGCTCATAAACCGTGTCATAGTAGTCATCTAAAACGAACGAGGCGACCCATTCGGGGATGAGGAATCGGGCGGCAAATTCCGAAACCACAACTGGCGTCGCCTCTTTCCCGGTCGGGAACTCGGCACGCGCTTCGCGCGGGCAGAGGACAAGAGCGGCCATCCACCGAGTATCAAATTCCGACTGATACATGGGTGACGCATGCTTCGCGAGTGGACGATTCTGTACGTCGCGCATCAGCTGAATGAAGCGCGCTCTATCGCTAGCCTCTTCGTCTTCGCTGTCGAAGGCGTGCATCAACTCTTTTGTAAGGGCGTACCGGCGCTCAGGATTATCATCGTCTAGGCTAGAGCAATAGACGATCTCCGCGACCGAATATTCCTCTTCGTAGGGGGAATCCCGGTCAGTGTCTGACAGGTGCCAGTAGGCAGAACGGATAGGGTGCGGGTACACAACCCGTCGCAGATCCACACGCCCAACCCTAGGATGATGCGCGTTGATGCTATCTCGAAGCATTCCAAAGCGCACAAACGGCCGGTGCGCCGACGCCGCCTTCTCGTATAGATCGCTAAAAATCATATGCCCGCCAACCCCGTTGGGCTAGCGGGCATACATTCAGGTTCTGCTATGCGTCAATCGATGTTCGCAACAAGTTCCGCAGTTCCGTTCCCGATTTGGGCTTCGGCTCGGACGATCTGCTCAGCGAGCTCTTCGGCTGTCACATGACTTTCGCATGCGTCGAAAAACTTGATGTTCAGCGTCCGACGTCCCTCATTTGGGAACAGCAGATCGGCAGCGCGATCGATGTAACTGGCCACTGTACCCTCCTTCGTTAAAGTTACGGACACGTTCCTTGGCTTGCAGGTCAGATGCTGCACCTGACCTGAATACCTTAAGGTTCAGTTTAAACGGCCCCATGCCGCATTCTGATCCGCGTGCAAGCGTAAATTTTTTGTTGCCCCCATTTGCGATGCCTTTGTCCGCGTCGCCGGAGGAATATATATGTTGTGTGGAGGCGGTACAAGTGTGCCATTTGGCGATTTGCGAATCTGTCAATCCCCTGTTGCACTCCCGTTCCGCCACCCACCCTCTAGCTGTGCATCGGGCCGCGTGATCTTCCACGCCAGCAGCGCGCCCTTTCCTGCCTTTCTGGACGCCACCACCCCCTTGCGGCGCAACCGGGTAAGCGCATGGCCCACTCGCTTGCGTGTCAGCACACGTAGCGCCCTGTCGGCTTCGTTCATGCGCCGCTGCACCATGACCTTGACCGTCAACTCATCGGTTGTCTGCCAGCGCTGTGAGCCGCGTAGGTATTCCAGAAGCGAGCGCTGAAACTCGCCCCGGAAGGCAGCGTTCGGCGGCGGGAGGGCCTTTATCGGCAAGTCCTCGAAATCTATCTCGGGATCGAACAGGCGGATGCACTGGTCCAGGTGGTCGAGCGCGGCAATCAGGCGCTCGCGTTCCTCTTGCAAGGCATGGATGCGGGCGACGATCTCGCCACGCTTCTTGATCAGGCTACGGACGGCTAGAGGCTTTGTCATCGCCTGCGATGCATAGCGCACAACCCGCGATGGCATCTATCTAGCTGTTGGTGCGCTTGCTACATAATGCCGCGCCAGTCTGCCGATCCCCATCGTCATCTCCCCTTGTTCTCGTTTCCACTCCGCCTGTAACACCGCGCATCCTCGCCCGACAACGGCGGGGCGAGCGGGTGGGGGAGCAGGCGGATGGCAGACAGCTGGATTTCGGGCGCGCGGCGCTGTTGGTTGCTGGCCGTTCTGCTGCTGCTGGCACCGGCGGCACCGGCCTCGGCCTCCGCTGCCCCGGGTTTCTCGCTCGACGGCGCGCGGATCGACGCGATGCTCCATTCGATGGTCGAGCAGGGCCGCGTGGTGGGCGCCGAGGTGCTCGTATGGAAGGACGGGCGCGAGGTGCACTACGGCAGCGCCGGCCTCGCCGACCGCGAGGAGGGACGGCCGTTCACACGCGACACGCTGGTGCAGATCTACTCGATGACGAAGCCCGTCACCGGGGTCGCGCTGATGCAGCTGTGGGAGCAGGGCAGGTTCGGCCTCGACGATCCGCTCGAGCGCTACCTGCCGCAGTTCGCCGAGGTGCAGGTGTGGGACGAGGCCGAGCCCGACAAGCTGCGCCCGCCGAGCCGCCAGATCACCATCCGCGACGTGCTGCGCCACACCGCCGGCTTCACTTACGGCAACGCCGGCCACCCGAGCGATCCCGTGTGGAACGCGCTCATGCCGCTCTCGCCGGACCACACGCTCGAGCGCTTCGCCGAGCTGATGCCGCAGGTCCCGCTGCTCTACGACCCGGGCACCCACTGGCACTACAGCGCCGGAGTCGACGTGCAGGCACGGCTGGTCGAGGTGCTCTCGGGCCAGCCGTTCGACGAGTACGTGCGCGACCATGTCTTCCGCCCGCTCGGCATGACGCAGTCGTGCTGGAAGTGCCCCTCCGAGATGCTGCCGCGCCTCGCGGCGATCTACGAATCCGAGGGTGGCGCCCCGCTGACGCGCATGCCCGAGGAGACGTGGCTGCGCTCGAGCTTTGCGGGCAACCCGATGACCGAGGGCGGCTCGGGCATCGTCACCACGATCGACGAATACATGCGCTTCGCCCGCATGCTGCTCGGCGAGGGCGAGCTCGACGGGGTGCGCATCCTGCAGCCCGCCACGGTGCGGCTGATGGCGACCGACCACCTCGACCCGCGGATTCCGGACAGCGACCGCCTGTGGCTGCCGACCAAGGGCTCGGGCGGATTCGGGTTCGATGTCTTCGTCCGCACCGGCCCGCCGAGGACGCCGCAAGAGAACCGCGGCGCGGTCGGCGAGTTCTTCTGGGACGGCTATCCCTCGATGCTGTTCTGGGTCGATCCGCTCAACGACATGGCGGTAGTCTTCGCGACGCAGAAGGTCCCGTTCGACATGACCCTGCACCACGACATCCGCGACGCGATCTACGGCGGGGCCTACGTCGGCCGATGATCCGCCCGGCGACGCTGGCCGACCTCGACGCGATCGCCGGGCTACGCTCGGCCCTGTGGCCCGGCGAGTCGGCCGAGGCGCTTCGCGCGGAGGCAGAGGCCAGCCTGGCGTCCGGCGATGCCCGCCTCGCCACGCTCGTCGCGGTCGAGGGCGGCGAGGCGGTCGGTTTCGCCGAAGTCTCGCTCAGGACCGACTACGTCAACGGCTGCGAGACTTGTCCCGTTGCCTTCCTCGAAGGGATTCACGTCCGTCCTGAATGGCGTCGCCGCGCCATCGGCCGCGCGCTCGTCGAGGCCGCGGCGCAGTGGGGCCGCGACCGGGGCTGTCGCGAGCTCGCCTCGGACGCGCTGCTCGACAACGCGGCGAGCCTCCGGTTCCACGGCGCCGCCGGCTTCGAGGAAACCGAGCGCGTCGTCTGCTTCCGGAAGCGTCTGTGAAGGCGCGGCTGCCTCAGGCAGCCAGCGCCCTCGACTGGACGTTCCGCTCGATCAGGCGGCCGAACGCATCGACGAAGCCCTTGAAGAACGCCTCGGTCTGCTCGCTGACGGGGTGCCCGTCGTCATCGAACAGCGTGCCCGTGTTGCCGACATAGGCCTCGGGCTGCTGCAGAAGCGGCATGTCGAAGAAGCTCAGCGCCTGCCGCAGGTGGTGGTTGGCGCCGAACCCGCCGAGCCCGCCCATCGAGGTGCTCATCACGGCGGCCGGCTTGCCGGTCCAGACGGCCTGGCCGTAAGGCCGCGAGCCCACGTCGATCGCGTTCTTGAGCCCGCCCGGGACCGAGCGGTTGTATTCGGGCGTGACGAACAGCACCGCGTCGGCGCTGCGCACCTCGTCGCGGAAGCGGGTCCACGCCGGGGGCGCGGCCTCGCCGTCGAGGTCCTCGTCGTAGAGCGGCAGGTCGCCGATCTCGACGAAGCGGAACGCGAGGTTCGGCGGCGCCAGCCGGGCAAGCGCCTTGGCGGCTATCCGGCTGAGCGAGCCCTTGCGCAGGCTGCCGACGATCACGGCAACATGGAAAGTTTGGGACATGCGAGCTTCTCCATAAGTCGGGGTTGGCAGGCCGGGCCGGAGCCCGGCCTGCGCAGGGGGTGCTTCAATGGGCGTCGACGAGCACCAGCTCGGCGTCTTCGAGCGCGGTCACCTCGATCCGCTCGAGCCCGGTGATCGCCGCGCCGTCGCGGGCGCTGACCTCGACCTCGCCGACGCGAACCTTGCCGGTCGCGGGCACGAGGTAGAGGTGCCGGTCGGCGCGGGTGTCGTAGGTCACCGTTTCGCCGGCCTTGACCGTCGCGCCGAGCACGCGCGCCTCGGCGCGGATCGGCAGCGCATCATCGCCCTCGAAGCCGGAAGCGAGCGGCACGAAGCGTCCGTCGCGGTCGCCCCGGGGGAACGGCCGGGTGCCCCACGTCGGCTCGCCGCCGCGTCGGTCGGGGATGATCCAGATCTGGAACAGCGTGGTGGTTTCGTCCTCGAGATTGTACTCGGCGTGCTGGATGCCCGACCCGGCCGACATGACCTGCACGTCGCCGGCCGCGGTGCGCCCGGAATTGCCGAGGCTGTCCTGGTGCGAGATCGCGCCCTTCCTGACGTACGTTATGATCTCCATGTCGCGGTGCGGATGCGGCGGGAAGCCGGTCCGCGGAGCGATCTCGTCGTCGTTCCACACCCTGAGCTGGCCCCAGTTGGTCCGCGCCGGGTCGTGGTAGTCGGCGAAGGAGAAATGAAACTTCGTGTCGAGCCAGCCGTGGTCGGCACCGCCGAGGCTGGCAAAAGGCCTGAGTTCGATCATCGTCGTGTCCTCTCGGGATACCTCGTCTGACGCCGAAGATGGCGCTTGCCGGCTCTCTGAAAAACCCGGATAAACTCGTTCAAAATGTTCCAGAGAGTTGAATAGTGGACATCGGCCAGCCGACGCTCGACCAGCTTCGGATCTTCCTCGCGGTGGCCGAGGAAGGCAGCTTCAACCGGGCCGCGAAGAGGCTGGGCCGCGCGCTCTCGGTGATCAGCTACGGGATCGCCACGCTCGAAGCGCAGCTCGGCGTGCGGCTGTTCGAGCGCGAGGGTTCGCGCCGGCCCGAGCTGACCGACGCCGGCCGCGCGCTGCTCGCCGACGCGCGCGCGGTGGCCGGCGAGGTCGACGGACTGATGGCCCGGGCCCGCGGCATCCGCCAGGGCCTCGAAACCGAGCTCGCGCTGGCGGTCGACGTGATGTTCCCGAGCTCGGTCGTCGCCAGCGTGCTGCGCGATTTCCAGGCGGTGTTCCCGACCGTCGATCTCAGGCTGCACATCGAGGCGCTCGGCGCGGTCGCCGCGCTGGTGCTCGACGGGAAGGCCGACCTCGCGATCGGCGGCCCCGACATCGTCGACCACCCCGGACTGGAGCGCGCGGTCGTCGGCCACGTCGAGCTGGTCCCGGTCGCCGCGCCCGGCCACCCGCTGGCCGAGGCTCGCGAGATCGCCCCCGGAGAGACTCGCCAGCACCTCCAGCTGGTGCTGACCGACCGCTCGCCGCTGACAGAGGGGCGCGAGTTCTCGGTGCTCAGCCCGCGTACCTGGCGCCTCGCCGACCTCGGCGCCAAGCACGCGCTGCTGCTCGAGGGCATCGGCTGGGGCAACATGCCGCGCCACGCGGTCCGCGCCGACCTCGACGCCGGCCGGCTGGCCGAGTTGCGGTTGCCCGAGGCGCCGCCGCTGTTCTACGCGCTCCACGCGCTGTGGCGCCGCGACGTGCGCCCGGGGCCGGCCTCGACCTGGATGCTCGAGGCGCTGACCCTAAGGTGTCAGGCGCCCGGCGACGAAGGTGGCGCCGGGCGCTCTCAGGCGAACCAATAGCAGGTCCCGCGCATCTCGAGGCTGACGCGCGGCGGGGCGTCGGGGCCAGCAAGCGGGTTGTCGAACGCGCCGTGCGGCATCAGCTGCGCGCGTTCGGGATCGCTGTCGCTGGTCTTGAACACGATCGCCTCGTCGGGCGTCATGTCCGGATAGTAGTACCAGCGGTGCGCCGGGTTGCAGGCGAGCAGGTAGTTCGCGAAGCTCCACTCGGGGCTGCCGTCGAGCGGGTCGAAGATCGCCTCGCAGTCGATCAGGTCCTCCGGCGCGACGCTCGGATACGCGCAGAGTCCGAGCGGCACGTCCTGCGTCCCTCCTGCGAGCGAACGCCAGACGTTGTACTGGGCGCTGCGCGCGATCGTGCGCCCGGCCGGCGCCGTCTTCGCCCGCATCGCGGCGGCCGCGTCCTTCGCCATGTCGACGTGGACAAAGCGGGCCGGGTGCGAGTTGTCGTGTGCCTTGTTGGCGCCGGTCTTCTCCGAGAAGCGCAGGATGCCGCGCGGCGTCATCACCACTTCGTCGCACCCGGTGATCCGCTGGAGCAGCTCGGCGATCTCGCCGCGATGGACTTCGGCCACCGCGGCGGCGTCGGTCAGGTCCGGCACCGCGCTCCGGTGCTCGACGAGCGTGAAGCCCTCGCGGTCGAGCGTGCAGTCGAGCCCGCGCGCGTCGGCGATCGTCACTTCGGCGGGCTTGAGCGGGACGAAGTCCTTCTCGTGCGCGTTCGCGTAGAAGTAGGGGCGCTTTTCGGTCCGTTCCGAATAGCCGATCTCGGCGCGCACATCCTTCATGCCGGCTCGAATTCCTCGGTGTCGATCGTCGGCCGGATCGCGTCGTGATAGCGGTGCCCGGCGACGGTGCTCTCGTTGATCAGCGCCCCCGCGGCCTCGAGTATGGCCTGCGGTACCTTGATCTCCCAGGCCGCGTGGTTGTCGGCGAGATGCCCGAGGTTGGTCGTGCCCGGGATCGCGTGGACGTGCTCGCCGCGCGACAGCACCCAGGCGAGCGCCAGCTGCGCCGCGGTCACCCCGGCCTCTTTCGCCAGCTCGCCCAGCCGGTCGATCAGCGCGAGGTTGTGCGGCCAGTTTTCGGGCGCGAACCGCGGCATCTTGGTCCTGAGGTCGCTGTCCTCGAGCGTCGCGGGATCGCGCAGCAGCCCGGCGAGCGCGCCGCGCCCGACCGGCGAGAATGCCACCAGCGCAATGCCGAGCTCGCGGCAGGTCTCGAGCACACCGAGCTCGACGTTGCGCGTCCACAGCGAATACTCGGTCTGCACGGCGGCGACCGGGTGCACCGCGTGCGCCTCGCGGACGTGGCGCGCCGACCACTCGGACACGCCGTAGGCGCCGATCTTGCCGGCCTCGATCGCCCGCGCGAGCGCGCCGACCGAGTCCGCAACCGGTACCTTCGGGTCGAACCGGTGCATGTAGTAGAGGTCGATGTGGTCGGTTTGCAGCAGCCGCAGGCTTTCCTCGATCGCCTGCTCGATCGCCGCCGGCGAGCAGTCGACCCCGCGCCGCGGCCCGTCGACGACGATGCCGCACTTCGACGCGAGGAAGAACTCCTTGCGCCGGCCCTTCAGCGTCTCGCCGATCAGCGCCTCGTTCTGGCCGCCGCCGTAGATCCGCGCGGTATCGAGGTGGTTGTAGCCGAGGTCCAGCGCACGCTCGAGCAGCCGCGCGCCGTCTTCGGGGCTCGGCGGCGTGCCGTAAGCCCACGACAGGTTCATGCAGCCGAGCCCCACCGGGTGGAGCTCGGTGCCGGCGATGGTACGGGTCCTGGTAGTCATGGCCGCCCATGTGCAGAGGCGGGCCCGCAGGTGCAACCCCTGTTACAGCGTCGCGAGCGTGTTCTTGGCCCAGCTGTAGAATTCGTCCTGCTTGCGTCCGAGCTCGTCGGTCGAGCGGCGGTAGCCGGCCGGGTCCTCGTCGATGTTGGCGCTGCGCCACTTGGCCTGGTGCGAAGCCAGCGCCTGGCGCATCTCGAAGAACTTGCTTTCGAACTGGCGCGCCACTTCGGGCTTGGCCTGGAGCCGCGGGTCCGCCTTGATCGAGCCCATCATCTCCGCGACCAGGGTGGCGAAGCGCGTGCGCAACCGGACGATGTCGCGCACCGCCCGGTCGCCCGAGGTCCTGACCGCCTCCTGCATCAGCCTGTGCGTTTCCTGAGCCTCGCTCAGGACGCGGTCCAGTTCAGCCATCTCATGCCCCTGCGTTATTCTTATTCGCCGAGAATCAGCTTAGCTCACGAACTAGTCAAGATCGGTTAACGCGGGGCAAATTGCGCCCCGCGCCTACGACCAGCCGTCCTGCTTCTCGAGGTCTGCGGCCAGCTCGCCGATCACGCGGTAGCAGTCGAGCACCTGCGCGACCGAGCTGTTCGGCTGGCGGCCCTCGCGGATCGCGGCGATGAACTCGCGGTCCTGCAGCTCGATGCCGTTGTTCGACACCGCCACGCCCGAGAGGTCGACCGGATCTTCCTTGCCCGTCACGAGATCATCGTAGCGCGCGATGTAGGTGCCGGTATCCCCGATGTAGCGGAAGAAGGTGCCGAGCGGGCCGTCGTTGTTGAACGACAGGCTCAGCGTGCAGATCGCCCCGGTCTCGCTCTTGAGCTGGATCGACATGTCCATCGCGATGCCGAGCTCGGGGTGCTTCGGTCCCTGGATTGCGTTGGCCTTGACGATCTTGCCGGTCTGGTAGGCGAACAGGTCGATCGTGTGCGCGGCGTGGTGCCACAGCAGGTGGTCGGTCCAGCTGCGCGGCTCGCCCTTGGCGTTCATGTTCTTGCGGCGGAAGAAGTAGGTCTGCACGTCCATCTGCTGGATCGTCAGCTCGCCGGCCTTGATCCGGTTGTGCACCCACTGGTGGCTCGGGTTGAACCGGCGGGTGTGCCCGACCATGCATACGAGCCCGGTTTCCTGCTGCTTCTTCAGCACCGCCTCGGCATCGGCCCACGAATCCGACAGCGGGATTTCGACCTGGACGTGCTTGCCCGCCTCCATGCAGGCGATCGCCTGCTCGGCGTGCATCTGCGTAGGCGTGCACAGGATCACCGCGTCGACGTCGTCGCGCGCGAGCGCTTCGGAAAGCTCGGTCCCCGAGTGCTTCGCGCCGTACTTGGCGGCAACCTCGGCCGCCTGCTCGGCGCGGCGCGAGATGATCGAGACGATCTCGACACCGTCGATGTTCCTGAGGCCGTCGAGGTGCTTTTCACCGAAGGCGCCGGCGCCAGCGAGGGCAATGCGCATGAGGGGAACTCCTTTCAGCTCGTCTGTCTCGTCAATCCGTCATCGTCATCCCGGCGAAGGCCGGGAGCGCGTCCCGCAAGCGGGTCGCCAGTCGTGGTCCCCCGCTCTTGCGGGGATGTGCGGCTATTTCAACCGCTCACGCCTCCGCGAAGCTGGCGCCGCTCAGCACCTTGCGCGGCTCGAGCGGCGGTCCGGCGATCTCTTCCGGCTGGAGGATCAGCGCGCCGAGCGCGGTGTTCGAGGCCGGGATGTGATAGAAGGTGTAGAGGTCGCGGACCTTGTCGCCCAGCGCGCCGCGCATGATCAGCCACATCACCAGCTCGATCCCTTCCGAGCCGGATTCGCGCAGGTACTCGATGTGCGGCATCTTGCTCAGCTCTTCCGGGTCGTTGATCAGGCGGTCGATGAAGTTCAGGTCGAACTCCTTGTTGATCAGCCCGGCGCGCGGCCCCTGAAGCTGGTGGCTCATGCCGCCGGTACCCCAGACGTGGACCTTGAGGTCCTCGGGGAAGCTCTCGACCGCGGCCTTGATGCTGTCGCCGAGCGCGAAACAGCGCCGGCCCGAGGGCGGCGGGTAGGTCACCACGTTGACCGGCATCGGGATCACCTTGCACGGCCATTCGCTCGGCTCGCCGAAGATCATCGACAGCGGCACGGTGCAGCCGTGGTCGACGTCCATCGCGTTCATGATGGTCATGTCGAAGTCGTCGAGGATCAGGCTCTGGGCGATGTGCCAGGCGAGATCCGGGTGGCCGATCACGTCGGGCACCGGACGCGGCCCCCAGCCTTCGTCGGCCGGCTTGAACCGCTCGGCGCAGCCTATCGCGAAGGTCGGGATGATGTTCATGTCGAACGCGCTGGCGTGGTCGTTGTAGACCAGGATCACCACGTCGGGCATGTTCTCGGGCCTGGCGATCCACTGCTTGATCGGCTCGTAGCCGCGGAACACCGGGCCCCAGTAGTCGTCGCCGGTCTTGCCGGTCTGGATCGCCGCACCCAGCGCGGGGATGTGGCTCGAAGTGATGCCGGCGGTAATGCGGGCCATGATCAGCGTCCTTCCTTGATCGAGCGGACGCCCTCGGGCGAACGGCCGCCCTTGAGCATCATCTCGGCATATTCTTCCTGGGTCATCCCGGTCATCGAGCCGGCGGCGAACTGGAAGCTCTTCTTGTCCGTCGAGAAAAGCTTGGACAGGAAATAGATGTTCCCGCCGCAATCGATCATCCGGTTGTAGTCGCGGTCGAGAACGGCCTGCTTGGCCTCCTCGGAGAGGTCCCACTCGTCGAGGTAGGCGCGCTCGTCGGCGAGGAACCGCTGGCGGTTCTCCTCCTTCATCAGGCTCATCGCGAACTGGTTGAGCCAGTAGCCCTTGCGCGCGCGCTGCGCGGTGAACACCCGCGTGCCGGGGATGTCCTCGAACTCCGCGAGGTACTCGTGGATGTTGATCCGCTCTTTCTTCTTGTCGGTCATTGCTCGGTCCATTCGTAGGCAAGCGGCGCCTCGCGGAACGCGAAGCGGTCGAGGTGGCGTTCGATCACGCCGCGCAGGTGCACGTTGCGTTCGTGTTCGCCGGTCGTCAGCGTGATCGCGATGCCGGTCGGGCGCGCGGTCATGACCGCGCTCTCGGTGTCGCTGAACGGGAACACGCCCATCCCGTCTCCCTCGTCGTAACTGGTCGCCATCTTGTGACTCCAGTGGCTGACGAGCTGCTGGATGTAGCGCTCCGGCTTCGCGCAATGCGCGAAACCCTGGGCGGTAAAGGCGGTTTCCTGCTTGGTCATCGTCCCTGCGATTTCAGCCTGGCGTCGAGCCGCGGGAACACCCGCCGCGCGTTGCCTTCGAAGATCGCATGCTTAGCATCCTCGTCGAGCGGCAGCGCGTCGATATATCGCTTAGTGTCATCGAAATAATGCCCGGTCGTGGGATCGATCCCGCGCACAGCGCCGACCATCTCGCTGCCGAACAGGATGTTCTTGGTGTCGATCACCTCGGCCAGCAGGTCGATGCCCGGCTGGTGATAGACGCAGGTGTCGAAATAGACGTTGTTCATCAGGTGCCCATCCAGCGCCGGCTGCTTGAGCATGTCGGCGAGTCCGCGGTACCGGCCCCAGTGGAATGGCACCGCGCCGCCGCCGTGCGGTATGATGAAACGCAAACTCGGGAAACGACCGAACAGGTCTCCCTGCAGCAGCTGCATGAAGGCGACGGTGTCGGCGGCGAGGTAGAACCCGCCGGTCGCGTGCATCGCCGGGTTGCAGCTGCCCGAGACGTGGATCATCGCCGGCACGTCGAGCTCGCACATGACCTCGTAGATCGGGAACCAGTACTCGTCGGTCAGCGGCGGATGGGTGAAATGCCCGCCGCCCGGATCGGGGTTGAGGTTGCAGCCGACGAAGCCGAGCTCCTCGACGCAGCGGCGCAGCTCGCGGATGCTCGCGGCAAGGTCCGCCTTGGGGCTCTGCGGCAGCATGCACACGCCGGTGAACCACTCGGGATAGAGCTGGGTCACGCGGTAGATCAGGTCGTTGCAGGCGATCGACCACGCCTCGCTGACCGCCTGGTCGCCGACATGGTGCGCCATCGCGCTCGCCCGCGGCGAGAAGATCGTGTGGTCGCCGCCGCGTTCCTTGATCAGGCGCAGCTGGTTGGTCTCGATCGTCTCGCGGATCTCGTCGTCGGAGATCGTCGGGTAGGGCGGAGGCGCCTTGCCTTCCTTGAACGCGGCCTTCTGCGCCTCGCGCCACTGGTCGTGCGCGGCCGGAGCCGTCGTGTAGTGGCCGTGGCAGTCGATGATCAGCGTCATGCCTTGTCGTTCCTCCCGTTGCCCTTGATCTTCGCCGCCCGGCGCTGGAGCTCGGCCGTGCCGCGGGTCATCACCGGTTCGATCCCGAGCTCCTCCAGCGTGCGGGCCGATTCTTCCATCTCTGCCGCGCGCCGGAGCCCGTGGGTCTCCATCCGCTCGCGGTTGTAGGCGACGCGCCCGGCCCAGCCGATCGGCTTTTCCGAGGCGTCTAGCGAGGCCATGACCTCGTCGAACACGCCCGCCGCCTCGGCCGCCGCCGCGCATTCCCAGCTCAGCGCCTCGAGCCCCTTGATCATGACCGAGCGGATCATCTTGGTCGCCGAGGCGCGTCCGACCTCGTCGCCGACCACGCGCACGTTGGAGAAGCCGAGGGCCTCGAGCAACGGCTGCGCGGCGAGCGCATGCGGCCCGGAGACGAGCAGCGGGACCGCCATGCCCATGTCGACCGGGGCCATCACCGCGACGTCGACGTAGCGCCCCCCGGCGGCCTCGATCGCCGCCGCCGCCTCGCGCTTGGTCGGCGGCGCAACCGAGTTCATGTCGCACCACAGCGCACCTTCGGGCAGCAGCGGGGCATAGTCCCGCGCCGCGTCGAGCGCGGAATCGGCGGTCACCAGCGAGAGGATGAACGCGCGGCCGCCGAGAGCCGTTGCCGGGTCGTCACCCGTCGCGACTCCGTGCGTCGCCATCGCCGCGCGGCGCTCGGGCAGGATGTCCCACGCGCGCGCATCGCCGCGCCACCCCTTCGCACTCACGAAGGTCTCACCGGCTTCGCCGAAGCCGACCAGCGCCACGAGGGGCGGGGCAAGGGGGGTAGCCATCTCAGTCATCCTTCGGCGCCGCCGTTACAGAATGTATGTAGTGCTTACAAGTTTGCCAGAGGGTGCCGGCACCCTTGACGCAAGCCCCCGCCCCGGTCCACCGGGCAGGCGCACAGGAACGGGAAGGAGTCGCGCGAATGAGCGGTGTCGTCGTCCAGAACATCGAACGAGCCCCCCTCGAGGTGGTCGACGGCCTCGGCGCCTGCGGCGTCGCCACGGTGCACGAAGCGCAGGGCCGGACGGGCCTCCTCGCAAGCTACATGCGCCCGATCTACCCCGGCGCGCGGATCGGCGCGAGCGCGGTGACGATCAGCGTGCCCCCGGGCGACAACTACATGGTCCACGCCGCGATCGAGCAGTGCCGCGAAGGGGACGTGCTGGTGATCGCCCCGACGTCTCCGTGCGAGGACGGCTACTTCGGCGACCTCCTCGCCACCAGCGCCCAGGCCCGCGGTGTACGCGGCCTGATCATCGACGCCGGCGTGCGCGACGTGCGCGACCTGCACGAAATGAATTTCCCGGTCTGGTCGAAGCGGATCTTCGCGCAGGGCACGATCAAGGCCTCGCTCGGCAGCGTCAACGTGCCGGTGGTCTGCGCCTCGGCCTACATCGAACCGGGCGACGTGATCGTCGCCGACGACGACGGCGTCTGCGTGGTCAAGCGCGCCGAGGCGGCCAAGGTGCTCGAGAAGGCGCAGGCGCGGATGGCCAACGAGGAGGACAAGCGCAAGCGCCTCGCTGCCGGCGAGCTCGGCCTCGACATGTACGGCTTCCGCCAGAAGCTGACCGACATGGGGCTGAAGTGGATCTAGCTTGAATCCCCCTCCCGCGTGCGGGAGGGGTTAGGGGTGGGCGTGTGGGCCAGTCGTGGCCCACCCCCGGCCCCTCCCGCGGACGGGAGGGGAAAAGGAAGGCTCGAATGACCCAATCATCAGCGCCCTGCATGTGGATGCGAGGCGGCACGTCGAAGGGCGGCTACTTCCTCGCCTCCGACCTGCCGCAGGACACTGCCGAACGCGATGCGTTCCTGCTGCGCGTGATGGGCTCGCCCGACCCGCGGCAGATCGACGGCATGGGCGGGGCCGATCCGCTGACCAGCAAGGTCGCCGTGGTGAAGAAGTCCGAGCGCGAGGGGATCGACGTCGACTACCTGTTCCTGCAGGTCTTCGTCGACCAGGCGATCGTCACCGACGCGCAGAACTGCGGCAACATCCTCGCCGGCATTGGCCCGTTCGCGATCGAGCGCGGCCTCGTCCCCGCGACGGGCGATGAGACCCGGGTCGCGATCTACATGGAGAACACCGGCCAGGTCGCGATCGCGACCGTGCAGACCCCGGGCGGCAAGGTCAGCTACGCGGGCGACGCGCGGATCGACGGCGTCCCCGGCACCCACGCCCCGGTGCCGCTCGAGTTCCGCGACACCGCCGGCTCCACGTGCGGCGCGCTGCTGCCCACCGGGAATGCGGCCGACGTGGTCGAGGGCGTGCGCTGCACGCTGATCGATAACGGCATGCCGTGCGTCGTGTTCAAGGCTGCTGACGTCGGCGCAACCGGCTACGAGACCCGCGAGGAGCTCGAAAGCGAGGCCTTCGCGCCGATCCGAGAAAAGATCGAGGCCATCCGGCTCGCCGCCGGCCCGCTGATGAATCTCGGCGACGTGAAGGACAAGTCGGTGCCTAAGATGACCCTTGTGGCGCCGCCCCGCCACGGCGGTGCGGTGACCACCCGCGTGTTCATCCCGCATCGCGCCCACGCCAGCATCGGGGTGCTCGGCGCGGTCACCGCCGCCACGGCGTGCCTCGTCGAAGGCTCGCCCGCGGCCGAAGTCGCGACCATTCCCCAGGGCCGCGTCAAGACGCTCAGCATCGAGCACCCGAGCGGCGAGATGTCGTGCGTCATGACCGTGAACGAGACCGGCGAAGTCGAATCCGCCGCGCTGCTGCGCACGGCGCGCAAGCTGATGGACGGGGTGGTGTTCGCTTGAAGCCCTCTCCCCTTCGGGGGAATGGCTTGGGAGAGGGGCCCGCACGCGACGCAACAGGCCCCTCTCAACTTCGGCTGGGACCCGCGTGCGCGGGCCCAAGCCTTCGTATCTCTCCCCTCAAGGGAAGAGAGCAGGGAGTGAGAATGACCGACCGCATCGTATCCTGGCACCCGAACCCCTCGAAGCCGCGCTTCGTCCCGCCGCCCGGCGCGATCGACGCGCATTGCCACGTGTTCGGGCCGATGGCGCAGTTCCCGTTCAGCCCCAGGGCCAAGTACCTGCCCGACGACGCCGGGCCCGAGATGCTGTTCGCATTGCGCGACCACCTCGGGTTCGCGAAGAACGTGATCGTCCAGGCGAGCTGCCACGGCACCGACAATGCCGCGACGCTCAACGCGATCGCCAGGTCGGACGGCAAGGCCCGCGGCGTCGCGGTGGTCGATCCGGCGATCTCCGAGGAAGAGCTGGCCCGGCTCCACGCCGGGGGCATCCGCGGCATCCGCTTCAACTTCCTCAAGCGCCTCGTCGACGACGCGCCGAAGGACAAGTTCCTCGAAGTCAGCAAGCGACTGCCGAAAGGCTGGCACGTGGTGATCTACTTCGAGGCCGACATCCTCGAGGAACTGCGCCCGTTCATGGACGCGATCCCGGTGCCGCTGGTGATCGACCACATGGGCCGTCCCGACGTGACGCAAGGCCCCGACGGCCGCGACATGAAAGCCTTCCGCCGCCTGCTCGACAGCCGGCCCGACATCCACTTCAAGCCGACCTGCCCCGACCGGCTCGACCCGACAGGGGACCCGTGGGACAAGTTCGCCGAGGCTGTCCGCCCGCTGGTCGAGGACTATCCCGACCGCTGCATCTGGGGCACCGACTGGCCGCACCCGAACATGCAGGACAACGTTCCCGACGACGGCCACCTCGTCGACATGATCCCGCGAATCGCACCGACCGAGGAACTCCAGCGTAAGCTGCTGGTTACGAACCCCGAACTGCTCTATTGGTCCGACTAGGGGCCACACAAACGGGGGGATATCCTTCTGCTTACGTCAGCCCTTTCGCGCCGTGCCTCGCTGGTTGCCGGCGCCTTCGCTCTCGCCTGCTCGTTCCCCGCCTCCGCGCAGGATGATGCGACCGGCAAGGAGCCGCGGCGCTACCGCGTCACGGCCGGCGGCCAGATGACGCCGCGGCATCCCGGCTCCGACGACCTGCAGCCGAGCGCGATGGTCAACCTCGATATCGCCCGCGGCGACACGCCGTTCAGGTTTGAGGCGCCCGACGACAGCTTCGGTATCGATCTCGTGCGCAGCGGCGGCCTCTCGCTCGCCCCGGTCGCCAATTTCGAGGATTCGCGGACCGCCCAGGACGTCGGCACCGATTTGCCGAAGGTCGGCTTCAGCCTCGAGCTCGGCGGCGCGGTTCGCTTCCAGCCGAGCGAGAACTTCCGCCTCAGCGCCGAGCTGCGCAAGGGCGTCAGCGGGCACGAAGGCTGGGTCGGAACGGCCGGCGCCGACTTCATCGTGCGCGACGGCGACCGCTGGCTGGCCTCGATCGGCCCGCGCCTGACCTGGGGCGACGACACCTATCACGACGCGTGGTTCGGCGTCGCGCCGGCCGACTCGGTGCCGAGCGGCCTCCCGGCCTACGATCCGGGCGGCGGCATCCACGCCTACGGTGCGACCGCTTCCGTGCTGACCCAGCTTTCGCGGCACTGGGGCCTCGTCGCGTACGCGAAGTACGACCGCCTGACCGGCGACGCGGCGGATTCGCCGATCGTGCTGACTTACGGGTCGCGCGACCAGTTCTGGTTCGGCGCCGGCCTGACCTATACGTTCGGACCGGCGCTCGACTGACTCGCCGGGACGGCCGCTTGCCCGGCCGCGTAGGCTTCCGACAAGACGCGATAGGCGCGAGAGCCCATCGCCAGCAGCGCCACCATCACGCCGAGCGCCCCGGTCACGCTGAACACCAGCGCCATGCCGCGCTCGGGACCGGTACCGTACCAGCCGCCGATCGCCTCGGCGCCCGCTCCGGTGGTCATGAACGGGATGACCAGGAACTGCGTCAGCGGTCCGATCAGGAACGCGGTCAGCGGCGAGGCCGATTGCTCGACTGCCTGCGCGAAGCCGAACACGCGGCCCTGCCGCTCGTAGGGGACGACCTTCTGCAAGGTGGTCTGCTCGGCCGCCTCGGCGAACGGATTGAGGAACAGCCACACGAAGCAGGCGATCGCCAGCATCGCGACCGAGGATCTGAGCGTGAATACCGCCGCGATCGACCACACGGCGAGGTTGACCAGCAGCATCGTGCGCAACGGGTTCCGGCCGAGCCCGGTCTTGGCGATCGTCAGCCCGCTGAGGATGAACGCGCACGAGGCGAAGGCCCACAGCAGCCCCCATTCCTCGACCTCCATCAGCGACAGGCCGTAGGCGTCCATCAGCGCCATGAACACGCCGCCGAGCAGGTTGTTGAAGCAGGCGAAGGCGATCAGCGCGAACAGTCCGGGCACGCCCGCGATGACGCGGATCGTCCCGGCGAGGTCGATCTCGCGCCGCGCGCCGCTGGTCTCGGCCTCGGGCACCGGCTCGCGCACTCGCACGAACAGCAGGTGCACGAACGCGAGCCCCGTCAGCGCGAGCGCGAAGACCAGCGTCGCTTCCATCCCGCCTCGTGCGACGAGGAACCCGCTGATCGCCGACGTGACGACGAAGCCGACGCCGGTAACCATGCCGACGAGGCCGTTGGCCTTGTCGCGCCGGTCCTCGGGGATCAGCGCGGTGACCAGCGTCGTCAGCGCGATCATCCGCAGGTTGCCGGCGATCACCCCGAGCATGACCAGCAGCACCAGCAGCCACAGCTCGAGGCCCGCGACGCGCGTCAGCGCAGCTTCCGGCGTCAGTGACAGCATCGCCAGCGAGGCCGCATAGAAAGCGAACGACACCGCGCTCGAGCCGAGCATCACCCGCCGCTTGCGGTGATGGTCGACGAGGCTGCCGAACCACACCGCGAATCCGGCAGTGAACACCAGGTAGACCCCGCCGATCATGCCCGTCACGAACACCGAGCGCGTCTCGAGGAAGGCCCAGAAGACCAGCGCGAACCAGGCCGTGAAGTTGGTCACGTTCTGGACCAGGTTGTTGACGAGGATCAGGTGGAACGCACGCATCGCCCGCTGCTACGCGTGCGCCCCGCCGCCACGCAACCCGACTGACAGCGTCGCGCCCCGACGCGGGGTCGGGGACCCGTCAGCGGCTGGAGCCGTTGTGCCTGCGAGGAGTATCCGATGTCCCCGAAGCTCGCTCTCGTGCCGGTTCTGGCCCCGTTGGCTCTCGTCGGCTGCGCACCCTCGGAGCCGCTCGCCGGGCCGGACCGGGGGCCGATCACAGCCACTTTCGCCTGCGAGCCGTCAGCGGCGATCACCGTGACCTTCACCGAGGGGATCGCGCATCTCCTCGCCGAGGGTGTCGACGCCGAGCTGCTCCTGCAACCGAGCGGCTCGGGCTACAGCTATGCGGGCGAGGGGCATTCGCTGCGCGGCAAGGGTACCTCGGCGACCTGGACCGATCCCGCCGGCACCGTCCGCGAGTGCGAGGAGCAGGAGAGCACGATGAGCCCGCCCGACGACCGCCGATCCGCGTCACCGCTCGCCGGCACCGCCTGGCGGCTCGTCGCGTTCGAATCCTCCGACGACGCGATCGGCCGCGTCGTCCCGCCGCGTGTCGAGCGCTACACCGTGACCTTCGCCGCCGACGGCAGCGCGGCGTTCCAGCTCGACTGCAACCGCCTCAACTCCCGCTGGACCCAGACCGCCGCCAGCGATCGCGGCGGCGCGATCGAATTCGCTCCCGGCGCCATGACCCGCGCGTTCTGCGGCGAAGACGCGATGGACACGCGCCTGGCCGCCGACCTTGCGCACGTCCGTACCTTCACGATCGAGGGCGATACCCTCAGCCTGTCGCTCGAGGCCGACGCCGGCAGTTACCTCTGGACCCGCCGCACCGGGCTGTAAGCGCTCAGCCCTCGAGCGTCATCCGCACGAAGTCGACCGTCTGCCGCGTCGCCGCGGCGAACTCGGTTTCGGTCGCCTTGAAGCTGCCGAAGTGTGCGAACTGCTCGGGCCGCATGCCGTCGAACTCGTAGGCCTGGCGGAAGCTCGGCAGCTTGAGCAGCTTCTCGAGGCTCGCCTTGTTCGGCTCGCGGTCGATCGCGTTCGGGTCGAAGGGCGCGAGGTCGGCGCTCATCAACCCGGCGATGTAGCCCGGCGGGCAGGTGTAGACCATGTCGCTGCCGGCGAAGTCCTCGATGTGCCGGCTGACGGTCTTGCCGGTTCGCTCGTCCTTCTCGACGCGCATCGAGCATTGCAGCATCTTCGAGGGATGCCCGACGCTCTTGCCGTAGTGGTAGGCACGCTTGAGCACGGCTTCCTCGCCGTCGCGAATCTCGGGCAGGGTCAGCTCGATCCCGCGAGCCTTGGCCTCGGTCTTCCAGTCGCTGAGCTCGCCGAGGCGCGCCGACATGTGCGTGATCACCGAGCGCCACTTGCTGAGGTCGACGCCGGCCGCCTTGGCCCGGAACAGCCCGGCCGAAACCGCCGACATGCAGCGCATGTACTGCGCCACGGTGAAGCTCGTGGTGTTGTTGGTGCTGATCCCGCGCGCGGTCAGTTCCTCGAGCACCTCGTAGCCTTCCTTCGAGCCCGGCAGCTTGACCATCACGTTCGGTCCCTGCGCGGCGATCTGCAGGCCTTGCGCGAGCATCTTGTCGCCGTCGCGCACGAAGCGCGGGTCGACCTGGCCCGAGAGGAACCCGTACTTGCCGCCCGACTTGTCGAACACCGGGCGGATCGCCTCCGCACCCTTCTTCACGAGGTCGAGATACATCGCCCAGTACACGCCCTCGTAATCGAGGCCCGGGTTCTGCTTGGCGATCTGCCTGATCTCGGCCGCCCACAGTTCGGGCGCGAGCTTGATCGCCTGCAGGCTCAGCGGCGGATTGGTGGTGACGCCGCGGAAGCCCATCGTGCCTTCGGTCCTGATCGTCGCGTCGTCGTAGAACCGCGTCAGCTGCGCTTCCCACACGGCGCGTTCGCCCTCGGGAGCCTTGGCGAGGGTCTCCTCCTTCCAGCTCGGGTAGATCAGCGGGCTCGAATCCCACCAGATCTCGGCATCGGGATTGGTGGCGGCAAGCTGCTCGAGCGGGTGGAGCGTGGAATCGGCGACCGGCGTGGCCAGCACTTGTTCGTTCATCGGGTCTCTCCGGTGGGGCGGCGCGGGGCGCCGGCAATCACGCGAGTCGCCCTAGCAAACTTGGCGCGAAGGATAACCCCCCGCATTGCTTCGCGCGGCGACAGGAATTGTTCGTTGGGCGCATCGTGCACCGCCCAGCCTGACGCCGCGCAGCCGCAAAGGTGGACAGCGCCCCCCGCAGTCCCTAAGTGCGCGCGCCCGCATCCCCATTCGAAAGACCGTTCCCATGAGCCTGCGCAACGTGGCGATCATCGCGCACGTCGATCACGGCAAGACCACCCTGGTTGACCAGCTGTTCCGCCAGTCCGGCACCTTCCGCGAGAACCAGCGGGTCGAGGAGCGGGCGATGGATTCGAACGACCTCGAGAAGGAGCGCGGGATCACCATCCTCGCCAAGCCGACTTCGGTCGAGTGGGCCCCGCCGGGCTCGAACGAGACTTTCCGCATCAACATCGTCGACACTCCCGGCCACGCCGACTTCGGCGCCGAAGTCGAGCGCATCCTCTCAATGGTCGACGGCGTGATCCTGCTGGTCGACGCCGCCGAAGGCCCGATGCCGCAGACCAAGTTCGTCACCGGCAAGGCGCTCGGCCTCGGCCTGCGCCCGATCGTGGTGATCAACAAGATCGACCGCCCCGACGCGCGCGCCGACGAAGTGCTCAACGAGGTGTTCGACCTGTTCGTCGCGCTCGACGCCAACGACGAGCAGCTCGATTTCCCGTGTCTCTACGCCTCGGGCCGCGCCGGCTACGCCAGCGCCGATCCCGACGCCCGCAGCGGCGATCTCGTCGAGCTGTTCGAGGTCATCGTCGGCCATGTGCCCCCTCCGGGAAAGCCGGTCGACGGCGAGTTCGCCATGCTCGCGACGTTGCTCGACCGCGACCCGTTCCTCGGCCGCATCCTCACCGGTCGCATCGAAAGCGGCCGGCTCGAGGTCAACATGCCGATCAGGGCGATCGACGTCGACGGCAATCCCGTCGAGGAAGGCCGCGCGACCAAGATTTTCGCCTACCGCGGGCTCGAGCGCGTGCCGGTCGAGAGCGCCGAGGCGGGCGACATCGTCGCCATCGCCGGGCTGACCAAGGCGACCGTCTCCAACACGCTCGCCAGCCCCGCGGTCGTCACTCCGATTGCCGCGCGCCCGATCGACCCGCCGACGCTGGCGATGACCTTCGGCGTCAACGACAGCCCCTATGCCGGGCGCGAGGGCGACAAGGTGCAGAGCCGCGTGATCCGCGACCGGCTGGAACGCGAGGCCGAGGGCAACGTCGCCATCCGCGTGACCGAGAGCGCCGGCAAGGACGCGTTCGAAGTCGCCGGTCGCGGCGAGCTGCAGCTCGGCGTCCTAATCGAGACCATGCGCCGCGAGGGCTTCGAGCTCAGCATCAGTCGCCCGCGCGTGCTCTACCGCGAAGGCCCGAACGGCCGCGAGGAACCCTACGAGACCGTCGTCGTCGACGTCGACGACGAGTTCGCCGGCACGGTCGTCGAGAAGATCGCCCAGCGGAAGGGCGAGATGACCGACATGCGCCCCTCGGGCGGCGGCAAGACCCGCATCACCTTCTCGGCCCCGAGCCGCGGCCTGATCGGCTACCACGGCGAGTTCCTCTCCGACACCCGCGGCACCGGCATCATGAACCGCCTGTTCGAGAAGTACGGCCCGTGGAAGGGCCCGATCCAGGGCCGCCAGAACGGCGTGCTGATCTCGATGGAGCAGGGCGAGGCGGTCGCCTACGCCTTGAACGCGCTCGAGGAGCGCGGCACGCTGTTCGTCTCCCCGGGCGAGAAGCTCTACGAAGGGATGATCATCGGCGAGAATTCCAAGCCGCAGGACCTCGAGGTCAACCCGCTCAAGTCCAAGCAGCTGACCAACTTCCGCGCCAGCGGCAAGGACGAAGGCATCCGCCTGACCCCGCCGCGCAGAATGACCCTCGAACAGGCGATCGCCTACATCCAGGACGACGAACTGGTCGAGGTGACGCCGCAGAGCATCCGGCTGCGGAAGCGGTACCTCGATCCGCACGAGCGTAAGAAGATGGCGCGCAAGGAAGCCTGACATCCTCCCTCCTTCCCGACCAGGAG
>Ga0182741_1001236_pt1 | contig 34261 bp, 40 predicted proteins | sample eDN5th37CBELigOP_FD_128874 | JGI IMG/M metagenome (GOLD analysis project Ga0182741, IMG submission 128874) | Enriched Organic Plus compost microbial communities from Emeryville, California, USA - eDNA 5th pass 37_C BE-Lig OP (version 2) (version 2) ... | reverse complement strand
TCCCCGCCCCGCCATCTTGCGACGCCTCGCGAGCGCGCCCCTCGTCGGGCCGGGATGCATGCAACATAGTTCAGATGAGCATCCGTGTCAAGAACAAACGAGGAACATTGTCCACAGGCTCGCATCTCCACTCCCTCCCCGCGTCATGGCCGGGCCTGTCCTGGCCATTCCGATCGGAAAAGCGCGGCGCCATAAGCAATCGGGATCACCGGGACAAGCCCGGTGATGACGAAGAGGGTGTCATCCCGGACGGCGCCAGCCGATCCGGGATCGTTCTCAGTACAGGGCGCCATTTCCCTCTCCACCGCTCTCGGCTGTTGCCGAGATCGGCCTCTGTCAGTCGCCAGTCGGGAACACCCGACTTGCGGCGGGGAGGGGCAGGGGTGGGGGTGCCGGCACCACGTTCTCTCGTCGTCGCGCTCATACCCCCCTCTCCAACTCTCCCCCACAAGGGGGGAGAGGGCTGCACGGCGCCTCATGAGCCAGGCTATCAGGGTGCAGGCGGCGTGCAAGGCATCGGGATCACCGGGACAAGCCCGGTGATGACGAGCGGGGGAGAGCGTGTCATCCAGGACAGCGTCAGCCGATCCGGGACCGGGTGCCGGATGAGGCGGTGTCTCCCTCCCTTGCGGGGAGGGGGAGGGCGTCTGCGGGTCATGGGCCGGACACTGGCGGCGCGCTTCCGGCTTGCGCATTGCATCCGGCACAGGTTGCGCGAGGGCAGGCGGCTCTCTACCTAAGATCAATGTTCAACACAGGTTTAGGGCCATGGACCTCCTGAAACTCGTTGCGTTCGATCCGGAAGATCTTGCCGTCATCTCGGCCCACCTGCAGGATTCGCTGCTGCGGGTCGGCGATATCGTCTACCTCCCCAAGGAGCGCCGCTTCGCGATCCAGACGCGGCGCTTCGACTGGGAATCGGCGACGCCCCAGCGCCGCCTGACCTGCATGCATTTCGAGCATGTAAAGGCAGTGCGCGTGCGCGGCATCGACCAGACCAACAAGGACGCCGTTCTTAACCTTCTTGCCATTGCGTTCGAGGAAGGCGACCCGCCTTCCGGCACCGCCACCTTGATCTTTGCCGACGGTGGAGCCATCCAGGTGGACGTGGAGTGCATCGAAATGCAGATGAAAGACATCGGTCCGGTCTGGGCCGCCGAGAGCCGCCCCGTCCATGAGGATCTGCCACAGGCGGAGCGCCTGTGATGGTGCAGCGGCTCGATGCGCAGGATTCCTCGTTCCCGGCGGCCTTCGCGGCGTTGCTCGCGGCCAAGCGCGAAGTGTCCGAGGATGTGGACCAGGCGGTGCGCGTCATCATCGAGGACGTACAGGCCAAGGGCGACGAGGCGCTCATTGACTACACCTACCGCTTCGACGGACTGGCGCTCCAGCCGGAGACGCTGCGCATCTCCGACCAGGAGATCGACGCCGCCGAAGCCCAGTGCTCCAGGGAGGCCCTCGAGGCGCTCGCCCTCGCGAAGGAGCGCATCGAGGCCTATCACCGCGCGCAGCGCCCTGAGGATTCCCTGACGACGGACGCCCTCGGCGTCACGCTCGGCTGGCGCTGGACGGCCATCGAATCCGTCGGCCTCTATGTGCCGGGCGGACGCGCGAGCTACCCGTCCTCCGTTCTCATGAATGCCGTTCCGGCGAAGGTCGCCGGCGTGCCGCGCGTCGCCATGGTGGTGCCGACCCCGCGCGGGGAAACCAATCCGCTCGTGCTCGCGGCCGCGCGCCTCGCCGGCATCGACGAGGTGTTCCGCATCGGCGGAGCCCAGGCCGTCGCGGCCCTAGCCTACGGCACGGAGAGCGTCAGGCCCGTCGCCAAGATCGTCGGTCCCGGCAACGCCTATGTGGCCGCCGCCAAGCGCCGCGTGTTCGGGCAGGTGGGCATCGACATGATCGCAGGCCCGTCCGAGGTTCTGATCCTGGCCGATTCCCATGCCAACCCGGATTGGATCGCCGCCGATCTCCTCGCCCAGGCCGAGCACGATCCCGCCGCCCAGTCGATCCTGATCACCGACAGCCCCACCCTTGCCGATGCGGTCGAGAAGGCGGTCGGGCGCCAGCTCGAGACCTTGCCGAAGGCCGAGATCGCGGGCGCGAGCTGGCGCGATTACGGCGCCATCATCCTCATCGACCGGCTCGAAAGGGCCATCCCGCTCGTCGACCGCCTTGCCCCCGAGCATCTCGAGATCGAGGCCGAGAATGCCGAGGACCTCGCGGCCCGGGTGCGCAACGCGGGCGCCATCTTCCTCGGCAGCCACACGCCGGAAGCCATCGGAGATTATGTGGGCGGCCCCAACCATGTCCTGCCGACGGCGCGCTCCGCCCGGTTCTCGTCCGGGCTCGGGGTGCTTGACTTCATGAAGCGAACCTCGATCCTGAAATGCGATCCGGGCGCGCTGCGGGCGCTCGGCCCCGCAGCCATCGCCCTCGGGCGGTCTGAGGGATTGGAGGGACATGCACGGTCCGTGGCGATCCGCCTGAACCTGTGACGGCTTGTCGGAGGGGGGATGTCGAGCAGAACGAAGGAGCGGTGCCGCCTCGTCGCGGTCACCCTCGACGAGGCATCCATCGGCCGCGGCAATCCCGACCAGGAACACGAGCGGGCCATCGCCATCTATGACATTCTCGAAGAGAACACCTTCTCGCTGCCGAACTATGACGGCGGCCCCTATGCGCTGCGGATTTCGCTCATCGAGAAGAAGCTCTGCCTGGAGGTGTCCACGCAGGACGGCGAGCATCTCGTCTCGCATCACCTGTCGCTGACGCCGTTCAGGAGAATCATTCGCGACTACGACATGATCTGCGAAAGCTATTATCAGGCGATCCGCTCAGCCTCGCCGGCGCAGATCGAGGCGATCGACATGGGACGGCGCGGCCTGCACAACGAGGCGGCCGAACTCCTGCGCCAGCGACTCAGCGGCAAGCTCGAGGTCGATTTCGACACCGCGCGCCGCCTGTTCACGCTGATCTTCGCACTTCACTGGAAGGGATAACGCGTGGACGACGCGCGCCCGAAGCGGATCCACTCGGTGCTGTTCGTCTGCGCGATGAACTCCGTCCGCTCGCCCATGGCCGAGGCGATCGCGCGCCATTACTTCGGCAAATCCATCTACGTGCAATCCGCCGGCGTGCGCAAAGGCGAGACCAACAGCTTCATGGTCTCCACCCTCGCCGAGACCGGCATCGACGCCTCCAAGCACAAGCCGCGCACCCTGCAGGAGCTCGAGGAGTGGGAGGGCCTGAACTTCGACCTCATCATCTCCCTCTCTCCGGAGGCGCACCATGCCGCGCTCGAACTCACGCGCGCCATCGCGGCGGAGGTGGAATACTGGCCGACGCCCGATCCCACGATCACACAGGGCTCCCGCGAGCAGGTGCTCGATGCCTATCGTAATGTCCGGGACGGATTGATGTATCGCATCCGCCTGCGTCTCAGGCAGGGCTCACAGAAGAGCCCTGATCACGGCGAGGGTGCCTAGGCCCGCGGCAAGGCCGAGCACGTCGATGCGCGTGGTGGCCATCACCGCGACGGCGGCGCCGAGGGCCGTCAACGCCGGCCACCCGCTGTCGAGAGCGGTCGGCAGGATGGTGGCGAGAATGATCGAACCCGGGAGCGCGCGCAGCCCGCGTTCGATGCGCGGCGTGATGCGCAGGCGGCTCATGAGCAGGACGCCGCTGATGCGGCACAGGAAGGTGATCAACGCCATCGCCGCGATGGCGAGGGCTGCGCCCCAGGGACTCGCGATGAAGGTGCTCCACGCGCTCATTCGATCAGCATCCCCGCGACGACGCCCGCGAGCGCGCCGGCAACGATGTAGCCATAGCCCGGCACGAGGGAATAGGTGACATAGGAGACCAGACCGGCGACGAGCCAGGGCAGGGCGGGGCGTGGTCCCTTCCAGAGCGGTACCAGCATCACGCTGAAGAAGATCGGCATCACGAGATCGAGCCCGAAGCGTTTCGGCTCCGGCACGAGCGCGCCGGTGAAGAAGCCGACGACAGTGGCGATCTGCCAGACCAGCCAGAGAATGAGGCCTGCTCCGAGAAGCACGCCCACATCGCGCCCGCCCTCGCTGTGATAGCGCGTGCCGATGAGCCAGCTCGCTTCCGTGATGAGGAAGAGATTGAGGGCGCTGCGCGGAACGGGCTCGTATCGCAGCCAGGGCTGAAGCGTCGCGCCGAGCAGGATCATGCGCGAGTTCACGACGGCGGTCACCGTCACGAGGGTGAGGATGGTCGTTGGCGTCCAGGCCCTCTGCCACACCTCGAGGCCGACCATCTGCGAGGCGCCCGCATAGACGAAGGCCGAGACGCCCATGGCCTGAAGGAGGGTCAGGCCCTTCTGGGCCGCCGCCGTGCCGAAGGCCATGGCGAACAGGATGAAGCCGGGAAATGCCGGCAGCGCGGCGCGCGCGCCGTGGCGAAGGCCTGCCAGAGAAAAGAAAGGGCGGGGAGAGGAGGACATGAGAGTCACGCTCTCTGCCCTCCCGCATCCCCGCCGTCAATGGTGACGAAGGTCGGGTGCCGCTCAGGCGAGCGCGGCGTTCACGATGGGATAAACCTCCATGAAGCCCTCGTAGATCATCTTGAGCGCCACGTAGAGGATGATCGCCAGACCCACATAGGCGATCCACCGGTAGCGGTGGAGCAGGCGCGCGATGTAGGAGGCGGCGACGCCCATGAGGGCGATGGAGAGGAGCAAGCCGAAGGCCAGGATGATGGGATGCTCACGGGCCGCGCCGGCGACCGCCAGCACGTTGTCGAGCGACATCGACACGTCGGCGATCACGATCTGCCAGGCCGCCTGGGCGAAGGTCTTGCGCGGCGCGCCGCCGGCGACGGTGCCGTCCTCGTTGATGTCGACGCCCACCAGCGCCTCCTCCGCCGCTTCTTCCTCTTTCTCCGATGTGCGCAGCTCGCGCCACATCTTCCAGCAGACCCACAGCAGCAGGATGCCGCCGGCGAGCAGCAGGCCCACGATCGCCAGAAGCTGCGTCGTGATCAAAGCAAAGAGAATACGCAGGACGGTGGCCGCGAGAACGCCGAGCAGGATCGCCTTGTTGCGCTGCTCCTTGGGCAGGCCCGCAGCGGCAAGGCCGATGACGATGGCATTGTCGCCGGCGAGCGCCAGGTCGATGCCGATCACCATGAGAAAGGCGATCACCTCGGGTGGGAGAAACTGGGACAGTTCAAACATGCGTTGCCTCGTTGTCGGTTGAAGAGCAGCGCATGCATCACGCTCGAGGAGACGCTCGTCCCGCACCGCTTGGCCGCGTGAGCGGGCCTTCGGGCTTGAAAGCGGGCGAAAACCGTCTGCTTGAACGAATCCAGGCCACCCTGGTTCATCCAGTCCGACATCGCCGCCCAAGAAATGAGCGACCAGAGGGGCCCGGCCTGGCTACAGCGCGATCATCTAGACAACCCGGAGCGGAGGATCAAGTCATTCGACCCGATCCGCCCGCCGCGCCCCGTGCAAGACAAGGATTTTTGTCAGGCTTCGTTCCATGCTTTGCCCGAATGGGAAGGCAGGTCCTGTTGAGAAGGTCTTCGCCTAAAGGGGCGGATGCTTGATCCGCCCCTTTGGCTTAGTCCACATAGGAGACGAGAACACGGGGCGCCCTGAGGCGTCCATCGGGAGGTTGTCTTTCATGTCCACTCCTCACGAAAGTCCGGGGGCAGCTTCGCGCCGAGGGCCGGTCCGCGCCCCGCAGAGCCTGGCCGGCGGGCTTTTCCTGCTCTTCCTGGCCCTCCTGGCGCTCTGGCTCACGAGGGATCTCGATCAGGGCACCCTGGGCTCCATGGGGCCGGCCATGCTGCCCCGCTGGCTCGCTTTCGGCGTCGGCCTTTCGGGCCTTGCCCTGATCGTCCTCGCCTTCGTCAAGGACGGCGAGCCGCTGGAGCGCTGGACCCTTCGCGGTCCCTTCTTCATCATCTGGGCGATCCTGGCCTTCGCCTTCACGATCCGCCCCGATACCTGGACGATCGGCCCCGTCGGGCCCATCAGCCTGCCGGGGCTCGGCCTCATGTTCGCCGGGCCGCTCGCCGTCATCATCGGCGGCTTCGCGACGCCCGAGGCGCGCTTTCGGGACCTCGTCATCGTGGCCCTGAGCCTGACCCCGTTCTGCATGGTGCTCTTCGGCGACAGCGCCCTGCTCAACCTGCCGATCCCGATGTTCCCGCAGGCCCTGGCCGGCTTCTTCCCGGCGGGCTTCACGCAGAACTCCGTTCTGCGCACCATCGCGGTCGTCATGGCCGTCGCGGCGCTGCTGATCTTCCTCACGACGCGCGGCCGCCGCGATGCGGCCATCGATGCAGCCGACCATGGCGGGAGGATCTGATGGGCGACCTGTTTTCCAATCTCGGCCTCGGCTTCTCCGTCGCCCTCTCGCTCCAGAACATCGTCGCGGCCTTCATCGGCTGCCTCGTCGGCACGCTGATCGGCGTGCTGCCGGGCGTCGGCCCCATCGCCACCATCGCGATGCTCCTGCCGATCACCTTCAGCCTGGATCCGACCGGGGCGCTCATCATGCTCGCGGGCATCTATTACGGCGCGCAATATGGCGGCTCGACCACGGCGATCCTCGTCAACATCCCGGGCGAGGCCACATCGGTGGTCACCGCCCTCGACGGCCACCAGATGGCCCGCCAGGGCCGCGCCGGCATCGCGCTCGGCGTGGCGGCCATCGGCTCGTTCTTCGCGGGCACGGTCGCGACGATCGTCATCGCGGCCCTGGGCAAGCCGCTCACCGGCCTTGCCCTCCTCTTCGGCCCGACCGAATATTTCTCGCTCATGGTCATGGGCCTCGTCTTCGCGGTGGTGCTCGCCCGCGGCTCGATCCTCAAGGCCATCGCCATGATCCTCGTGGGCGTGCTGCTCTCCACGGTCGGCCTCGATCTCGAGACGGGCGAGGAGCGCATGACCTTCGGCCTGCCGTTCCTCAGCGACGGCATCGACTTCGCTGTGCTCGCCATGGGCATCTTCGGCATCGCCGAGATCATGCGCAATCTCGACCACACCGAACATCGCGACGTGGTGCGACAGTCCATCGGGCGCCTGCTGCCCAACAAGGAGGACTTCAAGGAATCCTACATGCCCGCGATCCGCGGCACGCTTATCGGCGCCATCCTCGGCATCCTGCCGGGCAACGGCGCGGTGCTCGGGCCGTTCGCGTCCTACACGCTGGAGAAGAAGCTCGCCAAGGATCCGCGCCGCTTCGGCCGCGGTGCCATCGAGGGCGTGGCGGGGCCAGAATCGGCCAACAACGCGGGCGCGCAGACCTCGTTCATTCCGCTGCTCACGCTCGGCATCCCGCCGAATGCGGTAATGGCGCTGATGGTCGGCGCCATGACGATCCACGGCATCATCCCGGGCCCGCAGGTGATGACCCGGAACCCGGACCTGTTCTGGGGCATGATCGCCTCCATGTGGATCGGCAACCTCATGCTGCTGGTCATCAACCTGCCGCTGGTCGGCGTGTGGGTGCGCCTGCTGAAGGTGCCTTACCGCCTGCTCTTCCCGGCGATCCTGCTGTTCTGCTGCATCGGCATCTACTCCATCAACTCGCTGCCGACCGACGTGGTGTTCATCGCGCTCTTCGGCTTCGTGGGCTACATGCTGATCAAGTTCGGCTTCGAGCCGGCGCCCATGCTGCTCGGCTTCGTGCTCGGCAAGCTGATGGAAGAGAACCTGCGCCGTGCGCTCATCCTGTCGCGGGGCTCGCTCGAGACCTTCATCGAGCGCCCGGTCAGCGCCGGTCTCCTGGCCGTGGCGGCCATCCTGCTCATCATCGCGCTGCTGCCCTCCATCCGGAAGGGCAGGGACGAGGTGTTCACCGAGTAGCTTGCATTCCGGCGGGGCAGCCCACAATGTAAGCTCATAACTATCCCATGGGAGGAAACTTGATGAAGAAGATCGCTCTGGCCCTCGCGGCCGTTGCCGGGTTAGCCGTAACGGGCGCGCAGGCTCAGGACTATCCGACCCGCCCGATCACCATGATCGTGCCCTTCGCGGCGGGCGGCCCGACCGACGTGGTGGCGCGCATCGTGACCGACCACATGTCCCGCACGCTCGGTCAGCAGATCGTGATCGAGAACGTGGCGGGCGCCGGCGGCACCACGGGCATCACCCGCGGCGCCCAGGCCCAGCCCGACGGCTACACCATCATGATGGGCCACATGGGCACGCACGGCGCCGCTCCGGCCCTCTACCCGAACCTGAAATACGACCCGACCAAGGACTTCGCCGCCATCGGCATGGCTGCGGGCACCCCGATCCTCATCGTGGCCAGGAAGGACTTTCCCGCCAACGACCTGAAGGGCTTCCTCGAGCACCTGAAGGCGAACGGGACCAAGGTGAACATGGCCCATGCCGGCGTGGGCTCCGTCTCCCACTCGACGGGCATCCTGTTCAACTCGATCGTCGGCGCGAAGCCCACCATGGTGACCTATCGCGGCACGGGTCCGGCCCTGAACGATCTCATGGCCAACACGGTCGATTACATGACCGACCAGATCGTCAACGTCGCTCCGCAGATCCAGGCCGGCACCATCAAGGCCTTCGCCATCGCCACGCCTGAGCGCTCGCCCGTGCTGCCAGACGTGCCGACCACCAAGGAAGCCGGCCTCGGCGACTATCAGGTGAGCGCCTGGAACGCGGTCTTCGCCCCGAAGGGCACGCCTCCGGAAATCGTCAAGAAGCTCAACGACGCTCTCGTGAAGTCCCTCGAGGACGAGAACACCAAGAAGCGCCTGCTGGAGCTGGGCGGCGTCCTGCCGTCGGCCGAGGAGCAGACCCCCGAAGGCCTCCAGAAGCTCGTCAACAGCGAAGTGGCCCGCTGGACCCCGGTCCTCCAGGCTGCCGGAGCCAAGGCGGAATAAGGCTTTTTCAGTCTAAACCCTTGAAGCGGCGGGCCTTTCGGCCCGCCGTTGTCATTTCTGGCCCTGCGACAGCAAAGAAGTCTTGAAATTGCCCGCGGGCCCGATTACACCCTGCGTCACGTGCAGCCGTAGCTCAGTTGGTTAGAGCACCAGATTGTGGATCTGGGGGTCCCCCGTTCGAGCCGGGGCGGCTGTACCACTTCAAAATCAATGACTTAGCTCTCGCAGGTTCGAGGGCCTGCTTCCCAGAAGATGCTATTGGGAAGCACATGGGAAGCAAGCTCCCATCTCGCATCACAACTCCTTTCCGGTTAAAACAGCGTCCAAGCGGCAAGTTAGAATCGCTTCGGGGGCTGCATGGACGTTCAACAACGCTACTGGCAGGAGTTTATCGAGCTTAAGCGCGATGCTCGTTACATCGATCTGTGTCAGGCCCGAACTGAACGAATTGACTGGCTGATCAGCGTTCTAACAGCTGTAACATCAAGTTCCTCTATCGCTGGGTGGGCCCTTTGGCAGCAACTCAGCTTTGTATGGGCTTTCCTGATTGCAGCCTCACAGCTCTTCCAGGCGATCAAAGAGTTCTTGCCTTATAAGAAGCGCTTGAAAGCTCTGGGAATGTTGTCGCCTGAGCTTAACAGCCTTGCTCTGATCGCTGAGAATGATTGGTACAGGGTGAGTAAAGGTCACCTAACCGAACCAGAAATCCACGAGCTTCAGATGAAGCTCAAGAAGAAGAAGCATGAGGCTGTCGTAAAGAGCTTTGGGGCAAGCTCGTTGCCAGAGGCAAAAGATCTGATTGAACGAGCGTGCAAGGACTGCGAGAGTTATGTCGCCTCGTACTTTGGAGCCCCAAATGGCTAAACAGCCCGATAACAAAGATAAGACAACTCAGAGAGTCTTTATCGGAGATGCAGCGGTCCTGCCTACGGAGCCTCTCCGCATCTCAATGCCGCCAACGCAACCACCGAAGCCGACCAAGTCACAGAACAACGTCGGTAATCAGGGCACCACAGGCAGGAAGAAGTAGGAGGGCCGATGGCTCAGGATTCAAACAAGGGTAACCCGGTAAAGGTTGACAAGGGTACTGTGTTACCCAATTCCCGTGTTAATGTGCCAATGCCTCCGGTTCAGCAGCCTGGGTCAAATCCTCAAGGAACCGGCGGAGGCCAGCAAAGCGGGTCCAAAGGATCTAGCAAGGGCTAGAGCTTACAGCCCTCCTCCGGTTGCAGAATTGGGAGCGGGGAGCGTCTAAGCTGACTCCCGCTCTCAATGTTATTAAACGTCGTGCTCTACATCATCGGTTGCCCATGCCCTTGCCTCATGGAGGCGACGCTGCATGGCCGAGGCAATCTCTTCAGAGCTTTGGCCACGCTGTTGAAGGTCATGTTGATGACCGGCGCCGGTGCTTGTGCCCTCAACGAGGCGTCAGAGATTGTACCGCCTGCCGGTGCGGCTGGCCTTGTCGGCACTCCGGCTGCGAGAGACTCCGGCGTCGGCGCATGCTGGAGCAATGCGCGGGGATCGAAGAGCTTCAGACATGGGTTAACCTTGGCCATTCGCTTTTGCGGTGGCGCTCTACGGGTGTGACCACCCGAATGGGGTGGGGTACTTTGCGAGGGGTACGGGGCGAAAAGCCCCTTTTGGAGCTTTGTGGTATGAAGTGGGGCCCCTGGAATGCCAGGGGGGTGGCGTTCATAAAAAAAGGTGGCTTTGCTTTCAAGCAAATGCAAAAGTTAGTGAAAGCAAATGAACGATCTAATGCTTATTCAGCAAGGACGATTTAATTTGCAGCGCATTTTCATTGCTTGTGAATGAAAATGAAGTGCTTTCAATGGATCAATAATAGGTATTGATTGTTGCTATCATCCATGTAGATCGTTCGCCCGCTAAGGCCAAGACAGGCCAAACGAGGGGTCATCATTGGAAATCGACAGGAACACCGGCATTCTTAAGAGCATCGAGGCCAAGGCCGAAGAACTGGCCCGCTTGCTCTATCAGGTAGGTGAGAGAGCAGGGCCAGTAGGCATCGCTTCAAGGCTTGCTGCCGACGAGTTGCTACTTTTCTTGAATACAGTCGTAGAGGCTGAGCAGCCCAAGCGCGACGACGGTTCAGCTAGTCCCATTCTTGGCTGAGAACACCGGGAAATTGTCTACCAGCATCGCCCCATAGCGTAAGCAACACCTCGCAGGCTTGCTCAGGCTGTGCCTGCTGGTAGGAGCGCCACAATACTATGTCGGAAGGTGGGTCCTTCCGACCGCTTTGCCAGTCTCCGAGCCGCCTCTCCACAACGTGAGCCAAGGGCATTCGCATTTGGCCAAGCCACATTGCGAGGTGGGTACGGTTTACGCTGAACCCGCAAACATCTTCGGCTGTGTTAAGCAGATAGAGCCACTTCGCCGTCGCAACGGCATTGCTGCCAATGTGAGGTATGAAGATGGTCCAATCTGACGTTTGCGCTTTCACTGGCTGAGCCCCCACAACTGCCAGCCCGATTACTCCTAGGATTGCAGACTTCATTTTGTCTCCCCCGTGACGGTAGGGAAGATAATCCTTAAAGAAACTGCTTGCAATGTAATACTAGAGTCCGTTACAAAACCAACAACGGTCGTAGATGGAATCGTAACAGAGCGGAGATGGAACATGGCGCAGGGCAAGTTCGTCGCTTACTACCGGGTTTCGACTGACAAACAGGGCAAAAGCGGCCTTGGCCTTGAAGCACAGCAAGAGGCAGTACGGTCCTATCTCAATGGTGGCGACTGGAGCCTTGTTGCCGAAGTCGTTGAAGTTGAGAGCGGCAAGCGCAACGACCGGCCTAAGCTAAAAGAAGCCCTTCGTTTGTGCCGCCTGCACGGTGCGACTCTGATCATTGCGAAGCTGGATCGTCTCGCCCGTAACGTGGCCTTCATCTCCAATCTGATGGAGGCTGGTATCGAATTCACAGCAGTGGACTTTCCCCAAGCCAACCGTCTCACAGTTCACATTCTGGCGGCAGTAGCAGAGCACGAAGCGGTAATGATAAGCGCCAGGACCAAGGCAGCGCTTGCCGCCGCTAGGGCGCGAGGGAAGAAACTTGGCGGTGATCGCGGCAATCTTCCATCTGTGGCGAAGGAAGGTTCTGCTCTTGGCGTTCAGGCTATCAAGGTCAAGGCCGACAACCGGGCGGCTGATGTAGCCGAAGTCATTGCCGACCTGAAAGCCTCCGGCGCTGCTTCCCTCCGGCAGATCGCTGCCGGGTTGAATGACCGGGGCATTCCGACCGCAAGAGGCGGCAAGTGGTCAGCGGTACAGGTGCAGCGGGTGATGGAGCGGTTTGGCTGAGCTTTCCCGCTTACAAAATCCAGCTATCGAATTCCTTCCACGGAGCTGACTCGGGCACTGGCCTTCTTCTCAGTTGTTCAGAGTGCTTGTCCAAGAACTCCCAGATGTGGCTCGGTACCACGAAGAAAGTATCGTTGCTATAGAACGACCCAGGCGGATCGTCTATTTCAAGAATGCAGGCTATGGCCATCTTGCTAAGCAAGGAATTGTCTCGCCTACCTGCAAATCTCCTGATGTCGTTAGCGTAGAGATAGGCCATAACATCTTGGTACTCGCGGTAGCCATTGGAGAGATTATTGATACCGGCTATCCCTCTCTCGTACCTCTCGCGGTTCGACCTGAGTTTTCCCCTTATCCATTGCAAGAGTTGGCCCCCAAAGCTCAGAGTGGCAGCAGTCGCCCCCACAAGCCCCGCAAGTATCGAGTAATGAACGTACTCCGCTGGAATGGACATCACCGTCTCGATTCCAGCGGAGCGGAGATACACCAGTGCTCCAGCCGCGATTGCCAAGACTAAGCCAATACGACCGGGAGTTTTCAGGATGGTTTGGGCGAGGTCAGCGAGCCACTGCATTGCAAGCACACGGATAGCGATAACCTACAGTGCCCACCAATAAGTTGACCTATAGATACGCATGTTGTTCATCGCCGCCCACTTGCATTCTGTCCACATGTTCGTGCCCTTGCTGAGCTTCACAGCATCGTTCATGTTGTCGTAAACCCTGTGGGTGATCCAGGTAGGGTACTCATCAGACATTGCTGCGAGCTTCGCGGCATAGTTCGCCGATTTTCCAATCCAGACAAGATCGTTCGCTCCACGAATACCAGCGCGGGCTGCCATGACACTCGTTGAGTCGATGCCAACAACGTGCTTCATTACGTAGTTCGTGTTCGGATACTGCTTGAGCATCTTGGGCTTGATAATGTTTTTCACTGCCCAATTAATTTTCAACCCAGCGCGAACTGCTGCCGTATTTTTCGAGTCACCAATGAATATTCCCATGACTCTGTCGCCATCATAGGATCTAATTTCACCGCCGTCAGCACGAATGATCTTCGTAGCGCAGCGCAAGAAGGCTTTATAGTTCTCCCCAGCGAACCAATCTTTGTAGTTGTCGACTAGCTTTGTAGAGTCGGCAAGATCAGCGTAAAGAATCGTGGCCTCCAAGTCGACGCCGTCGTTCCCCAGCTTGAGGTCTGTGTCTTCGGGTACTTTCTGGCCATCACGCCTTTCCCAATTTTCCTTGTATATGTCGGCGACTTCTGATTCTAGATCTTCCTTCAGGCTCACTCTCACTGCTCCTTAGCTACGCAATCCGACGCTTCTGATAATTCGTTTGATTTCTGTACAGGTCGGACCGAGTAGAGTTGGCAATCGTTCAGGAGGTCCGGGTCGGTAACCAATGGTTGTCAGGCCCGTCATGTCTGAAGGTAGCTTGATGTTCTCCCCACGAGGTTCGACCAGTAAGGTTCGGCGGCGTCCGAGCCGTCCCATGAAAAAGCCAAGCTCAAAAATGACGTTGTCCCTGGGAGTCCGTTTCGTTTCGCCGCGTACAACTGTCTGGTCGTCCGGGTGCGCAACAGCAATCGCAAAGTCAGCCTGATTTAAAGCGTCTTCTAGGCTTTCGAGTGGGTATTGCGAGGCTATAAATACGCCGTTTGTCCAGACAGTCACCAATACATTTTCAAAAGAAAGAGAAGACTGGATTTCCTGAGCTATTTCCAGGGCCTCTACTGAGCAAATAATGAAAACATTACATTGCTCATTGACGCTGCTTACCAAAGCGTTCCTCTGAATCAGACGTCTGGAAAGGTCAATTGCTAGTGCTTTCCATACTGTTGGGAAACGGTCTGCAAGTTCGATGAACTGGTCGTTCTTTAGCTCAAGTACAACGCTGTCTTCGTTCGCTCTTAACGTGGCTGATCTTGGCTGCGTAGGATCTATCGCGCTGATCTCGCCGACAACCTCACTAGGTAGCCTTTCTCCCACTTTACTGCCTTTGACAAAGATAGAAAATGAGCCTGCTAGGATCAGGAAGACGGAATTGTCGCTAGCTCCCTCCTCGATCAGGAGGTCATCTCGCTGGAGAGAGCGAAGTGTTCCAAGTTCAGCAATTGCGGCGGCGATACTACGATCACCCTGCACGATTCTGCTTTTGGTAAGGGCCTCTACCAGCGCCCTTCGTCCCTGATCTCCTGCAAATCGCTCTATCATCCGATAAACCTCCCTGAGGATTAGCTTATTCGGATTCGGCGACTTCAGTGGCTTATGGCTGGGCAATCCACAGGAATGAGATGTTGCTCTCCATAGAGGGTTGATGGTTACCAGGACGTGTAACACTGCGAGAGCATCGAGCGCAAAAGTGGGAACCGGTTTTGCGTGAAAAGATGCTCAGGATCAGCAACTTAAAGCATCGGACGTGAGTTCGATAACACGTCCGATGCTTTAAAGGCCCAAACCGAGCCAATCTGTTGCCTAGCCACGAGCCGCGCGCAGTTGAGGCACAGATAGGTAGAGCCAGTGGTGCTCCGCCTATTGAGCAGCCGCCTAAGGCATGCACTGGTCGGTCGGAACAGCTGTAGAGGCCTGACCCTCGTCATAGGGCTAGAAAGCCCGTCTATAGCCCATTTCTCGCTACTCTGACTGGGCGAAGGCAAGAGCTGCGGCGACACGGCCAGCGGCCAACTTTTTCGCGGCCTCCACCTTTTCGATGTGAAGCAACTCCCGCTTCAAAACGTCCATGTTCGTGTTCCGCACGAGTTCAATGAACCGGCCCAGATCGTCACCGAGTTTCTCGACAAGGAAGTCTCTCAAGTCGGTGAACTTGCCCTTGTAGGCGGCGATTTCTTCAAGACGCTTCTGCTCAATCTTCGCCTCCCGTTCAGCGGCGAGCTTCGCGCGGGCTGCTTTTACAGAAGGATCAACGGGCGGGATTCCGAGGCGCTTTCCACGGATCATTAGGCGACTCCTGCTTCGTTCTTGAGCTGTGCGGCCAGCTCGGGGTTGAGATTGGTGATGAGGTATTGCCGCGACAGGTTGCGGGTCTGCGGCTTCCAAGGGTTTCCCTTGGTGGCCTCGGCTGCGGCGCGGTCTTTGTCGCTGGCCTGGTGGTTCGCCTTCAGGGCTTTCATGCGATCTGTGAGGCTCATGTCTGGCGTGATGGGGAGGAGGGCGGGCCTAGCTTCCGCCTTTCCGGTATTCCCCGGCTTGGATACCGAAAACAGCTCCGGCATCTGCCGCTGCACCTCGTCAAGGAATTCAGCAAAGGACATCGGTTCACCCTTGGCGTTCTGCCGGGCATTGCCGCGTCCATCCACGATGTTGATGTCGGTGTCGGTCCTGCGGACCGAGGCCTCGATGATGGAGGATAGGACCGCGCGGTCCTGAGGGTTGTTGCTGGCCTTCACGAGGGCGGCGGAGACGAGCTGCTGAATGGTTGGGGTACTCATACGGCTACTTTCTGGGGTTTGTTCTTTGCCAACTCTTTGAGAATGGCGCGGCGGAGCCAAGAGGCCCGGCTGATCAATTCACGGTCGGCAAGGGCATCGATTTCTCGAACGATTTTGATAGGCAGGCCCAAGCCAACGACCTGCACAGGGTCGGTTCTCATGTCGTGGGTTTCCAATTGGAAAGGCGGAGGCGGCGCTGCCCGATGGTCCAAGGGAGTTGAACGCCATCGGCCGCAAGCCGGTCGATGATCGCGGCCCGCATGTACTCGGATGCCGAGACCTGATGTTGTTCTGAGGCCTGTTCAATGAGTTTCTTCGTTCCATTCTGGAGGCGAAGGAGTACGGCCTCTTTGAGTATCTGCATGGGGGCTCGCTGAGGTTCAGACGCACGGAATCGAGCGAGGCGCAGTTGCGCTCGCTTGGGTCCGGCTGCGATTGTGAGGAGAAGCAGAGACGAAAAAACCCGCCGTTCAGAGGCGGGTGAGCATCATCTACACGTCTCGCGATGCTATCAATTTGTATTGCACAAATTGGCCCTGCTGTCAAGATCCTGTTCATGTTTTGTGCTGTGAAGGGCAAGTGCGCCTCGCGCGCACGTTCTCTCTGGAGATTCTTTTGATGGTTCTATTGATAGGTTAGGCGGCACATCGTGCCGGTGGTTTTTGGAACGACGTGCCGCTGGCTGTGGCATGACGTGCCGGTGGCTTCCATCAACTACCGGCATCTGATGCCGTTGGCGCAAGATGAGATCTTTGTTGGATGGCGATAGAAGCGCCTCAGGGCTCTTTCGGCGGTCTCTAGCTGGGGTAGTAGCTGGCCGCCCCTCGAAGGGCTTCAGGCGGCGAGATTTGCCGCCTTTCTGCGCATTCTATCGGGCCAGATGTCTATGGTTAGATAGAGCCCCCTCGTTTCGTGCCATCAGGTTTAAGTCCTCTGGCCTTACGGTTTGCAATTGCTTTGATTGTGTCGGCTTTCAGCTTTCCGACCCAATCCCGGCTCAATCTATCGCGACCTGATGTCTGCCTGTGCTGGAGCAACCACCATTCAAGGTAATCTCTTGCTCCTGACGTGTTGCCGAATTTTGAGACGAGGAAAGCTTTCGTCTCCTCATCTGGCTCCCAATTGTCCGGCAATGGCTCGCCGCGTTGGGATGGCTTCCTCTTCTCAGAAGTATCCTTCCCATCGGCCCCCTTTGAAGGGGGCTTTGGGGTAGTGTTTCTCTGAGTAGGTTCAGGAAGGTGAATAGGTTTGGGTCCAGTTTCCGGACTACCACGTCGTCCAGTTTCTGGACCACCTTGTCCAAGTTCTGGACTACCTTCTGCCTTGCTCCAGACTGGCCAGTACAGGTTCGTGTCGCTCTCGTTCTTACCGGGCTTATTCCTCCGTTCACGGATGAACCAGCCGGTTTCTTCGAGAGCATTCACGGCGTCTTTCACGGTGCTGAGTCCGCTGTCGGTATCCCGCATCATGCGCTCATAGCTCGGCCAAGCGCATCCTTTTTCGGGGCTGCATCGGTCGATGAGTGAGACCGCAACAAGCTTTGTTGCTTTCTTCAACTTTTGATCCGCGAGTACGGCTGAGACAAACTTCATTTTCAAGCCGAGTGTTATTCTGACTGATGCAGATGTATTTTCTGTATCTGTTGAGAGTGTATCTCGACCATCAGGCAGGTAGTTGCTATCTGTATCGAGCATTCGTTGTGCTTCCAATTGCTCAAGGCATGACGACTTCTTGGCCCCTGTCCTTCACTGCACGATGGACAGGGGTTTTCTTTTTGGATCGTTGCTTGCTGGTCAGCAGGGGATGATCTTTCGTCTAAAACGAATTTTCCCTTTTATTTAAATGACAAATTCAGAAAACCTGAAATCCTTGCTGTGCAAGGGGTTCTCTGCTGCAATCGTGCATTCGGGGAAGTTAATTCGTTTCCTTTTTAGGTGACGAAAGTAGGCGCGGCACAGGCCTCCAAACCAATGCCGCCGCTGATGTTGTCAGCCTGCCTTTCGGTGCTCAGCTCGCGTAGCTGGATCGTGTTTCCAGCCAGTCGATGAGATCCCCAACTCTCCATCCCAGTTTTCGTGCGCCTAACTTGAGCGGGGTAGGTGCCTTGCTCTCGCGGTATAGGCGACGCCAATGGGGCACGGAGATGCTACAGAAACTCGCGGCTTGCGCAGTGTCGAGCACTCGATGGCGGGCGAGATCTGAGGGTAGGGGATCAAAAGGCGTCATAGATAACCATGTCTGATTAGAGGGAGCTTTGTACTCTCCAGATGGGGGCTCGATGACTTTTTCGCAAGTATTTGCGCTAATGTCGCAGCGATGTTGCTTGCATGATAGCGTATACCTGACAATTGTCAGGTGGAATTACTGACAATTGTCAGGTTGATGGTGCTGCTTGTTGGGCTGCTACGTGCAGCAGGGTGATCTTATGCGCGATTGCTTCAACATGTGCTGCCCAGCTCTCCAGGGCCTCTCGCTTCTCCGCGCCATAGGTGGCTCTGTTGTAGATTCCAGCCACGCCAGCCTTGTGGCCTGAAATGTGGTTGATCACAGCCTCAACGACATGGGGCAAGACGCCCAAATCAGCCATGCGAGTCGCAGCGGTGCGGCGAAGGTCATGGAGACGCCAGGCCCTGACCTGTGCGCCCGCTTTCTCGATCCTACTAACCAACCGGGTCTTTGACTTGCTCCAGCCGCTGAAGCCGCCTTGTCCTTCCCCAAAGACAAACTCGCGGCCCTCTCGGCGAGGCGTGCTGCGCACGATCTCGACGGCTAGAGGGGATAAGGGAACTTCGTGGGTGAGACCGTTCTTGGTCCGCTCTCGCGGGATCGTCCAGAGGGCTCTATCGAGGTCCAGCTCTGACCACCTCATGTCGCCTACTTCGTCACGGCGTTGGCCGGTCAGAATGAGGAGGCGAACGATACGTCCGTGATCATCCTCCCGGCATGCCTTCCAGATGGCAGCAAGCTCCTCATCTGTGACGACGTGATCGCGGGAAACTTCATCCGCAATCTTCACGGCTCCGACAACAGGGTTCTCTTCGACGATTCCGGCCTTCATCGCCCATGTGAAGAGGGCGGATAAGGCGGCGCGTGCCCGGTTGGATGCCGTTGGACCGCTGCTCGTTGCGATTTCCTCAAGGCGGGAGGCGATGAGGGCGCGGTTGATCTTGTGGATGGGCAGAGGATGGAGTGGTGACCAATGCCGGTTGAGGTGGCGCTCCACTTCCTCATAGCTTCGTGGCTTGAGTCGGTCCTTAGCGTTCTTGAGGTAGCGCTCGGCAACGGAGACCAGGGTTACAGCTGCGCGTGCCCTAGCCTCGGTTTTCTCTGCTTGCGGGTCTGCGCCAAGTTGTGCCTTTGCGAGGTGGGCTTTGGCTGTACTCCGCGCCGCGTCAGGCGAAACCGTGTTGACGTTCCCTAGGGTCGTCTTCTTGGTTCGGCCAGCAACCCGGTATTGAACGATCCACGTCCTTTTTCCACCAGCTCGGACTCGTACGCCGAAACCGGGAAGGTCTTCATCCCAGAAGACATGTTCGGATTTCCCTGGCGGTAGGGAGAGGGAGGCAACGGTCTGACGATTGAGGCGCATGTTTACTCCAGACTGGGAAGCGCATGGGAAGCACATGTGTGCTTCCCGGTGATCCATCTTGATCACTTCAGTCTGGTGGTATCACATCTAAGGTATTGAAAATAGTCACCTTTAGATAGTCTATGATCTCTCCTGATCACATGGCCCGCCAGATTGTGGATCTGGGGGTCCCCCGTTCGAGCCGGGGCGGCTGTACCACTCAAATCAGGCCCTTATCTCTCGCCGATTAGAGATGTGCTTGCCAAAAGCTGTCGCTGGCAAGCGGCCCGCCCTCTCCAACTTAATCTGGATCATCCCTGGGTTCCGAGGGGCCACTCTCACCTGGTGCCGCCAAGCTGCCCGAGGACTGTTTCTCAATCGGCGGGTCCTAAGGTTCGAGGCCTTGTTCCGCCGCCAGAAGCTCCTGGAAGTTCAAAGAGGATCGATGTCCTGATGCCTCGGCAGAGTGAGCCTTGGTGCCTTGGGCAACAGCCGCCGCGACGAGACACTCTGCCGTTTCTCACCACGCCGGGCACACTCAAGGTGCGCAGGGTTCGAGTTGCCTCGAATTCCCTCAGAGTGAGGTTCCGTCCGGCCCATCCTGAGGGTGAAGCGATAGGGTTTGCAGAAGAGCAGAGATCTTCGGGCGCCCATGGGAGCAGGCGGTGAGAGGTGAAAACGGCTGACTCATGCGGCGGGCCTGGCCGCGCGGGGGTCAAATGCCAAGCGGCTCAAGATGCATGAGCAGCTACGGCCCTGTGTCCCATCCCCATCAAGCTCGGAAGATATCAGAAATCTTGGTCATTTGAACATTTGTGATCAAATGCTATTCTCACCCAAACAATACGGCCGAGGATCTTGTCTTTCTCGGCCCGCAGATGGAGCGAGCAAACCTGTGTTGATGAGCAAGGGTTCAGGGAATGTAACTGCAATGTCATTCGGCGCACGGCTACGCCAGAATGCAGAGCACCGCGGGGACGCGATCGCGGTCACCGTTCTGCGGGATGGCGGCGCCGCGGAACACACGAGTTGGGTTGCACTGAATCAACTCGTCGACCGGCTGGCCGGCATCCTGCTCAACCGGGGTGTCGCGCAAGGCGACGTCGTCGCAATCGCCCTGCCCAACGGATTGCTTCATATCGTTTCAGTCTTAGCGACATGGCGCATCGGCGCGACAACTCTTGTCTTCGATCCTAAGGTGCCGAGCCATCAGCTCCAACCGCTGCTCAAGCGGGCGGGGGCTAAGTTCTCGATCCTTGCGCATTCCAAGCTCGAGCTCGCAAACGGTGTCAGCGCGGATGTTTTGGCTGCGGAGATCGATGCGGCTGGATCCGGAATCGTGGAAGATCGTGTATCGCGGCCAGGTAAGATCATCATGTCCGGTGGATCGACGGGGCTGCCGAAGCTGATGGTCGATGATCAGCCGTGGGTACGGGTCCCTGGCCGCGTCTGGGGCGATGTCGCACCGAAGCTTGGATTCAGACCGAACCAGACTCAGCTCATCTGTGGGGCGATGTCGCACAATGCGCCGCTGACATGGGCGCAGTTCGGCCTCTTCGAGGGACACCGCCTCGTCGTGATGGAAAGCTTTGATCCGGCCTTGGCTTTGGCTGCGATTGACCTCTACCAGGTCAATTTCATGATGGTCGTGCCGACAATGATGGTGCGCATGCTGGACGCACAGGATCGAGTGCGCTGCTCGTTTTCGAGCCTTGAGTCGCTTTACCACACCGCAGCGCCATGCCCAGTATGGCTCAAACACCGATGGATCGATCTCCTGGGGCCAGAGCGCGTTTTCGAGATGTATGGGTCAGGCGAGGGGGCCGGTCAGACGATTATTACAGGCGAAGAATGGCTGAGCCGACCTGGTTCAGTCGGCAGGCCATTCGAGACTGACATTCGCATCCGCGACGCCGATGGCAATCCTCTCGGTGCAGGCCTCGTTGGTGAACTCTTCATGCGGCCGTGGTGCAGCGATGGTCTCGTGCGTTATATCGGCGCTGACCAGGAGCTCCGCCGCGATGCAGAGGGCTTCGTCAGCATCGGTGACATGGCAAGCATGGACGAAGACGGGTATGTTTTTCTGGCTGGCCGTCGCGACGACGCAATCATCACGGGTGGCCTGAAAGTGCATCCGGAGAAAGTGGAGGCCGCCCTTCTGTCGCATCCGGCTGTGCGGGATGCGGTCGTCGTCGGAATCGCTGACCGGGAGTGGGGTGAACGCGTCCACGCCGTCGTTCAGCTGATTGGTGATGCTGCGCCGGATCTCGGTTCACTCCGCGCCCATTGCGCTGCGGAACTGTCGCCCCATGAGCTTCCCAAAAGCCTGACGGTGATGGACGCCCTGCCGCGCGACGGCTTCGGTAAGATAAGGCGAAGAGCGATCGGCGCATTGCTGGAGGATGAAGCATCATCGCCCGCCGTTGACACCTCATTGGCAGTCGCAAGTCACTGAGAGCCGATCAGCCCGTGTAGCATGCGATGACGATTGGGGGCGTGACGGGAAGGACGCCCCCAACGGCCCGGGCGTGCCCAAGGGGCGGTGTTGACGAGCGCCACTTGAGGGAAGCGCCCGATGCTCGTGTGACTTACGAAGCGGCCGGACGCTCAAACACGAACTTCGTGCGACCCGCGCCCAGGCCGACCGCCCAGCCCATGATGCACAGAGCGCCGAACAGGACGGCAGGGCCGTGCCAACTGTGGCTGTGCTCATAGAGGATTCCGACCAGCGCCGGGCCGGTTGAGGCAACCGTATAGCCGGCGCCCTGGGCCATGCTCGAGAGAGCCGCTGCCTCCTGAGGCGAGCGAGTGCGCAGCACCAGCAGCGACACGGCCAACGCGAAATTGCCGCCCATACCCAGACCAAGCATGAAGATCCAGGCCCAGACGTGGCTGATGGGCGCGTAGAACACGCCAAGTATGCCCGCGCACATCATGCCCATCATAACCGAGATGACGAGACGCTGGTCGCGACCGCGTGTTGCCAACCAGGGCGCGGCGAAATTGGTGAGCAACTGTGTCAGCAGCGAGATGGATAGGGCCGCGCCAGCTTGCGCGGGCAACATCCCGCGATCGATCAGGATCACCGGCATCCAGCCGACCATGCTCTGGCCGATGCAGGATTGCAGACCCATGTACAACGTGACCTGCCACGCCAGGTGGTCCCGATAGAGGCCACGCACCGAGGCGCCGGCATCCACTGGAGCCTCGACCCCTTTCAGGCTGCGGGGCGAAATACAGCGCCAGGCGAGGGCGCCGGCCAGTGCCGGCAGCACCCAGAACGCCAAAGACCATTGCCAGGAACTGTGCGGCAGGCGCGCCAACGGCACAGCCAGCCCGGCCCCGAGCGCCGCGCCCAGGGAGAAGGTCATGGTATAGAAGCTCATCACCAAGCCGACGCGCCGGCCAAAGGCGCTCTTGATGATCGCCGGCACGATTACCATCAGTATGCTGACACCGACACTGGCGATGAGCAGACCGGCAAATAGCCCGAAGACGCCCAATATGCTGCGCAGTGCGACCCCGAAGGCGACGAGGAGCATCGCCCAGACCAGCATGCGGCGCGGGGAAAAGACGTACAGCAGCCGCGATATCAACAAACCGAAGATGCCGAAGTAGAAGGTCGGCATGGCGATGAGCAGACCGGCCACACCGGCGGATAGATCCAAGCTGACGCGTATGTCGTCCAGCACAGGACCCATCCCGGTGAGATAGGCCCGCATGCTCAGCCCAGACAGCAATACCGCGACCAGGAGCAGGCCGCCGTATCCTGCTCCCCGGACGCCGCTAGGCATTGCCCACAATGTCGAACCGCTGGATCAGATCCTCGAGCGCCGCAGCGTGCTGCATCCGCAGTATGGCCTCTGCCAGCTGCAGGTCATGACGGCGGAGAGCCTCAATCAGCATGCGCTTCTCGCGCACGAGCCCTCGTTGGCGTGTCGGACCATAGCCGTATTGGCGCCGGAAGGAGCCGATGAGCTGCCAGCCGCGCTCGAACACGCGCAAAGCTTCCATGTTTCCCCCGATCTCCATCAGGGTGCTGTGGAACTTGCGATTCAGCTTGAGGGAGCTTTCGAGGTTCTCCGACTCGACCGCCTGGGCGTAGGCATCCGCGATATCCGACAGCATATCGATCTTTTCGGTGGTCAGGTACTTGGTGCCACGCCGAATCGCGAAAATGCGCAGTTCAGTGTTCAGCTCGAACAGGTCTTCGATGAACTGGCGATCAAGCCGGCGCACGGTGGCGCCCCGATTGGGCGTAATTTCGACCAGCCCCTCGCCCTCGAGCGTACGAAGGGCCTCACGTACCGGCATGGCGCTGAAATCGAACTGTCGGGAAAGTTCGGCGACCTTGAGGCGTTCCGTGGGTTGGTAGCGGCCCGACAGAATCGCTTCGCGTATGACCTCTGTGACCTGATCGACAAGGGTCGAGGACGACAGATCCTCAACTTTGGCGAGTCGGCGCTTTTTTGTGCTTGTATCCATGGGCGTACCGAATCTGAAGCGAAGGAAATATTGTACGCAAGATAGCCGACTATCTGCCTGTGAAAACAGGCTTTCTTTTCTCGATGAATGCGGCGATCCCTTCATCATGGTCCTGGGTCTGCCACAGGAGCAGTTTACGTTCGAGGCTGAGGCTCTCATCCAGCGGCTTCGAGTAGGTCATGAGGACTTCCTGCTTGATCATCTCGATGGCTATCGGGGACATGCCGGCGATTTCCTCGGCAATAGCGCAGGCCCGCGCCAGGGCCTCGCCTGGCGCCGTGGCCTCGGTTGCCATGCCCCAGTCGCAGGCCGTCTGGCCATCGATGAAGGAGCCCGTCATGATCATCCACATGGCGCGCGACTTGCCGATCGCTCGCGGCAGGCGCTGAGTGCCGCCATCGCCAGGGAATGCGCCGATTTTGACTTCGGGCAACCCAAAGCGCGCGGCCCGGCTGGCGATGACGATGTCGCACAGCAGGGTGATCTCGCATCCGCCGCCCAGGGCGTAGCCCTCGACGGCAGCGATCAGCGGCTTGCGGAACTGTTCCAGTGTCTTCCAGGCGCTCAGCCGCTCACGCTGGCCCCACATGGGAATGCCGCCATCGGGCATCTCCTTTATGTCCGCGCCAGCCGAAAAGGCTTTGTCGTCGCCCGCGAGGACGACGGCACGTATCGTTGGATCCGCCTCGGCCGACCGCAGCACCTCCGCCGTCTCCTTCAGGAGCGCAAGGCTGAGCGCATTGCGGGCATGAGGACGATTGAACTGGATCAGCTGTACATGAGGTGCCGGAGAGGAAACCAAAATGTCGGGCATGGCTGCGCCTTCAGGTCGTTGCCGGTTGCGCCGGCTTGCGGAAAAGCAGAGATGCATGCTCGGCCTCGATGACGGTCTCGCCGCGCTGGTTGATCATATCGGTGCGTTCGACGATGATGCCGTGCGGGCCGTTGCGGCTTTCGCGCTTGCTGATGAACTCAACGCGCACGTAGACCGTGTCGCCGGCGAGGATGGGCTTCTTGAACCGCACCTTGTCCCATCCCAGCGAGGCAACCGAGGTGTTTTGGTACAACAGGAGCTCCGATTTCAGACCCTCGATCATCGAGAGGCCGAACAGCCCGTGCACAATAGGTGCGCCGAACTGGGTTTTGCGGCAGTATTCCTCGTCCGTGTGCAGGGGGTGGCGATCACGGGTGACATTCGCGAAGTTCAGGATGTCATCCTTGGTGAAGGTGTGGGAGTCGGTCAGGACGACATCGCCCACCACCACGTCCTCGTAGTACATATCGATGAACGCTTCGCGTGGCTTGGTCTGCATTATGGGGCCTCCGGTGTCGGGATGAATGGAGTTCAGGCGCGCGCGGCTGAAGCGAGGCCGGCACGGTCCACCGTTTCACTCACGCGTCTTGCGGTCTCGACGGGAACGGGCAGCAGCGGCGGACGCGGACGTGCGTCGTCGATGACTCCCATATGCGCGAGGCCGATCTTCAGACGGGTATGCATATCGATCAGGGGCGGTGCACCGTAGATCGTACGCACGATGGGATACAGCCTGTCGTTGACGGCGCGCATGGCGGCCAGGTCGCTGGCCTGAGTGGCGGCCCACAGCTCGCAGAGCAGATCGGGAATCATGCTGGCCATGCCCGAGAGAATGCCGTCGGCACCAACTGCCACCTGCGCAAACAGCCAGTGGTAATTCGAGGGCAGCACCGCGACCTTTGGAGCTTGGGCCTTGATCATGCGCCAATTGTCTTCGTACAGCTGGATGTCACCGCTGCCTTCCTTGACGGCGATGACTCTCTCGTTTCGCACGAGCTCGGCCAGAACTGCGGTGCTGAAGCCGACACCCGCGCGCACGTCCTGCTGGAAGATGGATACCGGCAAGCGGGTGGCTTCGAGGACGCTTTCCACATAATGCAGAGCATAGCGCGGGTCGCTCGAGGCCCCCGCCGAGAACTGCGGCATGGGGAAAAGCACCGCCACATCGACGCCGGCCTGCTCGGCATCCTTGACCTGTGCGATGGCATCGGCGGTCGAATAGGGAATGATGCCCGTGAGCAGCGGTGTATCCGGGCCGATAAAGGCTCGGGTGCGAGTGATGACTTCTATCCGCTCCTGCGGCGTAAGCGTCGCGCCTTCGCCAGCGTGTCCGTTGACGAAGACGGCCTTAATTCCCTTCGGAGTCGTGCAGTACTTGAGCAGGCGGTCATAGCTGTTCCAGTCGATCGACAGGTCAGCCTTGAAGGGCAGTACGGTTGCTACGGTTACGCCGTCCAGTGCAATGTTCTTCATTTCAGGTTCCTCATCAGGTTTTCCTCGAGTCCCATGCGCGCGGTCCGGAACAGGCGCTGATCCATGATCTTGAGGTCCGGAGCGATCCTCGGAGCAAAGCCGATCTGATCAAGGACGTCGGTTTGCAGGTCCACGCCGGGGGCGATTTCGATCAGGGTCAGGCCCGCGGCCTCCAGCTTGAACACGGCCCGTTCGGAAATGAACGTGACGTCCTGCCCCCGTTCGTGGGCGACCTTACCGTTGAAGCTGATCTGGCCGACCTTGGGAACGAACTTGCGGAGCCCGCCCTCCTTATGGATGACGATCTTGCCATCCTCGATGCCTACGTTAAGGCCGCCGCCGGTCAACGTGCCGCTGAATACGACGCGCTTTGCATTCTGCGAAATGTTGATGAAGCCGCCCGCCCCATCGTAGCGATCGCCAAAGCGCGTGACGTTGACGTTTCCTTCGCTATCGACTTCGGCAAACGACAGGAACGCGCAATCCAGGCCGCCGCCGTCGTAGAAGTCGAACTGGTAAGGTTGGTCGATAATGGCGCGCGGATTATAGGCCGTACCGAACTCCCGCGCATATCCAGGCACCCCGCCGGTCACACCGGATTCGACGGTCAGTGTGATGTACTCGTCGATTCCTTCCTCGGCGGCGACGTTCGGGATCATGGCTGAAATGCCAACGCCGAGGTTCACCACGTCGCCGTGTCGCAGTTCAAGGGCGGCGCGACGCGCGATGACCCTGCGTTCGGTGAGCGGATCGGGCTGCAGGGCAGAGATCGGCATGCGCGTTTCGCCGCAGCGGCTCGGATCGTATTGCGTCGCGTAGGTCTGCTTCTGGTCAGGGTCGAGTACGATGTAGTCGACCAGAAAGCCCGGAATCTTGACCAATTGCGGATGCTGTGTACCCCGGCGCACCAGGCGCTTGACCTGGCACACCACGATGCCACCCGCATTGTGCACTGCCTGGGCGATGGAAAGGTCCTCGCGCGTTGTCGCCTCGTGCTCCATCGAGATGTAGCCGTCTTCGTCCGCGCTGGTGCCGCGCAGGAAGGCAATGGTCGGGGTCGGTGCGCGGTAGAATAGATATTCGCGCCCGCGCATCTCGAACAGTTCCACCAAGTCCTCGCGCGTGCGGGCATTCATCCGGCCGCCTTCTTGCCGCGGGTCCATGTAGGTATGCAGGCCCACATGCGTGAGGACGCCGGGCTGCTTACCGGCCATCGCCCGACACAGCTGTGTCATCACGCCTTGCGGGAAGTTGTAGCCCTCGATCTGCTGCTCTTGGATGAGCTTCATGAAGGGAAGCTGCAGGCCGAAATTGCCTCCGATCACACGCTGGATCAGGCCCTCGTGTGCCAGACGACAGAGGCCGTGCTCGGTGACGGCGCCAATGCCGGTGACGTGAAACAGGGTCAGGCCTCGCGGTTTCTGCGTATCGAGGAATTGCTGCTCCAGCGCCCGCAAGATGCTCTCGGGAACGCCCGTTCCCCCATTGCCTCCCACGACCAGGACATCTTCATCCTTGACCAGCGCTGCAGCCTCTTGGGCGGTAATCAGTTTGATCATGGCGATTCCTATGCGGCTTCTTTTTCGAGCTGACGCGCGATGATGAGGCGCTGGATCTGGTTGGTGCCCTCGTAGATCTGCGAGAGACGCAGGTCGCGGAAGATCCGCTCGATGCGGTATTCCCTGGAGTAGCCGTTGCCGCCGTGGATCTGCAGCGAATTAGAGGCGTGCTTCACGGCCATATCGGTCGTGAAAAGCTTGGCGTGTGCCGCCTCTTTGGCGATCGGGAAGCCGGCGTCGTGCAGTCGAGCGGCGTGGTGAATCAGCAGCCGGGCCGCGGAGATGTCGGTCGACATGTCGGCCAGCATGAACTGAATTGCTTGGAATTTGATGATCTCCGAGCCGAACTGCTTGCGCGACTTGGCATAGGAGATTGCGTCCTCCATGGCGGCCTGGGCCATGCCGAGCGCCATCGACGACATCATCAGGCGTGAGAAGTTGAAGTTCCCCATTGCCATCTTGAAGGCATCGTTCTCGGGACCAATGCAGTTCGTCACGGGGACGCGCACGTTGTCGAAGGTAATCTGGCATTCCTCAAGCCCGTGCATGCCGAGGAGTTCTTCGGACTTCCCGCGTATGACGCCCGGCCGATTCGCCTCGACCAGGATACAGCTGATGCCCTTGTGGCCCGCGTTCTTGTCCGTCTTTGCGAACACCATGACGAAGTCGGCAATTCGGCCAAACGTCACCCATGCCTTGGTGCCGTTGATCACGTATTCGTCGCCGTCGCGCTCGGCCGTCGTGCGCATGCCGGCGACATCCGAACCATGGTCGGGCTCGGTGGCGGCAGAGGCCGGAATGACTGAGCCGTCGAGAATGCCAGGGATGAAGCTTTTGTGAAAGTCGTTGCCGTGCGCGTGCAGAAACGATGCGGCCTCGACGGGGAGGGCGTAGGCGTTGCCGAGTGTGCCGGAGGCGCGGGCAATTTCCTCCATGATGATGCAGGTGGCGACGGTGCCGACCGCGCTGCCGCCAGCCTCCTCGGGCAGGCCCGCGCCGAACAGCCCCATATCGGCCAGGCCCTGGTAGAGTTCACGGGGGAAGCGGTTCTCGCGATCAATACCGGCCGCAGCCGGCAGGACAACCTGCTCTGCATAGCGGCGAACCGTGTCACGAAGCTGGCGCTGCTCGTCGGTGTAAAAGCGTTCCATGTGGCATCCTGAGTGAAAGTAGGAAAGTTGATCAAATAGCCGGGGCGATCCGGGTTGCAGATTCCAGCACGCCGCCATGCGAAACGTGGGTGGGGTCCCGGTCGAGGAAATAGATCACGACGTACTTGTCCGAAGGGACCTCATATGCCTGCCGCGCTGCCTCGGTTAATCGTTGTGCGGCACTCGCTCGAATAGATTCCTCCCTCGTGAAGGCGTGGATCTTGATGAAGATCCGCCTCATCTCCGCCGCCTCGCCGTATTCGCCGGCGTGCCCGTAACCGTTGGCTCCAACGTCGAAGAAATAGGTTGAGACGATCGACGGCGAGATTCCGTAGGCGGCGCACAGGCTGTCGGTCAGCGTGCGGGCTGCGGTTTTGCGTTGAGCCGGGGTGGCGTTGAAATCGAACACTTCTATGAACGGCATTGTGGCTCCTGCCCAGAATTTGATCAAACCTTGCGCATTCTTGTGCCGAGTAAGGTGTGAACGCTATTGACGGCATAGAATTGATGTGATCGGATGTCAATGTCGATCTACGATAGTTGATCAAATTTAGGTACTGAGCAGCGGAGCAGATGATGGCAGGCTTTCGTGGCAGCTACACGGTGATGGTGACGCCCTTCGATGAGGCGGGGCGTGTGGATGAGGCCGGCTTGCGCCGCTTCGTCGATTGGCAGATCGAGGGGGGCGCACAGGGCCTGATTCCTCTGGGGAGCACGGGCGAGTTTCTGTCCCTGACCCGGGACGAGCGTAGCCTCGTGGCCTCGACAGTCATCGATCAGGCGGCTGGGCGCGTGCCGGTGCTGGTGGGCACCGCGGCCGAGTGGACCGACGAGGCGGTCGCTGCCAGCAAGGAGGCCGAGCGACTGGGCGCAGACGGGGTGATGATCGTTCCGCCGTACTATTCGTCGCCCACCGAGGACGAGATTTTCGTACACTACAGGCGGATCGCCGAAGCTCTGAGCATCCCGATCATGGTATACAATAATCCGTATACCTCGAACGTAGATCTGAGTGCGCCGCTGGTCGCTCGCCTGTCCGAGATCGACAATGTTTCCTATATCAAGGAATCAAGTGGTCACGTTCCGCGCGCCACTCAGATCCTCAGGCTGTGCGGCGACAGGATGACCGTATTCGCTGGCTATCACCCGTGGGAGAGCTTTCTGGCTGGCGCGCAGGGTTATGTCTCCGTGTTCTCGAATATTTCCCCGGCCCTGTCGACCGAGCTCTTCAATGTCACGGTCGATCGTCGGGATCCCGAAGGCGGCCGCCAGATCTATCATCGGGTGCTGCCGTTGCTCGAAGCACTGAGCGGCGACCTTTACGTATCCGCTACGAAGGCTGCTCTCGGGATTATCGGCATGCCGGTCGGGGATCCGCGGCCTCCTCGTCTCCCGCTGCCGCAGGTTAACCGAACTGCACTTGAAGGAGTCCTTCGGGATTTGGGGCTTGTCCGAGCCGATACTTCTTCATCGCGCAGTGTCTAGAGAGTTCTGCGTGAATACTGACGTAACACCAGGAAACTGAGGAAAAGCCATGAAAAAGTCTCTGACGTTGGGTCTATTGCTTCTTGCGGCAACTGCTTTCACGCCCGTGAACGCGGCTGACATTGTCCTTAAGGCTAGTCACAATGCCAATCCGGATGAGCCCTATCACACGGGCATGCAGCGGATGAGCGAACTGCTCAAGGAAAAGACCGGCGGCAAGGCGGAGATCCAGGTGTTCTCGAATGCGCAGCTGGGCGATGAAATGGAGAGCATCCAGGGCACGCAGCTGGGCATCGTGGATATCGCGGTGACCGCCAACGAAGTCATGGCGAACTTCGTGCCTGACATGAACATATTCAGCCTGCCGTATCTGTTCAAAGATGCCGAGCACATGGACCGTGCAGCCGGATCGGACAAGGTGCATGAGTACGTCGACCAGGTCATGGCCAAGAAGGGCTATCGACTGCTGGGCTTGTTCTTTGCCGGGACGCGGCACATCATGTCGAAGCAGCCGATCGCGTCGATCGACGACATCAAGGGCAAGAAGATCCGCACGCTCAACAACCCGGCCCATATCGACGCCTTCAAGAGCTTCGGCGCCAACCCCACGCCCATGGCGTATGGCGAGCTTTACGGTGCCTTGGAAACCGGAGTGGTCGACGGTGCCGAGGCGGCGAACACCAATTACTATGCCCGCAAGTTTTATGAAGTGGCACCGAACTGGGCCATGGTGGGTTGGGTCGAGCTGGTGGCACCCGTCGTAATGGGCAGTGCGCGGTTCGATGCGCTTCCCAAGGACGTTCAGACAGCGCTGCTTGAGGCGGGAGCCGAAGCTGCAAAGGCCGAGCGCAAGACCTACCGGGAGAGTGATCTGCGGAACCTTGAGAATCTCCAAAAGCTGAAGGTGAACATCACCCATCCCAAAACGGAACCCTTCCGCGAGGCATCCAAAACAATCTACGGTAAATACATCACGAGCGATGAACAGAAAGAACTCCTGAAAATCATCAACAACATCGAGTGATCAAGGACAAGTGATGGATCAGCAAATGCATGGATATTGGCGTTGGGTGGAAGGGCTCAGGCGTTTGATGTCAGGAATCGTGGTCGCGCTGTTCGTGATCATGATGGCGTCTGTCCTCCTACAGGTCGGAAGTCGCTATCTGTTCAGCTACACCACGGCTTGGGCGACTGAACTTTCCACCTTCTGCCAAATCTGGCTGGTCCTGCTTGGTGCGGGGATCGCCATGGCGCGCAATCAGCACGTGGCGATCGACCTGCTGCCAGGGATGTTGCCATTGCGCTATGCACAGATTGCCAGTGTTCTGAGCGCTGTGGTGATCCTGGTCTTTCTGGGGGCGGTCGTCTATGGCAGCATGCCGCTGATCAGGCTCGGCTTCATGCAGTCGTCGCCCGCGATGTCCATACCTCTCTGGATTGTCTACGCCTGTCTGCCGATCGGCGCGCTCTACATCGCGCTCGAGCTGGTCGTTTCCGTCATTCGGCGCTGGAACGATCCCTTCGCTGCAGTCGACACTCTGGACGCCGAGGTAGCGTGATGGGCATCATCATAACGTGTTTTGTCGGGTTCCTTGTGCTGGGCGTGCCGCTGGTCTTCGTACTCGGCGCCTCAGCGATGGTAACCCTGCTGACGACGACGAGTGTGCCGCTGACCCTGATCAGTCAGCGCATGTTCGCCGGCCTGAATTCATTCACGCTGATGGCGATCCCGTTCTTCATCCTCGCTGGCGTGGTGATGGATGCGGGTGGCATCTCGCGTCGGATCGTCGACTTCTCGTCGGCTCTGATCGGCTGGGTGACCGGCAGTCTGCTGCATGTGGCCTGCATCACGTCGGCGGGACTCGCGGCGATATCCGGCTCGGGGTCGGCAGACGTGGCGGCAGTTTCATCCATCATGCAGCCGCAGCTGAGGCGTCGCAAATATGACGTGGACTTTTCCGCGGCCATTATCGCCTGCGCCGGCGCCATGGCCCAGGTGATCCCGCCCAGTCTCACGATGGTCGTCATCGCCATTATCGGAAATATGTCGATCGGAGCGCTGTTCCTCTCGGGTGTCGTGCCCGGTCTGCTCTGCATTGTGCTGTTGAGCCTTGTTTCGTACATTTTCGCGCGCAGGGGCGGGCCGCAGTACAAGGAGGCCGATCCGTTCTCGCTGAGCAAGCTCATGCGCACCACCTATGCGGCGCTGCCCGCATTCGGTATGCCCGTGGTCATCGTGGGAGGCATCATCGGCGGCGTCTTCACGCCCACTGAGGCGGCCGGCGTCGCGGCATTCTACGGTCTGCTGATTAGTCTGTTCGTCTACCGCGAGATCAAGATTGTCGACCTGCCATCGCTCTTTCTTCGGGCTGCTTCCATATCTGCGGCAGTGATGCTGATCATCGGCACCGCAACTGTGTTCTCCTGGCTTATCGCCAACGCCAATGTGCCCACCATGCTGTCGGCTTGGCTGCGCAGCGTGTCCGATAGCCCGGTGATGTTCCTGATATTCGTCAATATCCTGTTCCTGCTGATCGGCATGTTCATGGAAACGATTGCTGCCATCCTTATCGTGGCTCCGGTCCTGATGCCCATCGCCGCGAGCTTCGGCATCGACCCGATCCATTTCGCCTTGGTGATTGTCTTCAACTGTGCGCTGGGCACGGTGACGCCGCCGTATGGGATTTGTCTGATGGTGTCCGCGATGGTCGCCAATCGATCGCCGGTTCAGGTCTGGAGGAAATCAGTTCAGCCCATTGCCGTCATGGCAATCGTACTGGTGATCATAACCTTCTTCCCGGATATCTCCCTCTGGCTGCCGCGGACCTTGAACCTGATGAACTGACCCGGAGCTCTCGCATGCGGCTGGTCCAAATCGTACGACGAGCCGCATGATGATCCTGAAGACGATGTTGTCGACCCGGTCGGGTAAGCTGAGAACTCCGACCGCCGCCAGTCGAAAACTCGGGAGCAGTTCCGCCGGTATGAACCCGAGTTTGTAGCGAATCCATTCGTTCACAAGCGATGTAAGACGTAGTGATTTCGACGAGAGGAAGAATGCAGGAAGCGACGATCCAACTGACTCCGCTGACAGAGGAAAGCTTTTCACCGTTCGGCGATGTGCTTGAAGCCGCGCCACACCGGAGGCAGGAGAGCATCAATGGCGGCGATACCTTGAAGTTCCTCGACCAAAGCCGTGTCGTCGCCCGTGGGGGAGACGGGGTCGCAATCTCGATCTTCCGTGCCCAACGCAGCAGCGCTCTGCCATTCCGCGTCGAAGTATTGGAGCGGCACCCGAACGGAAGCCAGGCTTTCATGCCGCTGGATAGAAGGCCTTTCGTCGTGATCGTCGGTGAAGTCGAGGACGCGACGAGAGTAAAATCGATCAAGGCGTTCCTATCGAACGGAAATCAGGGGATCAATCTGCGCCCCGGTACCTGGCACCACCACCTCATCACGTTCCACGAAGGACAGGAGTTCCTTGTCGTTGATCGTGTTGGAAGCGACAACCTGGACACCCTCCGCCTCGAGCAATCTGCGCTAGTCGTCACCTGACAGAAATTGAAGAGCGCACCGGCGCCGGACATCCTCTTTCCGAGATATCGATCGACGCTTGCGTTTGCACTGGGGGGTGCGGATCGTGGAGCGATCAGAGCGCCAGGAGCACCATGCCGCAGTTGGCGACGCTGCGCGATGATGTGATGCCGGTGTCCGATCTCGGCGAGCCGCTGATCTGCCCCGTCAACGCCATCCAGGTGGTGCAGGCGACCGATGCCAAGACGGCGATCCCGGTGCGCATCGCCGCCTTTCGTAACCGGTTTGAATTTCGGCTCGCAACGCGCGGCCGGAGTGCTGGAGATAACAATGAACAGCCAATCCCCACTCAGCCACTTGCGGAACCACGACAGCATCGCTGATCTTTTCGTTGCACATCCACTGCGCATATTCATCGAGCGGGAGGCCCTGCAGGGCACAGGGGTCTCGGCGGAGGCCTTCTGGCAGGGGCTTGCGGGGCTGGTGCGGGACTTCGCGCCCCGCGACCGTGAGCTGCTCGCCGTTCGCGACAAG
>Ga0182741_1001229_pt1 | contig 34444 bp, 31 predicted proteins | sample eDN5th37CBELigOP_FD_128874 | JGI IMG/M metagenome (GOLD analysis project Ga0182741, IMG submission 128874) | Enriched Organic Plus compost microbial communities from Emeryville, California, USA - eDNA 5th pass 37_C BE-Lig OP (version 2) (version 2) ... | reverse complement strand
GCTGCAGGCGATGTCCCGCGAAGGATTGGAGGTGGAATCATGAGCAAGCCCGAGCCCTTGCTGTTCATGGGCGGCAACGTATTCGACGGCCGCGGCGCGCGCCTGGCCGGCCACGGCGTGCTGGTGGAAGACGGACGCGTCGCGCGGGTGGCGCCCGCCGCGCAGTTCGAAGGCTATGCGGGCCGGCGCGTGGACACCGCCGGCATGACGCTGATGCCCGGCCTGGCCGACTGCCACGTGCACCTGGTGTTCACCGGCAGCGCCGACCCGCATGCGCAGATGGCGCGCCAGGGGCCGTCGCAGATCACCCTGACCGCGCTGGAAAACGCCCAGGCGGCGCTGCGCGGCGGCATCACGGCAGTGCGCGACTGCGGCGGCAAGGACTACCTGGAGTTCGGCGTGCGCGACGCGATCGCGCGCGGCATCTTCGCCGGGCCCACCATCAAGGCCGCCGGCCGCATGATCTGCATGACCGGGGGCCACGGCAACCGCACCGGCCGCGTGGCCGACGGCTGCGACGAAGTGGTCAAGGCGGTGCGCGAGCAAGTGCACGCCGGCTGCGACCTGGTGAAGATCATGGCCACCGGCGGCGTCATGACGCCGGGCGTCAACCCGATGGACGCGCACTACAGCTTCGGCGAGATGCAAGCCGGCGTGCACGAGGCCAAGCGCTTCAGCAAGAGCACCGCCAGCCATGCGCAAGGCACCGAGGGCATCCTGAACGCCGTGCGCGCGGGCATCGACTCCATCGAGCACGGCATCTTCATGGACGACCAGTGCCTGCACGAAATGCTGCAGAACCAGACTTACCTGGTGCCCACCATCGCCGCGCTGCGCAACATCCTGGGCAATGCCGAGCGGGGCATCCCGTCGTACGTGGTGGACAAGGCGCGCGCCGTCGAGCAGCGCCACCGCGAATCGTTCCAGATGTATTACCGCGCGGGCGGGCGCATCGCCATGGGCACCGATGCCGGCACGCCGTTCAACCGCCACGGCCGCAATGCCGAAGAACTGGCATACATGGTGGAATTCGGCATGACGCCGACCGACGCCCTGGTGGCGGGCACCTGGCGCGCGCACGACCTGATGGGCCTGCCCGACCGCGGCGTCGTCGCCGACGGCGCCGTGGCCGACCTGCTGCTGGTGCGCGGCGACCCTACCCGGGACATCGCCCAGGCCGCCGACGCGCGGCATCACGTCGCGGTGTTCCAGCAGGGCACGCTGGTGGCCGGCGCGCTGCCGGCGGCGCTGGCTGGCGCGCCGGCCGCCTGAGCGCCGCGGGACTAGTCGTCCAGCTTGGTACGCTCGATGGCGCCGTTGTGCGCGTTTACATAGAGCTTCATGCGGCGCGACTGCGCATCGCGCGCCTCGACTTCGTAGCGGCCGTGTTCCAGTTCAATGGCGGTGATGTCGCGATACCCCGCGGCCTCTACCGAATCGTGGATCTGGCGGATCGACCACACCGACGCCGGCGCGGTGCTGGCGACCGGGCTGGTCGCGGCGGCCGGGGCCTGCGTCTGCGCATGGGCGGCCAGCGCGGCGGCGCCCAGGGCGGCGCCGGCGATCAGGGTTCGAATCGTGTTCATGGTTGGGTTCCTTTGCGTTGTGGATCAGGACAAGGATCGGAATGATCGGGACAGGTCTTGCAAGGCCATGGACGGCATTATGCGCAGCCCGTCATGAACTCGATCTGAAGCATCCGTTCATGCCCCATTCATGAACGCCGCGGTATAACCTGTAGGCATTCACTGCGCCCACCCCGATGAGCCGTTTCCGTTTCCCGCCTGCCATGCCGCGGCGTTCCTGCCTGGCAATCTGCCTGTCCTGCGCGACGCTGCTCGGGCCGCCGCCCGCGTCGGCCGACGACAGCGACCACGACCGCGCCCGCGAGGCGCTGCAACAGGGCAAGATACTGCCGTTGCGCAGCGTGCTCGACATCGTCGAACAGTCCTATCCCGGCCAGGTGGTCAAGGTGGAATTCGAAGAAGACGATGGCGAATATCTGTACGAGATCCGGCTGCTGCAGGACAGCGGCAACCTGCTCAAGCTGAAGATCGACGCGCGCGACGGCCGGGTGCTGGGCGTCAAGGGCAAGGACATGCACTTCCGGGACGCCCGCTGATGCGCCTCTTGCTGGTCGAAGACGAACCCACCCTGGCCGCCCAGCTCGAGCGCGCCTTGCGCGATGCCGGATATACCGTGGACAGCGCCGCCGACGGACAAGCCGCGCACTACCAGGGCGATGTAGAAACCTACGACGCCGTGGTGCTGGACCTGGGCCTGCCGGTGCTGGATGGCCTGACCGTGCTCAAGCGCTGGCGCGCCGCCGGGCGCAACATGCCGGTGCTGATCCTGACGGCGCGCGACAGCTGGCACGAGAAAGTCGCCGGCATCGACGCCGGCGCCGACGACTACCTGGCCAAGCCTTTTCACATGGAAGAACTGCTGGCTCGCGTGCGCGCGCTGATCCGGCGCAACAGCGTGCACGCCAGCGCCCAATGGCGTTGCGGCCCGCTCATGCTGGATACCCGCCAGGCCCGCGTCACGCTGGACGGCGCGGCCATCGCCCTGACCAGCCACGAGTTCAAGGTGCTGGCCATGCTGATGCAGCGAGCCGGCGAAGTCGTGTCGCGCCAGCAACTGGTCGAGCACCTGTATGCCCAGGACTTCGACCGCGACTCCAACACCATCGATGTATTCATCGGGCGCCTGCGCAAGAAGCTGCCGCCCGACACCATCGAAAGCGTGCGCGGGCTGGGCTACCGGCTGGCGGGCGGCTCATGACCGGCACGCAGCCGCGGCTGCGCCGGGCCGGATCGCTGCGCTGGCGCCTGCTGATCGGCACGCTGGCATGGATATCCCTGTCGGTTGCCCTGGCGGGCTGGGGGCTGGCAAACCTGTTCCGCCAGCACATCACGCAGCAATTGCATGCCGAACTGACGCTGCACCTGAACCAGCTGACGGCGGCCGTCAATATCGGGCCGGCCGGGCAGGTGCAGGTGTTCCCGCCGCTCAGCGACCCCCGGCTCGAACAGCCGCTGTCCGGCCTGTACTGGCAGATCGACCGCGTCGGCAATGGCGGCGCCGACGCGCGGGCCGGCATCGCGCGGTCCCGCTCACTGTGGGACCAGACCCTGCCTGCCGCCCCGGCGAACCCGCAAGACGGCTACGCGATCGATGGCCCCGAGGGGCGCAAGCTGTACGCGGTGGCGCGCCTGCTGACGCCGGCCGAGCCGGACGCGCCCCGGTTGCGGCTGGTGGTGGCCGCCGATCGCGCCGTGCTGGCCGAGCCGATAGAGCGCTTCAACCACATGCTGGCGATTTCGCTGGGCACCCTGGCCGGCGGGCTGATCCTGGCCGCGATCATGCAGGTGGTGATCGGGCTGCGCCCGCTGGCGCGCCTGCGCCGGCAGCTGGCGCAGCAGCCGGCGGGCGGCAGCGTGCGCATCGACGGGCGCTATCCCAGCGAGGTGCAGCCGCTGGTCGACGATTTCAACCGGATGCTGACGGTCAACGACGAAATCATCCAGCGCGCCCGCACCCAGGCAGGCAACCTGGCCCATGCGGTCAAGACGCCGCTGGCCATCCTGGCCAATGCCGCCGCCGCCGAACATGGCCCGCTGGCGGAACTGGCGCGCGAACAGGTCGAGATCGCCCGCCGGCAGATCGACCACCACCTGGCCCGCGCCCGCGCGGCCGCGTCGTCGGGCGCCGCGGACTTGCGCACGCCGCTGACCGAGCCGATGCAGGGCCTGGTGCGCGCCATGCGGCAGCTCTATGCCGAGCGCCAGCTGGATATCGCGCTGGCCCCGCACCCGCCCGGCTTGTGCTTTCGCGGCGAGCAGCACGATTTCCAGGAGATGCTGGGCAACCTGCTGGACAACGCCTGCAAATGGGCGGAACGGCGGGTCTTGGTAACGGCGCAACGCGACGCCGCCGGCCGCCTGTCGATCCATGTGGATGACGACGGCGCAGGCATTGCCGACACCGAGCGCGAACGCATCTTCAAGCGCGGGGTGCGCATGGACGAACAGCGCCCGGGTTCCGGGCTGGGCCTGGATATCGTGCGCGACCTGGCCTGCACCTACGGCGGCGACGTGCAGGCTCGCACGTCGCCCCTGGGGGGCTTGCGCGTCACCCTGCTGTTGCCGGCGGCCTGATCCGCCTACCAGCGGCCGGAGGCCCCGCCGCCGCCGCTGCGGCCGCCACCGCCGCCGAAGCCACCCCCGAAGCCGCCGCCCCCGCGGCCGCCGCCGAAGCCGCCCCCGAAACCGCCGCCGCCCCGGCCGCCGCGGCGCGCCGAGTTCATCAAGCGGCGCTTGATGCCCAGCACGCCCAGCAGCCCGCTGATGGCAAAGCCGCCGATGCCGCCCAGCAGCACCGCCCACCAGGTGCCGAACACGATCCACGAGGCGGCCGCCGCGGCCAGGCCGGCCACGATGGCGGGCAGCCCCAGCATGAACGCGCCCAGCATCAGGAAAAACGGCCAGTTCTCTTCCTGCCCGTCGCCGCCTTGCGCCTGGGTAGCGGGCGGGGGCAGGGGTTCGCCGTCGATCAGTGTCTCGATGGCGGCCACGCCGGCCTCGATGCCGCCGCCGAAATCGCCCTGCTGCAGCCGCGGCACGATCTGCTCGCGGATGATGCGGCCCGCCATCGCGTCGGGAATGGCGCCTTCCAGGCCGTAGCCGACCTCGATGCGCAGCGCGCGGTCGTCCTTGGCCAGCACCAGCAGCACGCCGTCGTCGGTATTCTGGCGCCCCAGCTTCCACTGCTCGAACACGCGCGTGGCGTATTGCTCGATGGTATCGGGCGCCGTGGTGGCCACCAGCAGCACGGCCACCTGCGCGCCCTTGCGCTGTTCCAACGCGGCCAGGCGCTGTTCCAGGGCCTGCCGGCGCGCGGCGTCGAGCGTGCCCGTGGTATCGGTGACCCGCGCCTGCAAGGCCGGGATCGCCGCGGGCGGGGCGGGCTGGGCGCCGGCGGGCAGGGCCGCCATCAGGCCGCACAGCGCCAGCCAGGCGGCCAGCCACGGCGCCAGCAGGCGCCGCCAGACGGCCAGCCGGTTACTGCGCGGGCTTGGGAGCAGAAGCATCATTGCTGAAGCGGATCTCCGGCGGGCGGGAAATGGCCGCCTCGTTCTCGACCCCGAAATTGGCCTTGGGCGCGTAGCCGAAGATCTTGGCGGTGATCAACTCGGGAAACTGGCGTACCAGCACGTTGTAGGCCTGCACCGACTGCACGTAGCGGCCGCGCGCCACCGAAATGCGGTTCTCGGTGCCCTCGAGCTGCACCTGCAGGTCGCGGAACAGCCCGTCGGCCTTCAGTTGCGGGTAGTTTTCGGACACGGCGATCAGGCGCGACAGGGCGGACGTCAGCTGGCCCTGGGCCTGCTGGAAGCGCTGCAGGGCGGCCGGGTCTTCCAGCTGGTCGGCGGTGATCTGCACGCTGCCCACCTTGCTGCGCGCCTCGGTCACCTGCGTCAGCACGTCGCGCTCGTGCGTCATGTAGGCGTCCACGGACTTCACCAGCGCGGGCACCAGGTCGGCGCGGCGCTGGTATTGGTTCAGCACTTCGGACCAGGCCGCCTTGACCTGTTCGTCGGCGGCCTGGATGCTGTTGTAGCCGCAGCCCGACAGCACCGTGGCGGCCAGGGCGATCAGGGAAAAACCCAGCCAGCGGGATATTTTCATGATGTCGTGATTCCTTTCCTGGAACAGGGCGCCCGGGGCGCGATGCGAAAGTGCCGCCATTACAGCAGGTCGGAGCCCGCTTTGCCCAGTGCACGATGTAACACGTCATATCTGTTGTTACGTGGCGCGTCCGAATTCCAACAGCGCAGTCGCGCCCGCATACGCTACAATACCGGCGGTGTGTCTAGCCAATCGGCACACCTTCGCTGGCGCATCGCCGCCACGCCCGGCCCAGGTAATGGGCCTTTCCTTTATCTCCTCACTCGTACGCCTGGATTGGAGTCTCTCAACTTGAGCGACAGGCTGCCGCTGGAGTTGTTTTGACTGCCATTGTTTCTTTCGCCGACCTCGGGCTGGCCGAACCCCTTTTGCGCGCCATCGCCGACACCGGCTATACCGCACCCACCCCCATCCAGGCGCAAGCCATTCCCCAAGTACTGAAAGGGGGCGACCTGCTGGCCGCCGCCCAGACCGGCACCGGCAAGACCGCCGGTTTCACGCTGCCCATCCTGCACCTGCTGATGCAGCGCAAGCCCGCCCTGAAAAAACCGGGCCGCCCGCGTTGCCTGATCCTGACCCCCACGCGCGAACTGACCGCGCAAGTGGCCGAATCGGTGCAGACCTACGGCAAGCACACGCCCCTGACGTCCATGGTGATGTTCGGCGGCGTCAACATCAACCCGCAGATCAGCGCCCTGAGAAAGCCGCTGGACATCCTGGTGGCCACGCCCGGCCGCCTGCTGGATCACTGCGGCCAGAAAACGGTCGACCTGTCCGGCGTCGAGATCCTGGTGCTGGACGAAGCCGACCGCATGCTCGACATGGGCTTCATCCGCGACATCCGCAAAGTGCTGGCCCTGCTGCCCAAGGAACGCCAGAACCTGCTGTTCTCGGCCACCTTCTCCGACGAAATCCGCAGCCTGGCGCGCGGCGTGCTGAACAACCCGGGCGAAGTCTCGGTCACCCCGCGCAACACCGCCACCGAACTGGTCACCCAGACCGTGCACCTGGTCGAACAGCACCACAAGCGCGACCTGATCAGCCACATCATCCGCGAAAGCGGCTGGCACCAGGTGCTGGTGTTCACGCGCACCAAGCACGGCGCCAACCGCCTGGCCGAAAAACTGGTCAAGGACGGCCTGAGCGCCGCCGCCATCCACGGCAACAAGAGCCAGGCGGCGCGCACCCGCGCGCTGGCCGGCTTCAAGGACGGCAACGTGGCCGTGCTGGTGGCCACCGACATCGCCGCGCGCGGGCTGGACATCGACCAGCTGCCGCAAGTGGTGAACTTCGAGCTGCCCAACGTGCCCGAAGACTACGTGCACCGCATCGGCCGCACCGGCCGGGCCGGCGCCACCGGCGCGGCCGTGTCGCTGGTCGACAGCAGCGAAATCAAGCTGCTCAAGGGCATCGAGCGCCTGATCGGCAAGACCATCGAGCGCCTGCCGGTGCAGGGCTGGACGCCGCCGACCGGCAGCAGCGCCGCCGCCTACGAGCGCCAGGAACGCGACGAAGACACCCGCCAGCCGCGCCGCCAGGGCGCGCCGCGCGGCGGCAATGGCGGCGATCGCGCCGGCCGTCCCGGCCAGCAGGCGCCTCGCCAGGGCACCGGGGGCCGGCCCGCCGGCCAGGCTCGTCCGGCAGGCCAGCGCCAGGCGCCGGCCGCGCGCGGCGACCGCCCGGCGAGCGGCCATCGCCCGGACAACCGCGCCCAGCCGCAGGCGCCGCGCGCCGAGGGTGCCGGCCGCTCGGCGGGCCGGCCGGCGGGCCGCCCCGGTGGCGCCCCCCGCGCCGCGCTGCTGGGCAAGTAATATCCGTATCCTGTCCCACCCACCGGCAACGCTCCGCCACTGGAACCCGACATGACGCTCTCGACCTGGCTGACCTTTTTCGTGGCCTCCTGGGCCATTTCCTTCTCGCCGGGCGCGGGCGCCATCTCGGCCATGACCTCGGGCCTGAAATACGGCTTCGCGCGCGGCTACTGGAACACGGCCGGCCTGATCCTGGGCATCCTGGCGCAGTTCGTGATCGTGGCGGTGGGCCTGGGCGCGGTACTGGCCACCTCCGAGATCGCCTTCGCGGTGGTGAAATACCTGGGCGTGGCCTACCTGGTCTACCTGGGCGTGCGCCAGATCCGCACCGATGCGGCGCCGGTGGCCGTGGACACCGGCAACCCGGCGCATTTTTCGGTACGCGAGCTGGTCGTGCGCGGCATCCTGGTCAACCTCATGAACCCGAAAGGCACGGTGTTCCTGCTGGCGGTGGTGCCGCAGTTCGTGAATCCGGCCCACGCCCTGACCCCGCAGTACGCCGCGCTGGCGGGCACGCTGGTGTTCACCGACCTGGTCGCCATGGGCGTGTACACGCTGCTGGCCGCCAGGGTGCTGCGCCTGCTGCGCGATGCGCGCCACATCCGCTGGATGAACCGCATTTTCGGCTCGCTGTTCATTGTGGCCGGCGTGTTCCTGGCCACGTTCCGCCGCCAGGCATAAGCGCGTCCGGCGCCGGCGCGCCGCCCGCGCGCCGGTAAAATCGCACCAACCATGAATATTTCCCAAGAAGTTGCCCGGCGACGCACGTTCGCCATCATTTCCCACCCCGACGCCGGCAAGACCACGCTGACCGAAAAGCTGCTGCTGTTCGCGGGCGCCATCCAGATCGCCGGCAGCGTCAAGGCGCGCAAGGCCTCGCGCCATGCCTCGTCCGACTGGATGGAAATCGAAAAGCAGCGCGGCATTTCGGTGGCCTCGTCGGTGATGCAGATGGAATACCGCGACTGCGTCATCAACCTGCTCGACACCCCGGGGCACCAGGACTTCTCCGAAGACACCTACCGCGTGCTGACGGCGGTGGACGCCGCGCTGATGGTCATCGACGCCGCCAACGGCGTCGAGCCGCAGACCATCCGGCTGCTGCAGGTGTGCCGCGCGCGCAACACGCCCATCATCACGTTCATCAACAAGATGGACCGCGAAGTGCGCGAACCCCTGGACCTGCTGTCCGAGATCGAAGGGCACCTGGGCATGGACGCCGTGCCGTTCTCGTGGCCGGTGGGCATGGGCAAGTCGTTCGGCGGCGTGTTCGACATCCGCCGCGACCGCATGCGCGTGTTCCGGCCCGGCCAGGAACGCCGCTCGGACGACGACGACATCATCCAGGGCCTGTCCAACCCCGAGATCGCGCGCCGCTTCGGTTCGGCTTTCGAACAGGCCAACGGCGAAATCGAGCTCATCCAGGAAGCCGCCCCGGCATTCGATCGCGACGCCTTCCTGGCCGGCAGGCAGACCCCGGTATTCTTCGGCTCGGCCATCAACAACTTCGGCGTGCAGGAAGTACTGGACGCGCTGGTGGAACAGGCGCCCGCGCCCGGGCCGCGCCAGGCGCTGGAACGCGTGGTCGAACCGCAGGAACCCAAGTTCACCGGCGTGGTGTTCAAGGTGCAGGCCAACATGGACCCGGCCCACCGCGACCGCGTGGCGTTCGTGCGCGTCAGCTCCGGGCGCTTCGAGCGCGGCATGCGCCTGAAAGTAGCCCGCACCAACAAGGAAATGCGGCCCAACAACGTGGTGTCGTTCCTGTCGCAGCGGCGCGAACTGCTGGACGAGGCCTACGCGGGCGATGTCATCGGCATCCCCAACCACGGCGTGCTGCAGCTGGGCGACGTGCTCACCGAAGGCGAGAGCCTGCGCTTTACCGGCCTGCCGTTCTTCGCCCCCGAACTCTTCCAGGCCGTGGAAGTCAAAGATCCTTTGCGCACCAAGCAGCTGCGTATCGGCCTGACCCAGCTGGGCGAAGAGGGCGCCATCCAGGTGTTCCGCCCGGAAGCCGCCGGCGGCACGCTGCTGCTGGGCGCCGTGGGGCAACTGCAATTCGAGGTCGTGGCGCACCGCCTGAAAACCGAGTACGGCGTGGACGCCCGCATGTTGCCGTCGCGCTACACCATGGCCCGCTGGATCACCTCCGAGAACCCCCGCGCGCTGCGCAAGTTCATGGATGCCAATGCGGCACACATCGCCTATGATGTGGTGGATGCGGCGGCTTTTTTGATTGGCTCGCCCGCGCAGTTGCGCGTGGCCGAAGACCTGTATCCGGATGTGAAATTCCACGCCATGCGCGAACACGGCGGCCAGGTTTTCGGAAGCCACGCCTAGGCGGGCGGGGTGGCCGCAAAAATGAGGGTAGCAATGTCTTGGCGAGTATTATTCGCGACGCTTCTGCTGGCGCTGGGCGCCGCGGCGTGGGGCGGCATCCAACTGGGCGATTGGCTGGTGGCGCACGCGCCCAAGGCCTCGGCCGCGCCCGGCCAGGAAGCGCTGGTATCCCAGGAACCCATCCTGGATGCCAACGGCAGGCCCTACGTGGCCCAACCGCCGCAGCCGCGCGTGGACGGCACGCTGGGCGTGCCCGACAAGCCGGCCGGCGCCAGCTGGACGGTGCCCACGGTGTCCCTGTTCGACACCACCACCGACCCTTCCGTGCGCATCTCGCGCGACAACATCAGCATGGACGAAGCCCGCGAGCTGGCCGCGGCCTCGAACGTGCCGCTGCCGTCCGGCCCGTCCGACGTCACCACGCTGGACCTGCAATCGCTGCCGCCCACCACCACCACGGTGCCGCCGCCCGGCCAGCAGGCCTACGCGGTGAACCCGCCGGTGACCGCGCCCGCCGCCCCCGCGCCGGCCAACCGGGGCGCCTGGCAGGATTCGCTGCGCCGCGAACTGGCGCATTGCGCCACCCAGGGGTTTTTCGAGCGTCCCACGTGTTCCTGGAACGCCCGCAACAAATACTGCGAACCCAACCGCGCCTGGGGCACCATCGCCGAATGCCCGCGCCGGCCCGACTGACCTCCGGCTTCACGAGCCGACGATACCGCCGTCCTCTTTCCAGATCACCACCGTGGCCGGACGCGGCCGGCTGGCCTGGGCGCCGTCCGGCCAGGTCGAGGTCTGCAGCGGGTCGGCCTGGGCCGACGCCACGCCGGGGCCTTCGCCCGGATGCTGGATGTTGATGAACAGGAATTTCTGGTCCGGCGTCCAGGTGATGCCAGTCACCTCGCAACCCACCGGGCCCACCATGAAGCGGCGGATCTCGCGGGTGGCGGGGTTGGCCACCAGCATCTGGTTATTGCCCTGGCCCTCGTAGTCGCCGGTGTTGGAATAGTTGCCGTCGGTCTGGATCCACAGCAGGCCGCGCGGGTCGACCGCCAGGCCGTCGGGGCTGTTGAACGTGTTGTCCGCCGTGATGTTGTCCGAGCCGCTGCGCGGGTCGGTCTTGTCGTACAGCGTGGGGTTGCCCGCCAGCACGAAGATGTCCCAGTCGAACGCCAATGCCGTGGGGTTGCCGTCGTGTTCGCGCCACCGCACGATCTGGCCGTAGATGTTGTCCTCGCGCGGGTTGGCTTCGTCGGCCCCCGGATGAGCCGGGCCGCCGGGATAGCGCGGCGAACCGCTACCGCGGCTGCTGTTGTTGGTCAGCGTGACATACACCTCGCGCGTCCCGGGATGCACGGCCACCCACTCGGGGCGGTCCATCGGCGTGGCGCCCACCGCGTCGGCGGCCTGGCGCGTCTTCACCAGCAGTTCGCCCATGTCCTGGTTGAACAGGTCGCCCAGCGTACCGCCGCCCTGGGCGGGCGTATCCAGCTTCAGCGGCACCCATTCGCCGGTGCCCATGGCGTCGCCCGCGGCGTCGCCGGCCAGGAAGCGCGCCACGTGCAGCGTGCCGCGGTCCAGCAGCAGGCGGTTCAGCGCCGGGGTGGCCGGGTCGTACTTGCCGTCGGACACGAACTTGTAGATGTACTCGCTGACCTGGTCGTCGCCCATGTAGACCACCACGCGGCCGTCGTCGGCCAGCGACATGGCCGCGTTCTCGTGCTTGAAGCGGCCCAGCGCGGTCAGTTTCTTCGGCGTGGAATTCGGATCGAACGGATCGATTTCCACCACCCAGCCATAGCGGTTGTATTCGTTGGGTTCGGCGGACCAGTCGAAGCGGCTGTCGTGAGTATCCCAGCGATACGAGCTGCTGGCGGTCTTGCCGCTGCCCTTGTAGCGCTGCATGTGCGCCTGGTATTCGGCGTCCGGGTAGTTCACGGTGGCCGGGTCCTGCGTGCCGACGCCGAAGTAATCGGTGAAGTTCTCTTCACAGGTCAGGTAGGTGTTCCACAGCGTATAGCCGTTGCCGCAATTGCCGAAGGTGCCGAACGGGCGCGTGCCGGCCGGGTCGGCCACGGTGCGGGTCAGGCGATTGCCCGCGGCCGGGCCCACCAGCTGCATCGCGGTGGTGCCGTTGATGCTGCGGTTGAACGGCGAATCCAGCACCGGTTCCCAGCGGTTGCCGTTGCGGCGCATGTGCACCACCGACACGCCTTGCGCGTGCTGCGATTTGCGCACCCAGTCCAGCGTCCAGCGGGCGTTGCCGGGCTCGACGCCCAGCGGGAAGAAGTAATGCGGCGTGATGTATTCGTGGTTGGTCACCATCAGGCCTTCGTCGCTGCTGCCCGAAGTGCTGTTGGTGCTGTCGATCGGGAAGAAATGCATCCCGTCGTGGTTGTAGCCGACCTGCAGGGCCTGGTCGTCGCCCGTGTTGCCCGCATCGGCGCGAAACGCGGGGGAATTGGCATGCAGCTTGTCGCCCCAGCGGTTGATGGCCGCCCAGGCATAGCCCTCGGGCACCGTCACCGTGTCGGCCACGCTGAAGGGCACGGCCTTGAATCCCATATTGGCGGGCGGCGGGGTCGGCGTGCCGCCCGAACCGTCATCATCGTCATCGTCGCTGCCGCTGCCACAGGCCGTCAGGCTGGTGCCCATGAAGCCCACCGCGCCCGCGCCCAGGCCGGCTTTCAGGAAACCGCGGCGCGACAGCGCATGGCGGACGATATCGTTGAAGTGCGTGGCGGCGGTCGGGTTGGACGGGATGTCGTCGTGATCGGTCATGGTTTTTCCTGTTCGTCGGGTATCGGTGGCCAGCCCCTCTGGCGGGGGACTTGGCACGGATATTCGCGAAACCAGGTTGCGTGGGCATGACAGATCGCACGGGCATGGCGGCAATGGCCGGCCCGTTGAGGCCGGGCAAGAAAAAGGCCCGCACATGCGGGCCTGGCAACGCCTGGAAGGCGGCATGCCGGCTGCGCCGGCGCCGCGGGCAAGGCGTCAGCTTTCGACTTCCATCTGGCTTTGCAGGTAGTTCTGCAACCCCACCTTGTCGATCAGCTCGATCTGGGTTTCCAGGTAGTCGATATGCTCTTCGGTGTCGTCCAGGATGTCCTGGAACAGGTCGCGCGACACGTAGTCGCGCACCGATTCGCAATGGGCGATGGCATCTTTCACGGTGGCCTGGGCGCCTTGTTCCAGCTTCAGGTCACAGGACAGGATCTCGGGCACGTCCTCGCCGATCAGCAGCTTGTGCAGGTCTTGCAGGTTGGGCAGGCCGTCGAGCATCAGGATGCGCTCGATCAGGCGGTCGGCGTGCTTCATCTCGCCGATGGATTCTTCGTATTCGTGCTTGCCCAGCTTCTTCAGGCCCCAATGGCCCAGGATGCGGGCATGCAGGAAATACTGGTTGATGGCCGTCAGTTCGTTGGTCAGTTGTTTGTTCAGGAACTGGATGACGGTTTTATCGCCTTTCATGATGAACTCCTTGCGATCCGGGCCGCGGCGCCCGCGACCCTGCGTGCGCCGTATCGCGCATGCAACGACCGCAGGCTAACACTTGCGCGGGGCCCACGGCTAGAGCGCGGCCGCATTTGATGAATGGCTTTGCAAGCGCGATCTGAAAGCGACAACCAAATGAGAATGAGTATGTGTGTTGGACCACCCGCAGCCGCGATGACGCCATGCCATGCGTTGCGGCATGCCGGCGCGCCGGATCCGGCCCGGAATTCGTCCGCCGCGCCGGCCTGCGCGCGGCCCGCACGGCCGTATTCGACCTTGCCGCCCATGGCGCGCGGCGTTGGCGAAGTGCAACGCCCAGCCGAACGGCAGCCCCAGCGGCGGCCTCGGCGGCCGCCAGCCAGGTGGCCGAGGCCATCGAAGTCTTCTGTAAAAGGGAAATCGCCGCCATGCGCTGACGGCGGGGCGTCGCGGACAACGGCCTCAGGCCGCGGCGACGAGGGGGATCGGGAAGCTGTTGGCCGCCGGCGCGGTTTCCACCACCGCCGTGGCGGGCCCGACGGCCGCCATCGCCACCGACTGCACGTTGCAGACGCTGGAACAACGCCCGCCCGGCAGATACTCTTGGGCCGTGGCGGCGCAGCAGCCGCAGCAAGTGGCTACGCCCAGCTCGAACTGCAAGTCGGAAAGCGTCGTCGCGCCCGCATCCACGGAGGCGCGGACCTGGCGTTCGGTGACGGCGTTACATACGCAAATGTACATGAGAATAATTATCGTGATTTATTCTCGTAAAAGCAAGCACCCGCGCGCCTCTTCGCGCGCGCAAGCGCTTGAAAACAGGGGACAAAGTAGCCAGCGCCGGTCAGCGGGCGGCATGCGCCTTGCGCAGGCTGGCCGGCGCGATGCGCAGGGCCTCGCGGTATTTGGCGACCGTACGGCGCGCGATCACGATGCCCTGGTCGGCCAGGCGCTGGGTGATCTGGTTGTCCGACAGCGGCTTGCCGCGGTCTTCCGCGGCCACCATCTGGCGGATGACCTCTTGCACGGCGGTGGCCGAGGCCACGTCGCCGCCGTCGGTGGCCACCCCGGTGCCGAAGAACCGCTTCAATTCCAGCGTGCCGAACGGCGTCAGCATGTACTTCTGCGTGGTGGCGCGCGAAATGGTCGATTCGTGCAGGCCCAGCTCGCTGGCGATGTCCTTCAGGATCAGCGGCCGCATGGCGGCCGGGCCTTCGCTGAAGAAGGCCGATTGGTGCGCCACGATGGCCTGGCCCACGCGCAGGATGGTGTCGAAGCGCTGCTCGACGTTGCGGATCATCCAGCGGGCCTGCTGCAGCTGCGCGTGCAGCCCGGCGTGGCTGGCCTCGCGCTGGTTGCCCAGCAACTGGGCATACAGGGCATTGACCTGCAGGCGCGGCACGGCCGCGCCGTTGAGCACCGCCTGCCAGCCCTGGCGGGTCTTGCGCACGATGATGTCCGGCACCGCGTAGTCGGCCGCGGGCACCGTCCAGGCGCGGCCGGGGCGGGGGTCCAGCCGGCGGATCAGGGCATGCGCGGCGCGCGCGGTGGCCTCGTCGCACTGCAGCGCGTCGCGCAGGCGCGCCACGTTGCCGGCGGCCAGCAGGGGCAGGTGGTCGGCGCACAGCCGGCGCGCGCACGCCAGCACCGCCGGATCGGCCGCTTCGGGCAGGCAGGCCGGGTCGGGGTTGCGCAATTGCAACACCAGGCACTCGGCCATGTCGCGCGCGCCGATGCCGGCCGGGTCGAACGATTGCAACAGGGTCAGCGCGGCGCGCAATTCGTCCAGGTCGGCCCCGGCTTCGGGCGGCAGCCAGCCCAGGATTTCGTCCAGCGGCGAGCCCAGGTAGCCGTTTTCGTCGAGCTCGTCGATCAGCAGCGCCACCAGGGCCGCGTCGCGCGGGCCGGCCCGGGTCACCCCCAGCTGGGCCAGCAGATGCTCGCGCAGCGTGTCGCTGCGCGCCGTGTCGGGGCCCTCCGGGCGGTCGTCGGGGTACACGCCGCCCGCGCCGGGCATTTCCTCGGCCCGCGCGTCGGCCTCGCGCGCCGGCGCGTCGTCGGCCGGGGCCTCGCGCTCGGCATGGGCGTCGGGTTCGGCGTCCCCGCGGTCGTCGCGGTCGTCGGCCCGTTCCAGCATGGGATTGTCGGCCAGCGCCTGCGAGATCTCGGCCTGCAGATCCAGCGTGGAAAGCTGCAGCAACCGGATCGATTGCTGCAGCTGGGGGGTCAGAGTCAGGTGCTGACCAGTACGAAGTTCTAATGCGGGCCGCGTCATAGGTACAATATTTTGCATGATGAATGCCGCCTCGCCCGAACGCGTCCGCCAAGATTGCCGCCTGATCGGCCAGACGCTGCTGAAATTGGCCCTGCCCCGCCTGCTGATCCGGGCGGTGGTGCTGGTCGTCGCCGCCATCGTGTGGCTGCTGGCAGCGTCGTGGCTGCTGGACTTCGGCCGCGGCCTGTCGTTCGACAGCCTGCAGGCGCTGGGCCAGCAGACCACCCAGTTCATGGCCAAGGTCAACCCCTACCTGTGGTGGGGCGTGGTGGTCATCTGGACGCTGATCGTATTCTTCATCGTGCGCGCCTGGATCAACGCCGACATCGCCGCCACGCGCGCCAAGCCCGTGGCGCCGGCCGACCTGGCCGCGCTCACCGCCCAGCTGTCCGACGAAAGCACCTCGGTGCTGCGCTGGGTATGGGGCAGCCGCGACGAACCCTTCACCCTGGGCGACCTGCGCCAGGCCCAGGCCGAACTGAGCCACAGCCGCATCGGCAAGATGGAAATGGTGCGCCAGCAGGGCGACATCCTGGACGGCCGGGCCCCCGCGCAACGCGCGCCCGGCGCCGCGCCGGCCCATCCCGTCCATGCCGCCCCGGTGCCGCCGGCCCAGCCCGACGCCCGCCCGGCCGGGGCGCGCATCGAACCCAATTTGTAAGCTGCCCGGGCCCCGGGCCATTGCGCCGGGCCCGAAAATGTGGTTGACTAGCGCCTTATGGCCGATATCCGATTCCCCCTCGCGATTGCCTCCGGACGCCTCAGCGCGCCGGGCGCCGGCCTGCGCGCGTCCATTTCCCTCATCGCGCTATCGCTATACCTACCGATCGGTTGCCGGGCCTAGCGCCCTGTGGTAGCTCGGCAGCCACGCTCGCCACCAGCCTGTTCCCTGTTCATTGCTTGATTCCAGCCGGCCCATTCGCGGCCCGCTGAAGTCCCCGGGCCATTACCCAGGCCAGCCGGACAGGGCTCACCGGAACCGAAACCGGAATTCGTCCCGCCGCACATCGGGATTATTGATCGAGGTGTACTGATGCTTGCCAACCCCGCCACCAAATACGTACCGTTCGCGCCGTTCGCGCGCGATTTCTCTGAACGCACCTGGCCCAGCCGCCGCATCACGCAGCCGCCCATCTGGATGAGCACCGACCTGCGCGACGGCAACCAGTCGCTCATCGAGCCCATGAGCGTCGAGCGCAAGCTGCGTTTCTTCGAACAACTGGTCAAGATCGGCTTCAAGGAAATCGAGGTGGGCTTCCCGTCGGCCTCGCAGACCGACTTCGACTTCGTGCGCAAGCTGGTCGACGAAAAGCGCATTCCCGACGACGTCACCATCATCGTGCTGACCCAGTCGCGCGAAGACCTGATCAGCCGCACGGTCGAGGCCGCCGCGGGCGCCAAGCAGGCCATGGTGCACTTGTACAACGCCTGCGCGCCGGCGTTCCGCAAGGTCGTCTTCAACATGAGCAAGGACGAGATCAAGCAGATCGCCACCACCGGTACGCAATGGGTCAAGCAGTACATGGCCGGGCATCCGGAAACCCAGTGGCGCTACGAGTACTCGCCCGAAGTGTTCAGCACCACCGAACCCGAATTCGCGCTGGAAGTATCCAACGCCGTGGCCGACGTATGGCAGCCCACGCCGCAGAACAAAATGGTGCTGAACCTGCCGGCCACCATCGAGGCCACTTCGCCCAACCTGTACGCCGACCAGATCGAGTGGATGCACAAGAACCTGGCGCGCCGCGACAGCATCGTGCTGAGCGTGCACCCGCACAATGACCGCGGCACCGCGGTGGCGGCGGCCGAGTTCGCCGTGATGGCGGGCGCCGACCGCATCGAGGGCTGCCTGTTCGGCAGCGGCGAGCGCACCGGCAACGTCGACCTGGTCACGCTGGCGCTGAACCTGTACACGCAGGGCGTGCACCCGGGCCTGGACTTCTCGGACATCGACGAAGTGCGCCGCTGCGCCGAATACTGCAACCAGTTGCCGGTGCACCCGCGCCACCCGTACGCCGGCGACCTGGTGTTCACCGCGTTCTCGGGCTCGCACCAGGACGCCATCAAGAAGGGCTTCGCGCAGCAAAAGGCCGACGCCGTCTGGGAAGTGCCCTACCTGCCGATCGACCCGGCCGACCTGGGCCGCAGCTACGACGCCGTCATCCGCGTCAACAGCCAGTCGGGCAAGGGCGGGGTGTCGTACCTGCTCGAGCAGGAACACGGCCTGGTGCTGCCGCGCCGCCTGCAGATCGAATTCAGCCGCGCGATCCAGCGCGTCACCGACGAAACCGGGCGCGAGGTCACGGCCGACGACGTGCACACCATCTTCAACAGCGAATACCTGGAACAGCACGCCCCCTGGAAACTGGTGCGCCACCGCATCGACGGCGACCCCAGCGCCGGCCAGGGCAAGCAGTTCAGCATCCAGGTCGAACTGGACTACAACGGCGAACGCCGCGTGGTGACCGGCACGGGCGACGGCGCCATCTCGGCCTTCGTGGCCGCGCTGGGCGTGCCCGTGCGCATCATGGACTATCACGAGCATGCCATCGGCACCGGCACCGACACGCGCGCGGCCAGCTATGTCGAGCTGCGGGTGGGCGATTCGGCCACCGGCTTCGGCGTGGGCATCGACCGCGATATCGTCACCGCGTCGTTCCAGGCCGTGCTCAGCGCCGTGAACCGGCACCTGGCCAGCGGCGTGGCCGTAACGACCGAAAGCGAGACCGCCCAGGCCGCGTGATCCGCGACGCCCCAGGCGCGAAGGCCCGCTTACCCAGCGGGCCTTTTTTCTTGCGCCGACGCCGGGCACGCCAATTGCGTCGCGCATCGCCATTGCGATCATCGGGCGGGCGGCCGGCCCGCCTGATATGCTGTCGGACGCCCAAGTACAGGAACTGACCGATGCCCGAGCCCAATGCTCTTCGGCCCAGCACGGAACCCCCTTCCGAAGACACGCTATCTGGCCTGGCCGACGGCCCGCCCTCGAATCCGCCGCCGACGCTTGCCGTGCAGCAAAGCCGCCTGCTCGAGATGATCGCCACGGGCGCGCCGCTGCAGGCCACGCTGCTTGCCTTGACCGCGACCGCCACCGAACTGGACCCGGACGTGCGGGCGGGCGTGCTGCTGGCCGACGAAACCGCCGGCACCCTCGAACGCGTGTACGCCGCCCATCTGCCCGCATCGTTCATTGCCGCGATGCGCGGCGCACCGGTCGACGACAGCCGCTTCAGCACCTGCACCGACGCCGCCCGCCGTGGCGAACGCATCTATTGCCTGGACATCGCCAATGATGCGCAATGGTCGCCGCACTGGCGGCAGGCCTGCCTGGCCGCCGGGCTGCGCGCCTGCCTGTCGACGCCGGTGTTCGACGAGACGGGCCAGCCCGTGGGTTCGTTCTTCCTAGGGCTGGCGCGGGGCGGCCACAGCTGGGCGCACCTGCTGGGCCTGGCCGACTTCGGCACGCACCTGGCCGGCATCGCCATGGCGCGCGAACGCGCGTCGGCCGCCGTCCAGCGGGTCCGCCGCGAACTGGAAGACGAACTGGCCGACACGCAGCGCCTGCAGGACATCAGCATGCGGCTGCTGGCATCCGGGCACGACGACAGCCTGTATGGCGAGATCGTCGACGCGGCCACGGCCATCATGGAATCGGACTACGCCAGCATGCAGATCCTGCGGCGGGGCCGCGGCCCCGCCGGGCAACTGCAATTGCTGGCCAGCAAAGGCTTCCATGCGCAGGCCGAAGCATTCTGGGAATGGGTCACGATCGACTCACACAGCACCTGCGGCGAGGCCCTGCGCACCCGCCGGCGCGTGTTCGTGAGCGACGTGCGCCAGTGCGACTTCATGGCCGGCACCGACGACCTGGCCACCTATCTCGGCCTGGGCATCCAGGCCGTGCAAACGACGCCGCTGGTGTCGCGCCGCGGGCACGTCATCGGCATGATCTCCACGCACTGGCGCGAGCCGCGCCAGCCCTGCGAACGCGACTTGCGGCGCTTCGACCTGCTGGCGCGGCAAGCGGCCGACCTGGTCGACCAGCGGCTGGCCGAACAAGACCTGAAAGAAGCCGACCGGCAGAAAGACCAGTTCCTGGCCCAGCTGGCGCATGAACTGCGCAATCCGCTCGCGCCCATCCGCAATATTGCCGAGGTGCTGGCGCGCCAGTCCGCGCGGAACCCGGCCTTGCAACAACCGGCGGCGATCATCTCGCGGCAGATCGATCACTTTTCCCGGCTGATCGACGACTTGCTCGACGTCGGCCGCATCGGCCGCGGGCATCTGGGGCTGAAGAAAGAATCCACCACGCTGGCGGCCGTACTGGAACGCGCCCTGGAAACCAGCGGCGCCGGCGCGCGCGGCCAGCGGGTCGTGCTGGGCCTGCCCGAGGCACCCGTTGCGCTGGAAGGCGACCCGGTGCGGCTGGCGCAGGTATTCGGCAACCTGCTCGTCAACGCCTCGAAGTATTCCGAACCGGGCGGCCGTATCTGGATAGACGCCAGGCTCGATGGCGCCGATTACGTGCAGGTTTGCGTGCGCGACGAAGGCATCGGCATCGATCGCGCCAACCTGGGCAGCCTGTTCAAGCTGTTCTACCAGGCCGAATCTTCGCTCGAACGTTCGCGCGGCGGGCTGGGAATCGGCCTGTTCCTGGTGCAGCGCCTGGTCGAACTGCACCAGGGCACGGTCGACGTATCGAGCGACGGCCCCGGCCGGGGGGCGGAATTCCGGGTGCGGCTGCCATTGCGCACGGCCCCGCCGGCGCCGCCGGCCGCCGCCGGACAACCCGCCGGCCTGCCGCCGCCCGCACGCGCGCTGCGCATCGTGCTGGCCGACGACAACCACGACGCGGCCCGGACGCTGGCCGACATCCTGGAACTGGACGGCCATGCCGTAACCCTGGCCGCCGACGGCGAACAGGCGCTGGCCGAGGCGCGCCGCCATCGGCCCGACGTGCTGGTGCTGGACATCGGCATGCCCAAGCTCGACGGCTACACGGTGTGCCGGCAGCTGCGCCAGGAACCCTGGGGAGCACAGGCGACGATCGTGGCCATGAGCGGCTACGGCGCCTCGTCGGATATCGCGCAAAGCGCGCAGGCCGGCTTCGACCGGCACTTCACCAAACCCACCGACCCCGGCGAATTGCTGGCCTATCTGGCATCGCTGTAGCGCGGTACTTGCGGGGTCACGCGTCGCCGTCGGGCCGCAGCACGTTCAGTATCCAGCGGGCGATGGCCAGCGTGCGCCGGTCGTCGCCCGGCCGGCCCACGGCCTGCAGGCCCACCGGCAGGCCCTGCGGCCCGGTATCGAATGGCAGGTGCACGCAGGGCGCGCCGAACAGGGTCCAGACCCGGCAGAATTGCGGGTCGCCGGTGCCCTGGTCGATGAACGGGGCTTCGCCGCTGGCGCTGGGCGCCAGCAGGATGTCGTACTGCTCGAACCACGGCTCGGCCTGCGCGCGGCCTTGCGCGGCGCGGGCCAGGTTGGCGCGGTGTTCGTCGGCGCTGATCTGCGCGCCGGCATCCAGCAGGGCCTGCAGCGAGCCGCTCAGCTGCGCCGCGTGGCGCGTGCGTTCGAATGCCAGCGACTGCGCGGCCTCGACGCTCATGATGTCGGCATGCACCTGCACCAGCGCGCACAGCTCGGGCGGCAATTCCAGTTCGGCGACATGCGCGCCGGCGCGCGACAGGGTACTGGCGGCGCGGGCATAGGCCTCGCGCGTCTCGGGCTGGGTGTGGCGCCATTGCAGCGTGCGGTACATGCCGATGCGCGGGCGGGCGTCGTAGTCCAGCTCGCGCAGGCCCGGATCGCGCATCAGCACCGAGGCAAACAGCGCGACGTCGTCGACCGAGCGGGCCAGGCCGCCGATGGTGTCGAGCGAATCGGCCAGGCTTTTCAGCCCGGCGCGCGCGACGCGCCCGAACGACGGCTTGTAGCCCACCACGCCGCAATACGCGGCGGGCCGGACGATGGAGCCGGCCGTTTGCGTGCCCAGCGCGAAGGGCACCATGCCGTCGGCCACCGCCGCGGCCGAGCCGCTGGACGAGCCGCCCGGCGTGTACGCGGGGTTGTGCGGATTGCGCGTGGGGCCGGGCTGGAAGGTAGCGAATTCGGTGGTTACCGTCTTGCCCGCCACGATGGCGCCGGCCTCGCGGCATAGCGCCACGGCGGCCGCGTCCATGGGTGGACGGTGATTTTCGTAGATGGGCGAACCGTAGCGGGTGGGCAGGTCGCAGGTGGCGAACATGTCTTTCACGCCGAACGGCAACCCGTGCAGCACGCCGCGCGTAGCCGACTGGTCCAGCGCACGGGCCTGCGCCAGCGCCTGGTCCTTGTCGAGCGCGGCCCAGGCGCGCACCGTCTCGTCGCGCTGCTCGATGCGCGCGAAGCAGGCGCGCAGCAATTGCTCGGCGCCGAGCTCGCGGCGCGCCAGCAGCTGCGCCGCCCGCGTGGCGCTCAAGCGGTTCAGTTCGACAGCCATGACCTCTTTTCCCTGTGTTGCAGCATGGTGCTCTTGTATAACGCGGACCGATGACGCTTATTGCGTTGCCACATGAGCGCGCGTGCCGCTTGCCCGCATGGCGGGCAGGCGCGGCGGCCGGCGTGGCTTGCGGCGCCGCACCACCTGTTTTGATTGGCGCGGCGATGAAATCACGATACCTTATCCCGTGACATCTGGCTGTCATGCTTTACCCCTAGAATGAAATCGTTTTCATGGGTGAACCCGCCGTGGCCGCAAAACCGTCGCACCGTCCGTCGATTCTGGAAATCGCCCGCAAGGCCGGCGTGTCGCCCGCCACCGTGTCGCGCGCCTTCAACCGGCCCGAATTGCTGCGGCCCGAAACGCGCGCGCGCATCGACGCCGTGGCCCAGCGCAGCGGTTTCCGCCCCAACCGCGTGGGCCGCAGCCTGCGCGCCGGCCGCACGCGCACCATCGGACTGCTGCTGCCCACGCTGGCCAACCCGGTATTCGCCGATTGCTTCGAAGGCGCCGAACAGCACGCGCGCGCCGCCGGCTACAGCGTGATGATGGGCATCACCGGCTACGATCCTTCGGTGGAATCCGAATCGGTGCAGGCGCTGATCGACCACCAGATCGACGGCCTGATCCTCACCGTGGGCAACCCGGCGCGCAACGCCACGCTGCGCGCGCTGGACGCGGCGGGCATGCCGCATATCCTGGCCTACAACGAATCCGGTTCGCATCCTTTCGTGTCGGTGGACAACAAGGCGGCCGCGCACGAAATGGTGGCGCGGCTGGCCGCGCTGGGCCACCGGCGCATCGCCTTCGTCAGCGGCCCGCTGCCCGCGTCCGACCGCGCCCGCCGCCGCCTGCAGGGCGCGCAGGCCTGCGCCCAGGCGCTGGGGCTGGCGCCGGTGGCGCACCTGGCCATGCCCGCCCACACCGAGTCCAGCGCGCCCTTGCTGCGCGACGTGCTGGCGCGGCCCGATGCCCCCAGCGCGCTGTTCTGCTCGAACGACCTGCTGGCCGCCTCGGTGATCGCGCAGCTGGCCGCGCTGCGCGTGCGCGTGCCGGACGACATCGCGGTATGCGGCTTCGACGGCGTCAGCATCGGCGCGCTGATGGTGCCGCCCCTGACCACGGTGGAACAGCCCAGCCGCCAGATCGGCGCCACCGCCTGCGCGCTGCTGCTGGCGCGGCTGGGCGGCGACGCCCCCGCTTCGGTGCGCCTGCCGCACCGCATCGTCGACGGCGGCACCGCGACCGCCGTCGGTTCTTCTGTGCCCTCGACAAGGAAACGCTCATCATGAAACCGCTCATCCATTCCGCGCTGCGCGCGGCCGCGCTGGCGCTGGCCCTGGCCGGGGCATCGGCGCAGGCGCAAAACGCCATCTGCTACAACTGTCCGCCCGAATGGGCCGATTGGGGCACGCAGCTCAAAGCCATCAAGCAGGCCACCGGCATCACCGTGCCGGCCGACAACAAGAACTCGGGCCAGTCGCTGGCCTCGATCGCCGCCGAGAAGAACAACCCGGTGGCCGACGTGGTGTACTACGGCGTGACCTTCGGCATCCAGGCGGCGCAGGACGGCCTGGTGCAGGCCTACAAGCCGCAGCATTGGGACAAGATCCCCGACGGCATGAAAGACCCCGACGGCAAGTGGTTCGCCATCCACTCGGGCGCGCTGGGCCTGATGGTGAACGTCGACGCGCTGGGCGGCAAGCCGGTGCCGCGCTCTTGGGCCGACCTGCTCAAGCCGGAATACCGCGGCATGGTGGGCTACCTGGACCCGGCCTCGGCCTTCGTGGGCTATGTGGGCGCGGTGGCCATCAACCGCGCGATGGGCGGCACGCTGGACGACTTCGGCCCCGCCCTGGGCTGGTTCAAGAAAATGGCGGACAACCGCCCCATCGTGCCCAAGCAGACCGCCTATGCGCGCGTGCTGTCGGGCGAGATCCCGATCCTGATCGACTACGACTTCAACGCCTATCGCGCCAAGTACAAGGATGGCGGCAACATCGAGTTCGTGATCCCGTCCGAAGGCACCATCGCCGTGCCCTACGTGATGAGCCTGGTCGCCAACGCGCCGCATGCCGACAACGGCAAGAAAGTGCTGGATTTCACGCTGTCGGAGCAGGGCCAGGCCATCTGGGCCAACGCCTTCCTGCGTCCGGTGCGGCCCGAGGCCATGTCGGCCGACGCGCAGAAGAAGTTCCTGCCCGAGTCCGAGTACGCCCGCGTCGGCACGGTGGACTACGTGAAGATGGCGGCCGGCCAGCGCGCATTCTCGCAGCGCTACGCGCAAGAGGTGAACTGATGCGGCGGCGCATCGCCACGGCCGGCGGGGCCGGCTGACATGGCCCGCCGAGGATGGATGTGGTTCGCCGCGCCGGCGGCGACCCTGTTCCTGGCCTTCTGGCTGCTGCCGATGGCCGGCCTGGCGCTGGTCGGCGCGGAAATCAAGGACGGCCAGTCGGCCTACCTGACCGTGCTGACCCGCTCGCAATACTGGATCAGCCTGTTCAACACGGTGGCGCTGTCGCTGGCGGCGACGCTGGCGACCCTGCTGCTGTCGCTGCCGGTCGGCCGTTTCCTGGCCTGGCATCGCCACTTCCCGGGACGGCGGCTGCTGATGTCGCTGCTGATGTTTCCGCTGGCCTTTCCCGGCGTGGTGGTGGGCTTCCTGATCATCCTGCTGGCCGGGCGCCAGGGGGTGATCGGCGCCCTGACCAAGTGGCTGACGGGCGACCCGATCGTGTTCGCCTACGGCATGGGCGGGCTGTTCCTGGGCTACCTGTATTTCTCGCTGCCGCGCTGCATTGGCGTGATCGCGGCGGCGGCCGAGCAGATCGACCCCAGCCTGCTGGAGGCCGCGCGCACGCTGGGCGCCAGTCCGTGGCGGCGCTTCGTCGATGTCGAGTTGCCGGCGCTGTCGCCCGCGCTGATCGGCGCGGGCGCGATGAGCTTCGCCACCAGCATGGGCGCCTTCGGCACGGCCTTCACCCTGGCCACGCAGATCGACGTGCTGCCCATCACCATCTACAACGAATTCACCAACTACGCCAACATCCCCGTGGCGGCGGCGCTGTCCATCGTGCTGGGCCTGGCGACCTGGGCAGTGCTGTATGTCGCCCACAGCCTGGCGGGCGCGCGCCTGGGCGCGGCGGCATGAGGCGCGGACATCCATGAACGCTTCCAAGACCGATACCCGCCTGGGCCTGGCCGTGACGCTGGCGGTGGCGGCATTCCTGATCGGCCCGGTCGTGCTGTCGGTGCTGGCGGGCCTGACGAAAAACTACTTCGTGGGCCTGTCCAGCGGCCTGACGCTGCGCTGGGTGGAGCAGGTGTGGTCGCTGTATGCCGACACCATCTGGCGCTCGTTCGCGGTGGCGCTGCTCACGCTGGCCATCTGCACGGTGGTGGGCGTGCCCGCCGCCTGGGTGCTGACCTTGCATCGCGGCCGCCTGGCGCGCGCGCTGGAGGAACTGCTGACGCTGCCGGTGGCGGTGCCCGGCCTGGCATCGGCGCTGGCATTGATCGTGTCGTGGGGCACCGTGCGCGGCCTGCGCGGCAGCATCTGGTTCATCGTGATCGGCCACGTGCTGTTCACGCTGCCCTTCATGGTGCGCGCGGCGCGCGCCAGCATGCAGGGCGCCGACCTGGCCACGCTGGACGAGGCCGCCGCCACGCTGGGCGCCTCGCGCACGCAGCGCTTCCTGCAGATCGTGGTGCCCAACGCCGCGCCGGGCATCGTCACCGGCGCGCTGACCGTGCTGACGCTGTCCATCGGCGAATTCAACCTGACCTGGCTGCTGCACACGCCGCTGACCAAGACACTGCCGGTCGGCCTGGCCGACAGTTATGCCTCGATGCGGCTGGAAATCGCCTCGGCCTACACCCTGGTGTTCCTGCTGATGCTGGTGCCGCTGCTGGTGGGCCTGCAATGGCTGGCCCGCGGCGACCGCCCGGCCCGCGCCGCTTCAAACCGGACCTTGCCTTCATGACCGACCCTGTTGCCATCACCCTGTCCCGCTGCGCCAAGACCTGGCCCGACGGCTCGCGCGCCCTGGAACCGATCGACCTGCAAGTGCGGGGCGGCGAGACGCTGGCGCTGCTGGGCCCGTCCGGCTGCGGCAAGACCACCTTGCTGCGCCTGATCTGCGGGCTGGAGCAGGCCGACGCGGGCGCGTCGATCCGCTTCGGCGACGACGAGGTCTCGCAGCTGCCGCCCGAGGCGCGCGGCGTGGGCGTCGTATTCCAGAGCTATGCGCTGTTTCCCAACATGTCGGTGGCGCAGAACGTGGCCTACGGCCTGCGCGTGCGCGACATGCCCGCGGCGGCGCGCGACCGGCGCGCGCGCGAACTGCTGGCGCTGGTGCGACTGGACGGCTTCGCCGAACGGCGCATCGACCAGTTGTCGGGCGGCCAGCGCCAGCGCGTGGCGCTGGCCCGCGCGCTGGCCATCGAGCCGCGCGTGCTGCTGCTGGACGAACCGCTGACCGCGCTGGACGCCAAGCTGCGCGAGCACCTGCGCGTCGAGCTGGCGCAGATGCTGCGGCAACTGCGCGTCACCACGGTGATCGTCACGCACGACCAGGACGAGGCCATGATGCTGGGCGACCGCATCGCCGTCATGTCGGCCGGCCACCTGGAACAGGTGGGCACCGCCGAAGCCCTGTACCGCGCCCCGGCCAGCGATTTCGTGGCCGAGTTCCTGGGTACGCTGTGCCGCGTGCGCGCGGGGCTGCGCGACGGCCTGCTGGTGCCGGGCGACGACGCGCTGGCGTTCCGTCCGCACGAAGCGCGGCTGGACGCGCCGCGCGCCGACGCCTTGCCGGCGCGCGTGCTGGCGCGCTTTTTCCTGGGCGGTTCGGTACGCTATGAAATCGGGCTGGACGACGGCCAGCGCTTTCCCGTGGTGGCGCCGGCGCACAGCGGCCATGCCGCGGGCGACCCGGTCAGCGTCGCCCTGGCCGGGCCGCGCCCCTCTTGATTCTGGAAGTCCTCCATCATGCTCATCGCACAGATCACTGATTTGCATATCCGCATGCCGGGCCAGAAGGCCTACCGCGTGGTCGAGACCGACCGCTACCTGCCGCCGGCCGTCGACGCGCTCAACCGCCTGGACCCCGCGCAAACGCTGGCCATCGTCAGCGGCGACCTGACCGACTTCGGCCGCCCGCAGGAATATGCCCACCTGAAGCACATGCTGGACGGCCTGCGCATGCCGTACTTCCTGATGCCGGGCAATCACGATGCGCGCGAGGAACTGGTGGCCGCGTTCCCGGACCACGCCTACCTGCACGGCGCGGACGGCTTCGTGCAATACGCGGTGGAAGACTATCCGCTGCGCCTGCTGATGCTGGACACGGTCGTGCCGATGCAAAGCCACGGCATGCTGTGCGCACGCCGGCTCGACTGGCTGCGCCAGCGCCTGGCCGAGCAGCCCGGGCGGCCCACCGCCATCGCCATGCACCACCCGCCGTTCGTGACCGGCATCGCCCACATGGACGCCATCGGCTTGCTGGCAGGCGCCGCCGAGCTGGAACAGATCGTGGCGGCCCATTCCAACGTGGAAAGAATCCTGTGCGGCCATTTGCACCGCACCATTTTCCGGCGTTTCGGCGGCACGGTGGCCTCGACCTGCCCCAGCCCCGCGCACCAGGTGGCGCTGGACCTGCGGCCCGACGGCCCGTCGGCGTTCGTGATGGAACCGCCGGGCTTTCACCTGCACGAATGGCGCGACGGCGCGCTGGTGACGCACCACGCCTACATCGGCGCCTATCCCGGCCCGTACCCGTTCCACGAAGGCGGGGCGCTGATCGACGAATGACGGCGAACCCCCTTTTTGACACGGCGGCGTCATGTTTGCACCGCAGAATGAAAAGGATTTCATTTGCCGCCAGAATGAGAGGCTGACATTACATCTCCCACAGACATGTCCACGCTCATCCTGGAAGACCTGACCAAACAGTACGGCGACGCGGCCGCCATCCAGGGCGTGGGCTTCACCGCGCCCGCCGGCAGCTTCACGGTGCTGCTGGGGCCGTCGGGCTGCGGCAAGTCGACTACCTTGCGCATGATCGCGGGGCTGGATACCCCCACCTCGGGCCGCATCCGCATCGGCGAGCGCGACGTGACGCACCTGCCGCCCGCGCAGCGGCGCATCTCGATGGTGTTCCAGTCGTACGCGCTGTTCCCGCACCTGTCGGTGCGCGAGAACATCCTGTTCGGGCTGAAGGTGCGCAAAGAGCCCGCCGCCGATTATCCGCGCCGCCTGCAGCGCGTGACCGACCTGCTGGGCCTGTCGGCGTTGCTGGACCGCAAGCCGTCGCAGCTGTCGGGCGGGCAGCAGCAGCGCGTGGCGCTGGGCCGCGCGGTGATTTCCGAAGCGCCGGTGTGCCTGATGGACGAGCCGCTTTCCAACCTGGACGCCCAGCTGCGCCACGAAATGCGGCGCGAGATCCGCGCGCTGCAGCAGGCGCTGGGCATCACCATGGTGTACGTCACGCACGACCAGACCGAGGCCATGAGCATGGCCGACCAGGTCGTGCTGCTGCGCAATGGCCGCATCGAACAGCTGGATACGCCCGACGGGCTGTATGCCCGCCCGGCCACCGAATTCGCCGCGCGCTTCATCGGCACGCCGCCGATGAACCTGATCGCCCTGGACGGGCAGGGCGAGGCCCGGGTGATCGCCGGCACGCAGGGCCCGCCGGTGACGCGCCCGCCCGCCGGCGCGGCGCGCCTGGGCGTGCGGCCCGAGCACATCCGCATCGACCCCGACGGGCTGCCCGCCACCATCGAGAGCGTCGAGTACTTCGGCGCCGATTCGATCGTGGTCTGCCGCATCGGCGCCAGCGGCGGCATCGCCGTGCGCGCCGCCGGCCACTTGCGCGCCCGCGCCGGCGATGCGCTGGGGCTGTCGTGGCGGCCCGAGCACCAGCATTTCTTCGCCGCCGATACGGCGGTCATTCCCACCCCCGGGCGCCCCGGCGCCGACCCTTTCTAGGAAGCCATCATGCGACGCACCGCCCTCAAAGCCCTGGCAGCCGGCCTGGCCGGCGCCTTCCTGTCGTTGCCGCTGTACGCGCAGCCCAAGCCCGTCGAAGTCGAGCTCTACTATCCGGTGGCCGTGGGCGGGCCCATTACCAAGATCGTCGACGACATGGTCGTCGCGTTCGAGAAAGACCATCCCGGCATCGACATCAAGCCCATCTACGCCGGCTCGTACCAGGACTCGATCGCCAAGGCGCTGACCGCGCTCAAGGGTGGCACGCCGCCGCAGCTGGCCGTGCTGCTGTCGACCGACATGTTCACGCTGATCGACGAGGACGCCATCGTGCCCATCGACGGGCTGGCCAAGTCCGAGGCCGACAAGAAATGGCTGGGCGGCTTCTACGACGCCTTCATGCAGAACAGCCGCACCGGCGGCCACGTGTGGGGCGTGCCGTTCCAGCGCTCGACCATCGTGATGTACTACAACAAGGACCTGTTCAAGCAGGCCGGCCTGGATCCGGAACGCGCGCCCGCCACCTGGGAAGAACTGGTCGACTACAGCAAGAAGCTGACCAAGAAAGACGCCGCGGGCAACGTCACGCAGTGGGGCATCAAGATCCCGTCGGGCGGCGCGTTCGCCTACTGGCTGTTCCAGGCGCTGACCACGCCCAATGACGCCATCCTGATGAACGAGGAAGGCAACCAGGTGTACTTGGACAAGCCCGCGGTGATCGAGGCCGCGCAGTTCTGGAACGACCTGTCGGCCAAGCACGGCGTGATGCCGCGCGGCACGGTCGACTGGGGCACCACGCCCAAGGACTTCCTGGAAAAGAAGGCCGCCATCGTCTGGACCACCACGGGCAATCTGACCAACATCCGCAAGAATGCCGATTTCCCGTTCGGCGTGGCCATGATGCCCAAGGCCAAGCGTGGCGGCAGTCCCACCGGCGGCGGCAACTTCTACATCTTCAAGAGCGGCACGCCCGAGCAGCAGGCCGCGGCGCTGAAGTTCGCGCAATGGGCCACCGCGCCCGAGCGCGCCGCCGACTGGAGCATCGCCACCGGCTACGTGGCGGTCACGCCCGCGGCGTGGGAAACCGACAAGATGAAGAAGTACGCCGCCGAAGTGCCGGCCGCCACCGTGGCGCGCGACCAGCTGGAAGTCAGCGTGGCCGAGTTCTCGACCCACGAGAACCAGCGCGTGACCAAGACGCTGAACGATGCACTGCAAGCCATGCTGACCGGCGCCAAGACGCCCAAGCAGGCGCTGGCCGACGCGCAGCGCGAGGCCGACCGCGTGCTGCGCGCGTACCGCTAGGGCCGGGGCGCGATGAACCGGTCCCTGCAAGCGGTGTATGGCTGGCTGCTGCTGCTGCCGGCCCTGGTGCTGCTGGCCGCGTTCACGCACTACCCGGCGCTGGCCACGCTGTGGCACAGCTTCTTCTCCACCCCGCGGGGCAGCCGGCCGGCGCGCTTCGTGGGGCTGGAGAACTACGCGCTGATGCGCGACGACCCGGTGTTCTGGCAGTCGCTATGGAACAACCTGTGGTTCGCGCTGGGCACCATCCCGACGTCGATCGCCATCGCGCTGGTGATGGCCCTGTGGGTCAACCGCAACCTGGCCGGGCGCGGTTTCCTGCGCATGGCGTACTTCACGCCCACCGTGCTGCCCATGGTGGCCGTGGCCAATATCTGGCTGTTCTTCTACACCCCGCAGTACGGCCTGATCGCGCAGGTGATGCACGCGTTCGGTGCGGCGGGCCCGAACTGGCTGGGCAGCCGCGACACGGCCCTGCCGGCGCTGATGGTGGTCACCATCTGGAAAGAAGCCGGCTTCTTCATGATTTTCTACCTGGCCGCGCTGCAGACCGTCTCGCCGTCGCTGCGCGAGGCGGCGCTGCTGGAAGGGGCATCGCGCTGGCAGTACTTCCGGCGCGTGCTGTGGCCGCTGCTGATGCCCACCACGCTGTTCGTGCTGGTCAACGCGCTGATCAACGCCTTCCGGCTGGTGGACCACGTGGTGGTGATGACGCGCGGCGGCCCGGATAACGCCAGCACGCTGCTGCTGTTCTACATCTACCAGGTGGGCTTCAGTTTCTGGGACACTTCGTACGCCGCCACGCTGACGGTGGTACTGCTGCTGATCCTGGCCGTCACCGCCCTGGTGAAATTCCGCTGGCTCGACCGCAGGACGCACTACCAATGACGCGCAAGCTCGATACCCTGGGCGCCTGGCTGCTGGGCCTGCTGTGGATCCTGCCGCTGGCGTACGCGCTGTGGGCGGCGTTCCACCCGCCCGCCTACGCCACCCGCTTCGACCTGCTGGCGCCCCTGACGCTGGAGAACTTCAGCCGCGCCTGGCATGCCGCGCCGTTCCCGCGCTATTTCCTGAACACCTTCATGCTGGTCACCATGGTGCTGGCGGCGCAGCTGGTGCTGTCGACGCTGGCCGGCTATGCCTTCGCGCGGTTCGAGTTCCGCGGCCGCGACCTGGTGTTCATGCTGGTGCTGCTGCAGCTGATGATCATGCCCGACGTGCTGCTGGTGGAAAACTATCGCTCGATGAGCCTGCTGGGCGTGCGCGACACGGTATTCGCCGTGGGCTTGCCGTATTTCGCGTCGGCCTTCGGCATCTTCCTGCTGCGGCAAACCTTCAAGACCGTGCCGCGCGAGCTGGAAGAAGCCGCGCGCGTGGAAGGCGCCGGGCCGCTGCAGGTGCTGCTGAAGGTGTACGTGCCGCTGGCCAGGCCCATCTACGTAGCCTACGGCCTGGTGTCGGTCAGCCACCACTGGAACAACTTCCTGTGGCCCCTGATCATCACCAACTCGGTAGAGTCGCGGCCGCTGACGGTGGGGCTGCAGGTGTTCGCCGCCACCGACCAGGGCATCGACTGGTCGGTCATCACGGCGGCGACGCTGCTGTCGGCCGCGCCGCTCTTGATTGCCTTCCTGCTGTTCCAGCGCCAGTTCGTGCAGTCGTTCATGCGCGCCGGCATACGCTGACCGGGCTCAGGCCTTGGGCGCGCGCATGCCCGCGCTCAGGAACCGCACCATCTGGCCGATCGCCTCGTCGGCCGACGCCGGCGGCCCGCCCGGTTCAGTACCCGACCGACAGCCCGGGCAGGTCGACGATGATGCGCGGCTTGTCCAGCGCCAGGGCGGCGTGCTGGGCGAATTCGCGGCTTTCCTTGGCGTCGGACGACAGGGTGTCGTAGCCCAGGGCGTCGGCCACGCCCATGATCTTGTCCAGCAGCAGCACCTTGCCGCTGGGGCGCAGGGGTTCGCAGCCCAGGGTGTCCCAGGCGGCCTCGAACCAGTCGCGCGCGTCGCGCGCGGCCTGCGGGGAAGGCGCCACGTCGACGGACAGGTCGACCGTCCGGCGGGCATCGAATATGACGGTCACGTCGCTGCGCATGGCAAGCCTCCGGTAGCGTGCAAGACAAAGATGGGGGCAGTATGCCGCGTAACGGCCGCCCCAGACTGTCGGACCTGCGACATTGCCGCCTACCAGCCCTTGGTGGCCTCCCAGGTGACGTCGGCGCCCTCGGCCAGCGAGCGGCGCATCATGTCCAGCAGCGGGTAGGCCCGCTGGTGCAATTCGACCGTCTGCGCCATGGGGTGCACCGGCGCCTTGTCGTGATCGTCGTCGTCGTCCTGCGGCGCGTGGGCGCGCTCGTCGGCCGCCACGGCGGCCTCGATGCCGTCGATGGCCGACTGCAGCTGCTCGCGGGTGAACACGCCGCGCTCGGGCACGGTGTCGCCGAACGACTTGCCGGCGGCGCGCAGCAGCGGGGCGGCGTTCTGCGACAACATCAGGACTTCGGCGACCGCCTTGGAATGGAACTTGATGAGCATATTGCGGGCTCCCTCGGTGGATACTTGCATACACTACCGCAATGCGTGGGTGGACGCCAATGGCAGGATACGAGCATAGGGGCGGCCCGTAGCCCGGCAGGGGAAAACACGCCAAATCACGCTATGATCTAGGATATTCCCGTAAATGCCATGGCTTTCGACGCGCATTACCGCACTGCACGGCTTGCCGGCGCGGCCCCCGGGGGGCCTGGCGATGCGCCGCCCCCTGACCCGGTGACGGGCCCCGCCCCCGCCGGCGCGGCGTCGCCGATACTCAACACCTTCTGCTGATTTCCTCATGCTCCCCGAGCAACAACAACAACTCGTTTCACTGATCCAGGCCGCCGTGGCGCGCGTCCTGCCCGATGTCCAGGCCCAGGTGCTGCTCGAGCGCCCCAAGGTCGCCGCCCATGGCGACGTGGCCTGCAACGTGGCCATGCAATTGGCCAAGCCGGCGCGCCGCAACCCGCGCGAACTGGCGCAGGCCATCGTCGATGCCCTGATGGCCGACACCGCCGCGCGGGCGCTGGTCGAGAGCGCCGAGATCGCCGGGCCCGGCTTCATCAATTTCCGCGTTGCCGCCGCCGCCCGCCAGGCGGTCGTCCAGGCGGTCGCGGCGCAGGGCGAGGCCTACGGGCGCGCGCCCCGCAACGGCGAGAAAGTGCTGGTCGAATTCGTGTCGGCCAACCCCACCGGCCCGCTGCACGTGGGCCATGCCCGCCAGGCCGCGCTGGGCGACGCCATCTGCCGCCTGTACGAGGCCACCGGCTGGGACGTCACCCGCGAGTTCTACTACAACGACGCCGGCAACCAGATCCAGAACCTGGCCATCAGCGTGCAGGCGCGCGCGCGCGGCATCGCCCCCGATTCGCCCGACTACCCGGCCGACGGCTACAAGGGCGACTACATCATTGACATCGCGCAAGACTTCGTCGCAGGCAAGACGCTGCAGGCGGCCGACGGCGAAGCCGTCACGGCCACCGGCAACGTCGACAACCTGGACGACATCCGGGTGTTCGCCGTGGCCTACCTGCGCCGCGAACAAGACCTGGACCTGCAAGCCTTCGGCCTGGCCTTCGACAACTACTACCTGGAAAGCTCGCTGTATACCTCGGGCCGGGTCGAGCAGACCGTGCAGGCGCTCGTGGCCAAGGGCCATACCTACGAGCAGGACGGCGCGCTGTGGCTGCGCACCACCGAGCTGGGCACCGGCGACGACAAAGACCGCGTCATGCGCAAGAGCGAGGGCGGCTACACCTATTTCGTGCCCGACGTGGCCTACCACAAGGCCAAGTGGGAACGCGGTTTCCACCGCGCCGTCAACATCCAGGGCAGCGACCACCACGGCACGGTGGCGCGCGTGCGCGCCGGCCTGCAGGCGCTGGAAGAGGGCATTCCCAAAGACTACCCCGCCTACGTCCTGCACAAGATGGTCAAGGTGATGCGCGGCGGCGAAGAGGTCAAGATCTCCAAGCGCGCCGGCAGCTACGTCACCCTGCGCGACCTGATCGACTGGGTGGGCCGCGACGCCGTG
>Ga0182741_1001228_pt1 | contig 34447 bp, 20 predicted proteins | sample eDN5th37CBELigOP_FD_128874 | JGI IMG/M metagenome (GOLD analysis project Ga0182741, IMG submission 128874) | Enriched Organic Plus compost microbial communities from Emeryville, California, USA - eDNA 5th pass 37_C BE-Lig OP (version 2) (version 2) ... | reverse complement strand
GGCCCTCGCCCCACAGGATGTTCTCCTTGGGCACGCGCACGTTCTCCAGCTTGATGTGCATGTGGCCGTGCGGCGCGTGGTCATGGCCGAACACCTTCATCGGACCGACGATGGTCAGGCCGGGGGTGTCCATCGGAACGAGGATCTGCGACTGCTGCCGGAAGGGCTCGGCGTCGGGGCTGGTCTTGACCATGCAGATCATGATCTTGCAGCGCGGATCGCCGGCACCGGAGATGTAGTACTTCTCGCCGTTGATGACCCACTCGTCGCCGTCGAGCACCGCGCGGGTCTCGATGTTACGGGCATCGGAGGAAGCCACGTGCGGCTCGGTCATGCCGAAGCAGGAACGGATCTCGCCGTTGAGCAGCGGCTTCAGCCACTTTTCCTTCTGCTCGGGGGTGCCGACGCGCTCCAGCACCTCCATGTTGCCGGTGTCCGGCGCGGAGCAGTTCAGGGTCTCGGACGCCAGCGGGTTCTTGCCCAGCTCGAAGGCGATGTAGGCGTAGTCGAGGTTGGACAGACCCTCGCCGGTCTCGGCGTTGGGCAGGAAGAAGTTCCACAGGCCGTTGGCCTTGGCCTTGCGCTTGGCCTCCTCCAGCAGCTCGAGCTGGCCCGGCGCGTAGCTGAAGCGCTCGGCGCGGCCCTCGCCCAGGCGGTAGAACTCTTCCAGGATCGGGTCGACGTTGTCGCGGATGTGGGCCTTCACCTTCTCCAGCAGCGGCCGCGCCTGCTCGGACATGGCGAGGTTGTTGAGATCGACATGCGAATTTGCGTTCACACTCTTGTCCTTACGGTTGATGCGCCGCGCTGTGACGCGCGGCTAGTTGACGAAATTGAAACGGGTCCCGCAGATCACGACCTGATCGTCGGCCAGGCGCAAACCGCGCGCTTCGGCCTGAGCCGATAGCCGGGCGCGGTCGACCACGCGCAGGTCGAGCGCGCCGAGCCCGTCGCCGCGGCCATCGCGCGCCTCGACGAAGCGCAGCTCGGCGTTGGCGAGCGCGATGGTCGGCACGCCGTTGCGCTGCTCGACCGGCAGCCCGGCGACCGCCGCCCAGCGGTTCGCCAGCGCCACCGGGTCGGCAGCCTGCAGCTCCACCGCGACGATGGCCGAGACCACGTCGGCGCAAACGGTCTCACGCCAGTCCTTACCGCCGGCCGGGTGCCAGTTGCCGGTGGGGTCGGCTTCCTGGTCCCAGTCGAGCTCGAAGAACGAGGCGCCCATGTCGGCCGGGTGCAGCTGCATGATGTTCCAGCTGCCGCGGTCCGACTCGAAGGCCACGCGCACGCCTTGCCGCGCCGCCCGCTCCTTCACCCGCGCCTGCTCCTCCAGGCTGGTGCTCTGGCAGATCACCATGTAGCCGCCGTCGCCGCCGCGCCGGTCGAGGAAACGCTGCGCCGCGGTGCCGGGCCGGATCGGCGCCACCACCTCGAGGAACTGCGTCCCCACCGCCAGCAGGGTGTTCTCCAGCCCGAACTTGCCGACCTCGGGGTCGACATGGCAGGGCCGGATCGACAGCACCTCGGCGAGCGCGCCGACCGCCGGCGCCAGCTCGCCGGCCACTAGGCAGATTTGGCGTAGATGTATGGCCATCTCACTCTCCTCCACCGGCGTCCGGGCCGCCGCGCGGGGCATGCGACGCGCGCCCCGCGCTCACGCGGCTCGGCCCAGGCCGACCCGCCGGCTGCCGATCACCGGTTCTTCCACTGCGGCGCGCGCTTCTCGACGAAGGCGTTGACGCCTTCCTTGAAGTCCTCGGTCTCGCGCAGCTCGGACATCACCAGCCGGCTGTAGAGCAGGCTCGCCTTGAGCTGCTCCAACTCGTCCATGCCGTTGAGGATACGCTTGGTGGCCTTCACCGACGACGGCGACACGGCGCAGATTTCCTGCGCCTTGGCCATGGCGGCGTTCATCAACTCGGCCTTGGGCACCACGGCGTTGACGAAGCCCAGTTGCAGGCCCTCGGCGGCGCTTACGTGACGGCCGGTGAGCATCATTTCCACCGCCGGCTTGCGGCCGATCTGGCGGCTGAGGCGCTGCACGCCGCTGGCGGCGGCGAACAGGCCCACCTTCACCTCCGGCAGCGCGAAGGTGGCGGTGTCGGCGGCGATGATGATGTCGCAGGACAGCGCGGTCTCGAAGCCGCCGCCCATGGCGAAGCCGTTCACCGCGGCGATGATCGGCTTCTCCAGGTCGAAGCGCGACGACAGGCCGGCGAAGCCGGTGGCCGGCGCGGTGCCCTTGCCGCCCTGAGCGGTGTACTTCAGGTCGTTACCGGCGGAGAAGGCCTTGTCGCCGGCACCGGTCAGCACCGCCACCCACAGCTCGGGATCGGCGGCGTAGTCGTCCCAGATCCGCGACATCTCGTGATGCATCGGCGCGTGCATCGCGTTGTAGACCTCGGGCCGGTTCATGGTGACGACCAGGATGTGGCCGACCCGCTCGGTCTTGACGAACTCGTAGCTCATGCTCACGCCTCCTTGGCGCGGGTGCCGGCGGTCTTGAGGCCGCCCAGATCCAGCTCGAGGAAGGAACCGCCCTCGGCGGCCAGGCGCTTCAGCGTCTCGGCCGGCGCGAAGCGCGGATCCTCGGCCGCCAGCTTCTCCATGCGCGCCAGGATGGCGGGCGCGCCGACCGTGTCGGCGTAGTACATCGGGCCGCCCTTGTCGGCCGGCCAGCCGTAGCCGTTGAGCCACACCACGTCGATGTCGGACGGACGCTGCGCCTTGTTCTCCTCGAGGATCTTCAGCGCCTCGTTGATCATCGGGTAGATGCAGGTCTCGATGATCTCCTGCTGCGGCATGCTGCGCGGCTCGGCGCCGGTGATCTCGCGGATGACACGGGCGGCGACCTCGGACGGGTGCGGGTTGCGGGCGTCGTCGTAGTCGTAGTAGCCGGCCTTGGTCTTCTGGCCGCGGCGATCCATCTCGCACAGCGCGTCGCGGATCGGGTTCTGGGTCTTGGCGCCCTTCGACCAGCCGATGTCGAGACCGGCCAGGTCGGACATCTGGTACGGACCCATGCGGAAGCCGAAGGCGTTGATCGCGGCGTCGATGTCCCAGGGCATCACGCCGGCGTACAGCAGCTTGTTGGCCTGCGCCTGGCGGGCGAACAGGATGCGGTTACCGACGAAGCCGGGGCAGACGCCGACCAGCACGGCGATCTTGCCGATCTCCTTGGCCAGCGCCATGGAGGTGGCGACCACGTCGTCGGCGGTGTGGTCGGCGCGGACCACTTCCAGCAGCTTCATGACGTTGGCCGGCGAGAAGAAGTGCAGGCCGATCACGTCCTGGGGACGCTTGGTGGCCGAGGCGATCTCGTCGATGTCCAGCGCCGAGGTATTGGTGGCCAGGATCGCGCCCGGCTTCATCACGCGGTCGAGCTCGGCGAAGATCTGCTTCTTCAGCTCCATGTTCTCGAACACGGCCTCGATCACCAGATCGCAGTCGGCCAGATCGGCGATGCTCAGCTTGCCCTGCAGGCGGCTCATGCGGATCTCGACCTCTTCCTGCGGGAAGCGGCCGCGGTCGGCGCTGCGCTGGTAGTTGTCGCGCACCACGGCCAGGCCGCGATCCAACGCCTCCTGCTTGGTCTCGACGATGGTCACCGGATAGCCGACGCTGGCGAAGTTCATGGCGATGCCGCCGCCCATGGTGCCGGCGCCGATGATGCCGACCTTACGGATCGGGCGCAGCGGGAGGTCCGCCGGCAGGCCGGGCACTTCCCAGGCCTTGCGGCTGGCTTCCGTCACGTAAGCCACGGCGTCGAGTTGCTTGGGGCGGGTCAGGTCGGTCACGAGATAGTCTTCCTTAAAGTTATGTCAGGCAGTCTTGGTGGATTGAAAACCGGCCATGCTCAGGCACTCGTTGCGCAACGCGCGCCGGTCGAGCTTGCCGGTGGCCCCGCGCGGCAGCGGTTCCGGCCAGAACCAAATCCGCTCGGGGATCTTGAAATGGGCCAGATGCTGGGCGAGGTATTCGGTCAGCTGCGCCTCGGTCAGCTTCGCGCCGGGCTTGAGCGTGACACCGGCGCCGACCACCTCGCCCAGGCGGGCGTCGGGCACGGGGAACACGCAGGCTTCGGCCACGTCCGGGTGCTGGTGCAGCGCGCCCTCTACCTCTAGGCAGGCGATGTTCTCGCCGCCGCGGATGATGATGGTTTTCTTACGGTCGACGATGTAGACCAGGCCTTCCTCGTCCATCCGCGCCAGGTCGCCGGTGTAGAGCCAGCCGTCGCGCAGCGCCGCCGCGGTCTCCTCGGGCTTGTTGAGGTAGCAGCGCATGTTGGCCGCGCTCTTGACGATCAACTCGCCGACTTCGCCGGTGGCCACGTCGTTGCCGTCGTTGTCGACGATGCGCATCTCCTGCAGCGGCGGGGTCAACCGGCCGGCGGCGTCCGGATGCGCCACGTAGTCCGGCCCGGAGATGATGATTCCCAGCGCGTTGGTCTCGGTCATGCCCCAGCCGGAGCCGATCGACGCCGCCGGGAAGGTTTCGGCCAGTTGCTGCACCTGCGCCGCCGGCCGCTTGGCGCCACCGGCGCTGATCTGCTCCAGGAAATCCAGCGGCTCGCCCAGGCGGCGGGCGGTTTCCATCAGGTCGGCCGATTGGGTCGGCACGCCGAGGAAACGGGTGACCTGCTCCGCCTTGATGACGCGGATCGCCTCCTCCGGATCCCAGCGGTGCAGCAGCGACATCTTGGTGCCGGTGGCCAGGCCCTGCAGGAAGTTCGAATGCAAGGCCGTGACGTGGAACAACGGCGTGACGATCAGCGCCGACGGCTCGCGCGTCGACGGCGGCGCGGCGCCGTCGAGCAGCGGCGCGATGGCCCGGGCCATCAGCCAGGAATACACCGCGGAAATGGCGCCGCGATGGGTCAGCACCACGCCCTTGGGATGTCCGGTGGAACCGGAGGAATACAGCACGGCGAAATCGTCGTCGGGCTCGATCGCGGCGGCGGGCCAATCGGCGCCGCTGGCGCCGTCGCGCAGCGCCGCATAGGTGAGCGGACCGTCGACGTCGCGCACCGCGATCAACCGCAGTCCCAGCCGCTCCACCGAGGGCAGGATGCGCTCATAGCGGGGCCCGTCGGCGAACACCACCTTGGCGCCGCAATCGCCCAGGGCGTAGGCCAGTTCTTCTTCGGTGGACCAGGCGTTGAGCGGCACCACCACCGCGCCCAGCGCGGCCACGGCCATGATCAGGATGGGCATTTCGGGGTAGTTGCGCATCGCCAGCGCGACGAAATCCCCGCGCCGCACGCCGAGTTCGTTGGCCATGGCTTCGGCCAGGCGCTTCACCTCGGTGCAGAACGCGGGGTAGTTCCAGCGCTCGTCGCGATAGACCAGCACGTCCCGGTCGCCGTAAACGTCTTCCGCGGCCTGCAGCAGCGCGCACACGTGCGGCGGCGCGTTGCGGAACACCGGATAGCGCACGCCACGGATCTCCGCCTCGGTGAGCGCGAAGCGGGGATCCGTGGCGATCAGATGATCGCGAGCCTGTTCCGGGGTCATACCGCTACCGACCCGCAACAAACCCGGAACTGCGAACGTGGCTCGATCATTCTGCTCTCTCCTCCTGCTTATTCTTTATCCGCCGCCGGCGCCCTGCCCCGGGTTCCTCCCGGTTGTCGCGGCGCTCGGCTGACGCTTGTCAGTCGCACGCTACGGTGGATGCCGATAGGCTGTCAAGCCTTGTCTGGCGCGGGGTGAGGCGTTCCGGCGCGGGCAAGCTCGACGCGGCGCGTTAGGAGTTGTCGCCAAGCGTATGGTTTGAGGAACAAAAGGGGGCGCGGTCGTGCGGAGGGCCGGGGCGTGCCCGAGGAACCCGGGAGTCTCGATGCGGGAACGCGGTCGAGGAACCTGGTCGGTGTTCGCGCCGCCGCGTTACACGGAACGCCATGGCCCTCGCCCGGCGGAGACCCGGTGATCCGTCGCCGGCGTCATGGCGCGATATTGGCTAAAGTCGGAAAGTTCTTCGCAAGACAAAAGGCATTCGCGGCGGAGCCGCTCCCACAAGGGAAGAAGGCACCTCATTCTTCTGTGGGAGCGGCTCCGCCGCGAATGCCTTTAACTGCCTTTACGTGTAAGGAAAAACCTCAATCCCCCGACTTCCCCTCGGCAAGACTCTCCACCATCGCCGCCACCCCGGCGGCGACGGTGCGCAGCAGCAACTCCCACAGAAGAATCAACCTTTTCCCCTGTGGGAGCAGCTCCGCCGCGAATGCCTTTAACTGCCTTTACATGTAAGGAAAAATCTCAATCCCCCGGCTTCCCCTCGGCAAGACTCTCCACCATCGCCGCCACCCCGGCGGCGACGGTACGCAGCATCAACTCGTCGTCGACATCCTTGGTCAGCCAATCGCGCATCGGCGCGAATGCCGCCAGAAAGCCGATGACGTTCGCGATCACCGCGGCCCGGGCGTCGTCCTCGGGCAACTGCATACGCTCGCGCAACCGCTCAGCCACCGCGTCGATCACAGCCCGGTCGCGGGCGCGCATGGTGCGCCTGTCGTCCTTTTCCAGGTACGGCACCGAGCGGTAGACGAGCACCGTGCCGTTACGCTTCTTGCTCCAGGTATCACGGAAGTAGGCGGCGAAGGCGTCCTCCAGCGGCCCATCGGCAAACTCATCGAGCCGCTCGGCCAGGCTGGGCATGTCGCGCGCGAACCATAGCCGGTTCAGCAAACGGCGCAGAATGTCGTGCTTGTTGGCGATGTAGTCGTAGATGCTGGCCTGATTGACGCCGGACTTGGCGCAGATATCGCGGATAGTGGTCGAGGCGAACCCCTTCTGCAGGAACAACTCGAGCGCGGCATCCAGGATCTGCTCGCGCCGCTTCTCCACCAGGGCGGGATCGTGCACGCCGTCGACCACGGCCTCCGTCAGCAGCTCGCGATCCGGTTCCGGCGTTTCCGGAATCTTGTTGTCGTTGGACAAGCGCTTTCTCCATTGCATATGGCATACCGGCCCCCCCACGAGCCGGGCTTTACGGCGATATCCATGGATCGGCTCGGAACCACGGCCCGCCATCGGCCCATCCTAGCCTGACAAATGTCAGCAACGCCAACACCGCGTGGCCGGCCGGCGAGAATCGAGGCGTGGAGAAACTTTATCAACGCTGTTTCAGGACCGCCGCTCCAGCAGCGTCCGCACCGTGTGCGCCAGATCCTCGCCCCAGGCGTCCGTCTCCGCCAACCAGCGCAGATAGGAGCGCGGCAGGTCCTCGAAACGCTGCCCCCGGTGCTTGCCGAAGCGAATCGTCTTCAGCAGCACCGGACGGCGCGCGAAGGCCAGCAAGTCCGCCACGGTCACCACCTCGGGCGCGCTGCGGCGTAGTTCGCCCAGTAGGTCGTCGAGCACCAAGCCGGTCACCGCGGCGTCGTACAACGCTCGATGCGCCGCCAGCCCCTGGGTCCATGGCGGAAGCGCGTCGATACCGCGCCATTCGCGCAACGCCTGGTTACCGTAGCTTGGCGCTTGCGGAAACAGATGCTGCGCCAGCCGCAGGGTACATAGCCACGGCCCGGACAGCGCCGGCAGGAAACCGGCGTCGAACGTGGCGTTGTGCGCCACCAGCACCACCCGGTCGTCCCGGTATTGATCCAGAACCTGCTCGAGCGGCGGCGCGTTCGCCACCATCGCATCGGAAATGCCGTGCACGGCGCGGGCACCGGCGGGAATACGCCGCCCCGGGTTCACCAGGTGCGAGGTCGGGCGCTCCAGCACGCCTTCGGCCGGGCACAGATCGACCGCCGCGATCTCCACCACCCGATCGCGCGCCGGATCGAAGCCGGTGGTCTCGACGTCGACGATGCGAAACCGCGCCTGGTCCCAACGCAAGTCCAGCAAAGTCATGGTCAACCCCCGGCTCTCCAGGCGGTTTGAAGCGGCATATCGGTGCTCATCGCGTTCCCCCTGCGTTGGATCCGCTCTGTTGGATAGTAACGCCAGGGCCTACTACCTCGTTCCAGACACAGAGGCTTTGCCCTCACCCGTCCGCGCTACCACACGAAACCGATTCGCCCGCCACCACCGCACTTGGCACGGCACTCCGTCTCAAGCGACCGGAACAGCGCCTCCGCCGTCGGCGGCTCGTCCGATAACGTGAACTGCCGCCCCGCCACCGCGAAATCCCCGGGCGCGAGTTTTTCCAGCCCGCGCACCTGCGGCTCCCACGCCGCCGCCAGTCGCGGGTCGCCGCCCAGCCGCGCCAGCTCCTGCTGGAACATCGTCCACCCCTGCTCCGGCGTGAGGTAGTCGAAGCCCACCTTGAAGGCGAAACGCCGCAGGCTGGCCGCATCGAGCTTCTCCATCAGATTGGTGGTGCAGATAAAGATCCCGTCGAAGGCCTCCATCTGGGTGAGCAGCTCGTTGACCTGCGTGACCTCCCAGCCATTGTGCGCGCCGCGGCGATCGGCGAGGAAACTGTCGGCCTCGTCGAGCAGCAGCACGGCGTCCTCGGCGCGGGCGGTGTTGAACATCGCCGCGATGTTCTTCTCGGTGCCGCCGACCCACATGCTGAGCAGGTCGGAGGCGCGCCGCACCAGCAACGGCTTGTCGAGCTCGTCGGCCAGATAGCGCGCCAGCTCGCTCTTGCCGGTGCCGGGCGGACCGTAGAAACACAGCGAACTCTGCGGCCGCCGGCGCAGCCCGGTCAGCAACCGCGCCGGATCGACGTCGGCGTTGACGAAACGCAAGTCGTACCCGGTGTGACGGCGGGTTCGAGTCAGCGCGCGCGGCTGTTGCAGCAACTGGGCGCTGCGCTGCAAAGCCTGCTCCGCCACCTCCACGGCGCGGCTCCGGTCGCCGCCGCCGGCAAGGCGCGCTACCCGCGCCGCGCGCTGCAGCTGGGCCGGCGTGAGCTGATCGTTCTCGGCGAGCGCCGCCATCCACTCCGGCGACGGCGCCAGGTCACCCAAGTGGTGCCGGACGATGTTCTGCCGCACCCGCCGCGGCGGAATCGGAAACTCCACCGAATAGTCGAAACGGCGCAGGTAGGCCGGGTCGATGTGCTCGACGCTGTTGGAAATCCACAGCGCCGGTACCGGATTGTTCTCCAGCGTGCGGTTGAACCAAGCCTTGCCGGCGGTACGGCAGCCACGGCCGCCATCGATCAGCGAGATCAACGACTCCGCCGGTTCGAACACGTCCTCGATCTCGTCGAACATCAGCAGCGCGTTCTGGCGCCGCGCCAGCAGCCGCTGGCAGAAGTTGTAGGCGCGCAGCCGCGCGCTGCCGCGGATCGGGTCGCCATCGGAATCGGCGAAGCCGATCTCGTACAGATTGGCGCCCAGCGCCGCCGCCAGCGCCTGCACGAACTCGGTCTTACCGACACCGGGCGGACCGTACAGCAACACGTTGGCGCCGCTGACGCGCGCCGCCAGGCTCTGGCGCAGATAGTCGGCCAACAGCGCGGCATCGCCGCGCAGGTGCGGGAAGTCGTCCAGCGACAGCGTACCCGCCGCCACCGGTCGCACGAAGCGCGCGATCAGGCCCTCGGCGCTGTCGTGCTGCGAGAGCATGATGCCGCTCAAGCCGTCGATCACATCGAGCTTGCTTTCCAGGTCGCGCATCGACTGATCGAGCCGCACCAGACCGGACGCCAGCAGCGGCGACTCCGCCTCCACCGAGCGCTGCAGCTCCGCCAGCGGAACGCCCGAGATCCGGCTCAGCAACCGGCACAGATCCGGGGTCGAGGTCGGCGCCGCGAAGGGAGAAATCGCCCCCTTGAACGCCGGAAAGGCATCCACCGCCACCGCGAACGCCAGCAGCACCTGCTCACCCGCCGACAGCTCCAGCATGCGCGTCAGCAACTCGAGGTTGGCGAACAAAGGCAGATCGTTCGAAAGGCTTGCCGCCTTCAACTCCTTGAGGCGACCGCGCAACAAACGCTCGTAGAAAGCGGAACCGCGGCGGCGACTGCTCCGCGGGTAGTCGTCGTCCTCATCCTCCTGCGGCGACAGTCCGGTAACGCGCAGGAAGTCGGCATCCTCGAAGATGCCGGTGCGCCGCCCCATACCCTCGGTCCGCGCCCAGCCGAGCGCGAGCGCGATTTCGATCAGCCAGGCCCCCAGCCACGGCTGATACTGGCGGGTAACGTCATCGAGCGGCGCATTCGGATTCTTGCCGGCGCGCAGGAGGAAAGCGGGAATGTCCAGGCGATCGCGTGCCAAAGTCGGGTCCTCCGGTTGCTAGAGCTCAAGGTTTCACGAGGCCCTTAAGCGCTTGTCGACGGGGAGGATACCCGGGCAATGCGACCAATTTTGTCGCGTCGAGCCAGTGACCCTGCACAGACCTTGTCGCCGGTACCGCGACCATGGACTAGGCTCCTTCCACAACGATCACCGCGACTCTGCCCTACAACTGGCGCGCCACATCAGGCACCTGGATGACACATCGCACAACGCCTCTCACCAGCATGCGGCAAGGCAGCCTATGGCCGCTTCTCCTAGCGCGACGCGCAATGACAGCCGCCGCAGCCGCTTCCCTGGCAATGGCCACGGCAGTTGCCGGCTGCGCATCGCGTCCAACCATCACCAACGATTTCTCTGGCCAAGCGTTCGCAGCCCTGCAGTCGGACTTCCGTGTGACCGACCTCAACCACTACGGCTGCGAACCTATCGACGCATCAGACCTGAAACACATTCTGGAGACCGGTGTCGCCGTCTCGGCGCGCGACCTCCACGACTACTACTCCATCACCGGCTGCAGTATTTCCGGCACCGTCACCATCGATGGCACGCCTACCGACTCAAGTTCGACTATGGCGGAATTTTCTACTTCTCGAATGGGCGGATGCTGGCGTGCGGCGAGCGGTGCTGTACGCAAGGCTTCGAATATTGCACATGGGACCCTGAAGGCCTGAAAGGCTAAGACGCACCAGGGTTTTCTCTCGGAAACCGCAGCGGACATGCCTGGCAGGTTCGTCCTGTTCTCCCCTATTGCGCCGGCGCTCGCAACCGCTACACTCCCCCCATCGCCGAGTTAAACGACAACTTGCAGGGCGATCCACAAGTACTGCTAAAGCGTCGGCGGCCTGCATGCTCCCGAAGGCCCGCCCGCGCGGGCTTAGCGGGAGCAGGAGAACAACGATGAGCAGGCACTATCCCTTCACTTCCGAATCCGTGGCCGAAGGCCATCCGGACAAGGTCGCCGACCAGATCTCCGACGCCATCCTCGACGCGGTGCTCGCGCAGGACCCGAACGGCCGCGTGGCCTGCGAGACCCTGGTGAAGAACAACACCGTGGTGCTGGCCGGCGAGCTCAAGACCAGCGCCGAGATCGACCCCGAGGCCATCGTCCGCCAAGTGGTGCGCGACATCGGCTACACCTTGCCCGAGCTGGGTTTCGACGCCGACAGCTGCCGGGTGGAGCAGTTGCTCAGCGCGCAATCGCCGCAGATCGGCCAGGGCGTCGACCGCGGCTCGGTGGAGAACCAGGGTGCCGGCGATCAGGGCCTGATGTTCGGCTACGCCAGCGACGAGACGCCGGAACTGATGCCGCTGCCGATCGCGCTGGCGCACCGGCTGGTGCAGCGCCAAGCGCAGCTGCGCAAGGACGGTACCCTGCCCTGGCTGCGGCCGGACGCGAAGAGTCAGGTGACGGTGCGTTACGAGGACGGCGTGCCGGTGGGACTGGAGGCGGTGGTGCTGTCGACGCAGCACGCGCCAGATATTTCCCAGGCCGAGATCCACGCCCAGGTGCGCGAGCACATCCTGCGGCCGGTGCTACCCGCGCAATGGTGGAACGACGATCTGGCGGTGCATATCAACCCGACCGGCGCCTTCGAGCTGGGTGGACCGGCGGCCGATGCCGGCGTGACCGGCCGCAAGATCATCGTCGACACCTACGGCGGCATGGCTCGCCACGGCGGCGGCGCGTTCTCCGGCAAGGATCCGTCCAAGGTCGACCGCTCGGCGGCCTATGCGGCGCGCCACGTAGCCAAGAACGTGGTGGCGGCCGGGCTGGCGAAGCGCTGCGAGGTGCAGGTGGCTTACGCCATCGGCGTGGCCGAGCCGGTGTCGGTGCGGGTGGATACCTTCGGCACTGGCGTGCTGGACGACGAACGGCTGGCGGCGCTGGTGCGGCAGGTGTTCGACCTGCGGCCGGGCGTGATCAGCCGGCGGCTGGATCTGTTGCGGCCGATCTATCTGCAGACCGCCAGTTACGGGCACTTCGGTCGGCCGGAACTGGATCTGCCGTGGGAGCGGACGGATCTGGCGGCGGAGTTGCGGCGGTTGGCGTAGGAAGCGCGAACGGCCGCGCTTGGCTGTTGCCCCCTCTTCCGGCATCGGAAGAGGGGCGCAGCGACGGCGCGCGGTAACTCGGCCGACGCAGTCCCTAGGCTTCCACCCCGGCGTAGCGCCTGGCCAAGTTCTCGGCGATCCGCGCGAACTCCTCCCGCAGCGCCGGCGGCCCCACCACTTCCACCCGATCGCCGAAGCCGAGCAGCCACCAGCGCAATTGCTGCGTGTCGGGCACGGTAGCGGTGACGCGCATGCGTCCGTCCGGCGCCGGCTCGATGCGCTGGTCGTCGCTGAGCTTGGTTTCGCTGAGGTGTGCCGCGCTGGCTGGGGCGAACAACACCTGCAACGGGATCAGCCCGCCTTCCGGATAGTCGAAATGAGCCCCCTCGATATAGCTCTGCAGGCTGAATCCTTCCGGCCGCACCGCGTCGTCATCCAATAGCTCCACGGCGAGCATCCGGTGCAGCACCAGTTGCAGCACGTCGCTGTAGTTGAACAACGTGCAGACCAGGTACGCCACCTGGTCGCGCAGCACTAGCCCCAGCGGATGCACCACGTACTCTTTCTCGTCGCCCTGCTTGGTGCGGTAACGCACCTTGAACTGCTTTTCCTCCAGCAGCGCCCGGTACACGGTGTCGAGTACGCCCGGCTGCAGCGCCGGCTCCTGTAGCCGCTGCCCGCGCGGGATCACCCGCACCTTCTCGGTCCAGTTCTTGAGCGGTCCCTTGGACTTGTCCAGCACCTCCTTGGCGCGGGCGAAGTGCGGCTCCAGGTGCTCCAGCGCCGAGCGCGGCATCAGCCGCTCCAGGTGCTTTTCCACCAGCGTGAAGCTCAAGGCCGTGGCCGGGTCCATGCCGGGTATGTCCAGCACCTTCGCCACCGGGTCCCAGCGATACCCGTAGGGCCTGGCGCGCCGGTTCACCTTGAGCGGGAACGAGGTTTCCAACTCCTGCATGTCGCGCTCGATGGTGCGCTTGGTCGTCTCGAAACCGAGGTCGCGGACGGCCTTGTGCAACTCGGCGATGGTGATGTCGCGATGGCGTGGGATAGCGTTGAGCAACGCCCACTGGCGCAGCAGGGTGGAACTGGACATATGCGGATCCTTGTTATTCGCATGCGACCGCCGATGCGGGGAGTTTAGCAAGCACTAATGCCGGGCGGACCAGATGCCGCGGTTCGCTCGGGACCAGCGCGCGAGCAACTCAATACACACCCAGACCACAATCCCCGCGCTGCTCCAACCACAGCACCCAGTCCCCGTGCGGCACTAACGGCGCATCCGCCGCCGCATGCGCCGGCAACAGATAGATCCAGGCCCAGCCCCAAGGCGTGGCCATGCGCAAGCGCTTGTAGAGTTGCGGGAACCCAGTCAGCTCGTCGAGCTCCTGCAGGATGCGCGGCTGGATCGCGTAAACCTCGCCCACGATGGCGGTGTCGCCGGCGCAGACCACGGCCGGGAACGAACCGAGATCGCGCATCGTGAAGTGCGGTGCGGTCCGGTGCATCCCAAGCAGCAGCCGGCTGCCGGCCAGCCAGCTGTGGTTGGGCAGGCCGCGGCGCAGGTTGCCGTAGACGAAGACGAGATTGGTGTCGGTGGCAATCATGCGCCTGAGTATCGCCGCGGGTTGCGACGACGGCTGTCGCTGGCGCTGCGTTCGCGCGGTAAGGGCGCCGCGTTTGCCAGTGCTTGAGGGCGGTTGCCGAACCGGGTCAAGACGGCGGGCGCGGAAGGCCGTTCATGGCACATGCGCTCGAAGTGGAGGCAGGACGTCAGAGGGGAAACGTGGGCTCGCCGGCGGCGGTTGAAGTGGCGCGGTCGCCGCCATTCCCGCGATGACGCGGTTCAGGCGTGGCCGCGTGGACCCACTTCCCTTTCCGCCGGCTCTCCGCCGATGCCGTGTGCGGTTCCTCGCTTGCGCTCGGCTTGACGACTTCGGGGCTCCAGACCTTTACCGTGAGGCCCGCGAATGGACGGTCGACGCTTCTCTTCAGCTAGCGGCTGCCGACTTGCGCCGAGACCAGGCTCGGGTTCCGACTGCGCTTCTGCATGAGCTTGCGTCTAGGTCCCGGCCGCGGTGGTAACTGCCTCGTTCCTTCGCCCGTACGCCATCTGGACAATCTGTTCCATTCCGCATCACGGACCCATTGCTGGGGGCGCACCGCAGAGTTGCCCTTCGGAAAGAGTAGGCTTGCGGCCGTGCTGGTTCAAGGGCTTATTCGACCGGGCGGGCCGCACGGGGGCTGGTTTCTGGTTGGGCGGCGGATCACTGGCCAAATCCGGGCTCGCAATAAGAACAAAGGCATCCGCGGCGGAGCCACTCCCACAGGAAAGGCACACTACCCGCCCAAAGGCACCGGCTGGCTGACGCCAGCACATAGAATGCCCCACAGGGGAAGCAGGGGAAGACCGCTGCCTCTCATTTGTGGGAGCGGCTCCGCCGCGAATGCCTTATATCTTCGATAGATGGAACAAACACCCGGCGGCCATCAGCATTCACCAGGACCTAACCAGACTCGGCGATAGCCGCTATTTCCGCAGCATTTGCCGCGCCTTTTCCGCATACGAATCCGCGCCCTCGGCCAGAGCGTCGAAAATCGCATTCGCCTCCTCGGCCGCGCCCGTTTCGCGCAGTGCCAACGCCAGATAGAACCGTGCGCGCGGATCGTTCGGGCGCGCCGCGACGATGTCGCGCAGATGCGCCAGGGCTGCCTGGGCCTCGCGCTGCGACAGCTGCAGCACCGCCAGGTCCAAGCGGTTATCGACATGGTCCGGCGCCAGGCGGTGCAGGGCGGCGAAGGTTTGCAAGGCGTCGCGCTGCTCGCCGCAGGCGAGTTGCACTAGGCCGAGGTGGCGCAGCGCCGATAGGTCGCTCGGATTGAGCGATAAGGCCTGCAGCAGGGCGTCGCGGGCGCTGCCGAGGTCGCGGCGTAGGAACAGGACGATGCCGAGCTGTACCCAGGCGTCTACCTGACGCGGCTCCAGTTCGATGGCGCGGCGGAACAGGTCGATGGCGTCGTCGAGCCGTCGGCCCGCGGCCAGCGCGGTGCCGAGCCGGGTCATGACGCGCGCGTCGCCCGGAGCGAGCCGCAGCGCCTGCTGCCAGGCGTGCGCCGCGCCTTCGCTGTCGCCCAGGTGCAGCCGGGCGCGGCCGAGCTGGTCCCAGGCTTGGCGCTCGTTGGGCGCGAGGCGGGTGGCGGTGACGAGGTGGGCAATCCCCTGCTCCAACCGGCCGCAGGCGACCAACACCTGGCCCAGGTTGCTATGCGCGGTGACCATGCCGGGCTGGAGTTCCAGCGCCCGCGCCAGATGGCGCAGCGCCTCTTGCCAGCGCTGCTGCTGCCCGTACACGAAGCCGAGGTTGTTGTGCGCGGAGGCGTTGTCGGGTTCCAGCTCCAGCGCGGCGGCGTAGGCGGCCGCCGCCTGATCGAGTCGGCCGGCCAGGTGGTGCTTGACGCCGTGTTCGAGCTGTTCGGCCGCTGTGCTCATCAGGCAATCCTCGCGATCAGGCCGCGGATCAGGCTGCGCGTGTCGATATTGGGGGTTTCGAACCGGACGTCGTCCAGCGAGACGTCGAAGGGCTCACCCTCGCGATAATGCACCGGCAGGCTGATGCCGAAGCGCATGTCGGAACCGTACTGGAACGACGCCAACCGCCAACGCTCACTGTAGACGCTGAAACCGAGCACGCGCACGCTGACATAGCCGGAAACGTCGAAGGTGAAGGCGGGCTGGGCGTAGACGGCGACGTCGGCGTTCAGCTCCAGGCCGCGGCCGGGCATCCAATCGATATGGACGCCGGCCTCGGCCGCGCCCTCGATACCCAGCGCGCCACCGATTTCCAGACCGCCGGTGGCGCTGGCGCCGGTAATGCCCAGGCCAATGCCGGCGCGGGCGGCCAGCCGTAGGCCAGCGTCGGCCGGCACGCGCAGATGGGCGTCGCCGGTGACGTGGGTGTCCTCCTCGCGCGCCGGGTTGTATTCGATTCCCAGCCGCAGCTGGTCGATGACACCGGGACCGATGCCGGCATTGGCGCTCAAGCCGCCGCCGACCTCGGCGACGATGCCGGGCACGATCGGCGCCTGCACGGCGACGTCGAAGATCGATTTGTTGATCTCGCGCCGGGCAAAGATCTCGACGCTGCTGGGCAGCGCGATCTCGCCGGTGACGGTAACCTCGCCGTTGGGGGCGAAGGCGATTCCCGCGGTACCCTGCAGCCACGGCGCGATGCGGATGGTGACCGAGCCGCCGCCGTAGCAGATCAACTGCTCGCCCGGCGCGCCGGTGGGGTTGCCCTCGGCGTCCAGCGTCCGGTTGGTGGCGCCGGCGCGGACGCGGCCGCTGAGCATGCCGCGCTGGTACTCGGCCTCGCCCTCGGCGGTGATGGCGCCATCGTCGTAGGCCACCCGCAGCCGCGAGTTGAAGCCGGGGATGTCGGGCACGGCCTCGCCGCTCGCGCTCAAGGCGTAGCCGCCGCCGTCGGGCCGTTGGCGCAGCTCGGCCCTGACCGAACCGCTACGGATGCCGGGGATGTCGGGCGACAGCTCGAAGCTGCCGCCGATGCAAATCCCGTCCGCTTCCGAGTAGGTCACCGACAACGTGCCCCGCTCCACGCCCGAGACGTCGAGCTCGGCCTGACCTTCGGCGCTGAGCACGTCGTCGGCGTAGCTGACGTTGACGTCGGCGCTCTTCACCCCCGGCACCTTGCCGGCGGGGATGCCGATCGTGCCGGTGGCGGACAGCGCGCCGTCGGCGTAGCGGAACTGCACCCGCGCCGGATCGAACAGCGAGGTGTCGAAGTCGAAGCCGCCGGCCAGCGCGAACGACTCGCCGCTGCCGATCGCCGATTCCAGGTAGCCCTGGCCGATGCCGGTGATGGAGAAGTCGAGCCGGCCCTCGGCGTACAGGCCGCGCCGGCTGCCGAGCCCCACCGTCAAGCTGACCCGATCGAGCTCGATCGGTCCGGGAATGTTGAAATCACCGGCGCTGAACCGCTTGAAAACGTTGATCTCGCCGTTGGCGATCTCGAGGTCCAGCTCGGTATCGGCCAGCAATGGAACGGTGGGCAGCACCGCGCCGCGCACCAGCAAGCCACCCTCCTCGCTCAGGCTGACCGAGTCGAACCGTACCGGGCTCAGGCCGCGGATCACGATGTCGCCGAACAGCATGACGAAGTCTTTTTCCAGATCCAGATGACCGGCGAACTCCGCGCCGGGATAGCGGGGAATCGTCAGCGTCTCCTGGTCGACCGGCTCTGTGGCCTTGTTGTCGGGCAGTATCAGCTGGAAGCGACCGAGGACGCTCGGGTTGTCGGCGCTGGCGAAGAATTCCTTCTGCGCGATGCGCCACGGCTTCAGCCAATCGCGCTCGTCGGCGGCAACCCGGCCGGTGGTCTTGAACAGCTTGCCGACGCCGCCGCCGGGGCCTGGAAACACCTTCGCCTTGCCGTTGCCACCGGCGGCCTCGAGGTTGTCGATTTCCAGCAGTGTGTCGAAGTTGGCGACGTTGACATGGGCACCGCTGGTTATCTCGCCCTGCTCCCAGAAGTAACGGTCCGGCAGAACCGGGTCGGACGGGTTGAAGCCGGTATCGGCGACAGCCTTCTCGAACTCCATGTCGTAGTTGTCGAGCACCTGGTCGGAGGACGCGGTGCCCGGCAGCTTGCCGTCGCCCTTGCGTTTCTCGTTCTCGGATACGCCCTTGGCGTTGCGGTTGCGCAGGTTGTTGTAGATGGCGCGGCCGCTGTTCTCGTTGGTGGTGCTGTTCAACAACCAGAGATTGTCGAGCTGGTTCGATCCGCCCAGCTGCATCTCCCACTTGTGATCGAGATCGAACGAGCGATAGCCGCCGTTCTTGTCCCAGGTCGGGAATGCCAGCTCGCGGGCGATGTCCTCGACCGTACCGATGTAACAGCGGTAAATCGGGCTGCGGTCGGTGCCGCGACGGAAGCCGTTCCTGGCGCGGAAGGCGAAGATGCTCGGCCGCGGCTGCCCCTGGTACTCGCGATCGAGCCGCTGATTGAGGTAACCGCTGACCGCCGCAATGCTGGCCTGGCCGACACCCTGCCGCCAAAGCCCGGTGTAGTGCGCGTTGCGCATCGAGTCGACCCGGCGGAAGCCGCGCGGACGGCGCAACGGGTGCCCGCTGAGGAACGGAACCTTGTACGGCGGCGTCTGTAGCTTGTTGAACCGTATGAGGTTGGTCGCCGGGAAGATGGTGTAGGTGATGTCGGCGGCGCCGACACGGCGGCAGTTGTCCCGCACCTCGTCGGCGGCACCCGCCGGGTCGGGATCGCGCTGCACGCGCCGCGCCGCCCCGCCTCCCTGTTGCACCACGTGGGTCAGCTCGTGCGCCAACAGGTTGCGGCCGCGCTCGGTGGCGGGCGCGAACTCGCCCGGCGCGAAGAAGATATCGTTGCCGACAGTGAAAGCGTGGGCATTGAGCCGCTTGCACAGCGCGGCGGCCTCGGCGTCGGTGTGAACCCGCACCCGGCTGAAATCCTGGCCGAAGCGCGATTGCATGTCGTGCAGCACGTCCTCCGGCAACGGATCGCCGCCGCCGCGGCGGGCCTCGATGCGCTGCTCGCTGTCGGCGTCCAGCGGCTGGCCGGCGACGGCGTCCTGGGCCTGCCCGGCAGCCGCCCGCCGCGCCAACCGGGCCTGATCCGGCCGCGGGTCCGACACCACCGACGGCGCGATCCGCTCCTGCGTGCTCTCGGCCTGGCGCAGCGCGCGCGCGGCCTCCTCCGCCAGCCGCTCCTCGCCCGAGCTACGCTGTTGATCCGGCAGGCGTTGGATGGCAAGCACCGCGGCTAGCGGATGCTGGTCCTCGATCTCGTGGTTTTCCTGTGGCGCTCCCGCCGCGGAGCGCTGCACGGAACGCGGCGCCACGGCGCGCGGCGTGCGGCTGACCTCGCCGGCGACGCGGTCGGCCTCCTGCTCCTGGCTGTCCCGCGGGTGGCTGACGGCGAGCTTGGCCTGGAGGTAGGCGGGCTTGCGGGCGATCGCCTTGTCGTGCGCGGCCTTGGCGGCCGTCTTGGGTCGCTCCGGTTTGGCCGCGGCGCGGCGGGGCTTCTGCGTAGGTTCGGCCACGTCAGTCTCCCAGCTTCTCCAGCCGCGCCGGCAGGGCGCGCCCGAGCTTGTCGTATTCCTTGCGCAGCGCGGCCAGCACGGCGGCGGCCGGGATCGGCCCGCCTACTGTGGAAGCCGATGCGGCGTGCAGCACCACGTTGCGGATCTGGCCGCCGCTGAGGTCGCAGTGGCTGGCGAGCTGACGGCAGATCTCGGCGTCCGGCGCGCGCTCGCCGAAGTGGCTCTGCCACAGCCGCAGCCGCTCGGCGAAACGTGGCAACGGGAACTCGACGACTAGGTCGAGCCGGCGGTTGAAGGCGGCGTCGATGCGCTCGCGGCTGTTGCTGGTGAGCATCACCAGGCCCGGATGCGTCTCGATGCGGCTGAGCAGGAAGTTGGTGAGCATGTTGGCGTAGCGCTCGCCGACCTCCTTACCGTCGCTGCGGCGGCCAAACAGCGAGTCGGCCTCGTCGAACAGCAGCGCGGCATCGCTAGCCGCGGCGTGATCCAGCAGCGCCGCCAGGTTCTTCTCCGACTCGCCGATGTACTTGTTCATCACGGCGGCGATGTCGACCCGGTACAAGGGCGCGCCCAGCGCGGTGGCGACGTAGCTGGCCGCCAAGGTCTTGCCGGTGCCGCTTTCGCCGACGAACAGCGCGCGCACGCCGGGCGTGCGGGTGGCAGCCAGCGTCGCGCCCAGCCCGTGCCAGACGCTGTCGCGCTGGCGCACGCGGCTGATCACGGCATCCAATGCCTCGCGCACCGTGTCCGGCACCACCAGCGCGTCGGCGTCGATGCGCCGTTCGATCGGCTGGGCCAGCAGCCGCAGCGCGCCGGCGCTAAGTTCGCGGCGGGCCTGGGCAATGTCATCGCGGCCGACCGGCCGGCCTTGCTTGCGCGCCTGCAGCAGGGCGCCGGCCGCCACGCGGGCGATGGCCGGACCGCTCAGCAGCGCCGCCGACGCCGCCTCGTCGGCCAATTCGCCGTCGCCGAGCCAGCGTTGCCAGAGCCGGCGACGCTCGCCCTGGTCCGGCAGCGGCAGCGAAAGCTCCAGGAAATCCTGGGCGTCGACCGCGCCGTCGCGGCCGAGCAGGAGCACCACCGGCACGCCGACCTCGGCGCCGCCGCCGCGCCAGCTCTCGCCCGGCCCCACCTTCGGCCGCAGCACCGGCAGCCAGCCGGCGTAGCGACAAGCGACCCGCAACGCCGGATCGCCCTCCCAAACCGCATCCGGCACCGCCAACGCGCGCAAGCCGAGCGCGTCGCCCAGCGCTCGCGCCAGCAAGGCACGGCCGCTGCCGGCGTGGCCGCGCAGCACCACACCCCGCGCCGTGCCGGCACCAAGCAGCGCCGCGACCCGCGGCAGTTGCTCGCGCAGCGCGGCGGGCAACTGCTCGTCGGCGCCGCCGTCGATGGCGCGGCAGCCGTCCCAGCCGTCGGCCTCGCCGCGCAACGCGCTCCACAGCGACGGATGCATCTTCAGCTGCCGCAGCGGCAGCGGGCCGTCGCCCTCGAGGTCGATCACGCCCCGGCGCAGCAACGCGCTGTCGCGCAGGCGCGACGCGCTCATCGCCTCGGCGCCGAACAGTTCCCGCAGCATGGCCACGCACAGGTGCACCGTCGGCCGCGGGTTATGGGTCGGCGCCTGCAGCTCGGCCAGCGCCAGGTTGACCGCGTGCGAGCTCTCCACCTCGCCGGCCAGCGCGAGCAGCAAGGCCTGCGGCAGGTCCAGTTCCAAGTCTTCGATCAGCCGGCCCAGCGCGCCGTCGCGCGGCGGCCAGGCGCGCAGCGCTAGGTCGCGCTGGATCGCCCACGGCAGGCCGGAGCCGTCGCCGTCGTGGCCGGCCTCGGCGGCCAGCAAGGCCGGCAGCGGGTGGTCGTTGCCGAAACTGCGGCAAAGGAACTCCAGCAGCGCGGCGCGCACCAGCCGAGCCAGCTCGCGGCCGGTATCGCGCGGCGGCATCTGCTCCGCCGCCCGGCTCACGGCGCGCCCTCAACGTAGTGGAAGCTGACCACCCGGCCGAGCCAGGGCACCCAGCCGGGATCGATGTCGAGGCCGGCCAGCCGCACCGGCAAGCGCACCGAGTTCATCGCGAAGTACAGATCGAGATGGCTCGCGGTATAGGCAAGCTGCGCCGGCACCGCCAGCAGTTCCGGCGTCCACAGCCCCTTGGCGCCATACAGGCGTCGGATCAGGCCGAGCAGTTCGCGCCGGCACGGCAACTCCGGCAGTGCCGCCATGTCCCCCGGCTCCATGCCCATCTGCCGCGCGAGGAAACCGCCCAGCGGGTCGGCCGGGTCGAAACCCAGCTCGCCGCCGAGCCGGTACAGCCAGGCCCAACCGTCGGGCAAGGCAGTCCAGGCGTCGCGGGTAGACAGCAGCTGAGCGATGGCCGGATGGTCGAGCACGTTGATCAAATAGAACAGGCCGCCGTAGCCAGTCCGCAGCAAACCGTCGGCGGGAGACGCCATGCCGGCGCCGAACGGCTGCGCCGGCGCCTGAGGCTGCTCAAGCGCTGGAGCGTGGTCCAGCCGCCCCGTCTCCGCCGACGGCCGGGCGACGGCGATCGGGAGCGTGGCATGGTGCGCTGCGCGGTCGGCGGTTGCCGGCGGCGGCGCCAGCTCCACGCCAGGCACCTGTGCCGGCCACCGCGGTTGCGGCGCCTCGACGCCGGCCGGCGCGCGCGCCGCCGACGCCGTGCCGCCCAATGCCGCGGCCACCTCACGCAGGCGCTTTACCGGCGCCGCGCGCAGCAGCATCGGCCGCCATTCCACCGCCACCAGCAGCGTGGCCAGCTGCCGGCGCGGGTCGTCCGCCGCCAGCGGCGCCAGCACCGGCAACCAGCGTCGCAGCAGATGCGGCGGCGCGACCTCCGGCACGGCGGCCGGCCCGGCGGCAAGCGGCGCATCCAACCGCACACCGGCATGGTGGGCGAACGCCAGGAACAGTTGCTGCGCCTGATCCGCGCCGAGCGCGGTCCATACCGGCGCCAGCGCGCTCATCGCTTCCAGCCGTGCCGCCAGCGCCGGCAGATGGGCGACGTGCTCCGACCACAGCGCGCCGAGCGCGGCGGCAACCGGCCGAGCGAATAGCGGCTGCCAGCGCTGCCAATACCAGCGCCCGGCGGCGCGGCCGGCAACCAGATCGGCGCTCAAGCGGGCAAGCAGATCCGGCAGGTTGTCGAAGCGGACCGCGGCGGCCGCGTCGGCATCGGACGTGTCGAGCGCGACCGCGGCGTCGACGGCTTGGCGCGCGCTGTCCACCAGCCGCCGCGACAGCGCGCCACGCGGACCACGCGCGTGGACCTTGCGCACGATCACCCACACCTGGGGCGGGCGGCGCGGCCAGTCGGCCTGCTCCAGCTCGCGCCGCAGCGGCGCCAGCTCGCCGGCCGGTGCCCGCAAGCGCAGCCGTTCGATCACCGTTTCCGCCCGCGGCCCGGCCACTAGTACCCCAACGTCTTGGTGAGCTTGCTCGCCACCACGGTGAAGCCCGCGCTGACCGCGGCCGCCGGCCGGTCGACCTGCACCACGTTGGCGACCACGCCGCGTTCGTCGCGGTCGGCGACGCTGACCAAGCCGACCACGCGCTGCTCGCGGTCGAGCAGTTGCAGCAGCGTGCCCGGCCGCGGCGGCCGGTTCAGCGCCAGCCGCAGCGTCTCTCCCACCGCAAAGCGCCGCGGCGGCACCTGCACCTGGCCGTGCAGGATCTCGGCCGGGTCGCCCAGCGCGGCGTGGATGACGGCGGCGCGGATCATGTTGCGCAGCGCGCCGGCGCCGGCCGCCGAGGCATCGTCGGCGAGCTGCCGGAACCACCACTGCACCAGCTCGACCAGGGTGCGCACCGCGTTGAAATCGTCCCGCTCCGCCCGCTCCAGCCCGGGCCAGCGGCCGGCGTCGGGCACGGGTAGGCGGTCGTCCTCGGCCAACTGCGACCACTCCAGGCGGATCGACGGCGCCAGCTTGTCGAGCTGCTCGAGCAGGCAGCCGATGCACTGCTCCAACCGGTTCTGCAGCTGCTGCGCCTCGCGCCGCAGCGCGCCGGCGCCGCCGGTGGCGACATCGCGCAGCGACAACGTCCGGGCCGCTGCCTTGTCGCGCTCCACCGCCGATCCGGCGACCGCCGCCGTCCAGCGTGTTGCGGCGAGGTCGCCGAGAATGGCGAGGTTCTGTTGGCTGAGCGCGCCGAGCGCGAGCTGCAGGGTCTGGCGGCCGGCGACGGCCGCCGGCTGCTGCAGCCGCTGCGCCAGGCGCTGCGCGCGCAGCGCCTGCGCCAGGTCGACCGGCACGGTTTGGCCTATCTTGGGCAGCAGACCGGCCAGGCCGGCCCAGTCGGCGGCCGGCACTTCCAGCACGGTGTCGAAGAATTCGCGCAGGCTCTCCGGCAGCTCCACGTCCTGGTCGGCCGGACAACCCGGCACCAGGTCGCCGGCCCGGCCGTGGCGCAGCTGCAGCGGATCGGCCAGCGGCAGGCTGGCGCCGCCGGTGGCGACCCGGACGTAGTACAGGCCGGTCAGCCCGCTATCGAGCAGCCGTGCCCGCTCCTCGCTGCGCTGATAGGTGCGGCGCCAATCCTCTTCGAGCAGGCGCTGGGCGACAGCGTAGTCGCCGAGCAGTTCGATCCGCTGCGCGTCGAGCGCATCCAGCTTCCGCCGCTCCTCGACGATCCGCGCCGCCAACTTGGCCAGCCGCTCCTCCAGGCCGGCCCGCTCGCGCAGCTTGGCCTGCAGGTCGCGCTCCAGCTTGTCGTAGCGCGCCTCGATGACAGCGATCTGCTGGACGAGCACCTGACCGGCCTTGAACAGCTCGGAATAGCGGTGCTCGGTGCGGGCCGGGCCGACCAGGTTCTCCTCGATCTGGCTGGGATGCTTGAGGCCGACCTGGCGCCAGATCTTCTGCAACCGCTTCTTGATGCCGTCGACTTCCTTCTTGTCGAACAGGCCGTCGAGGGCGTTCATCAGCCCCGTCATTTCCTCGTGCACTTTCTTGTAGACGTGCAGGTCGGGCTCGACGTGGCTGAGCACGCCGACCCGCGCCGGCGGCTGCACGTCCACCGCCGGCGGCGTCAACGGCAGCTTGGGCGGCGTGGTCAGCTGCTCCAGGCGGCGGGTGTCGATGCCGAACTCGATCGCCGAGCGGGTGGCGGGCTTGAGCTGGGAGATGCCGAGGGTCGAGGCGATCGTGGCCGTCGCCGGTTTGGCCACGGCGGCGGCCTTGGTCACTACGCCCGGCGCCAGCGTCGCGCTCGCCGCGAACGACGCCGGCAGCGTCGTCAGCGCCGCCAGCGCGGCCGAGGCGGTGGTGGCCGCGGCGCGCCCCGAGTCGCCGGCGGCGGACGATTCGGCGGCCGGCGGCGGGCTGAGCTTGACGTACGGCAACCAGCGCGCGATCTGCAAGCCGGAGCCGTCGCCGGCGACACCGCCGGCGAGCGTCGCCAGCGCCACCGTCTGCGCGTCGAGCTGCTGGCGTTGCAGCAGCAGGTAGTCCTGGGTCTTGTCCAGGCGCAGCCGCAGCATGCGGATCTGGTTATCCACCGCTTCCAGCTCGACCTGACCGATGGCGTAGCGCACCACCAGGCCATCGTCGTCCGGTTCCGGCGCCGCCGGCGGCTGGCCGGCGCTGAGCCAGGCCGTGTAGGCCGGCGGCGGCGCCGGCAGGTCCTGGCTGCGGTAGGGATAGCGCACGGGCGATCCGAGTTCCGCTCTCGCCTTGTCGACGATGCCGGCGATGACGCTGTCCGGCCGCGCCGGCGCGGGCTCCGGCTGCGGCAACGACAGCGCCCGCAATTGCGCCGGGCTGAGCGCGATGTCGGCGCCGTCCTGGGCGAAGTACAGCCGGTCGAACTGCAGGCGGTAGGCCAGCCAGCCGTCGTGCGCCCGCATGAAGTAGCGGTAGAGGTCTTCCTTCAGCCGGGCGTCGGTCTGCGGCACGTCCAGCAGGTCGGGCCGGTAGTCGCGCTCGGGCACGGCCAGCAGCAAGCGGATGCTGTCGCCCGCCGGCCGGCGCAGGTCGATCACGCGCCGGCCGAGGTGGCGGTCGATCAGCTCGCCGACCACGCTGTCCGGTACCGGCACGGCGTCGACCCGCAGGTGCGGCGGCAGCCAGCCGACGCGGGCCTCGCCCGCCAGGTTGCGCAGCAGCGCCAGCGGCAGCCGGCCGGCGGCGGGCAGGTAATCGAGCTGGAGGTTGTCGGCCAGATACTCGACCACGTCCTCGCCGGCGCGCCGCGCCTGGTTGAGCAGGCGGCGAAAGGCGTCGTCGACCTGGGCGAGCAGCACGCGGTAGCCGCTGTCGGGCTGCGCCAGGTAGCGGCCGACCACCGGCGAGAACCAGGCCGGCTCGTAACCGCCCTCGACCGCCTCCACCGCCAGCAGGCCGAGCGGCACGGCATGGCCCAGCCCGGCGAGGAAGCGGCCGTCGGCGCAATTGGCGGCAACCACGTTCTCGATCCGCTCGCGCGGCTCGTCCGCCACCAAGTCGGCCGCAATCGCCAGCTTGCGCAGCGCCACCGTGCCTAGCACCACCCGCCGCGAGTCGCGCCTGGGGTCGAGCTCGGCGCGCTGGCAGGGATCGACGTCGGCGGCGGCGTCGATCTCGAACTTCGACCGGGTCAGGGTCAGGAAGTAGACGCCGGCGGCGCTGGCCGCGCCGGTGCTAGCAAGGTAGGCGTCGATCAGCGCGTCCCAGCTGGCGCGGATCGGGTAGTACAGGCCGAGCGTCAGGCCGTTGCCGGCCACCGCCAGGCCCGGCGCGACGGTAAAGCCCTCGCCCAGCAGGTAGGGCTCGACCGGATTGCCGGGATTGGGCCGGAGGTCGGCACTGACTTCCAGCCCGGTGACGATGCCGGCGCGGTGCCCCGCCAGCAGCGGTTCGAGCCGGGCATCGGCATAGGCCTGCATCCGGTCGAATTCGTCCTCGCCCAGATGGCGGCCGGGAAACAGGTTGAGCCGCTCCAGCTGGCTGGATACGGCAACCGGCTCGTGCAGCAGGATCGTCGCCATGCCGCCCTCCTAGGCCTGGGCCCAGGCGTCGACCAGCGCGGCGTCGAAGCCGAACTCGGCGGCCAGCAGCGCGATCGCGGCGGCGGTGTCGTCCGCCTCGGCCTGGGCCTGCGGCAGGCGATCGCGGAATTGCAGCAGCCGGTCGCCATCCGCCAGCAGCCGCAAGGTCTGCCAGACCACGCCGTCGTAGCGGCGCTCGACCAGCAGCAGGATGCTCATGACCGCCTGCACCGCCACCGCGTCGTCGCCGTGGCCGTCGGCCAGCTGCTTGCGCGCGGCGGTGGCGGCGGCGCCCCGCGGCGGCCGCAGCGCGGCCAGCTGGTCGAGGTTGAGGCGGTTGAGCAGCAGTGCGTCCTCGTCCTGCAACAGCAGGTCGCCGTCGCTCGGGCTGGGCGCGCCGACCGGCGCCGGCGGCGGCGCGATGCCCTGCGCCAGCACGATGCCGCTGATGGCAGTCTCGGCGGCGCGCAGCGGGCGGCGCACATAGAGCAGCCGGTTCTCGTCGACCCGGTCCCAGATCGCGCGCCAGGTGTTCTCGTCGGTGTCCACTGTATGCACCGGCCGCAGCGGATAGAGCCGCAGCCGCAGCGGATCGGCGTACGGCAGCTGCGTGCCGCCGAGGCTGCGCTCCAGACCGGCGGCATAGCGGCCGTAGTCTTCGTTGGCCAGCGGCGCCAACACGATGATGTCCACCGACTCATCGCGCGCCAGGTCGATCGGCGCCAGCCGCATCGATTCCTCGCGCACCAGCTCCAGGTCGGACAGCCGCATCGGCGCCACCCACACCTGGAACGACTCGGGGAAATAGCTCTGCCGGCCCTGCGCCGGGTCGATACAGGCCTTGGGCAGCGAACCGGCCGGCGGCAGCAGCTTGAAGTGTTGCGCCGCCGGGAAGTCGTCGGCCAGGCCGCCGGCGCGGCGCTCGGCGAGCACATCGCGCAACAGCGCCTCGTAGTGGCGCGCCAGGTCCGCCTGCGGCGCGCCCGGCGCATGCGGCGGCCGCAACGGCTGGCGCAGCAGTTCGCTGTCGAGCCACAGCGGGCGGTCGTCGGCCACGGCCAGCACGCCCAGCGCCACCGCGTCCTCGGGCACGATGCCGGCGGCGCGGCCGTCGAGATACTCGCGGATCAGTGCGGCGCGCACCGTCAGCCACGACTGCTGCGGCAGCGACTGCGGCAGCGGCACCAGGCCGAGCTGCGCGCCCTCGCTCACCAGGCTGTGCCGCGGTTCGGCGCGGGTGGCCAGGTCGCGCGGGAACACCTCGGCGATGTCGGTGGCGATCTCGGCGTATTGCAGCGTCACGGCGTACAGGCCGCGCTCGAAGCGCCGGTAACGGCCCTGGTTGAGGCTGGCGATCAGCGCCCGGTCGCCGAGGTCGACGCTGAGCTCGCGGCCGAGCTGCAGCACCCGGCCCGCGGCGGTGACCGCGCTGCCGGGGCTGACCAGCAGCCGGCCGGTGTCGGTAAGGCGCAGTTCGAGTCCGCGCATGACGCCGCTGCCCAGCGCCTGCCCGACCTCGCGCAGGCGCTGGTCGAGGTAGATCTGATCGCGGATCAGATCCTCCGCGGTCAGCAGCCGGCCGTCGAAGTAGTGGGTGCGCGTCAGCCGCGGATCGATGTCCGCCACCCGCTCCAGCGCCCGCTCGTTCACCGGGCTGGTGCCGAGAGGATGAAATCCGATGTCGTTGCCCATGTTCACCTCGTGGTCAGGGTTGGCGCGACAGGTAGGCGAGCTGGCTCGGCGTCACCAGGAACGGACGGACCAGGTTGTTGACGCTGATGCGGGCCGGGTTGACGACGATGTGGTTCAGATCGGCGGTCTGGATCGAGATCCGCGCCAGCAGCAGGCTGGCGCTCTGCTCCAGCGCGTCGGCCAGCGCCCGCGGGCTGACGCCGTCGTCGAGCGCGTGCAGCAGGCGCGCGTGCAGGTTCATCAGCCGGCCGGCGGCGGCGCTTTCCGCCTCGGCGGCGGCGAGCGTGGCCTGCTCGGCGGCGGTCAGTCCCGACGGTGTCTCCGGCAGCGGCGGGTGCGCGGCCCAGGGCCGGTAGCCGGGCTCCGCCGCCGGCGGCAGCTCGGCGGTCAGCTCCAGCTGCACGCTGTCGGCGATGCGGCTGGGCTGCACCGGGTCGGTGCCGAGGTTGAGCTTGCGCGCCAGCACCGGCTGCTGCGCCACCGGACAGTCCTTGTGGCGGACGCTGACCTTGAGCCACAGCCGGTCATTGGCGGCGTCGTAGCCGGCGTTGAGCGCGGTCTGGCTCTGGCTGGCCAGCCAGTCGCGGAGATTGACGCAGTAGGCCTCGTGCACCAGCACCTCGCGGCCAAGGCCGTCTATGCCCAGGCCGGGACCGACGATGACGCGCACGCCGACGTCGCTGTCCGGGTCGTCGCTGCTGGCCGGATCGATGCTCACCGCCATGCCGGCCAGGGTGCCGGCGCCGTCCAGCCAGTACTGGCGCCGGGTCAGGCGGCGGCGGTGGTAGCTCTGCTCCTCCCGCGTCGCCTCCAGGCCGAGCAGCATGCCCGCCTCGTAGGCGACTCGTCGCAGCGGCGATTCCAGATCGGCGTCCTGCGCGATGCTGGCGTTGTCGTTGACGATTGCGCTCATGGGTGGCTCCGTCAGGGTCCGGGCGCATCGCGCCGCGCGTTCACGTCGCGCGGCGACAGCGCCGTCGGGTTGGTCAGCAGGCCTTCCCTGCCGAGGTAGGTATCGTCCAGAGTGACGCGGCGCGGCGGCGGCGCGGTCTCGAGGTAGGTGTCGACCGCCAGCAGCGGCGCTAGCCCGAGCACGAACGGGTGGTCGGTTTCCAACACCTTCCACTGCACGTGCGCCGGCATCTGCTCGGCCAGGATCTCCTCGACCTGCGCCCGGCGGGCGCGGCCGCCGCCGTGCAGCAAAACGCTCACCTGGTGGGCGTAGCGGTCGAAGAACGCCCGCACTGCCTCGCCCCGCTCGGCGCCGGCCAGCTCCGGCGCGAACAGCGCGAGGAACGCGAAGGCGTCGCTCTCCGACAGGATCAGGCTGTCGCCGACGATGCTGTTGCCGCTGACGCCGGTGCCCAAGGTCAGCGGGTGGTCGCGGTCGTCCATGTCGACGCCGAGGATGGTCGCAATGGTGCGGCGCAGCCGGAAGTTCTCGACCACCACCACCTCGCCGCGCCGCACGCCGCCGTCGGTGGCGATGTCCAGCGCCAGCTGCACGCCGGCCACGGTGCCGCGGTACTGCTGCAGCCAGGCGGCGTGCTTGATCAGCCGCCGCAGCCGCTGCTCCGGCCAGCCGGCCGGCAGCGGCCGGCCGAGCAGCTCGGCGATCCACGGCAGGTTCGCCGCTGGCGTGACATCCGGGTGGATCAGCGCCTCGGCGGCCGCGACCTTGCCCTCGATCGGCGTGAGCACGCCCTCCAGCGCGGCGAACAGCCGCTCGCGCACATCGGCGGCATTGGCCGGCCGCGGTGTGTCGCTCGGCCGGTACCATTCGTCCTGGCGGAAGTGCTCGGGCAGATACGCTTCCTGATACGAGAAGCGCGGGTAGTACACGCGCATGGCGTGGATGCACGGCGTCTGCCTGCCGTCGCCGCTCAGCACCAGACGCAGCTGCAGGAAGCGGCCGCTGAGGCGGCGCACGTTGCCCTCGGGCCGCTGCAGCAGGATCTCGAACAACCCGCTGACACCGGGTTTTGACTCGACCGGACAGGGCTCGAACGGCCGCTCCGAACCGATCGGGTTCCACAACGGCGGCGGCTGCTCCAGGAACGGCAACGACGCGCGCTGCTCGGGGCTATCGTAGGCCTTAGCGAACACCCTGATCCGGCAGCCACGCGGGATGACGGCATCGAGATAGAGCCGGTGCCAGACAGTCTCCGGCTGGCCGGAGTCGAGCGCGCGGCGCAAGGTGGCGGTGGCGGCCAACGGATAGCGCGGCTGGCGCAGCGGGTGCAGCTCGCGCGGCCGCGGCGCGAAGCCCGGGAAGGCCGGGTCGGCGTCGGCCTGGTAGCGGAGCCGACCGTCGAGGCCGCTGACGAACCGCGCGCCGGCCTTGGACTGCATCGGATAGCGCTCGCAGATCAGCCGTGCCGCGCCGACGCCGGCGGCATCGTCCCAATGCAGCTGCACTACCGGACAGTCGCGCGGCAACGCCGCGTCGCCGGCCTCGGCGCGCGGCTGCGCCGGGAACGTTCCGGGCGGCATCAGCGCCAACCGGCCGACCCCGGCGACGGCGATGTCGACCGCGAACGGCACCGCGCCGTCGACGGCGTGGACGCGGAACTCGCGGTCGCGCCGCGGGCCGCGCTCGCGGGCGAGCACGTACTGCGCGTCGCCGGCGTCGTGCGCCAGCAGGTAGACGCGCTCGGCGTCGGCGCACAATGCCAGCGGCCGCATGCCGACCGGCAGCGGCTGCTGCCAGAGCAGCCGCAACGGCCGCGGCACCTCCAGCACCGGCTCGAAGCGGTCGGCACGACCGCGGTACGGCAGCGGCAACGGCTCGCCCTCGCACAGCAGCAGCGCGTCGGCGGTGACGCACCAGATCCGGCTGTCCTGGTCGCAGACCGCGCGCAGCGGCGGCGCCGGCAGGGCCAGCGCCTGCTGCCAGCGGCGGCGTAGATGGAACACGACGATGCCCTGCGCGGCGGCGGCCTCGTCGCGGTACACGGCCACCAGCCGGCCGTCGCCGCCGAGATGCAGGTCGACGAACACACCGCGCGGCGCGGCCAGCCACCTGCCCTCGCCGTCCTGCAACGGACGGAAGCCGGTGCCGACGTTGTACTCCAGGCGGTCGCCGGCCTCGGCGATGCGGCCGATCTGGCCGAACGGATCGAGCACCAGCGGCTTCGCCGCGGCCCACGCCGCCTTGGCCGCGGCCGGATCGGACGGCGGCAGTCGCGGGCGCTGCCGCTGCGCCAGCGTCAACGCGCCGCGCGCCGCGTTCCAGGCGACCAACGACGAGCCGTTGGCGAACTCGGCCTCGGTCCGCAGCAGGAAGTACGGCGTGTTGTTCACGTCCATGTCCGGCACCCGTCAGCACAGATCCGGAATGACCGGCGCCGGCACCGCCCGGCCGCCGCCCGCGCCGCCGTCGGCCGGCCCGCTCGCGCCGCGCGGCAGGCCCGGCGTGCCGCTGCCGCTGCCGACCTCGACCGCCAGCAGCTCGGGCAACTGATACGGCCGCAGCTCGACCGCGCCGTCGGCCTCCGCCCGCTGCCAGCCGCCGTCGCTGTGTCGGAACAGCGCCAGCGCGTTCACCGCCTTCACTCCCGGCACGCGCGCGGCCTGTGTGATCAGCTCGGCGGCGCGAATCGCCCCGCCCATCGGCCAACCTTCGCCCTGCGCGCCACCCGGCGGCAGCGGCCAGAGGTAGGCCACCAGCGCGTCGCGCACCGCGGCCAGCGTCTGCTGCTCGGTCTGCGGATCCTTGACCTCGACCTTGACGCTCAACGCCACCGGCACGAACTCGGGGCTCAGCACATACAGCTCGGTGCCGATCAGGGTGCGCTGCGACAGGTAGGCGAACACGTCCTTGAGCAATCCCTGGGTCGGCTTCGGCGTGGCGCGCAGCGCCGGCTCGCCCGGCGGCAGCACGAACACGCTGACCACGCCGGGCACGCCGTCGCGAGCGGCGCCGATGCTGGCGCCGGGCAGGAAGCCCGGCCGCACCTCGCAGCGGCCGACCGGGTTGACCGGGTTGGTCAGGGTCAGCAGGCGGAAGTCGTCGCGGGTGACGGCTCGGTTGCGATGGGTGAGGAACTGCGGAATGCGCTGCTCGGCCTGCTCCACCGTCTCGGCGTCGACGCCGCCGCGGGTCGGCCAGTCCTGGCGCAGCACCAGGCGGCCGCTGGCGTTGCGCAGTTCCTTGAGCGTGCCGGGCGGCAGATTGCCGGCGCTGCCGCCGCCGAAGCGATAGCACGCGGCGCGGATGCGGCGGCCCTCGCCCGGCCGCCGCGCGCTGCCGAACTGGACCTGGCCGGAGGCGGCATCGAGCCGGTAGACCCTATCCTCCGGGCCGTAGCCGACCAGATAGTCGACCGCCTGCCAGCGTACCCAGCCGCCCTCTTCCTCCACGTCCAGTTCCAGGGTGGCTGGGTCGATGTCGCCGTCCGGCAGCACCACCACCTGATCCGGCCGGCCGTTGCCGATGCCGACGATGACGTCGCGCTTCAGCCCCTGGCCGACGATGTCGACGCCGTTGACGTCGAGATAGCCGAGCGGCAGGTCCGGCTCCTCGGCCGAGCGCAGCTTGAGCCAGAACGCCACCCGGCTCGGCGCCAGGCCGGCCGGCAGCTCGGGCGGCAGCTCGCCGACCCCGGCGTACATCGGGTCCTGCTTGCCCAGGCTCTGCAACAGCGCCGCGTTGTTCGGCAAGCGCAGCCGGACCACGCCGGCGCGGCGGCCGCCGAGCGAGCTGTCGTGCGCCACCTCCAGCGGCAGCGACAGCACCGCGCCCTGCTCGTCCTGGCTGATCAGCTCCCAGCTCAGCTGGCGCGCGCGCAGTTCGGCCGCCGCCTCGCCTTGCAGTTCGTCCGGCGGGGCGATGGCGATGTTGAGCACGATGCCGGCCAAGCCGGCGCGGATCTCGGCGATGTCGCCGGCGACGGCGCGCGGCACGCTGAACGCTAGGTAGTAGGCCTTGTCCAGGCTGGCCGCCAGCGACAAGGTCTCGCGGCCCGGCTCGAACACGCGCGGCTGGAACGGCGCCGGAATCTCGCCGCTGGCGAGCGCGTACTGCTCGTGCAGGTCCTGCAGGGTGATGCCGAGCGCGGCCAGCGCCTCGGCGTCGAGCGCCTGCTTGATGGCGACGGTCAGCGCCAGTGGCGTCGGCTGCACCTCGCCGAGGGTGGTGAAGGTCTGGCCACCGCCAACCAGCTGCGTGCCGGCCGGCACCACCGGCGGCAGCCGCACGCTGCGCGGGCCGGCGTCGATGCAGGCCACCCCGCTCGCCGGCCGCGCCGGACGCAGCGGAATCTGCAGCAGGTTGAGGAATACCCGCCGCTGCCGCTCCGGGATCAGGTTGGCGCGGTAGAGGATGGTTTCGGTAAGCCAGGCGAACAGGTCGACGATGTTGTGGAGCGGATCGCCCGGCGCGAGCTGGGTCAGCTCCGGCAGATGGGTGGCGAGCCTCGCCTTGGCTTCGGCGACCAGGTCGTCGAAGCGGCGATCGTCGAGGTTGGGTACCGGTAACGGCATCGCTTATTCCATCTCCAGGCTCAGGCCAGCTGGGTCAGATCGAGCGTGAGCGACAGCGACCGCGGCGCGTTCGACGCGCGCGGCCGGTAGTGCACGCACAGTTGCACCTCGGACAGGCTGTCGCGCACCGGTAACACCTCCACGGCGTCGATCACCACCCGCGGCTCCCACAGTTCCAGCGATTTGCGCGCCACCCGCGCCATCAGCTGGCGGGTGGTCTCGGTGTTGGGCTGGTGCACGAAGTCGAGCAGGCCGGCGCCGAAATCGGGCCGCATCAGCCGCTCCCCGGGGCGGGTGAGCAGGATGTTGAGCATCACCTCGCGGATGCTGCGGTCGTCCTCGGCGTGGCGCAGGCGGCCGTCCTCGTCGACGGTGCCCAGCAGGGGCCAGCTGATGATCTTCGGCACGGGTACGTTCATACGGCTCACCGGCTACTTCATCTTCGGGAACGGCAGGCAGATCCGGACCCACGGCAGCCACCAGAACAGGATGTTCAGCAGCGAGATCATGATCATCAGCAGGATCATCGCCACCAGCGTGATCACCGGCAGGCTGAACGAGCAGAGCCACTGGATGGCGCCGGCCGCGGGCGGTTCGCTCGGCACGGCGTCGGCGGTGACGCCCTTCTTGAACTTGATGGCGTTGATCAGGTTGAAGGTGTCGGGCGGGGTGATCATGCTCACGCCCTTGGCCAGGCCGCGCTTGACGTCGGCCAGGCCCGGCATCTGGATCAGCGACGGCCGGCTCGCCTCCGGATCGAACGGCGCGGCGACGCGGAAACGGCGGCTGCGCTGCGCCGGCGTGGCCCACACCAGCCGCTCCTTGCCGTCGTCGTCCACGGTGCGAACGAAGGGCACCACCTGATACAGGTCGTGCCGGCCCTGCTGGAACTTCGGCACCGGCACCTCGCGCGCCTTGGCCTGCAGCTGGTCCACCACCCGCGCCAGCATGGCCT
>Ga0182741_1001227_pt1 | contig 34451 bp, 30 predicted proteins | sample eDN5th37CBELigOP_FD_128874 | JGI IMG/M metagenome (GOLD analysis project Ga0182741, IMG submission 128874) | Enriched Organic Plus compost microbial communities from Emeryville, California, USA - eDNA 5th pass 37_C BE-Lig OP (version 2) (version 2) ... | reverse complement strand
GCAGCTCTAATCCCGCCGACCTTGTGGGGTCATAATGACGATCTCAAGCTTCGCGAGTATGATCCCGAGAAGGCTAAGAAGCTCCTCGCAGAGGCCGGTTATCCCAATGGATTCAAGACGACTCTATGGGCCATTCCGGTCGTTAGGGCTTACATGCCGAATGGACGTCGTGCGGCTGAACTGATCCAGGCAGACTGGGCCAAAGTCGGAGTCCAGGCCGAAATCATGTCATTCGAGTGGGGCGAATACCTTAAGCGCACCCGTCAGGGCGAGCACGAAGTCGCGATGAGCGGCAGCACGTGGGACTACCCGGATCCCAGCCAGCTTCTATCCCTGAGTTGGAGTTGCGATGCGGTCGCCACGGGAGGCAACCGAGCCCGTTGGTGCAACAAAGAGTTTTCCGAAAAGCTTGCTCGCGCGAACTCCATCAGCGATCAGGCCGATCGTGCTAAGATCTATGTCGACCTCCAGAAAATCTTCCATGACGATACGCCGGCAATACTCTTCGCCAATGCCCAGGCCTTTACGCCGGTTCGCAAGGAAGTCTCTGGATACAAGATGCATTTCTTCGGAGGCCAGCCTTTCTACGGCGTATCGCTCAAGAAATAGCTACGCGGACAATCACTTCACATATCCCACGGACCAAGATGGGGAGGGTTCGAGAAGGTCGGGGTGTTGAGCTGCTTGATTGGCAACGAGGAAGGACAGTAGGAAATCTATGACGATTGAAGTGGAATGGGCCCGAATGACGGCCCCGGATCTCAGGGCTCTGGCAGCACGTTCGAACGCTCTGGCGATTCTCCCGGTAGGCTCCCTCGAGCAGCATGGTCCCCACCTTCCGGTGATCACCGATACGGCCAGCGCCAGTGCGGCTGCAATCCAGGCAGCGCGCCTCGTGGCGGACGAAACTCCCGTGGCAGTGCTACCGGGCCTCTGGCTCGGCATGAGCGAACATCATCTCCCATTCGGCGGCACGATCAGCCTCGACTATGACGCGTATCACGGCATTCTCCGCTCGATCGTACGCTCATTGAAGGCTCTTGGGTTCAAGCGCCTCCTCATCGTCAATGGCCATGGCGGCAACATCGACCCGCTGGCGGTTGCCATACGAGAACTCGCGGTGACATTTGCCATGCCTATCGTCGCGACCACGCCATGGATGATGGCGCATGATGAGATCGCCGCGATAGCCGAAACGGAAATGCCGAGACATGCCTGTGAGGGCGAAACCTCGGTGATGATGGCGATTGCCGGTGACATCGTGCGTGTCGACAAATTCGACGAGGCCGTGCAGCAAGCACCCATGCGCACCGAGGCACCACAAGGCTTCTCACGGTTCTATTCGTTTTCTGAACGAGCTCCGATCACGGGTACCTGGGGCGACCCGCGCCCGGCCAGCCGGGAGAAAGGAGAGCGCTTCCTTGCAATTCATGCTGCCGTATTAGCCAAGGGCATTCGGGATGAGCGCCTCTGGTCAGCTCCAGATCTCATCTGGCAGCAGGACCGTGGCCAGGGCACGACCTCCGGACGCCCCAACTGACACGTTGGAAGCTCTCCATAAGGCTGAGATTGGAGGTCAGTGTTGGTCTCAAGGAAGGCCGCGTACCCTAAATAGCCTAACAGGGTTGTCGACCATAGACGTACATGACCAGCTCTAGCCGGGGCCGGCCGACCTCGCCGAAAGCTGGCGCTTGAAACAGATGGGACCTTTAGACCAGCCCTGATCTGGACTTCTCTTAGATAGAATTAGGATAAAATGGCCTAACATGCGGCTTTTGCTGGCATAAATCCAAGGGATGCCTTGCCGGGACGTGATCCGCAATTATAAATGGCAGATCTTCTCTTTTCCGTTTCGACGAAGCTGGCGGATGGCTTGGCGGTCGAGACGGCATTCCCGTACAGCGCGAACAAATCTCAAGGGATCTCTATGCCACTGGTCAAGACGTCCGAGCTTCCGGGCAAGAGGCCCACGCGCCCGCCGGGCGACGAAGCGCCTGTAGCAAACATACCTACAGGGCGAGGAGTAACCTCCCAACGCCGGACCCTTGAACGAGCTAAGGCGCGGAGGCTGCAGGCCGCCGAGCGCATTGGGGCTGCGACGGAGGAATTGGCGAGCGGTGTTGCCGAGTCTTCGTCCGCGGCAGAGGAACTCCGGCGCTCCATGGAGCAAATTGCGAGCGGGGCCGAGGAGGCAGCCGGAGCCTCACAGCAATCCCTCTCTGCCATCCTGAACCTGAGCGCGTCCTTTGCGGATGCACGGACGCATGCCGAAGCTATTCAGACGAGAACAGCAGGTCTTCAGAGTCTTCTGATCGAGACAGGGGCCCAAATCGATGCTTCTGTCGCCGCCGTCGAGACCAATGCGACCCGTCAACGGACGATGGTTGAAATCGTGTCGCTTCTTGAGAAGCGAGCTACCGAGATCGGTGAGATTACCAACGCGGTCGGAGAAATTTCCGACCAGACGAATCTTCTGGCCCTGAATGCGGCGATTGAAGCTGCCCGGGCTGGAGAGGGCGGGCGCGGCTTTGCGGTTGTTGCCGACGAGGTCCGCGCGCTTGCCGGCGCGTCGGAGAAAAGTGCGCAGGATATTCAGGTACTCGCGGAAGGTATCGGCAACGAAGTTCGCTCCGTCGCAGAGCGCATCAGGACTGGAGCAGAAACCGCATCCGGTGAAGCCCAGATCGGTCGCGCCGTTGTGACTGCTCTCGACAAGATCCGCAACGATGTGTCCCGCCTGGCCAAGGGAAGCCAAGCGATTCTCCTTACGGCCGTCGAGGCTGAGACTGCCATCCGAGAGGCCCAACGGGGCGCGGAGCAGGTCGCCAGTGCGGCCGAGGAACAGGCTGCGGCCGCGGCCGAGGCACAGCGTGCCGTTCAACAGCAGAGTGTATCGCTCGATCAAAGCCAGCAGACCGCACAGGCCTTGGCCGCTCTCGCAGACGATCTCCAAGGTGGCGCCGCAGGGTCATCTAGTGCAGAGCAGGTCGGGTCCGCCGCCGAGGAGCTTTCGGCTGCGATCCAGGAACTCTCAGGAGCCGCCGGTGAGATCATGGCGGCCGTCGATCAAATCAGTCGAGGAGCTCAGACGCAGGCAGCGGCCACGCAACAGGCCAACGCCGCCATGGAGCAGATCGAGCGGGCAACGGCTGCATCGCGGGACGTATCCAGCACCGCGGTCGAGCGTATCGAGGCTCTTGCGGTCGATCTACAGGACAACCGTACCGCAACAATGAGACTGGCGGCTGGTGTCGAGGAGGCTCTGAAGGATACGCAGGCCGTGATCAAGTTGATGGGTGGCCTGGACGAATCCGGCCGCCGGATTGAGAAGATCGTTGACGGCATTGCCCTTGTAGCGGTCCAGACGAACATGCTGGCTGTAAGCGGTTCCATCGAAGCTGCTCGGACAGGCGAGGCTGGCCGTGGCTTTGCGATCGTGTCCGGCGATATCCGCAATCTAGCGCGAGACGCTTCCGAAAACGCGGACCGGATCAAGGATGTCGTTCGCCAGATCCGCGATCAGATCGCCATCGTCAGGCGTGACCTAGAGCAAAGTGCTGCAATTACACAGGCTGAGGCAGCTAGGAATGCCCTGATCGCCGAAAGGCTTGGGGCTGTGGAAGCGGATATCCATGCTCTCCGTCACGGCAGCACCGCCATTCTATCCGGCTCTGAAGCGATCCTAACGGCGGTGCGCGAGGTTCGGCTCGGCACTCAGCAGGTTGCGGCTGTTGCCGAGCAGGCTGGGAGTGCCGCCGCACAGGCCGCCACCGCAGCACGCCAACAGGCACGGGGCGCCGAGGATCTGGCCGCTGCGATCGAGGAGATCGCCTCCCTGACGGACGAGCTCCAGACGGTGGAGTCGTAGCGCATGAGCGAGGCGGCCTCGTCGGCTGTCACACAGTCGTTTCTAACGGTACACGTAGGGGATGAACGTTTCGCTTTCCCAACGTCTGATATTGCCGAGGTTATCCGTCCCCCGGCCGTGACCCGCGTTCCTCTCGGGCCGCCAAGCCTGCTCGGCGTGGCGAATCTTCGAGGGGCCGTGATGCCAGTGATATCACTGCGCGGCCTTCTTGGGCAGGAAGGAGGCCCCTCCTCTAAGTCACGTGTCGTGGTGATCGACCGAGGCGATCCAGTCGGACTCCTGATTGACAAAGTAGCCTCGCTTGGGAGGGCCGCTCTTGCTTCTGAAGACGCGGCTACAGATCGCGAAGGCCTCGCGCCCGTTAGAATGGTGGACCTGGACACACTACTGGCTAAGGATTTTTATCGCTTCGCCCACCGGCCTCACCGCAAGCGATCCTCAGCTGTGCATGGACTTCACGAGCAGGATAGCGCAGTCCAAAACAAGGTTGCTCTCGTGTGCTTTGCCGTAGCCGGACAGGATTTCGCGCTGCCGCTTGCCTCCATTCTTGAAGTGGTCACCCTGCCAGAGGATATCGCGGCCGTTCCGCAGACGGATTCGGTTATGTTGGGCGTGATGGCGCTACGTGGGCAGTTGCTGCCGTTGGTGTCATTGCGTGAGCTTCTCGGTCTTCGGAAAGTTGGACCGCAATCCGGCGGCAAGACCAGGGTCGTCGTGGCGCGGGTCGGCAAGGGGCTTGTCGGACTTTCCATAGACGGAATGAGAGAAATTCTCCAGCTTCCCGAAGGCGCGATTGATCCCGTTCCGACGATCCTGACACGAGGGAATACAGAGGCTCAGATCCAGGGCATATGTCGCCTCGAGAATGGACGGCGGCTGGTCTCTGTGCTGTCGACCGAGCATCTTTTCAAGGATCGCTCTCTAGTAGAGCAGATCGTATCTCAAACGGAACAGAACCAGGATATGAGTAGAGACGCCGGACCTTCGGTGGCCGACGAGCAGTTCATCGTCTTCCGATTGGGAGGTGAAGAATACGGGCTGCCTATCGGGTCCGTCGATGAAGTGGTTCGCGTACCCGACACGCTGACGCCTCTACCCAAGGCTCCTGCCTTTATCGAGGGCGTGATGAACTTGCGGGGGAATGTCGTTCCCGTGATCGATCAGCGACGGCGCTTCAATCTCGACGGAGAGGGGGAGCGACGGCGGGAGCGTATCGTCGTCGTGAGGATCGACCAGATGCAGGCGGGGTTCATCGTCGACGCCGTGTCGGACGTTATCAGCATACCGCGAGACCAGCTTCGTCCGACCCCGGACTTGGCAGCGGACGAGAGCGAAGTGATCGACCGCATTGCCAACATTGAAGTTGAAGACAGAATGATCCTTCTGCTCAACCCGCGGGAGCTGCTCGATAAGGCCGAGAAGGATCTGCTCGCAGCCATGTGTGAGGAAGCCTCGGAGCGGCCCCCTTCGTGACCCGGCTGCTCATCGTCGACGACTCTCCCTTGATGCGGCGCCTCCTCGGAGGGATATTCACCGCTGAGGGAGATTTCGAGATTGCCTTCGCTCGCAATGGTATCGAAGCATTGGAGCAGCTGACGGCTTTCAAGCCAGATGTCATCACGCTTGATGTGAACATGCCCGAGATGGATGGGCTCACCTGTCTTGACCGGATCATGCTCGAGCGCCCATGTCCTGTGGTGATGGTCTCTTCTCTCACGGAGGCCGGCGCCAGCACAACTCTTGAAGCCTTCGAGCTTGGGGCCGTCGACTTCATCACAAAGCCTGACCGAGCCATCTCGCTGGAAATCGACACTCTCGCCCCTAAGATTGTCGGGACGGTTCGGGCCGCATCACGGGCTCGACTGCCCAGCAGCCTCAGACTGGCTGAGCGGGTCAGGCTGCGCAGTGGTTTGGAATATCGGCCCCACTCCGCATTGCCACGGCTCCCTGCAACTGAAGCGCTCCCTAGACGGCAGATCAAGTTTGCACCGGCTCATGGTGTTGTATTGATCGGGGCCTCTACGGGGGGGCCGCCGGCACTGGATACCGTGCTGTCCCAACTGCCAGCCCGCTTCCCATGGCCGGTCGTGGTGGCGCAGCACATGCCGAGCTCTTTCACGGGCCCCTTGGCGCGTCGGCTCGATAAGTTGTGCGCTCTGACAGTAATAGAAGTGGCTCATCCGATGCCGCTTGCTCCCGGCTACATCTATATCGGCCGGGGCGATGCGGATGTCATCATCGGTAACCGTCCAAATGGCCCGCTGGTTCTGGCAGCCCCTTCGCTGCCGGAGCATCGATGGCACCCGAGCGTTGATCGGCTGGTGGACAGCGCCATGCAGCATTTCGCAGCCGAGCGATTGCTCGGTGTGCTGATGACCGGGATGGGCAGCGATGGCGCTGAGGCCATGACGCGCCTGAAGGGAGAAGGCGGTCGCACCATCGCAGAAGCGGAAGAGAGCGCTGTCGTGTGGGGAATGCCAGGCGAGCTCGTTCGGCGCGGCGGTGCACAGGTCATTGCTCCATTAGAGCGGATCGCCGATCAGATCATGGGAATGGTGGACCGCTCGTGAGTAGATCGCGCAAAGCAGAATCGCTGACGCCAGATGAGATCCGCCGTCTCTGTCAGTTCCTGCATCGCAGCACAGGTATGATCTTCGGCGAAAGCAAGCGGTACTATATCGAACGGCGCATCGCTGAACGCATGACGGCGACCGGAACACGCACATTCTCCGCCTATTTCACGTGGCTTGAGTCCGACGAGGAAGAAGTCGAGCAACTGATCAACGCATTTACGGTGAACGAAACCTATTTTTACCGTGAAGAGCACCAGCTCCGTTGTCTGAGCCACTCGCTCATGCCCAGTATCGTACAGGGCAGGCAACCCGGGGATCTGGTGCGGATCTGGTCGGCGCCGTGCTCGACCGGCGAGGAGCCCTACTCCATTGCCATCTGGCTGCTCGAGAACTGGCCTATGGTCGATGCCTATCATATTGAGATTGTTGGCTCCGACATTGACACACAGGCCCTCGCGGCCGCCCAAGCTGGATATTACGGCGAGCGTGCCCTTTCGCGACTACCCACCGATGTCATCGCCCGCTATTTCGAACCTGCCCGGAGCGGCGAGCGCAGGCTGATCCAGGATATACGGGAGTCGGTGAAGTTCACGTCCACCAATCTGGTCAATTCCGTTTCCGTCGCCGCGCAAGGCCATTTCGATATTATCTTCTGCCGCAACGTCCTCATTTATTTCGATGACTCCTCCCGGCTCCTCGCAGTCAGCAATCTTTACAACTCCCTGAATCCCGGAGGTTACATTTGTCTCGGTCATACTGAGTCGATGAGTCGAATCTCTAAGCGCTTCGACCTTTGCCGATTCGACGACGCGGTTGTCTATCAACGGCCCAGGAGCAACCGCGATGGATGATCTTCTCAAGCACTTCATCACCGAAGCGCATGAGCTCATCCAGCAGGCAACGGATGACCTCTTGGCTCTAGAGCGCGATCCTCAGGCGGCCGCGCCTATGAACAGTGCATTTCGAGCCGTTCATACCCTTAAGGGATCGGTCGGCCTGTTTGATTTTGCGCCCATGGGGCTTGCGCTTCATGCCGCAGAGGACCTGCTTGGCGCTCTGAAGGAGAAGCGAACCAGCATTGATGCCCACGTGATAGACATCCTCCTCACATGTCTTGGTCAGATAGAGCGATGGGTCGCCGAGATTGAACAGGCAGGGCAGCTCCCGACAGGTGCCGCGGACGAAGGCTACCGCTTAGCAAGAGCTTTGCGCTCCCTTCTCGACGAGCCCCCCATACAGACGGCTGTCGCGATCCCGGAGGCTGAACACGAATGGATTAAGGAGCTTTTCACACAGGAGAGCCGCAATCTAGTAGGCTTGAGGCCACAGAATGCTCCCATTGTGGCAATCCGGTACATACCGCGCACCGATAGTTTTTTTGCCGGTGACGACCCGATTGCCCTCCTGCGATCAGTTCCGGATCTCCTGGCGCTCCGAGTGAAGAACCGGGACCCTTGGCCACCTGCTGCAGAGTTTGACCCGTTCGCCTGCAATCTGCATATCGAAGCACTCACCGGTGCCGAAATAGAGAGCGTCAAGGCAGTATTCCGATTTGTCCCGGATCAAGTCGTCATTCGTGAGATCACCCGATCTGTCGAAAGCAAAGTCCTCGGCACAGTCCTCAATGAAGCGACATCTAGGATCCCGATCGGTGCAACCGAAACGGCTGGTACGCGGACTCTCCGGGTCGATGCGGCCCGGATCGACAGGTTGGCCGATCTCATCGGTGAAATGGTCATTGCCAAGAATGCTCTGGGACACCTTGCAGGGCAGATCAGCGACGGGTTGGATGGGAAGCACCTTGCGCAGAGCCTGCTAGCGAACCACGCCGCCATCGAGCGCCTCGTAACCGAAATGCACGGGGCTGTCATGAATGTTCGCATGATGCCTATGCGGGATATCTTCCGGCGCTTCCCGCGTGCGGTGCGTGAGATCGCAGGACAGCTGGGCAGGGCAATCGATTTCACTATGGAAGGCGAGGAGGTTCAGGCGGATAAGGCTATCGTAGAAGGTCTTTTCGAGCCTCTCCTGCATCTTCTCCGCAATGCTGTCGGCCATGGCGCGGAGCCCGAGCATCTCCGCGTAGAGGCTGGAAAGTCAGCAAAAACTAGAATCGTGCTGCGGGCGCTCCGTGATGGCGACCGTGTTAGGGTCGAGGTCGAGGACGATGGGCGCGGCGTCGATCCGGTTACGATCCGAGAGACGGCGCGCCAACGCGGCATCTCTTCGGAAGAGAATCTTGATCGCTTGAGCGATGCCGAAGTCATCAATCTGATCTTCGCTCCGGGTTTCTCGACAGCCTCGGAGGTGACCGACCTGTCGGGCCGGGGAGTGGGTATGGATGCCGTTCGCTCTGCAGTAGAGCGCCTGGGCGGCCAAACCAATGTCCAGAGCCTGCAGGGTCGAGGCACGACGATCTCACTGTCGCTTCCGTCGACAATTGTCATGACGAAGGTCATGGTTGTGCGGCTTGCCAACGAACTCTACGGCATTCCTCTCGATGGGATTATCGAGACGACATTCGTGCCGAGCTCCCGTATTCTCGCCATTGGGACATCTGAGGCCTTTGTCCTGCGGGACAAGACACTTCCCCTCCTGAGGCTTGCTGACCTTCTGGAGGTGCCGCGCCTCTCGGTACCGTCCCAGGTCCTGAAAGTCATGGTGATGGCACTTGGCGACGAATTGGTCGGGATTGCAGTGGATGGATTAGACCAGAGGATGGACGTTCTAATGCGACCTATGACGGGTATTCTCGCGGGAATGCCTGGCGTCATCGGGACGACGTTGCTCGGCGACGGCAAAGTCCTCATGATTCTTGATGTTCCGGAGCTAATTAGATGAGCGTACGTCTGGATGGCAATATTATCCATCTAGAGGAGGACTGTCGCGTTGAGGATGCGGAACCATTGCTGGGCTGGCTCCAGGCAGATCAAACGAGGATCGTCGATCTAACGGAAGTCCGGCATATCCACACGGCTGTGCTGCAAATTTTGATGGCTTTTCGGCCCGCCATCAGGGGAACGGCCAAGGATACCTTTCTTCGAGACTGGATTATCCCCGCTTTGGCAGGCGGGAAATGAGCCAAATCGGAGCCGCAGACGGGCTAAAAAGTTGTTATTCTTTCAGTATCCTCTAAAAGAGGCACCTAGCCCATCTCCTCCATACTTAACTGGTCGTTCCGGGCGGTTTATGCCTAGCGGGGTATCCGAGTGGCAATAACGGTTCTAATTATTGACGATAGCAAGCTTGCGCGCATCGTAGCAGCCAAGACTTTGGCTGCACTCCAGCCCGAATGGGACAGGATAGAAGCCGGCAACGCTCAAGAAGCCCTAGACACCTTAGGCAAGCGGAAGATCGATGTGGCTATGATCGATTTCAATATGCCTGAGATGGACGGTCTCGAGTTGGCCAAGGAGATTCGCTCTATCCATCCAACAATGCCGATTGCGGTCATTACGGCCAATATCCAGGATGAGGTGATCGCCCGTGCGCGCGAGGTGAATGCTACTTTTGTCAGCAAGCCACTGACCGAAGAGGGGTTGAGGGGATTCATTTCCGGAGCAGCCCTGCGCCTGCGGTCGAGTGCGGCATAAGGGATGTTGGTTTGGAAGCATTTGGCGATATGTCGCGGCCGAGGCATGAGATGATGGCATCAGCGATATCCGAAGTGCTGAACGAGCTGGAGCTCGATGCTCTGACTGAGCTCGTGAACATCGGTGTCAGCCGTGCCGCGTTCAGCCTCCGCGAGATGGTCGGTGAGCAGGTACATCTGTCGGTGCCGGCGGTCGAACTCGTGCATCGCGCACGGGCTATCGAGATTCTTGAAGGGCGTGAGGCCGGCCAACTCGTGGCGGTTCATCAAGTCTTCGAAGGTGATATCACAGGCCGCGCCCTGCTGATTTTTCCGGAGACCAAAAGCCTTGAACTCGTCAGAGCAGTGACCGGTGGAGAGCTTTCACTCGAAGATATCATCGAGCTGGAGCAGGAAGCTCTGGCAGAGACCGGCAACATTCTCCTAAACGGCTGCTTAGGCACGATCGCCAACATGCTCCACCGCAGCCTCAAAATGTCCCTGCCTGAAATTATTCGGGGGAAAGGAACTGAGCTCTTCAGCCTCGCGCCGCCGCTCGAGGGTGGCGACGTAGTGATGTTCCTTTATATCAATTTTACGGTCCGGCAACGGGATATCAGCGGCTACATCGTCATGCTGATGGATATTCCTTCACTGACCGTACTCAAAAACCTACTCAGCGAGTTCATCGAACGGGCGACGGACGGGATGGCATCCTGATCACATGCATCGAATTGAAGATGAACTTCTATCGACGGTTTTCGACACCCTAGATACCGGCCTCATTGTGCTCGATGGCAGCATGCATGTGGTTGCCTGGAACTCATGGTTCGCGTCGGCAAGCGAAATTTCCTCTCAAGAGGCTTCCGGAAAAAGCTTGGACGAGCTGTTTCCAGGAGCGATCTCACCCGGCCTCAAAGCAGCGATTGCGGACGTTCTGGAAACAGGTTCATCAAGACTTTTAACTCATTCCCTGCACCGTCTTCTCCTGCCGTTGCGGACACGTTCCGGGAGAGACCTTATCCATAATATCTCTGTCCGCCCGCTCGGAGCGCTGCCCCATCGCCAGTGCCTGGTGCAAATTGCTGACGTCACGGTTGCGGTTCAACGGGAACAAGTCTTACGCGAGCGCCAGAATGCGCGCTACGACGCTGTCGTGTCCAGTGCCCCAGACGCAATCCTCACCCTTGATGCGCAAGGCATCATCCAGCTTGCCAATCAATCGGCGGCTAAGGAATTCGGTTATGGAGCCCGCGATCTCGTCGGTCTGAAAATGGCTTCACTCCTGGACGAACCAGAGATGTGGAACGAGCTTTGGGCAAGTATTCTTGCAGGGGACATCATGGCCCGTCCTGTGGAGGTTATGGCGAGACGCAAGAACGGATCTGTCAGCTTTCTGGAAGTTTCCGCCGCGCGCTGGCAGAGTGACAAGCGCGTATTCGTGACAGCCATTCTCCGTAATATAAACGAGCGACGGGCATCCGAGGAGGCGCTGCGACAGCTGAACCATACCTTGGAAGAGCGCGTCCAGGAGCGGACACGAGAGCTTTTAAGGGCCGAAGATCAGCTTCGCCAGGCCCAGAAGATGGAGGCGGTCGGGCAACTCACGGGCGGCATTGCTCACGATTTCAACAATCTCCTCGCCGGGATCGTCGGCTCCCTTGACCTCATGCAGACCCGCATCACTCAAGGCCGGACGGAGCATATTGAGCGCTATGCCAAAGCTGCAATGAGCTCGGCCCAGCGCGCTGCTGCGCTCACACATCGTCTGCTGGCCTTCGCACGTCGGCAGCCGCTTGATCCAAAGCCTGTCAATGCCAACCAGCTTATCGCTTCCATGGAGGATCTGCTCCGTCGTACCATCGGCCCATTACATGCTTTAGAGATTGTCACCGCAGGTGGGTTGTGGACGACCCTATGCGATCCCAACCAACTTGAGAGTGCGATTCTGAATCTCGCCATCAATGCGCGTGATGCCATGCCAGATGGAGGAAAGCTCACCATCGAGACGGCGAATGCCTATCTCGACGATGTCTACACGGCCGCCGAGCCCGACCTTCGGCCAGGACAATATGTGGCGATCTGCATCACGGACACAGGGACGGGAATTCCACCGGACGTCATTGCACGGGTCTTCGAACCCTTTTTCACGACGAAGCCCCTAGGCCGTGGCACGGGGCTAGGTCTCTCGATGGTCTATGGTTTCGCAAAGCAATCCGAAGGGAACGTCAAGATTTACTCAGAGGTGGGCAAAGGTACGACGATCAGGCTCTACCTGGCTCGCCACCACGGAGCAGCTCAGGAGGAGCTGTCTGCGGCGTCTCTTGCTGAGGCCCCCCGTGCAGAGGCGGGCGAGACGGTGCTTGTGGTCGAGGATGAGCCGGTCATCCGTAATCTTATCGTCGAGGTCCTTCAGGATCTTGGCTATCGCGCCCTCGAAGCGCCGGATGGACCTGCGGGTCTCAAAATCCTGCAATCGCGACAACATGTGGATCTGCTCGTCACGGATGTCGGTCTGCCCGGGATCAATGGGCGACAACTTGCCGATGCAGCCCGCGAGACGCGTCCTAGCCTGAAAGTCCTCTTTATCACCGGCTATGCCGAGAATGCGACACTGGCAAATGGCTTTCTCGAGCCCGGAATGGAGATGATAGCCAAGCCATTCGCAGTAGAGGCACTAGCAACTCGGATCAGAAATATGATCCAAGGTATGAGATAGGAAACGTTCTCTGCAAAAGGACGTAGCGACTGCGCTGGGACAAAGAAGCTCCCCACAATGACAGAGGTCGACCTTGCATACAGCCCTGGCCTCTTGACGTCATTCGGAACCTCTAGATGCTCAGTCGTGAGCCAATGTCGGCGAACCGATGGAGTGATAACTCCGGAACGACTTAGAAGCGAGACTGTCCCTCACCTCGCTTAGAAATAGCGGCGATGACGGATGGATATGGCTAGGTCTGGCCTATCCGTGGTGAATACCGAAACCCCAAGCTCGAATGCCTTTTCAATCGCGGGAAGGTCATTCGCGGCATAGCATCCTAAGGCCACGCCAACCGCCCTGCACTGCTCGGCATCCCCTTCTCGAATATCCTCTATGCGGAGCGCGATTTCCCCGACCCCGGCGTCCTTGGCCTTCCTGGCGCATTCGCGAATCTCACGGCCGCCGGAATAGTACGCATCGCTCCGGATCAAGTGGATTGTCGGACTGTCAGAAGAATGCCTTGCGATAGTCCGAAGAACCTCGAGGTCGAAGGCCGTTATCGTCGTGCGATGGAGTACGCCGCGCTCGCCGAGCATGGAAAGGACCTCGCTCTCAATACCCGGATAGCGGCTCCTATCCTTTTTATATTTGACCTCGAGACGCAATCCAGGACGGCCGCGCGCGAGAATGTCGAGCACCTCCGGTAAGGTCGGGATTGTCTCTCCGTCGGTATCATGGAGCCGCCTATGCCTTAGGCTGCTCCATTCCATATCCGCAATAGCGCCCTCCCCTTCGCAGGTCCGCCCCAACACGGCATCGTGGTGGACCGTCAGGACACCATCCCGCGTCCGATGAACGTCAAACTCTATGAAGTCGACATCCATCTTTGCTGCATTGCGAAAAGCAACGCGGCTGTTCTCAGGCCAAAGTTGCGCGCCTCCACGATGGGCAGCGATCTGAGTCGACTTGGACACTTTCGGCTCTCCTGAGCGAAGAATAATAGAGCTGGCAAATTGTCTTGCAGTTTTCATAAATTGCAAGTTAACTTGCAGTGACCCTGAATTTCGGATGGACTCATGCTGATCGAGGACATCATCGCTGAGCGCCAGGCGGACCTAACGGCCTCCGACCGCCGGTTGGTCGACGTTCTTCTGACGGATAAGACCGAGGGCAGCTTTCTCGCGGCGCACGAAATTGCGGAACGGGCGGGGGTACACCCGTCCACTGCCGGGCGCCTTGCCCGAAAGCTTGGGTTCAAGTCGTACCGGCACATGCGTGACGAGTTACGCAACGCCGTTTTATCGGATCTCGATGCATCCAGAAGAATACGAAAGCGCGTCGACAGAGCCGTCGGCCAGACGCTGCTCCAGTCCGTTGTCGAAGGCGAGATTCAGGCTCTCAGCGGGTTGGTCACGCAGGTTGACCAGCCCACGATAGATGCGTCGACGGAATGGCTCCGCGAGGCCAGGCGCATTGTCGTGATGGGAGAAAGTCATGCAAGCAGCCTTGCAGAGATCTTTGTCCGGCGCCTTAAACGCTCGGGATATCGTGCCGTAGCCGTTCCGCACCTGGACTGGGAAGCGGCCGATGAGCTGATCAGCCTGACGTCGGAAGATCTCCTATTTGGAATGATCTTCCGCCACCGGAGCACGGGCATCGAACGAGCCTTTAGGATCGCGTCTGAGACAAAGGCCCGAACCATTCTTCTCACCGATCGCGTTGCGGCGCCCCGCGCAGGTATCACGATGACCGTGCGCCGCGGGGAAGTGGGCGAGTTTCATTCGCTGACCGTACCAATGGCGATCTGCAATACGCTCATTCTCGAGCTTTCGACAGCGGACAGGGGGCATTCCCTTGAAGCGCTCGCCAAGCTCGAACACCTGCGTTGCACATTCGAAGGAACCAGAAACGTCAGACGCAAGCGCTGATCAAAAGTGCCGCTTCAAGAAGGCGGCCAGGAGGAGGAAGCCATGTCGATGAAGAAGTATGTCCTTCGTGCCAGCCTTACGGCGCTTGGCACCGCAATGCTCTCGATTGCGGCTCATGCCGATGACCGCCCCAGCTTGACAGTCGCCGTGAACCAGTTGGCAAGGACTCTCGATCCTGGCGCCAATACTGGGAACGTCGACGTTCGTATCTATTACTCGATTTTCGACACCCTGATCCGCCGAGATTTTGCGCATCCAACTCCTGAAGGCGGTGCGAAACTCGTGCCGGGTCTTGCCGAAAAATGGACCTGGACAACCCCGACGACCTTTGAAGTCAAGCTCCGCCAGGGGGTCACCTGCCATGACGGCAGTCCCTTTAACGCGGATGACGTGATGGCGACATTCTCGCCCGAGCGCCTTTGGGGAGCCGATGCTTATTATCCCGATGGAAAAGTCTATTTCAGCAGCCTGACGAGCGTCGATAAGGTTGATGACCATACCGTGCGCTTCACCACGGCCGAGCACGATGCCGTCCTGGAGCATCGTCTCTCGAGTTACATGTCTTTCGTGATCTGTAATGAAGCCTGGAATAGGTTCCGGAAGGACGGTGTCGATCATAAGAAGTGGATGGAGGAGGCCGAAGCGGCTCTCCGATGGAACCCGGTCGGAACGGGTCCATACAAGTTTGCCGATTACCAGACGAATGATCGTATCCGGCTCGTGGCGTTTGATGCCTATTATGAAGGAAAGCCCGCTGCGAAAGAGGTTACGTTCAAGTCGGTGCCGGAAGTTGCCGCGCGCATTGCCGGTCTCGTTGCAGGCGATTTTGACATCGCAGTCGAAATCCCGCCAGATCAGTGGGAGAGCCTCAAGAGCTACTCAGACCTGACACTTAAGACAGTTCCGTTGGAAAACAGCCATGTCGTGGCCTTTAATACCAACGACCCCATCCTATCCGACAAGAAACTTCGACATGCTCTTAGCCTCGCTATCGACCGCAAGGCATTGATCGACGCCCTTTGGAAGGGGCAGACATTCACGCCGAATGGCTATCAGCTACCGAGCTTTGGCCCCCTCTATGACAAGGACCGTAAGGGTTATGCCTACGACCCTGAGCGCGCGAGGAAGCTGCTGAAGGAAAGCAGCTACAAGGGCCAGGAAATCTCCTACCGGATCATCCCGAATTACTACCTCTACAACGTTGAGGCCGCACAGATCATACAGGAGATGTGGCGTGATCTCGGTGTCAATATGCGGATCGATTTCGTCGAGAGCTTCAAGGACGTTCGTGCCAAGGGGGTCCAGATCTTCCCCTGGTCCAATACCTATCGCATTCCCGACCCAACCGGGTCTCTCCTCGTCCTGTGGGGGCCTGAGTCCGATGCTCAGAACTCCCATAAACTCTACACGGCAAATCCTGAGTTCAACGAACTCAGCAAGGCTCTTTATACAGAGAGCGATCCGGCCAAGCGGCGGACAATCTATGCAAGAATGCAGGATTTGTTTGAGGACGACATGCCTATGACGATGCTCTACAATCCTGTCACCGGATACGCGATGAAAAAGACCGTCCATTGGGAGCCTTACGCCCAGTATTATATGGACTTTCGCCCGTCAAACCTATCGGTCGGGAAGAAGTGAATGGCACCTATCCTGTCCGTCGAAGGCTTGAGCATCGGTTTTCGAACCGATACCGGCTTCGAGACAATGGTCCACGACGTAAGCTTCTCGGTCGAGCGCGGGGAGACTTTGTGCATCGTCGGCGAGAGCGGAAGCGGAAAAAGTGTCACATGCCAAGCCATTCTTGGATTGCTGGCGCGAAACGGCCGCCGGACCGGCGGCCGCATTCTCTTTGAGGGCCAGGACCTGTGTGCCATGTCAGAACCAGAGCTCGAACGGATACGCGGCAAGGGGATCGGCATGGTTTTTCAGGATCCCCTTGGATCACTGAATCCGGTGCATCCGGTCGGGAGCCAGATTCGTGAAGCCCTCAAGCTTCACACGCATCTCGACGAGGCAAGCCGGCAATCTAGAGCGGTCGAACTGCTGCGCATGGTCGGAATCCCAGACCCTGAGCAGCGACTTGCTTCGTACGTGCATCAGTTCTCGGGCGGCATGGCCCAGCGGGTCATGATCGCAATGGCCCTTGCCTGCTCACCCATACTCCTGATTGCCGACGAGCCGACAACTGCTCTTGACGTCACAATCCAGGCCCAGATTCTCGATCTCCTGAATCGGCTGAAGACCGAACTTGGAATGGGACTCCTCTTGGTTACTCATGATCTGGGAGTCGTTGCAGAAATGGCGGATGACGTAGTCGTCATGAGACATGGACAGGTCGTCGAGTCCGGGCCTGCGTCATCGATCTTCGAGCGCCCGCGGGGGGCCTATACCAGGGAACTGCTTGCCGCTATGCCGCATCTCAATCGAAAGGCGCCAATTTACCGGGAGCTTCATTGACCATGCTCCCCTCCTCTGGTCCTTTGCTAAAAGTCGAGGGACTTAAGCGCTATTTCGGAGTTCAACACGCTTCATCCGGCGAGAATGCAATTCGTGCGGTTGAAGACGTCTCGTTCTCGATTCGACCGGGAGAAACGCTTGGCCTCGTCGGTGAAAGCGGATGCGGGAAGACAACAACCGGGCGGATGATCGTCGGCCTTGATACACCGACATCCGGGCATATCCTGTTCCGCGGACAGGATCTTGCAGGCCTTACGCCCAAACTCTGGCGCGCCAAGCGTCGCGAACTGCAGATCATTTTTCAGAATCCGCAATCGGCCCTCGATCCTCGCATGCCGGTCCGGCGCCAGATCCGTGAGCCTCTCGACCTTCATAAAATTGGCACCCTCCCGGAGCGGGAGGAGATCGTTTCTCAACTGATGGAAGCGGTTTCCTTGCCACTGTCGCTCGGAGAGCGGTTTCCTCATCAGATTAGCGGCGGACAGGCGCAGCGTGTCGTCATCGCCCGGGCACTGACCCTGAAACCAAATCTCGTCGTCTGCGACGAGCCCGTCTCTGCTCTGGATGTTTCGGTCCAAGCTAAGATCATCTCACTCCTGGAATCTCTCCAGGCCAAACTGGGTGTTTCTTACCTGTTCATCTCGCATGATCTGCGGGTCGTCAAAATGCTCTGTCACCGCGTGGCAGTGATGTATCTCGGGCAAATCGTGGAAGAGGGGCTCACGGATGAGCTCTACGAGCGGCCGCTTCACCCCTATACGAAGGCACTTTTATCAGCGATCCCCGATATTGCCAGGGCATCCCAACGGGCCGCGCCTCGGCGCATCGTACTTCAGGGTGATCCACCGAGTCCCGCGGACCCTCCCGCCGGGTGTCATTTCCACACCCGCTGCCCCTTCGCTCGCGAAAGATGCAGGCACGAGAGGCCTGCACTTCGGCCGGTCCGGCACGATGGTGCGCACATGGCAAGGTGCCATTACGCCGAAGAAATCGAGACCACGTTATGAAGAGGCCTCTCGTCATTGCTCATCGCGGGTTCTCTGCGCGGTACATTGAGAACACCTTAACCGCGTATCGCGCGGCAGTTGCCGCCGGAGCAGATATCGTCGAAAGCGACGCACGTCTCTCGAAGGATGGCCAAGTGTGGTCCTGCCATGATGCCACTCTCCAGCGCCTGATTGGCGATCCGAGGGCAATTGCCGATCTCACGAGCTCGGATCTGTCGGCAGTAGAACTTCCTGGCGGCGAGCGGCTCACAACACTCAGGCAAGCTGTCAGGCAGATCGCGCACGAGAGACCTGTCCTCATCGACATCAAGACGGACGATCTCGATCTTATCGATGCCGTCGTTCGAGAGGTCAGGTCCTTGAAAGCCGTGAAACAAGTCTGGATCGGCGCGCGGAGCGCTGCGCAAATACAAAGAGCTAAGGCGATGGAGCCTGATCTGTCTCTGTTAGCGTTTCTTCCTGACTATGCAATCGTCAGGGAATTCGAAGAGGCCGGCGCCAGAGCATTCAGAGTCTGGGAGCGTGATCTCGTCGACGAGGCCGCTGCGCCTCTTGTCGAAAGCCATAGGGCAATCTGGGTAACGACCGGCGGCAGAGGTACGCCATTCCTGGTCGGGGACTCGTCGCCGGACAGTATCCGGCGCATCCTGTACCGGCGACCCAGCGGGATATTGCTGAATGATCCCATGCTGCTGATCCAAAACTGCTCCGGACTGGGGCCGACCTCCGCGGCCCCTATGGACCTTGCAGGCGGAGCCTCAACATGAGTGGGAGATTACTGACCACAAAAGCCATCCGTGGCGTTCTGACAATCTGGCTGATCGTGACCTTTACTTTCATTGCGCTGAACATGTCAGGCGATCCGATTGAGGCGTTGGTCGGCGACCAAGCCTCCCCAGCGGTGATCGCGCATTACCGGCAAAAATTCGGTCTCGATCGCCCCCTCTGGGAGCAATATATCTCCTATCTTGGCAATATTATTCGTGGAGATTTCGGTCTCTCATTGTCTGATCAGAAGCCCGCGATCGAACTTGTTGCTGCTGCGCTACCTTATACCTTGCGCCTGGGCTTGGTGTCTTTCATTGGTGGGCTAATCGTCGGTCTCATTTTCGGAATTGTCGCGGCCCTCAATCGGAATAGCTCGCTCGACCGATTTATCATGGGCTTTGCAGTGCTAGGTTTCAGCCTGCCAAATTTCTTCCTCGGCATTCTCCTAATCCTGCTCTTTGCACTCCACTGGCGTGTCCTTCCAAGTGCGGGAGCCGACTCCGCGTGGCATATTATTCTACCTGCCATCACTCTCGGGACTCATTTTGCCGGAATCTTCGCGCGGTTCGTTCGCTCCACAATGCTGGAGGTATTAAACAAGCAATATATGATTGCTGCGCGCGCGAAGGGTGCCCCTCATTTCCGGCGCGTTTTCTGGCATGCATTGCCGAACGCTGCGATTCCGATCATTACCATCGTTGGGCTGAAGTTAGGCGATCTCGTTGCAGGCTCTATCATTGTCGAAACGGTATTTGGATGGCCAGGCGTTGGGCGTTTGCTCGTAGGCGCCATAACGTCGCGTGACTTCGCAGTCGTGCAAGCCATCCTCATTATGGTAGCCGTGACGATGGTCCTAACGAACTTCGCCGTCGATTTTATCTACACGCTGATTGATCCCCGCATGCGGACCGCTCCTCAGGGAGGACGATGACTATGTCTTCTGCTTTGCTATGGCGCAAAAAGACAATCGGTCATCCGGTCAAGGCCGAAAAGCGTTACCCGATTATCGTTGTGCTGACGATGGCCTTCCTTCTGGCGATCTTCGTGGTCTTTTGCCTGGCCGACGTAATCGCGCCCTACGATTACCGGACACAATCGCTACGCCAAAGATTGATGCCACCAGTATTCCTTGGAGGAACCAACGCGCACCTTCTTGGCACGGATGAGCTTGGGCGCGATATCCTGAGCCGTCTGCTTTATGCTATTCGCTTCAGCATTCTCGTCGCACTCGGCGGAACAACTATCGGGGCTTTGATCGGAACCATTCTCGGCTTTCTAGCGGCCCATTTCCGCGGCTTCGTTGAAGAACTGATCATGATGCTGGCTGACGTCCAGGCATCGCTCCCCTTCATGCTGATTGCGCTTGCATTGATTGCTGCATTCGGCGGCAGCTTTGTGCTGTTCATCCTCATCATGGGCTTCTATGGCTGGGAGGTTTTTGCTCGTCTGACGCGCGGCGTTGTCATTTCTGCCAAAGAGCAGGGCTATGCGACGGCCATGATCGCCCTGGGCGCCCCACCCCTTTATGTTTACACAAGGCATATCCTTCCCAACATCCTGAGCGTGCTTGTGGTGCAATTCACGCTGAACTTTCCGCAGGTCATTCTGCTTGAGACATCACTTAGCTTCCTCGGTCTCGGGATCAGACCTCCACTGACGAGTCTAGGGCAAATGCTCGGAGCTGGCCGAGCCTATCTGACAACCGCATGGTGGATTGCGGTTCTCCCTGGAATGGTAATCTTCCTGACGACGATGTCGATCTCGATTTTAGGTGACTGGATCCGAGACCAACTTGATCCCACCCTTCGAGGGACGGGATCTTAAAATAGCTGGAGACAAAATTTACTGTCCTGCTTCTGGGCCAACGCCCGAGAACCACCGCGTCTGTCCTGTAGACTGTGAGCGAATGTGGTGGTGAGTGCGTATAGTTTTTCGCGTCGCATTTGATGCCTGCTTCAGCAGGACTGAGACTTTTATTTTAAGCTCGGTGGCGCACTTGATATGATCGAGTAAGAACAACTCCTATCATTAGCTTTCGGCGACCTGGAGTTATCGAAGAGCAGTACGCTCGCGAACACATCCCAAATTGACTAAACGCCGGACGAAGACAAAGCTGCCGGGCACGCTCCCTCTTCATTCCTCTCCTATAAGCTTGCAGGCTATCTTGACCGGTGCCTGAGCGGCAGCGGCCACGTAGCCCTCAAAAATGCTACAATCAAGGAGATTATCCGGCCCCTTGCGGCGCGCCGAGTAGACGTTGACAAGAACCTCGACCCTGCGATTTCTCACCCAGTCAAGGCGACTGCGCGGAATGGCTTTTCCTGTCACTTGGACAAGCCGTTCGGTGCTTTCGACTGTGATCTCCTCGTTGCCGAGGAAGATATGTCCCTCCCCGTCTGCCTTTCTGCGGGCTGCAGGAGTCGGAAGGCCGGAAAAGAAGGCCGCGACAACGATGCCCTCCGAGAGCGCCGAGAGCTTAGTCGCTGCCTTGGGTGACAACGATAGGTCTACCGTGAATCCATGACTCTCAGCGGCGACCAATGGCGGTATGTTCAATGAGAGCATCATAATAGCAGCAGCACAAAAGCCTAATCTCCTGCTCATCCGCACCTCACCCAGTTCACGGTCTTCTATGCTTCTGTACAGGCGTACCGGAGACGGTCAAGGTAGATCTGAATGGAGATTGGGATGAGGCAAGTCACAGAGAAACCATCCTTAAGTTCGCATGCCTCCAAAACGGTCTGCTTGAGACACAGAGTAGCAGATAGTTCTAACTTACTGCTGAGAACATGAAGAGGGCCAAGCGCTTCAAAGGACACCCCTCTAGTGAAGGTCTCTCGGCTGTCGTTCCTCGTGTCCACGATTTACTTAACGAGCCATGTACCCTTCGAGCACATGTTTCTGACAAGCATGAGATTCCGCTTTAGAGGATCGCGTCAAGACTCCGACTCCTCACCAGCCTCTGTTTCAGTTCCCACTTGCCTACGGCCCCTCAATCTTTCCACGAGTCCTCTCAGTATCACCTTTACATGGCCTATCACGGCCTCATCGCTTACTTGTACGGTGCCTCTAGACTCCCTCATAGTTCGCCTCCCAGATGCGCAAGCGATGTCAAGTCAACCAAACGGTAGGCAATTGATCAGGCCTGAAAGTGCCCGGACGCACATACCATCGGAGTATTTGCCTGACGCGGCATCCCCCAAACTGGGGAGCTTTCTTGAAATCTATGGATGAGTGCTTGTTTTGAAATGGCTGATTACAGTGGACCGCGGCCCTGCTATTGTTCAAACACCTAGCCCGTTGAGACATCGGGGTCTTAGAGGGGGTGTAAGCACATAACGGCGCCACCTTTCAGGCGCACAGATTAGAGCCGATTTATGGTATCCGCTTCCACGTCAAGCCGCTTCTCTAGCGACTGAAACTTCGCTGCAACAGCCATGAGCATTTGAGGCAACGTGCCATGCGATGTTTCGGAGAAGTGCTTGCAGCCCGTATAGGCCAAAAGGTCCGTCCGCTGTTTTGGCCCATTGAGCCAAGAGGCCCTCTTTAACCAGAGCGCTACTACGTCTACTCTTCATGAGAGTCAGACGATGGACGAGAGGGTACTGGGCCCATGTGCCAAGACTGCCGCGAGCAGGCTAAGTCCCCGCTCCAATACTGCTTGGCTTTGTGCTGCACCGAGAGACACTCGAATGGCTTCCACCGTCGAGCCAACTGCGAAGACTTCACTCGGGACTAGCGCGAGGCCCGACTGGCGTGCATAGAGATTAAGATCGCCCCGGCGCCAACGCTCAGGCAGGGCCAGCCACAGGTGATGGCCCTCCGGATGGGCTTGGAATTCAAGCCCTTGCAGGACCCTGCGCGCGATAATCTGACGGGCAGCGCTTTCCTCACGGATGGCCGCCGTGATGGCGTCGAGCGTACCGTCCAGAATCCACTTCGACGCCAGCGCTACCATGAGAGGCGGCGTCATCAGGCACGCCGCGCGGATCTCCGCCGCGAGGCGCAGTGTATCGGCTAGTTTCGGCGTGACAACATAGGCTGTCCGCAGGGCGGGGGTTGCGCATTTCGAAAGTGTGGCAATGTGCCAAACGATCTCTGGAGCCAGTGCCGCGATTGGCGTGTGACTTTGCCGGGGCAGCATTCCGTAGGCGTCGTCTTCAATAATCGCGATCCCGTGCCGTCGAGCGACACCAGCAATCGCCTCGCGCCGTTTAAGCGACATGGTTGCAGTGGTCGGATTGTGAATGGTGGGCACACAATAGACTGCCTTCGGCTTCTCACGTCCGCATGCTTCCTCCAGCGCAGCCGGATCAAGTCCCTCTTCATCCATGGCTATCGGCACCAGCCGAACCTTGAGCTGGTCGGCGATTGCGCGCAGGCCTGGATAGGTGAAATCAGGAGCACAGATTGCTTCGCCAGGCTCGGTCAGAATCCGCATAATGGTATAGAGTGCTGTCTGGGCCCCCGCGGTCACTGCCACGCGGTCGGTTGAAACTCGCCCCAGGCGCAACCCGAGCCACCGGGCCCCAGCCGCACGGTCCAGCCCGGCCCCGATACTCTCCTGATAGTGAAGACACATCAGCCCCTGGGGCGAATTGAGGATGCCAGCGACCCCCTCGTGGATTCTTTCCCGCAATCTCGCTTCGCGCGGCTGCGGAGGCATATTCATGCTCAGGTCGACGACCGGCAATTCCTCCGGGATGGCTTGGCCCGGAACCACCTCACGAATATAGCTACCGCGGCCTGTATTGGCGTCGATCAACCCCATTTTACGCGCCTCATTGAAGGCGCGGGTTACCGTTGTGAGATCCACCCCAAGCTCCCTCGCGAGCTGGCGCTGAGGTGGCAGGCGTTGTCCTGGCTTGAGATGGCCAGACTGCAGGTCGGCCAAAAGGGCTTCCGCAATAGCCAGATATTTGGGTCCACTTCTGTTCTCGATCCGTGGCGTCCAGGACAACATGTATTCTTGACCTTATTGTCTTGCAATTGTATGGGCCATCCAGGCCTACATTTTGTCTGCCCAAGCCCATCCGTTCTGCAGATGGGCCATCTTACATCTTAGCATGCAATGAAACCACATTTTATTGTATGGGTCATCAATCCATACAAAACTGAACGTTCATAGAAGCCTAGACCATACACGGCAAGGGATTCGACATGACCAAAAAGCCCACTGCAAAGGATGCCATTCTCAACTACGGCCTGAGATGCCGCTGTCCTCAGTGCGGGAAGGGCCGCCTGTTCGATGGCTTCCTGAATCTCGCGCGGCGCTGTGAAGTTTGCGACCTTGATTTCTCCTTTGCAGATCCTGCAGACGGCCCGGCCTTCTTCATCATGATCATCATGGGCATTCCGGCAGCGGCATTCGCCGTGTGGGTCGAACTCACCTGGGAACCGGCCCTGTGGGTGCATATGCTCACATCATTGCCCTTCCTGCTGCTGATCTGCATCCCACCTATCCGCCCTGCCAAGGGAATGCTGGTTGCGAGCCAGTACTTCCATAAGGCCGAGGAAGGCCGCTTCGTCGTTCAGAAGCGGACAACGACCGATAGCCGTAGTCAAACGGGTCGTCCGGAATCAACTAGCTGAAGGCTTCCACAGCGGCCTATATCGGCGAGGGGCATGTATGGGGTCAGAAAGCGCCTCTCGCCCTCAACTATCGTTGCAAGCATGCCCAGGCGCATATACGCCTTCACCCCGCCTGCCCCATGCTCTACCTGTTTGTTCTGTCTCTGGCTGGAATGGCCCCATTCCCGCAGCAGACCCATCCACCAATGTGGGCCTTCGAACTCATCATCCGCTTGAACGGGCCTCGGTTGCTATCTCGATGAGGCACTAGGAACGGGCATGAATTTATTGTGTCCGCCCTTGCCTCACTGCGCGCCTGTCAACCATATTGTGCGAGTTCGCCCCATTCTTGGAGTTCACCTGCGCTCCCGTCCGGAAGGAGATTGCCTAACCCATGCCCAGTGGTGTGCCACTCCTGGCCATTGTCGCGCTTCCCTTCATCGGGAGCCTCGTTGCCGCCTTCCTGCGGCAGAATGCCAGGAATGGCGCAGCCTTTCTGGCCGGCTTCACGGCCTTTTGCGGCGCCGTCGTCACGGCCATGCAGTATCCAAGCGTTTATCGAGGCCATGTCCTGCGTGTCGGAATAGAGTGGGTGCCGACGCTCGGTCTCGACCTCAGCCTGCGCATGGACGGCTTCACCTGGCTCTTTGCCATGCTGGTGACAGGCATTGGCTTTCTCGTGGTTCTCTATGCGCGCTACTATATGTCGCCCGAGGACCCCGTGCCGCGCTTCTTTGCGTTCCTGCTCGCCTTCATGGGCGCCATGCTCGGCATTGTGCTGTCCGGAAATCTTGTTCAGTTGGTATTCTTCTGGGAACTGACCAGCCTCTTCTCCTTCCTGCTGATCGGCTATTGGTATCACAATGCCAGCGCCCGAGATGGCGCACGTATGGCGCTGACGGTTACGGCGACGGGTGGCCTGTGCCTGCTCCTCGGTGTTCTGCTGATTGGTCATATCGTGGGCAGCTATGACCTCGACGAGGTATTGGCTTCCGGGAACGCAATCCGCAGCAGCAGCCTCTATCTGCCAGCTCTGATCCTGGTCCTGCTGGGCGTCTTGACCAAGAGTGCGCAGTTCCCGTTCCACTTCTGGCTTCCACATGCCATGGCCGCCCCCACGCCTGTTTCGGCTTATCTTCACTCTGCCACGATGGTGAAGGCTGGCGTTTTCCTGCTTACACTGCTTTGGCCCGTCCTATCCGGTACGGAGGCTTGGTTCTATTGTGTAGTGTCCGCAGGCCTCTGCACGCTCTTGCTCGGCGCCTATGCGGCTATTTTCCAGCAGGACCTGAAGGGACTGCTGGCCTATTCCACCATCAGCCATCTCGGCCTCATCACGCTCCTGCTCGGACTAGGCAGTCCACTGGCAGCCGTTGCGGCGATCTTCCACACCATGAACCATGCTACCTTCAAGGCATCGTTGTTCATGGCTGCTGGCATTATCGATCACGAGTCCGGCACCCGTGACATCCGGCGCCTGAGCGGCCTGTTTCGATTCATGCCGATCACTGCCACCTTGGCGATGGTTGCGGCCGCCGCCATGGCCGGCGTTCCTTTGTTGAATGGCTTTCTCTCAAAGGAAATGTTCTTCGCCGAAGCCGCTGCGTTCCACATCGACTCACTTCTCGACCACTCGCTTCCATACTTCGCCATGGTGGCGAGTGCCTTCAGCGTGGCCTACTCTCTGAGATTCATCCACGGCGTGTTCTTTGGACCGCCTGCCACGGACCTGCCTCGCAAGCCGCACGAGCCACCACACTGGATGCGCCTTCCCATTGAGCTGCTCGTCCTGACGTGCCTGCTCGTCGGCATCGTACCAGCGATGACCATCAAGCCATTTCTCTCGACAGCAGTCCGCGCGGTGTTGGGGCCAGACACGCCCTACTACAGCCTCGCGATATGGCACGGCTTCAACGAGCCCTTGCTTATGAGTGTGCTCGCTCTGGCGGGCGGGGTCATTCTATACTGGCTGTTGCAGGGATATCTGGCGAAGGGCATAGAGGGCCCGCCTCTGGTGCGCCGCCTCAAGGGCCAACGCATTTTCGAGCGTGTGCTCGTGACGCTCTCGTGGCAATGGGCGCGCTCGCTGGAACGACTGTTCGGCACACAGAAACTTCAACCGCAACTGCGGCTGTTGGTGGGCTTCACAGTGCTCGCTGCGCTCTGGCCGTTCTACCGGCAAGGACTAGAGGCGGGTTCCCACGCAGGCGCCGCCTTCGATCCTGCCTTTCTCCTGCTGTGGATTGTCGGAGGCCTTTGCGCCATCGGCGCGGCGTATCAGGCCAAATACCATCGCCTCGCCGCCATGGTCCTGATGGGCGGGGCAGGACTGGTAACCTGTATCACCTTCGTCTGGTTTTCAGCGCCAGATCTCGCCATTACCCAGCTGCTCGTCGAAATCGTTACAACGGTGCTCATCCTTCTCGGTCTACGCTGGCTGCCGAAGCGGATCGAGGTCGCTGGCGAAGGCCTTTCCGCGGGATTTCAGGCAAGGATACGCCGTGCGCGGGACTTGGCTCTCGCCGTAGCGGCGGGTGCAGGCATGATGCTGGTCGTTTACGCTATGCTCACGCGGCCCCTGCCGGATACCATTTCGCGCTATTTCGTCGAGAATGCCTATGCGGAAGGGGGCGGCCGTAACGTCGTCAATGTCATCCTCGTCGACTTCCGCGGCTTCGACACTTTCGGTGAGATCGTGGTGCTCGCCGTAGTGGCAATCACTGTCTTCTCCCTCCTCCGCCGATTCCGGCCCGCGCCAGAGAGTGCCGCTGCACCCGAACAACAGCAGATCCAGGATGCCCACGATTGGGCCAGGCCGGACCGCACAGTCGGCGATACATTGGCCGACTATCTTACGATACCGGGACTGATCATGCAGTGGCTCTTTCCGGTGATTGGGGTGGTCGCAGTTTACCTCTTCTTGCGCGGACATGATCTGCCTGGCGGAGGCTTTGCGGCCGGCGTCACCATGTCGATCGCTCTCATCCTCCAGTACATGGCGGGTGGAACCCGCTGGGTAGAGGCGCGCCTGAAGGTTCGCCCCATCGTCTGGATGGGTCTCGGTCTGCTCTGCGCCGCCATCACCGGTATGGGCGCTTGGCTTTTCGGCTATCCGTTCCTCACCTCGTACTTCCAGTATCTGGACCTCCCTGTCATCGGCAAAGTTCCGGCCGCCACGGCTCTCCTGTTTGATCTCGGCGTGTTCTCCGTCGTCGTCGGTGCGACGGTGCTTATCCTGATTGCGCTTGCGCACCAATCGATCCGAACCCCGCGAGCCGGCCGCCCGAGCATTTCTGCCGCAACGAAGGAAGGAGCATGACAGAGCTCATTTTCTCACTTGCGGTCGGCATTCTCACCGCCTCGGGCGTCTGGCTCCTGCTGCGCCCGCGGACCTTCCAGGTCATCATCGGGCTATCCCTGCTATCCTATGCGGTTAATCTGTTCATCTTCGGGATGGGCCGGCTGCGGACCGAGGCGCCGCCGGTCATCGCGAACATCGAGGCCATTGATCCAGCGCTATACACTGATCCCCTCCCCCAGGCCCTTGTTCTTACTGCAATCGTCATCGGCTTCGCGATGACGGCACTGTTTCTCGTCGTTCTGCTGGCCTCCCGCGGCCTTACGGGAACCGACCATGTCGATGGCCGGGAGGATACGTAATGAAGGGCTTAGCCGAACATTTGATCATCGTGCCGGTTCTGCTGCCCCTGCTCTCCGGGGCCGTCATGCTTCTCCTCAACGAGCGCAGCCGCATCATCAAGGGCGGGATCGGTGTCGCTACGACGGTTGCCTTATTGATCGTATCGATCATGCTGCTTCGCCTGGCCGATCTGGCCCCCGCGACTTCGGGCGGTCCTGGCGTGAGCGTATACCAACTCGGTAATTGGCCAGCACCCTTCGGCATCGTGCTGGTGCTGGACCGCCTTTCCGCGCTGATGCTGGTGCTGACGAGCGTGCTGGGCCTTGCATCACTCCTATTCTCGCTTGCGCGGTGGCATCGCGCAGGGCCCCGGTTCCATACGATCTTCCAGCTCCAGCTTATGGGGCTCAACGGCGCCTTCCTGACGGGGGACCTCTTCAACCTCTTCGTATTTTTCGAGGTGCTGCTCGCCGCGTCCTATGGCCTCGTTCTCCATGGAGACGGGATCGTCCGGGTCAAGGCAGGGCTTGCCTACATCGCCGTGAACCTGACGGCATCCTTTCTCTTCCTGATCGGTGCCAGCCTTGCGTACGGCGTTACCGGCACACTCAATATGGCGGACCTCGCCATTCGGGTTCCCGCGCTCGCTCCTGGGGAGATTTCGCTCGTGGCCGCCGCGGCGGCGATCCTCGGTACCGCCTTCCTGATGAAGGCAGGTGCATGGCCGCTCAATTTCTGGCTTCCGACGACCTATGCTGCCGCCTCTGCGCCTGCGGCCGCCATGTTCGCCATCATGAGCAAGCTCGGCGTCTATGTCATCCTGCGCCTATGGACGCTGGTATTCGGACCGGAGGCCGGGGCGCTTGCCGGGTTTGGTGGCACGTGGTTACTCGTGGGGGGCATGTTAACCATCGTGTTTGGCACGGTGGGCATTCTGGCCTCCCAATCCCTGCCTCGGCTTGCCGGCTGCAGCGTTCTGGTTTCATCCGGAACACTGATCGCGGCCATCGGGACCGGGAACGAAACCGTCATCGGCGCTGCACTGTTTTATCTGGTCAGTTCCACTTTGGGGATCGCTGCCCTTTTCCTGCTCATCGAATTGGTCGAGCGTCTGCGCGACCCAGGCGCAGACGTACTTGCCGTTACGATGGAGGCTTATGGCGGAGGGGACGACGACGAACCACAGAATGATGAAGTTGGCATTGCCATCCCGGCGACCATCGCCCTCCTCGGAGGCAGCTTCATCGCCTGCGCCCTGCTCCTCTCAGGCCTGCCTCCGCTCTCCGGATTTATCGCCAAGTTCGCCATCATGGCCGCAATGTTCAAAGTGGACGGTCCTGCCGTTCAGGCCACAACCTGGACCATGGTGGGCCTCCTGACTGTATCAGGTCTGGCGACCTTGATTGCCATGACACGATCCGGCATCAGCAGCTTTTGGGCGCGCATGGATGACAGCATTCCTCGAGTTCGGGTCATCGAAATGATCCCTGTGCTTGCCCTCCTGCTCCTGTGCTTTGGCCTTACCGTCGCCGGCGGGCCGACAATGCAGTACATGGAGGCGACGACACAGGCCCTCCGCATTCCTCAAGGGTATGTGAAGGGTGTGCTGACGCCGGAAAGGAGCGGGCCAGAGCAAGGAGACGACAATCAATGAACTGGCTCCTGCCCTATCCTCTGCTTTCCGCCGCGCTGCTCGGTCTTTGGCTTCTCCTGAACCAGACTGTGTCGGCGGGCCACGTGGTGCTGGGAAGCGTGCTCGCCGTCCTGGCATCATGGGCAATGGCAGCCCTACGACCTGAGAAGGCCAAGATCCGCCACCCGGGCGCAATCTTGCGCCTCGCAGGTCTAGTGCTGATCGATATTCTCCGCTCAAACATCGCAGTTGGCTGGATCATTCTACGCTCCCGGAAACCCGGCGGTCACGCAGGATTCCTGGCGATTCCGCTTGAGCTGCGCAATCGCCACGGGCTCGCAATTCTCTCCATTATCATCACTTCTACGCCCGGTACGATTTGGGTGAGCTATGACCCTGCCAAAGGAATTCTGCTGCTGCATGTATTGGATCTCGTCGACGAGGCAGCATGGACCCGTCTCATTAAGGACCGCTATGAGCGGCGATTGATGGAGATATTCGAATGAGCGTTGCCATTCTAACATGGGCCATCACCATCGCTCAGGTCCTGCTCGGCCTAGCGATGTGCTGCGCCACCTATCGTCTGATCGCAGGGCCTCGCGCCCAGGATCGGATTCTCGGGTTGGACACTCTCTATGTGAATGCCATGCTGATGCTGATCACATTCGGGATCCGTACCGCCAGCATGATTTACTTCGAAGCAGCATTGATCATTGGGCTTCTCGGCTTCGTGGCAACCGTCGCCCTCGCCAAATTCCTTATGCGCGGCGAGGTAATCGAATGAGCGGCTTAGACGCCCTGCCTGCTTGGGCTGCGCTCCTGACGGCCCTTCTTGTGCTACTGGGAGCCGTCGTTACTCTAATCGGTTCGATCGGGCTGCTGCGGCTCAACAGTTTCTATTCCCGCGTTCATGCCCCGACCCTCGGTACAACTGTGGGCATGGCCAGTATCTTGGCCGGATCCGCCCTTTACTTTAGCGTGATCGATGCACGCCCCGTCATTCATGAAATCCTGATCGCTATATTCGTCACCTTAACGACACCGGTAACTTTGATGCTGCTCGTTCGGGCTGCCCTTTACCGTGATCGGACAGAAGGCAGTGGTGACGTTCCAACCGAGGAAACAGCAGAGGACTCGATCCTACGGACCGAAGACTGAAGCGAGGATATAGCGGCATATTTGCCTGCTCCTCATACGCTATTGGTTCATGGGGCACTCCCAAGGGTGCCGAGATGGCAGACATCGTCCTGATTGCCGCCTCTCCTAAATGCCGTCACGTATTTTATTCAGCAGCTTGGCTTTTGAGAGCACCGCTCATACCGCCGAGAACCTCCTCGGCCGAAGCTTTGTGGTTTTGCACCGAACTCGTCCATTGACCCCAGACACTCGGATCAATTTTGTCGCCGTTCCGGCCCATATTCTTGAGCCGCTGTTGCTCATCACCCGTCAAGGCCTGATTTGGCAGCGGGGGAAGGTGGCGGACGTCTTCAGCTTTTAGACCGACCATCGCGCCGACACGCCTGCCATAGTCATCATGGATCATGAACAGGTGCCATACCATGCGCTCTTGTACGTCCCGCTCGCACTGTCCGAGGAGAGTGCCCATGTTGAGCACTAGGTCATCACGCTCCCAGTCCATCATCGTGCAATAGCGCCCGCGTGCTTGGAGATAGTCATTCCGTCGATCGATCACACTGCGGGTCAGCCGACCGCGGATCTCAGGTGGATTGTTCGGCTCCTGTCGCGGGGCCTCATGTAGGCCATTGTGGATCGATGGCTCGTAGTTCACATGCGGGTTCTGTCCAGGTGCCACATCACGACGATAGGACATCTGCCCGCCATTCAGGTTGGTCGAGACCTGGGCATTCTTGGCTTGGTTGACCGGCAGCTGGAGGTAGTTCGTGCCGACGCGGTAGCGCTGGGTATCCGAATAGGAAAACGTCCGACCAACGAGCATTTTGTCGTCCGAGAAATCGAGACCGTCCACCAGCACGCCCGTACCCATGGCGATCTGTTCGTTCTCGTTGAAATGGTCCTGGACATTGCGATTGAGCGTCATGACGCCTACGTGCCGCAGTGGGAAATCCCTTTCCGGCCAGATCTTGGTATCGTCTAGCGGATCCCAGTCCAGCTCAGGATGATCATGATCCTCCATGATCTGGACATAGAGATCCCATTGTGGATGGTCGCCGCGCTCGATGGCTTCGTATAGGTCTTTGGAAGCAGAGCCGAGATCCTGGCCCTGAACCTTGGCGGCCTCTTCGGCCGTGAGGCTGGCGACGCCACACCGCGGATGGAAGTGGTATTTCACCAGGACGGTATCGCCCTTGGCGTTGACCATCTTATAGGTGTTGACGCCGAATCCTTCCATGTGCCGGTAGCTTGCAGGAATGCCGCGCGGGCTGAACAGGTGCGTCAGCATATGCATGGATTCCGGCGTCTGGCTCATAAAGTCGAAGATGCGGTTCGGCTCTTGGCGGAAGGTGACCGGGTCGGGCTTCAGAGAATGGATCACATCCGGGAACTTGATGGCATCGCGGATGAAAAACACAGCCAGATTATTGCCGACAAGGTCCCAGTTGCCGTCCTCCGTGTAGAACTTCACCGCAAAGCCCCGTGGATCACGGGCGACTTCCGAGGAATCGCGGCCGCCGATCACCGTTGAGAACCGGATGGCCAGCGGCGTCTTCTTGCCAGCGTCCTGGAAGAGCTTAGCGCGTGTGTATCGGGAGGCAGGTTCGTCACCGATTTTTCCGGAGGCCTCGAACTCTCCGTAACATACGAAGCCACGGGCATGGACGACACGTTCCGGAATGCGCTCACGGTCGAAGTGAGTAATCTTCTCAAGGAATTGATAGTTTTCCAGCGTAGCTGGGCCGCGATTGCCAACGGTGCGCTGAGACTGGTTATTGACGATCGGGTGCCCCTGACGGTTCGTCAGAACTTGGCTGGACGGTTTCGAGGGTGTTTTGGGGCTCTTATCCATGGCAAGCTCCGTGAGGCTCTGGACGACAATATGATCGCAGACTGAGCGCGGATTAAGGCGATAGGATTAGGGCAAGAATTCACCAAGGGAAGAGCGTTTCTGGAAAGATAATAGTCCCATTGGGGACGGACTCACGCTTCAAGCCTTGCCGTTTCAAGTATCATTGTAACGATAACTGCCCTTCGTCTTTCTATGCATTGCACAATGTTCATGCCCCTCAACCGCATAGAAGAAGATTTGGCTCGGCGCTCGTTACCTCATGCGGCAGAGAACGATCATAACGCAGCCTCGCGCTTATCCGGACCGTTGGTGGAAGAAGCGTGAGAATGCTTAGGCGAAGGACGGGATTGGCTTCGATCCGGCACCTGTGCCAGCATTGCGCTGTTCTGGCAGGTGGAGGATACGGGGCGCTCATGAGACGGATTGCATCAATCGTTTCGCTGTCGATGCTTTTGAGCCCCACAATTGCCCTGGCGGGCCAGGGCTTCGACGTGATTGTCCTCGGCGCTCTGGGCGGCATCCAGGACGGTAACCTCAGCTCCTACCTCATCCGGCCCCATGGGGATCGCAACGCCGTTGCTTGCGATGCAGGCAGCTTGGTCAATGGCCTAAAGATCGCTCAAGAAAAGGGCGTATTCGAAGATGTCAAATTGCCCGAGGGCTCAACCGACAGTGTCGTTGGGCATGTGTTGAAGCATGACATCAAAGGCTATCTGATCAGCCATGCGCATCTCGACCATATCGGTGGATTGGTCATTGCCTCGCCGGATGACAGCAAGAAGACAATTTACAGCCTGCCATCGGTGAGCGCCGCTCTCGAGCAGAGCTACTTCAACTGGGTTGCTTGGCCCAACATGCTGGATCGCGGCCGGCAACCGCACCTGAAGACATATCATCTCGAGGATTTAGCGCCGGGGGAGGCGAAGGATCTTACGGGAACGAGAATGACGGTCACACCCTTCCCGCTCAATCACGCGGGAAGCGAGTCGACAGCCTTTCTCATCGAGAGTGGAGATGATGCCATCCTTTGCTTCGGCGATACGGGCCCTGACGAGGTCCAAAAGGCCTCCAACATTCAGGACCTCTGGAAGGCTATTGCCGGCAAGGTAAAACAGCGGAGGCTGAGGGCCATCATCCTGGAGACGTCATACACCAACGATCGGCCCGATAGTCTGCTCTTTGGGCATATGACGCCGAAATGGGTTCACCAGGCATTGCGCGCGTTGGATCGGGAAGCGGGCGGTAACGCGCTGAAGGACCTGCCTGTTGTCGTGAGCCACATCAAATATTCCCTGGCTGCGGATCAGCCACAGGAGGCTATCCGCAGAGAGCTCGAGGCGGAGAACGATCTCGGTGTCCGGTTCGTATTTCCGGAGCAGGGAGCGCTGCACCACTTCCAGTAACGCTGTGGACCAACACTCTTTCATCAAACAGGCGTCAGATTTCTTCTGCGCTGGACACGGCCAGATGCCCTAACCGATTTGGCGAAACGATCGGGCGGTTGCTCGATCCCTTATCGGGGCAGAGAGTGCGTTAAACAAAAAAGCCACGCTTCAAATGAAGCGTGGCTCGAAAGTATTTTTTAACGTGGGCTTTTTAGCCCTGGAAGAGCGAGAGGATGCTCTGAGTGCTGCCGTTGGCAATGCTCAGGGCCTGAACGCCCAGCTGCTGCTGAACCTGCAGCGCCTTCAGACGGGTCGATTCCTCTTCCATGTCCGCGTCCACCAGCGTGCCAATCGAACGCT
>Ga0182741_1001224_pt1 | contig 34472 bp, 35 predicted proteins | sample eDN5th37CBELigOP_FD_128874 | JGI IMG/M metagenome (GOLD analysis project Ga0182741, IMG submission 128874) | Enriched Organic Plus compost microbial communities from Emeryville, California, USA - eDNA 5th pass 37_C BE-Lig OP (version 2) (version 2) ... | reverse complement strand
GCGCCTGAGGAATTTGCGCTACTTTCTCGACTCTTGCTTCCCACTCTCCTTTCAAGTCATGGATCGCTACTCGTCCTTCGCTTCTGTTGTGCAGGGGCGCACCCTCAGCACGTTCAATGATTTTATGGACGCAATTGCCGGCTACCCATGCCACGAGCGTACGGGCAACGCTCGTGTTTGGCGGTAGTGTTGCGTATGCTTCAATTTCACGTCTAGCATGCTCTTGTACATGTGCAATGGCCAGAGACTCCTCAAAACCGGACGGGATTGAAAACGGTGCACGCCGGTAGACCAACTCAGGCCCAAACTCGTATGCGTAGGCGTCTTTGCCACGCCCAAGTTCACGTCCTGCGAGCGGATAGCCGAGCAAGCCTGGGTTGTGTGCTGTCAAATCTTCTAGGCCTGCAGTCATGCACGCTCCTTCTCTTAATTGCTTAGAGCGTACCATCTTTTTGCAAATCTTGGAAAGATCAATTAAAACAGTTGATAATTGAATTACAACAACTCCATAGTTGAGGCTAGTCTGACACAATACGAGCACTCAAAAATACCACAACCACTATAAGCAATCGATTAACGCGACCAGCGCCCGGTGTGCGTCTGAGCGATTTCGGTCAGTGCGTCATCTACAATCTTTGTCATAAAAGTTGGAAAGGCAGCTTGTGCTTGCACTGCTTCCAGCTCGTGTTTGGGTGCAGGTTGTTTCATTCTCCCAGGTTGCCATAACAGCTGTGCGTCACCCCGTTCGTAGGACGGTATATATATGTCATGAACGTGCGGTACCTGTTCACCGCTGGTGACTGTGACAATACGGTTTGGCGAAGGCGCCAGGGTTCTCATGAGATGCGGTAGCAGAAAACGTCCCAGTGCAATTGCTTGAAAGTGTCGATGTGCGGGAAGCTCTCCCCATGACTCAACGGGTTCAAGTGGGATTACCAATGCTTGACCTCGGGTGGCAGGAAAAATATCCAGAATCGCCATCAGCCCTATGTTCGGGTCGTCATTGTGATATAGCGGGTAAGATGGCAATTCGTTGTCCCAAATCTTTCGGAATATTGTTTTTTGAGCCTCAGCCATAGTTAATACACAATATAATGAACTTTGTAAGTAGTCAACAAGCTGGCTCTATAAGTTGTGGCAGCAAAGAGACGTGAGATAACCCTATAATTATATTATACCACAAACAACAATATTATGCAACTAGCACTAGGCGTGCTGTGGTGATACAAAGGGTAAGATTTCTCTGTCCCGACAGGCTGCGTGCGCTGCGTCGGCTAGTTGTTCTACAGAATCTGACGGATTGAGGGCGTGATACTCTGTTGCGAGCTTCATAAGTTCTCGCTGGGTGTGTTCGAGATCGCGAAGTGCGTCCGGGGACGTCGCTATCAAGCAAAGCTCTCGAGCTATCTGCTTGCTTCTGATTTCGCGTAACGATGGGTGGTGTTGGGGCTGAGACTCACTACAGGCTGCTCCTCCAAGTGCAGTGACAACGATAGCTGTATATGTTGCAAGTCGTTCTTTCATATCGCCCTAGTATCATGCAGGTGGCGGATAGTTGCAAGCATGAGCAACTTGTTTCTTACTGGGGCTGGCCGCTGATAAACTCACGAGGGTTTATGAGCTGGCCGTGCCGGCGGATTTCAAGATGCAGGTGCGGACCGGTGGAGTTGCCGGTACTGCCCTCTTGACCGAGGCTGTCGCTTGGAGTGACAGTCTGTCCTACTGTAACCTCAACCGAGTTAAGGTGTGCGTACGTGGCAGTGATGCCGTCGCCATGGTCGATGACGACCCGCTTGCCGAGCCCGCCGTGTTTGCCTGCTGCTGTGACCGTGCCACCTCGAACGGGCATAATATCTGTTCTACCGGCACGCTGGTAGCTCGAGATGTCGATACCACTATGATAGCGTTGGTATGGCGTGCGCGTGCCAAACTCGGCAGTGACGTGACCGGCGAGCGGCCACTGCGGGCTGATCGGAGTTGGCGCGACAGCGACTGGCGCCTGTGTCTCAAGGGGTGCTGTTCTCTCGGTCGTAATAACTGAGGCGGCGGCTTTTGGTTCGTCTTTTAGTACAAATGACTGTACGTCCGACATGAGCATGAAACCTAAAATAACATCCCCCGCTACAAATAATAGTGCCAATTCACGCTTGTACTGGTTGAATAGTGCGACAAAAAACTCGGTCAGTACGCTCCGATTTTGCCCTGTAAGCTGTCGGTATGGCTCAGCTTGCCACATATGCAACTGGCTAGTGTCAGAAATCGGATAATGTAGGACGCGCTGCCGCATCATTACTCCTTTGGATGCTCATAGCACTATGATCTACGACTACCTTAATGCGAACTATGAGCTATCTTACAGCCTAAGAACTTCAGAGCTCGGAGAAAACTTGAGTACAACGACAACGGAGACAGTAATTGAGGTAGCGGTCTTACGCCAATGTTGGTATTTTCTCTTCTTCTGGTATGCAGGCTCCCATGATATCGTGATACTCCAGAGAGCTGAGCAAGTACCCAGAAACTCTATTTACATAGTCGTCTGCAAACTTGCTTGGGTATATCCGTTCTTGCGTGAATACTAGCCCGGTAGGCTCTATAGCTCTTTCATCGATTACATCCAATGGTTGTTGATTAATGCCGAGCGGCTGTAGTGCTATTTTGCCGTATATTACACGTCCGAGCCTGTGTGTTCTGACAGGTTCAATGCCTGGTAGTATCACCTCGAAATCCGCAGCAAACCTTGCGTCATCTCTTTCTGCAAGCGGAGCTGGATTTACGGGGCATATAAGGCGTGCAATATACGTCCGGTCTTCGATAAGCACATCAGCGGGTAGGCGTAAGTTCTGCTCTTCGAAGAATTTACTTTTAGCAACTGGGACGTGTGGCGCCTTAGACTTAAATATGTTCATTTGTATATTATACAATAAGTGTGTGACAAAGTAAATTATTAATTATATAAGTAGATTTGTAGTACACTGGAAGCATAAGCAGGAAAAACAAACATGCCGGATGAGCCGAAAACAGAGGTTACCGAACCGAAAGACGAAGGTGTTCTCAGTAAAAGTAAAAATCTAAAATTGCAACCAAGCGCGGAATTTGTAGCCGAACGTGAGGCTGAAACCGGCCCACAAATTAGCCTGCCGTCATCACCTGCAGCAAGTACGCAACCACAGGCTGCCTCGACTCCAACTCATGAACCCCAGCCAACTGAGCCGGCGCCAAACTACACCCCTGCGCCTGATCCTTTGGACTTGCAAGCCCAGGCGCAAGCAGCACCCGCAGAAACACTGACAAGCAATGCTCCGCACGCAAAGCCGGTTGTCCCGGCAGCATTTCAGTCACCCGAACAGGTGGCTGCGACCAGCAAGGAGCGGTCGCATCACGACCAGCCTGCTGCTCAGCAGTTTACTTTAAGTAGCGAAGCTGCGCTGGAGGCGAGCGAAGCAAGCGCCAGCGCCTCACTATTTTCAGGCATGACACTAATACTTGGCCTATTAGCTTCCTTGAGCTACATGGTGTTATTTTCTGTGTCGAAAAATGAATGGGTAGCAGCGGTGGTCGTCGTGCTCATGGTTGTCGGGGCGGTACTTTGTAGCTTCAAGAGTTATTCTTCAACAGGGTCAATGAATCCAGTTACTGTCATGGGTCTCGCGAGTGCTATGTTCGGTCTGATTTTTGTAGCGAGTATATATATAGCTGAATGGGCGCTCCGCTCGATGTTTGGTGGATTTGGTCTCTAGCTCTAAAGTTCAGTATATTTCTTGTGGCTTGATTTGGATTTCTGAACCGGATACTTTTGTTCATTCTTAGCCATCTTGTCGTGGAATGCTTCTACCAGGTCGACATCAAGCTTATTCGCAAGCAGAAGTACCCAGTAAAATACGTCGGCTAGCTCTTCCGCAATGTCATGTTTATTGTGCTTGGTATGTTCAGCCATTTTAGCTTCATTTTTCCATTGAAAGTGCTCGAGTACTTCCGCGGCTTCAAGAGTAAGTGAAATTGCAAGGTCTTTTGGGTTGTGGAACTGGTCCCAGTCGCGGTCGTCACAAAATTTTCGAATTTTGGTTTGAAGCTCTTGTAAAGTCTGAGTTGCATTGTCTGCCATAAACAACAGTATACGCTGCCAAACTTGAGCTTGCATCATGTCTCTGTCATACTCATAGCCATAAGCGTATAACAAATACAATGACAGAAACTATATTTGCACAACTTAGCCTGGTCCTGGTGATAGCGGCTGTCATTTCGATTTTTGTACGCCTACTCAAGCAGCCGTTGATACTTGGATATATTTTGACCGGTATTATCGTTGGGCCGGCACTATTTCATCTGATTGAGGCCAAAGAAGCGTTCCACGCATTTGCCGAGATTGGCATTGCCCTGCTCTTGTTCATTATTGGGCTCGGGTTGAATGCTGGGGTTATTCGGAGTCTTGGAAAAGTTGTTCTGCTGGCAGCATTCAGCATCCTGGCGATTATCAGTACGCTCGGCTTTATTGTCGGAACGGCGTTTGGTTTTATGCCAAAAGAGGCGATCATTGTCGGTGTGGCGCTGTTCTTCAGTAGCACCATCATCATCTTGAAGGTTCTGACTGATAAAAAAGAACAAAACCGTCTATACGGCCGTATCGCAATTGGCGTTATCTTGGTCGACGACATCGTTGCAACGCTTGCGCTTGTGGCGGTCGCGGCCATCGGCTCCAGTGGTGGCATGTCGTTTGGCGAAGTTGCCTTACTCCTTGGGAAAGGGTTGGGGCTTGGCGCTATTTTGGCGGCAGTTTCCACACAGATTCTCCCTCGGGTTACGAAGGCTTTTGCGAGCTCCCAAGAGCTGCTGTTCCTGTTCACGATAGCTTGGGGATTGGGTATTGCGACATTGTTTGAAATGATCGGCTTCTCGCTCGAAGTTGGCGCGCTGTTCGCTGGCGTCAGCCTGGCATCGCTGCCGTACGCCATCGAGATGAGCGCACGCCTGAAGCCGCTACGCGACTTCTTCCTGATCCTCTTCTTCATTACGCTCGGTGAGACATTTGGCTTTAGTAACTTGGGCGATGCGCTCGTGCCGGCACTTATTCTGTCTGCTATCGTCTTAATCGGTAAGCCGATCCTAGTTATGGCCTCGCTGGGTCTTATGGGGTATACCAAGTTTACGAGCTTTAAGGCGGGCATACATTTGTCACAGATTAGCGAGTTCTCTATTCTGCTGGTAGTATTTGCGCACGAGACAGGCCTGGTCAGCCCTGAAGTGAACGCCATTATTACACTCGTAGCGCTTATTACAATCGCTGTTTCGACTTATCTGATGAATTACGATGCTCAGCTGTACAAGGTGTTTCATAAGTACCTGCGGCCGTTCGAAAAGAAAGGTGTCAAAGCCGACCACAAAGCAGAACCGCCACACCAGCTGGTGTTGTTCGGGTATCGTAAAGGCGGTCATGAAATCGTGAAAGCTTTCAGAGACATGCACAAGCGTTATATCGTTGTGGACTACGACCCCGATGCGATTGAGCTAATGGAGCATCAACATATCAAGCACCTCTATGGTGACGCAACCGATTATGAGTTGCTTGAAGAGATGGGGCTACATCACGCTGAGGTAGTCGCGAGCGTGATACCTGACTTTATGACCAACATGATGCTGCTCAAATACATCCGCAAACACAATCCGAAAGCGGTCTTTATTTGTCATGCGACAAACCATGAAGAGGCAATGATGCTCTATAAGCATCGCGCCACCTACGTTATGTTGCCTCACCTGATTGGTAGCGAGCATATCAGCTCGTTTTTGAAACGCAACGGCAGCGATAAAAAAGCGTTTGAGGTACACCGTAAGAAGCATATTATGCAGCTTGGCAACACTGCCCTGCACTAGGTAAAGCCGTAACCGGAATTAGCACTCTTGACATGAGAGTGCTAATTTTCCTATACTATAAGTAGAAAAGCGTACAAGCTTTTCATGTAAATCTTAAAAAGGAGGTTTATATGGCTAGTAACATTGTGCGATTCGATCCTTTCGCAGAGCTCGATGCTCTGCAAAAACAGTTCTTCGGTGACGATTTCATGACCCCGTTCCGTGGCATGAAGATTCCTACCACCGATGTGTACACCGAAGATGACAAGCAGATGACCGTTGAGGTGCATTTGCCTAACTTCAATGAAGAGGATGTCAATGTACATCTAGAAAACGAGACACTTATCATTCAGGCTGAAAAGCACGAAAAAGAGGAAGACAAGAAAAAGAAGTATGTTGTGCGTGAAAGCAGCAGTAGCTTCTATCGCCGAATCCACCTCCCGGAGCGGGCTGAAACCGATAAAATCGAGGCTCACTTCGCTGACGGCGTACTAAAAGTTGTCGTGCCATTCAAGGATTTGCCACAGCCTAAGAAAATTGCCATCAAGGCAAAAAGTAGCAAAAGCTAGTATACTGTGTGCTAATGGCACACAGACGACTTTCGCAGTTTATCGCTGATGTAGTGCTGACAAGCCACTATCTGGCTGAGCCAGTCAAGCATACCGAGGCAGAGGCAACTGATGCCGAAATGCGTTGTTTGAAAGTAGTTGCATCGTTCCAGCCAATTGGTATGCGCGAAATCGCTGATAAGCTGCACGCCAGCAAGCCACGGGCCACCCAGCTCGTGGCTTTGTTGGAAGCGCATGGATATGTTGAGCGCGAAGTTGCTGCCGACCGTCGTCGTATCGAGGTGCGTACAACTGCCAAAGGCAAGGCTGCTATTAAAAAGCTCGATGCCCGGTACGAAAAGCTGGCGGCTGCTATCGAGAAAAAGCTTGGTCCCGAAGATACCGAAACATTGTCGCGCCTGCTCGAAGCTATCACCCCCCTGTCGAAGCTAGATTCTCAGTAAAAAATCTCACTTGAATAGTTAATATATATTAACTAAAATTATTAATGAGTAGAGTCAGTTTAAGACACTCTACAGGAGGTTATGAACTGTGACACAAATTTTTAAGACTACCCTGCTTTTGGGTCTGCTGACAGGCCTGTTTATGGGTGCGGGCTATGCTCTTGGCGGCAGTAGCGGTGCGTTGATTGCATTGGCGATGGCAGCGGTGATGAACTTCGGCATGTACTGGTTCTCGGGCTCGATTGTGATGAAAATGCAGCGCGCCAAGCCGCTCAAGCTATCTGAATATCCCGAGATTGTCCGCATGGTCGAAGACCTGACACAGAAAGACAATCTGCCGATGCCAAAGCTTTATATTGTTGATACGCCGATACCGAATGCGTTCGCAACTGGTCGTAGCCCGAAGCACGCAGCCGTGGCGGTCACGACCGGTATCATGGACATTTTGAGCCACGATGAGCTCAAGGCGGTGCTTGGCCACGAATTAGGCCACGTCAAAAACCGCGACATGCTGGTATCAACTATCGCGGCGACGGTGGCTGGCGCGATTACCTTTATGGCTGAGATGGCGTTTTGGGGCGGTATGTTGTTTGGTAGCAACGAAGACGAAGATGGCGGTAATATCGTCGGGAGTATCGCGATGATTATTCTGGCGCCAATTGCTGCGATGCTCATACAAATGGCAGTTTCGCGCAGCCGAGAATTCCTAGCCGACAAGCACGGCGCAAAGCTGATCGGTGATGGCAAGGATTTGGCTTCTGCCCTGCAAAAACTTGAAAACTTCAAGCAGCACGTTGAGCCAATTAAGCCTTCGCCAAACCAAGAGGCTACTGCACACCTGATGTTTGCAAACATGTTCTCAACCAGTGGTCTGGCAAGCCTCTTCAGTACTCACCCGTCAACGCAGGATCGCATCAAGCGCCTCATGCGTCAGTAAGTGGGCATACTGCCCGTAACGGCACGTTGGCTAGTGTGCGTGTCAGTTTATTTTCGGTGACGATTCTCATAAACAACAGCTCTCTTGCTGTCTCGATTGGCATAGCTACCAACATATCGCTTGTTGGCAGCGGTCGGTAGTCGTGGTCAGCAAAAAATTCGGTGAGCTTACCACTGATCTCAAGAGCAGCTTTACCTGCTTCTCGTGCGCGTATGTGTGCCACCAACTCAGGCCAATCTTCTGTAAAATACTCAGACTCTGACCGGAAATATTCAGATGTACATAAACGCGCTAGCTTATTTTGGTAGAAAGCAGTATAGGTGTTGATGCGTGCAAGAAACCGCTCTACCAGGTGGTCAGCTGAAAATCCGCTTATTTGTGCGCTACATACCCGGTCGAACATAGATTGGAGCATAGCAAAGAATTTTGTATCCATATTCCGCGGCAAGTTACCATTAAAATACATATCGGCAAGCTCAGCCGTAACTTCGTCAAGCCAAGCTTCCTTTTGTCTGTGGTCTTCAGCGACGCTTTCAATGCTCATTTGTGCTTCTCCAGGCAGTACTATTGCCTGGCTGCCATGGAAGCGCGTAGGCTCACGTGAGCTCTCACTAGCATCTAGTACACAAACCGAGTGGTACGGATGAAGTATAATGTGGCCTGATTGGCTGTCCTGTACTTGACGTACGGAAACTTCTTGGTAGCGCACCATAACTCTGCCCGGGATAACGACCTCACAGCTTTGGCGCTCATCAAGTACAATAACCCCATCTTCCACAGCCACTTTACTACCGATAATGCCCCCATTACGCAGCACGCTATTACCGCTCGCGACCAGATCACTGATTATCTGGTCTCGTTGGGCAAACGATAATTCGGGATCGGTAGCGTACTTTGCTAGGGCATCTGCAAAGCTGGTATCAAATGACCCAAAATCAAACAAAGTATGGTAACCGGGTACTCGTTCTGTAAAATCTCTTGCCTCATTCACGATTACAGATATTGTATAGCCCAAATTAAAATCTTAAAAATAAATTACATTAAATGGGCAAGACCGTCACCTTTATTGTCTTGTAAATTCTATCGAGGGATAGAAAAACGTACTAAGCGCGCCTTGTTAAATTGGTTTTGGTGGCGTTTTATTCTCGAAAAACAGATTGTCCGAAGCATTATCGATAGGTATTGTACGCATTCAATAGACTGGCGGAGAGGACAGGATTATTGCATATATTCTTGCGGCGTGCTCGGAGCAAGCTCCTGTACGCGCCCTCGAATATCGAACCTCAGCTACGCTGTGTCGCTTCAAATCCCTCAGCCAAAATAAATAAACCTGCTGATGCAGGCATATTTATTTTGGCGGAGAGGACAGGATTCGAACCTGCGAGAGCCTTGCGACTCAACACACTTTCCAGGCGTGCGCCTTAAACCAACTCGGCCACCTCTCCTTGGTAGAGTCTGTTCATTCTCAGACACTGGGTGAATTTTATGAACAGGACGTGAACTACACTTGATATAAATTTGGTACAGAGAAAATTTTACCACATAAAGCACCTTGCCCGTATCTGATGTAACAGCGTACACTAGTACAGAAGATGGCAATGATCAGACTGGAAGAAGTCAGCAAGCTGTACGGGCTTGGCGAGGCCATGACATTGGCGCTCGACGAAGTGACACTCTCCATCGAGGAGGGTGAATTTGTCGGTGTGATGGGTCCGAGCGGCTGCGGCAAATCAACCCTTATGAACATCATCGGCATGCTCGACCGGCCGACACATGGCGAGTACAAATTCAACGAGCGCTCAGTTGCAAAATTACGCACGACACGTCAGGCGAAAATCCGCCGTGACAGCATTGGCTTTATTTTTCAGTCGTTTAATCTCTTGCCCCGCCTCACCGTGCTGGAAAATGTTGCACTACCACTGGAATACAAAGGCGTGTCGGCTCGTCGGCGCATCAAGCGTGCCAGTGAAATTCTGGAACGTGTAGGGCTGCGGCACAGAGAGTTTTTCTACCCGGGACAGCTCAGTGGCGGCCAGGCACAGTGTGTGGCAATCGCCCGGGCACTTGTGAACGATCCCAAAATTATCATCGCTGATGAACCAACCGGTAACTTGGATAGTGCATCGTCGAGATTGGTAATGGAGCTGCTCGGCGAAATCCACAAATCCGGCAATACCGTGCTCATGGTGACGCATAATCCCGAGTTGACCCGCTACGCTACCCGGGTGCTGTACATGCACGACGGCAGTATTATCCACGACGAAAACACCAAGCTAGGCGAGATTGCTCCTGTAGCCCGCCGCGTGATGTACGGTAAACCTATGACCAGCGAGGAGGATGATCTGGCCGGTGTGTCAGCGCTGATGAGTGCAATTCCGGGCGCTGACGAAGAAAAGCCAGAAGACACCAAGAAAAAGCGGACCCGGAAGACAAAAACCAGGCGCAAAACGACCTCCCGGCGCAGAAAGGTGGCTGCAAAATGAGCGCAATAGTCCGCGGCAATATTCGCATGGCAATGTCGTCTATCAAAAGCACCAAGTGGCGCAGCTTCTTCACGATGTTTGGTGTAGTGGTGGCGATTGTTCCGGTGCTGACCATCTTGAGTATTGGCGAGGGTGTTAAGCGTCAGATTACCGATCAGGTTGTAGGGCTTGGCAGCGACCTACTAACAGTGCGTCCGGGCAGGCTGATTACCGGTGAAAATGCCATTGCCCAATTTAATGCGCTGAGTGGCTACACCACTGCTGGAAATTTCAGTCTGAAAGACTATGAGGCCGTCCAGAAAGTCGAACATATCAAAGAGCTCGCACCGCTCAGCATTGTCCCAGGTGCTATTACGGTAAACGATAAACCTATCCGAGATACGTTCGTGGTGGCTACCACCGAGGACTTGCCGTCACTAACCAATTACAAGGTCCAGCATGGTGGGTTTTTCACGGATAAAGAATACGGCCGCCGCTCTGTTGTTGTCGGCCGTGGCGCAGCCGAGAAGATTTTTGGCGAAGGCATCCCGCTCGGCCGGGCGTTTGAGTTCCGCGAGGATACGTTTGTGGTCAGTGGTGTGCTCGAGCGCTACGAGACTGCCCCGCTTTCATTCTCGGCCGATCTCAACAATGCCGTCATTATGCCATACAAACTCGCCCAGACAATCGTTGGTGGCGAGGCGCCGCCGATTTATGAAATGCTGGTGCGCCCCAGTTCGGAAGATACGGCAGATCAGGTGCGACGCGATGTCACAGCAGCGCTACGAGAAACTCGCGGCGGCGAGGAGGATTTTAGTGTCGTGACCCAGGCGGAAAACAAGCGTGTGGTCAATCGGATTTTAACGCTTGTGACCGCGCTGGTGAGTGGAGTCGCTGGTATCGCCCTTTTGGTAAGCGGTATTGGAGTAATGAATATTATGCTGGTGTCGGTGACGGAGCGGCTGCATGAGATTGGTGTGCGCAAAGCCATCGGTGCGACCCGGCGGCAGATTATCGGTCAGTTCATGAGCGAAGCGATTATTCTGAGCTGCACTGGTGGCGTGGTTGGTGTATTGCTATCATTTGTTTCGATGTACTTCGTACGGTTGTTTACTAATATCGAAGCGGTAATTACCTGGGATGCGGTTCTGTTAGTCTTTGGCCTGTCGCTGGTGGTCGGTGTGGTGTTCGGCAGCTTCCCTGCCATGAAGGCTGCCCGCAAGGACCCAATCGAAGCACTGCGCCACGAGTAATACAAATTTACATTATATCATATAATGTCAATTTTTGCAATAAAATTGCTTACAGTTTAAGGGCCAGCTGGGGTCTCTGGCGGGGTTTTGTCGGTCTTGTTTTGGCTGTTTTTGGTGGCTACTGCAGCCACAGTCAGTGGTGTCTTGAGTAGTGTAGCGACGGCGTGAGTGGCCTGGGTGGACAGCTTGGTACGGTTGGCGTGCTCGGCCTCGATTTGCGCTCGGATCTTAGCGAGTGCCTTTGCCGCGGCAGGATTTTGGTTCAGCACCCGGAATTCTTTGTCGAGTGCGGCCAGTTCTTCGTCGGTCAATTCTTCAAGGCCGACGAATGCATCCCGGGCGTTCTTGGTGGAATGAATAAGCTCGTCAAGTTTGAGCTGGATGGCTTTGGTATCGCGGTTTTGGGTGTTTTGGATGAGGAACACCATGAGAAAAGTCACGATGGTTGTGCCGGTATTGATAACTAGTTGCCAGGTGTCCGAAAACTGGAAAAACGGTCCGCTCGATGCCCATACGAGCACCACAATAATCGCACCGACGAAGACGGTCGCGGAGCCTGCCCATTGTGAGATTTTGTTGGCGATCGCCCGGAACGGGCCATGCGGTCGCGGTTTCATATCTTGCAGTATAGCTTGGTTTATTGAGCAATGCTAGTGCTTGTTAGCTCTCTACTTCTGGACGTAGTGCAACGCCGCCAAGCATCGGCGGGACATCTGGGCCGCTGGGTAATGGGCTACCTATAGCTTCAGGTGGTTCTTTCCCTTCACCTATCATTTTTTTGAGCTGGGCACCATAGGGCTCGGCAAATTCTTTAGGCGACATCCCTTCACGTTCTGCTGCGTCACCTAATTCTTCAAAGGCTCCTGTACGCGTTACTGTTATCCTAGGCATGATAAATACCATTGTAGGCTGTAGGCTCGGCTTGTCAACTAACTTGCAACACAGCGGGTGCTGCCGAAGTTGCTGGGGTTTTGTTGGGCGGCGCGGAGTACATTGAGTACAGCTGGTGTGGTGAGCGCGTAGCCGGTGTTCTCGTACGAGGTAGAACGAGCGAATATAACGCCGATTACCCTTCCTTCTGCGTCGAGTAGCGGACCACCGGAATTGCCCTGTTCGATGTCGGCCTTGAGTGCGTAGACATCGCGCCGGCCAGATACTTCGTTGTAGATGTCTTGTCCAAGCGCTATGAAACGTTCGGTGATGACTGCGGGACGGACTGCGAACGGGCCACCACCTGGATAGCCCAGTACTACACCAGGTGTACCGTTTTCGACGAGGCTATCAAGAATAGAAAGCGGCTTGCCGGCGAGTCCGTTCGTACGTAGGACTGCTATATCGAGGTCAGGGTCGAACCCTATAATCTCGCTGCGGTGGCGACCGTTGTCATCGTGTACGTAGGGATTACGCATACCAGCTACCACGTGCGCGTTGGTAACCACGATGCCGTTGCCTGCTACAAACCCTGAGCCGACACCAATGCCGTTGCAGGAACGGCCTTCGATTTCAACCACTGAGGCTCGCGCACGAGCTACGACGTCATTAAACAGTCCGACATCAGGCAGCGGCGCGTCAGACCGCGGCAGGTTGGGCTCAAGTTCGCGGACGATGTCGGGTAACTTGGTCTGGGCGAGCGAATCCTCGAGCCAGCGCATCAGCGAAGTCGCAGGCGGGAGACTTGCGTCAAGCCAGGTGATAATGCGCGAATCGCGGACGTTCGTCTGGATACCTGGAGACGGAACAGCAACAATGACTGACGCGCCAAACCAAACGAGCAGTAAGCAGATGATAGCGCCGACTCCGGCACCTAGAAATCCGTCGAGCTTATGTAGCCTAAAATTGTGCAGTATCTGCTTGAGACGAATGCCGCCATACTCCCCTGCCGCCACCGCGGCTACCACTGCGAGTGCAATTAACAGCAGACTGACAAGCGCACCTGCGTTGGTGATGGATGCTAGGAATGAGCCCACCACGACGCCAGTCACCAAACCGAGTAGCGAGCCAATTTGGCGCACCAAGCCAATTTCTGCACCGCGAATCACAGTCACGGCGACCAGCAGCATAATGACAGCGTCGACAATATTCACTCCACTATAATAAACCTTTTATGACTACGACCGCGAGCGGGTTTTTGATGGTCGGGTTGCTGCCTTGACTTTGTCGAGCTGGAGTTTGCTGCCAGCGTGCATAAAAAGTATTAGGACAAACAACAGTCCCAGAAATAGCACGTAGACGGCGCGGTCCAAGACATTGGCAGCAACGATGAGGTCGTTTGGGATGCCATGAAGGTTCTGCGAAAAAACCAGGAACGCTTCGCGGATACCGATTGCGCCCGGAGTAAGCGATACAAACAGTGCAAAGTTAGCAGCTCCGGTATAGGCGAGCACCTGTGAAACGGTAACGCTGCTCTGTAGTGAGCGAAGTTCTACGTAATAAATTGCGGCTATAATGAGTACCTGGATGAGGCTGAATGCTCCGATAAGCAGGATACCCTTGCGGATGATAGCTGTTGAAACGCCTGCGGTGAGGCCGCTGTTTCGCTGTACAAAGAACTTAATGACAGCACCGCACACAGCAGTGATAGCAGCGACGGCCAGAACAGTTTGCCACCATGGTCGGGAGGTGCCAACGAGTAGCAGCCCGCTGAAGACCGCGTAAAACGCATAGTAAATGAGCGTTGCGAAGAGGTACTGTTTGATTTTGACATCATGTTTGAGCTTGAGATAGGCTGCGCGAAAACCTGGCCCACTCTGTCCCGGCCCAAAGAAATTAACGAGAGACGAATACGAAGTTAGCAGGAAGTTTTCCTGCGTGGTCATGTGTTTTTTGTAGAGTTTGAGCGAGCCAAACAACACCCCCATAAGCGCAAGCGTCGTGCCAATGTAGAGCAGAAACAGTAATAAGAGCGCAAGAAACGAGGTGTCTTTGAGTTGATGAACGACCTCAGGGTTGTGGTCGAGATACCATAAAAACGCAAAGAGCGTACCGAGGATAATAATTGGGCCGAAAATCAGACGGAGTTTGCGCTGCATTGTCTCTCTAGTATACCCGAGTTTGTGTACCGTAAACGCATCTTAAATTTTTGCTATTTCATACGAAAGCTTTCCATTATACTGAGTAACAGCGTGAAGCACACAGCAAAAAAATCGTCTAAAAGCACACGAAGCAATCGTCTGATTGGCTTCTTTGCTTCGGACAGATTCTTTTATATAATTCTGGGATTTTCGGTACTTTCGGCGATATGGGTGGCGATCTCTAGCTTGTACCCGATGGCATTCGACGAAGATTTTCACCTTGGCATGATTCGCTTGTACGCCGAGCATTGGCTGCCGTTTAGCATACGCCAGGTGCCAGAGGCAAATGTCTTTGGTTCTGTGGTGACGGATCCGTCATACCTATTTCACTACCTGATGAGTTTCCCATATCGTATTCTGGACGGTCTGGGTGCGAGCGAAACAACGGTTGTGATTACGCTACGGCTGATGAACGTGGCGATGTTTGCAGTAGCGTTACTACTGTATAGGAAGCTGCTTTTGAGGATTCGTGTTTCAAGGGTGGTGACCAATGTCGTACTTGCGCTGTTTGTGCTCATTCCAGTGGTACCATTACTGGCTGGCCAAATTAACTACGACAATGTGCTGCTCATGCTGGTGCCTGGTTCGATGCTGCTGGCGCTCAATGTGCGGGAGGGGTTGCGGAGTAGAAAAGTAATTCGGATGCATTCGCTGTTGGCGCTCCTACTGCTCCTCATATTCGGTACGCTAGTGAAGTATGCGTTTTTGCCAATTGCAGCCGGCATTTTCCTGATCATACTGTACGAGATTATCAGGGTAGTTCGGCATGACAAACACTGGTGGCAGCGGCTTTTGATGGGGCTAAAATCGTTATCGGTACGTATGAAATGGCTTTTTGGTGTGCTGTTTATCATTGCGATAATTCTGTTTGGTCAAAAGTACGGAACCAACCTTGTGAAATACCATGACCCAGTGCCCGACTGCGGTGCGGTGCTGACGGTCGAGCAATGCATGCCGTACGGCCCGTGGGGGCGGGATTATCGGTATTCGCAAACGGCTGACCAGCGTGAGAAAAAGAATGCGGTTGCATATACGGTTATTGACTGGGTGCCAGGTATGTGGCGCAGGCTGTACTTCACGATTGCCGGTCCAACCATCGGGTATGACACACAGAAACCGCTGCCGATTGTGAGTATTGCGGGTATTGTGCTAGTAGTAGGTGGTGCGCTGCTTCTACTGCGCTATGGCCGGGAGATATTCCATGAGTATCCTGTATCGTGGCTGTTCGTGATTCCGAGCGTGTTTTACATTTTTGCAGTGTGGCTACAAGTCTACAAACTGTATCAGTACACGGCGTGGCCGGTAGCAATTAATGGCCGGTATGTCATACCTTTGCTGCCACTACTCGGTGTGATAGTGGCACTCGGTTACGTTAAGTTTGCTCGACATATTGGCGCTGTGAAGTACGCGGGGATTGCTGTTGTAATTGTGCTGCTACTCTCGCTTCAGGGCGGCGGCATTACGACCTACATTGTGCGTAGCCAAGACACGTGGTTTATGCCAAATAGCTGGATGCAGGACGCAAACGGTGTGCTACGAGATGCGCTAAAGCCAGCCTTGTACGAGGGTGGTGGCTGGTTTAGTTACCGCGGCGGCCCATAAGGCTATTTTTTCTTGAAATGGTCACGTTTTTGTTGCTCGAGTGATTGTTCGATCAAAATGCGGTTGATGCGGATGAGGTCGGCGATGACCCCGAGCGTGAATGATATGAGCGAGGCAATGAGCAGGACAGCGCCGAGGATGAGCGACTGCAAATGTCCGCTGCTGTCACCGATGGCAACAAAATAAAGGAAGCGTGCAAATGGCACAGCTCCGAGTATAAACAGTATGACGCCAAGCGGCACGAACAACATGTATGGTTTGTGCATGAGAAACGAACGTGTGATGGCGACGCCAGATTTGGCCATATGCTCCAGGCTTGAACTAAACAGGCGCGATTCACGGGTTTTCGGATTGGTCACGATTTTGATACTGGCGATGCGGATGCGCTTGTGCCCTGCTTGGATGAGTGTTTCCATAGCGTAGCTGAATCGAGTCACGATATTGAGCTGCAGCAGCGCCTCGCGTGAGTACGCCCGGAATCCACTCGGCGCGTCGGGTACATCGGTGCCGGCGGCTTTGTTGAGTACCCAGGTGCCGAATTTCTGCATCAGTTTTTTGCCACGGCTAAAGTGAGGAATTTGCTGCACCTGACGATCGGCGATAACCATGTCGGCCTTCCCTTCTAGAATTGGGCGAACGAGGTTGCCAATCTCTTCTTGCGGGTATTGGTTGTCGCCGTCAGTGTTGACGAGGATGTCAGCGCCGAGCTCGAGTGCGTACAGTGCCCCGTCATGGAACGAGCGGGCCAGACCCTTATTGCCAACATGATGGATGAAGTGCTTCACGCCATGGGCTTTTGCAACTTCGACGGTCCTGTCTGTTGAGCCGTCGTTAATAACCAGTACAATGATTTCACTAATCCCTTCGATTTTTTTAGGGATGGTTTCGAGCACGAGCGGCAGGGTCTTCTCTTCGTTGAGACAAGGAATCTGGACAACTAACTTCATGGCACCAGTATACCGTATCTTGGTCACTTCTCCACAAGCTTCGCATCAGTGAGCGAGATTACACGAAATCTGTAAAATTTTTCTCAGCAACCCTTGGGCTAGTGCGCGTATTATAACGATAAGCGCTTCATGCTAACAAGGGCGCTTAGAAGGAGGGAAAAGACAAACATGAAACGAGTACAAATTCTTGCCCGCGCGACACCCGTTTCAGAAATTGACGACCTTGATACCGATGACTACCTAAGCAGCAAATGGCACCCGAAAGCCGAGCGAGCGCGAATTCGCAACTATCGGCGAGTGAAGCAGCAAGAAGTCTAAAAAACAACCACAACTAATTACCCCACCCACTCTTAAATCCCCCGCCTGTTACGGCGGGGGATTTTTGTTGGCTCTGATGATTCTCTCAGGTTTAGTTTTCGCGTGCAGCTTTGAGCTTTTTCGTCCAGGTGACGAGTTCGTCGAGCAGCGCCTTGGCCTGGCTCTCCTCTGCTTCACTCCACTTGTACTGCCCCTCATCGTCAAGATTATTGTAGTAGTGTGGGATAATCACCTGCTCGCGTAAGTCAAACATTCTGAGTTCGCCCGCAACGCCACGCAAATGCTCTGCTGCACGTGAACCGCCTGCGGCCGAGCCGTAGCTGACCAAAGAAACTGGCTTATAGTTCCACTCCAGGTTAAGATAGTCAATCGCGTTCTTGAGTACTGGTGAGAAGGAATGGTTATACTCTGGTGTGACCCAAATAAAACCATCTGCTTCGCCGATAATTTTAGCCCAGTTTTTTGTGTGTGGGAGCTCGTACTCATGGTACATTGCAGGCTTTGCTTCATTGTAGAAAGGTAGATTTACTTTTTCGAGGTCGATCAGTTCGAAATCCGCTCCTCCATGCTGTGTGGCCAGTTCGTAGATCCACTGCGCTGGTTGAATGTTAAAGCGGCCGGGACGGATCGACCCAGCGATAATTTTGATTTTTGTCATTTCCCCTCCTTGTATGGTATAATTATTTACAACATATAGTTGCTATAATTAGTATAGTTTTGGAGAATTGCCATGTCAAACTCTACACAAGTCACCACTGGGCCGCATGGAAAAACCTGTATTGCTGCAACGACAAAAATTCTTGGTGATAAATGGACGCCGATATTACTGTTTGCTCTAGCAGAACAAAGCCGACGGTTCTGTGATCTTCAGAGTGAGGCTGGCGGTGTGAATCCGCGTACGTTGTCTGCACGGCTTGACAGCTTGGAGCAAACTGGAATTGTGAAGCGCGAAGTCTTCCCTGAGGTGCCGCCTCGGGTCGAATATAGCCTCACTGCCAAAGGTCAGGATCTGTTGCCGGTCTTGCAGGGTATGATCAACTGGGCCGATAAGCACGAAGTCAATTGCTAGTTACTGTTCTCGAACCGGAAGTTGTTCATACTGCGCGTTGAGCATAGCAGAAAGAGCCAAAGCTGCTCCTGCTCGAAACGCGGGATGTTGTACGTCAATCTCGTTTGGATTGTCACCTGCAGTGAGACGTGCAATTGCTACGCGTAAGTCTTCGGCACATATGCGCTCAGTTGGATCACTTGCAAGTGCCAAGCTTCGTGCAGTTACTCGGATTTCACCCATAATATCTCTCAGTAACTCGCTCATCTATATCTCCTTTTATAAACGTAGTATTAAATAAATGGGCACTTGAAGCAACTAGTGCGGTAATTTTTACAGAATTTTTTGCGTGTAGCGCGCAAATAGCTGCTATAGTATGTGTTAGAGATATTGGGGAAAAACAAGAGGGATGGAAGAAGAGACTGTTTTAGAGCAGGAATTGGCCGTTGCTACGTCAGGAAGCAAGAACCCGCGTACAGCAGAATTCGCACACGATGTCGCACGGTACTTTAAGGCATTTTTAGAAACAGATTTACGTGGCCGATTGGAACCTGCACGGAGACTGCGAGTTGAGCGTGTCAATGGTTTGTCGACCCAGCTGTACCTCAATAAATACTCCCAGCTCAATAAGAACTTGTACAAGAATTTCACGTCTGGTTTTGCGCAGGAGGCGTTTGTCATCAGCCAAAACAAGTACGTGACACACAGTGACGACCGGTTGAGTGACCAGTTTGCCCGGGCGATCGAGAACCTCGAGAGTGACCAAATAAACCAGCTCAATAAGTCCTTTGCCCGCGCGATCGATAAGTGCCGCAGTGGCCACGCGCAAAATTACGATGCATACTACACCGAGGCAATTGAAGCGGTGAAAGACAGGTTTGCGGCTGATTTGATCGTGCCAATGCTCCGCGGTGGCCAAAATAAACCGGTCGATGCAGAAGTCGGCAATATGCCGCTGCAGATTGATGCGTCTGAGAAAGTGTATGGTTCATTTGCGCCAGCGATTGAAACAATTGTAGAGCGCTACTTTACCGACAAACAGTCGCCTGACGAACTGCTGACTGCGCTGCGGGATGCGGTCAATCTTTCGGCGGTGCGCTTGGTGCTGCGTGAATTCTTGCACAGCCTCAGTATCATCGACGCGTACCAGGAAGTGTACCAATTACACCGCAACACCCAGGCACTCGGTGATCACGACATGTATCTGTATTTCTGTGAACTGCACATCGGCAGCTTGCGTTTTCCGCTGTTTTACACGAAGGTCCAGTCTGCGCACACCTACCCGTCTGTGACGTTTTCGTTTGATAACCGTATTTTTGTGAACACCAAGGCGCTCAACTATGTTCGCAAAGAATATAACCGGCTGATGCAGCTTGATATTACATTTGAGCAGGAAATTCCACCGGTTATTTACATTGATGAGCGCAAGCGCAAAGATGTCATGCCGCAGTTGCAGCAGATTTTGGATGTGTTGGCACATGCCTTTGGGCTTGATAAGTCACTCCGGCTTGATACCACGAGCGAGCAGGTTTCTGGTACAACCGGCGTAATGCTGACGAATCGCCTGCAGTTTGCGATTTTTGCCCGCGCGAACGATTCGATCGTACAGGATTACGAAGAGTTGCTGACGCCTGGCAGCAAAGCTGGCGAAGCGTTCAAGGAGTTGGTGGAAGATTTTGTACTGAAGACACCACCTCGATATGTGCAGGAAGTTGCAGAGGAGTGGGAGGAAAAATCAATCAACGACAAGTTGCTCTCGGCAAATCCCCTGCCCCTCAATGACGAACAGAAACAAGCCATGATGGCGCTCACAAAACAAGATAGCAAAGTCGTGGTTGTGAACGGCGCCTCTGGCACCGGGAAAAGCCACTTAGTCAGCGGTATTGTAGCCCAGTCATTCCTCGATGGTTATACCACGCTGGTACTATCGGACACTCCGGCAGTACTTGATACGATCGAGACAACTATCACTGGGATGCTCAAGGATGTGCGTGGCGAGAAAGCCAGTTTCCATAACCCGCTGTTGTATCTTGGCAAAACCAGCGAAGACTTCCTGGAGGATATCGAAGGTCAGTTCCTAGATGATCTTAAGAATTACCATGCGCTCTATACCAAGCTACAAAATGAACTTCGTACAGCGAAAAACCGCAAGATCCAGGATATTGCGGAGCAGCTGACTGCCCTGTCTCAGGCGGCAGAGAATGTGAACCTGCACGAGGTTGAGCAGCTTGTGAATAACGAGGCTAAATTTGGCGGTCGTGACTGGATTCAGGACGAGCCGATTGAGCAAATTAACTCTGATTTGCAGAAGCTGCACCATGCAATCCAGTACATCCGCAAGAGCGAGGCCAATTACCTCCTGCCATACATCGAAAGCAGCCAGCAGAAAATCATTGCCGAGTTCATCACGATCATTCGTGAGTACGAAAAGGCCAACAAGAACGTTAACCAGCGTTTGCCGGAATTTATCGTGCGCTATCGTAAGCTATTGCCCGACCAGAAAAATGATCTGCAATCAGCGTTGTCGTACATCCACTCGAACTATCGCCAGTACACCAAGATTTTGAACGAAGATGCGATTACTGCCAGACTCGAGATTACAGATAATACAGATTTCAAATCCATAGCCGGAAAACAGCAACTGATGAACCGCCTGATCGACTTGGCTGGCGGCGCGCGCAAGATATTGTCGAACGACAAAAACCAAAACACCCGTATCTTGAACGAGCTGTTGACATACGAGACGGCACCCGAAGATGTGGTGGCTGCAGCCAGCAATTACATCGACCAAGTTGTGAGTCTTAAGTCAAAGATTTTTGGTTTCTCAGGACGAACGCTTGTTATTGAGAACTTGACCAAGCAGCTCAAGAAATCAATCCCACAGTTTAGCCTGCCCGATCCTGAGAAGAACATGGAGGATGTCCAACTGATTGTTGACCTGACAAGTCATATCATTGAGCAGCTGGCGCAGTTTGGCTTGGAGTTGGATTACTGGAAAGAAGTACTCCATATTCTCAAGACCGACACAGCACACACACGCGAGCTGCAAAAAATCGTTAGTTCGCTCGTGAAGCCGGCTGAATATGAGTTTATGGCCAACTACCGCATTTACGAGGCAGACAACTTGCTGGCCAACATTAGCCTGCTGCAGTACGCAAGTGATATGAACGAGGTGTTCCGTGAGAATCCGAACCTCTCAACACTGTTTGGTATCAAGTCGATTGGCCAAGTGCTGAAGCAGCCCGAAGCCTACAGCGGCCGTTTTAATAAGCTTGCGACTGATCTTGATGACGTGAAGCAGCTGGATGAATGCAAGAAAGTTATCAAGCAGTTCCTCAAGACATACCCTGAAGCAAGTCGACGTCTCGGCGTCAACTTTGTGAATGGTAACCTGGATATTATTGATGACACGTTTGCGCTTAGTTCGACCGAGGAAATCAAAGAATATCTGGCGTTCAAGAAGAAGGAACAGGATATCACGAGCTACTTCCGCGAGATGATTTCCGATACTTACGGCCGCACGATGTCTGACCTTGAGCAGATGACTGCTGTACAAATGAGCCACTCGCTCGACACAAACCTCATTAAGTACATCGAAACACGGGCTAATGACTTCAAGGCTATCAAGCTTGCGTTGCATACTAAGCAGCAATTAACGCCGCAACTATTTAGTGCATTGCAGTTTGCGTATCCATGTGTACTTGCGGATATTCGTGAGTATGGTACGTACATCCCGCTGAAGCCTGAGATGTTCGACGTGGTTATTATTGATGAGGCATCTCGCGTGAGCGTGGCAGAGGCGATGCCAGCACTATTGCGCGCCAAGAAAATTATCGTATTGGGTGACGACAAACAATTTGGCAATGCAAAGGCGCAGGCTGCCAGCACCATGTTGAACGAGATGTTCCGCAGTAAAATGATAGCGTCGCTCTCAAGTGCGCTGCGAGATGTGCCAGCTGATACCAAGAATACGTTTCTTGCGAAGGCGCGCGACAACTTTGACGTCCGGAATTCTATTCTTAAGTTCTGCCGTTTCATCGCCAACAATGAAATTACACTGACGAAATACTTCCGCTCAGCACCAGAATTAATTAGCTACAACGACAAGAAGTTCTACGCTGGCAGTCTGAAGTGTCTGAAGGCGCGCACCTTGCCACTGAACGAAAGCATCAAGTTTGACTACGTCAACGACGGCAACGCATCACCCCAAGGCATGCATACGAATTTGTCCGAAGCGAAGCACATTTTGGCTGCGCTCACCGACATGAAAGAGGCTGGCTACGAGGGTACTATCGGCATCATCACGCCTCACTTTGAACAAGCCGTCTTGATCCAAGCACAGATTGATGAGGCGGTGATAAATGACTGGTTCGAGAAGCGTAAGCTCAAGGTTATGACCTTCGACACCTGTCAGGGCGAAGTCCGCGATTACATTTTCTATAGTATGGTTGCGAGTAAGCAGCTTGACCGCCAGTCGTACCTCTTCCCTGCGGAGGTGTCAGACAAACACCACGGCGCAGCTGAGCAGCGTTTGGCAGTCGGTATGAGCCGGGCTGGGTCGGTGATGCATTTTGTACTGAGTCAACCAATTGATGCATTCCACGGCGAAGTGAAAAACCTGTTGCAGTTCTATCAGTCGAAGCTAACGGCCGGCAATGCCAAGACAAGTGGCAACACAACCGATATTTTGCTTGCTGGCGAAAGTCTGTTACCGCAATATTTCTACGCAACTAAGTTCTACAAGAAGTTTACCGATCGTACTCGGCTCATTACGCAGTTCTCGCTTGGCGATTTGTTGAAACCGCTGGCACCGCGCTACCGACATCCGAGTTATAAGGTTGATTTCCTCATCTCGTTTGGTGATCAGCGTATAGTCATCACCTATGATGAGTTTCGGGAGAATTTCCTCGCAACTGAAGTGGGCGCCAAAGACGCATCAACCTACCTGACTCCGACAGATATCTACAATCAAAAAGTGCTCGAAAGCTATGGATATAAATTCCTGCGACTTAATAAGTTCAACCTTGGCGCGAAGCCAGTTGAAACACTCGACAAGCTCCTGACTGAGGTGACCAAAAAATCGTCTTGGCCAAAGGATAACGGTTTTATCGTCAAGTAGAGTCGACTATTTGCCGTGCAACGTCAGTAGCCGGCGGGTATTTACCAGCAGACTACTGTACAATTTCGTATTTTTCTTCAAGACTTTTCTGGATCAGTCCGTCAGTGTAGTCAAAGATCTTTTGGACTCGTTCGTGATACTTCTGGAGTTGCTCTTTAGTTTGAGGCGGTACTCGCTTGGCGAGCTTGAAGGTGATTGCCTCGAGCGGATCGGCATTCTGCGCTCGAGCTTCACGGGTGATTGAGATATAGGTTTCCATGCGCTGCAGCATGTGGTTCGCAAGTTTATCACCTTGTGGGTGGTGGCGGAAGTGGTGCTTGAGCGCGCGCAAAAATACTGCTGTATTAACGCTATGACGTACCTGGTCGTGGAACTTTGGTGGCATGGTTTTGAGGGTCTCTTTGGGAACATACTCTTCGCCGAGCAAAAAAAGAATCGCCAAGCTGAACAACCGCTGCTCCATTAAGAAGCTCTCGCGATACGCGCTAATTTGCGATTCGCGTTCCCACGGCGCTTTCATGAGCAGGCTATTGATGCCCATCGCATAAAATTCGTACAAAGTAATCTTAACTTTCATCGCAGACACGCGCAGCTTGATGGCGCTCAGAAACTCCTCCTTGTGCTATATAGCGTAACACTTCTCGTTGCGCGATGGAATGGCTTACCCTTCGCGGCACTCTAGGATGAGGCCAGAGGCGGTTTCTATTGTATACTCGGTAGCAAAGTCGTTAGGATTTGCGCCTACGCTCGTGATTTGGTTGTTTTCGTCGCAGCGTGCATACAGACGCAAGCTGAGCTTGTTGTCGAGCTCCTCTGGTGTGTAGTTAGGATCGCCGTACATTGCGATGTCGGCCGCGGTTCGGTGGCGGAATGAGACATCATTTTTGTTTTCGCCTAGTGGGACCGAGGGATCAAGGGTTTTGTTGTCGTACCAGTTTAATTCTACGTCCCTCAGAAAACAGTGGCTGTGTATGAGCGTGTTGCATGAAGGCGGGTATTCGCCTTTATTGTGCGTACGGTATTCGTTGACATATGCAATTACCAGGCCGACGTCGTGACGTCGATTAGCATTTCGGGCTGCACGCTGCAGTGCAGGGATTGCCAGGAAGACAATCAGCATAATAAGCCCTGCGATTGCCAGTACGATCATAACTTCAATGATAGTGAAGGCATGTGAATTGCGCCGCACGTTGCGAACGTGCCTGCGGGTAGCGTGGCGGCGTTGCCTGGGGGTGCGAGCCGGAGTCTGTTTGTTAGGACGTGATGCCTGTTTCATAACAACTTCTATAATGATACTGCTTATGGTAGTCATCGGACAAACATCTAGCGTATGATGAACATATGAGTAAGCAACAGCGCAAAGTTCTCGCAACGCTTCTTAGCATCATCGCGCTGGGTGTAGTAGGCTTTCTTGGTGTCACAAGCGACCGGTCTACAATTCCTGCGCAACCTGAGCCTCCTATTGATACATCACAGGTCGAGAGTGCAAGCACTGAGCTGGCAGCTACTGTCCTTACGGAGCTCGACATGAAAGGCCGGGCGCCCAAAACCGGCTACGCACGTGAACAGTTTGGTGCTGGCTGGGCAGAGGTTGACGCATGTGATATGCGGCAATTTATCCTTGCTCGCGACCTCGAGTCTGAAGTGCTGGATGACGATGGCTGTACAGTGCTAAGCGGCGTTCTGAACGACCCGTACACCGGTAAGATTATTCAGTTCCAGCGTGGTAGCGGCACGAGCGCCAAAGTACAGATCGACCATGTGGTGGCGCTGAGTGATGCCTGGCAGAAAGGCGCGCAAAATCTTGATGTCAGCGAGCGGACTGAGTTTGCCAATGACCCGTTGAACCTACTGGCAGTCGATGGACCGACCAACCAAAAGAAAAGTGATTCAGACGCTGCGTCTTGGTTGCCACCAAATAAAGAGTATCGCTGCCGATACGTTGCCCGCCAAATTGCCGTCAAGAAAAAGTATAAGCTCTGGGTCACCCCAGCCGAGTTCGATACCATGAAACAGGTGTTATCCACCTGCCCCGACCAAAGATTGCCGGTGGTTGAGTAGTATTAAATTTCTCTAATTCCACCACACAAAACAGCAAGATACAGTAGTATGCTGGCGGTATGCGGGAGTATTTGTATAGGCGGCTGCATACATCGTGGCTGATCGCAGGGGCGTCTGTAGGGTTCATTGTGGGAGTGGCGCTATCAGCAGTATTGAGCTTTCACCTTGAAGCAGGACAAGTATTGGCATTAGTGACAGTACTTTCGACAATTGCGTTCACCAAACGCAGTCGCACTATGATTGTGCTCGTATTCATTGCGGGTTTGGTGTTAGGAGTAGCCCGGGGAGGGTCGTTGCAACAAGCATTGGATACGTATCGACCGTATTATGGTGAATCCATAACACTGCAAGGAAACGTGAGTGAAGATGTGACAATTAGCTCAAATGGCAGTTTGCGGATGCAACTGAGCGCAGTGCGTATTAACAATCGGTCGCTCCCAGGAAAGGTCTGGGTCGATACCAAAACCTTAAACGACATAAAGCGGAGCGACATCGTGTGGGTTGAGGGTATTTTGAGCGAAGGGTTTGGCAATTTTCCTGCGAGCATGTTCCGGGCACAAGTAGTGTCTACAGAGCGAGTACTGCATGGCGATGTGGCGCGTGAAGTGCGTGACTGGTTTGCGGCAGGTGTGCGTGAGGCTGTTCCTGAGCCAGAGGCAAGTCTTGGGGTGGGCTATCTTGTCGGCCAGCGCAGTACCCTTCCCGAAGAGCTCGATAACCAATTAAAGCTCCTCGGGCTTACGCATATCGTTGTTGCAAGTGGATATAATCTGACAATACTTGTGCGGTTCACCCGGCGTGGCCTTGCGAGGCATTCGAAATACCTAGCGACAATGGCGGCAAGTTTTATGATCTGCGGGTTTGTGCTCGTAACAGGTTTTAGTCCATCGATGTCCCGTGCTGCTCTCGTGACCGGTATTAGTTTGTTTGCCTGGTACTTCGGCCGGCGGGTGCATCCACTACTAATTCTACCGTTTGCCGCTGCGGTAACAGCAGCAATTAATCCAGCTTTTGTATGGGGTGACATTGGCTGGTATTTGTCATTTACGGCTTTTGCAGGCGTGATGATTTTAGCGCCACTTTTGAAACGTCTACTATATGGTGAAAAACAGCCGCGTTCAATTTCCCAAATTCTTCTCGAGACATTCGCTGCGCAGCTCGCGACGTTGCCGATTATTGCCTTTGTGTTTGGGCAATACTCATCTTTGGCGCTGCCAGCAAATGCGTTTGTGTTGCCGCTTGTGCCGCTCGCAATGTTTTTCACTTTTTTGGCCGGGATCGCTGGCGTAGTGTTCCCGAGTGTCGCCTCTTTGTTTGGAATGCCCGCCACAATCGTATTACGTTATATGACGGAGGTTGTAGATCACCTTGCTGCAATCCCCGGAGCCTCATCAGAATTAGTGGTTTCCGTCTGGTCGCTTATCGCTGGTTACTTAATCCTCATTGGTGTTTGTGTTCTGTTGTGGTGTAAGACAAAATACAATTTTAGAGACGAGAGCATCATAGATTAAATTTTAAGACTTCTGTCATTGACTAGCCCCGCTCACGAGTTACATACTGCTGGCCATACGAACATTCGAGGGCGCACATGATGCAGAAGCTAGTACAACTGGTGTTGGTGGCGAGTTTGTTGGTTGGCATGTTCCCGATGACGGTATATGCGGACGAAGTGCCAGGACTCCACATTGTTGAAGTCAAGCTAGGCGGAGTGATCGAAGGTCAACTGACAGAATATGTATCTATATATAACAGCACGTCGACGGCACTTACGCTTGATGAACATAGTTTGTATCTGGACTATGCAAAACCAAGCACAGAGCTTGAGCGTTGTACCGACGGTCTGTTGTGGTCTGCGAAACCAGTAACAGGAAAGTTAGTTGGTACAATTGAGCCATTCTCAGTACTGACTTTTCCACTGAATATGAACGATGACGTTGGCGGTATTGTAAGGCTAGTCGAGGCGACTGAAGCAGGATTGGTTGCAGAGATATACGATATGGTTGCCTGGGGCTCGAATGATAAACCGGCACCTTGCGCAGCTAGCAACGTTGCTGTCATACCAGTTAAGAAGAACAGCTTGCAGCGGTATTTGGTGTGCGATTCATTACTACCTCAGATTACCGGGAATAGTATGGTGGATTTTATATTGAGTTCGCTGCCAACTCCCGGACAGTTACCGCTTGCCTACCCACCGCAGTGTATGCCTGACCCTGAAGAGCCAGAAGATCCTGACGGTTTTCCTGGTGTAAGTTGTGAAGGTGTGATTCTAAGTGAAGTGTTGCCGAATGCTGCAGGTAGCGACACCGGACGAGAGTTTATAGAAATACACAATCCCACTGATGAAGTGATAGAAATGAATGGTTGCAGTCTACAGCTCCAAGGGTCAAATAAGATGTTTTTATTCACTGGCCAGGTGCTAGCTCCGGGAGATTACCTTGCGCTGTTTGACGACGTAACCGGAATTACGCTACCAAACGCTGGTGGCGGTACCATTTGGTTGGTCTCTGCAAATAATATCGAGATAGACACTATCGCATACCCGCCGGCTATGCCAGACGATACGGCTTGGGCGTTGGTGGATGGTGCGTGGCAACTCACATATATGCCTTCACCAAACAGTAGTAACATAGCTCAGCCACATAAACCATGCGGCGAGAACCAGATTAGAGATGAAACCACATTACAGTGTCGTTCCAGTACATCTAGTCAAACAAGCAGCCTTACTCCTTGTCGAGAAGGCCAGGAACGCAACCCAGAGACCAATCGTTGTCGGGCTATAGCATCAAGTAATGCTTTGGTGCCATGTAAGGAAGGCCAAGAAAGAAACCCTGAAACAAATCGTTGTCGCTCCGTGCTCGGTGCGAATACGTCGCTGGTGCCGTGCAAGGCTGGCGAAGAGCGTAATCCAGAAACAAACCGGTGCCGGAAGATTGCATCGTCCAGTTTGACGCCGTGTAAAGAAGGCCAGGAGCGTAATCCTGAAACCAACCGGTGCCGTAAAATAACAAAAGCCAGTAGTGGTATTGCTGATGTTAAAGATATCGAGTCAAATACGAGTGCTAGCAAAACCAGCTGGCTTATCACGGGTGCGGTCGTGTTCGCTGCCATTGCCTATGCTGTTTACGAATGGCGTCAGGATATCAAACAACGGATTAGACGGTTACGGCGCAGGTAGCCAAATTACTTACTGGGTACGATTTTTTGCTTCAGGGGTGTGCCAGGTCTTTTCTTTTGATTCCCGTCGCGCTCCCATATTGAAACGTTGCACGAGGTAGCGGAGGCCAACAAGGTAGTTGAAGCGCTCTTCTTGGCCGTTATCCTCGTCCTCCTGGGTGAATGGATTGGCGTTTCTACGATTGCCTGTTTTAGGGTCGAGATACCAACCGCTCATAGATTTATGATCCGGGTAGTACTTATGCGTAGGTAGTTTGTACTCAAGAATGGGCCGGGTGAAGGTACGTGCGCCTATATATGCTTTTTCATGAATAGTTACTTTAATGACACCCTGTTCCTCGGCTGACTCGTCGAGTAGTCGCATTATCGCTGGCTTGCCCGGTAGATTGACGGCGAGCCTGCCTTCTCCGTCTGTGGTTCCCAACATGTTCATGGCTGCTACGAGCCTCTCGGCAACAGCACTGGTAGCAGCTCCGGCAAGGCGGATGTCATCTAGGGAGGCCAACGCTTTATCCGGTTGACACTCAAACTGCTCGAGGAACTCAAATGGATCTTGCTGAGTTTCAGGTGATTGTTGCGGGGCTCCTTCACCAGAGGAGGATAGTTCCTCGTATGCCATATATTTTTATTATGTCATAAATATGCAAGTAAGTAAAGAAGCAAGGTAAACAGAGAAAACATTCAACCTGCAAGTAATCGTTTTGCTGCCGCAGCTTCGTATATCCGGCCAGTCAGACCTCGTACGCAACGCAAGTAATGGTACAGGACCTCTGGAGTGAAGTCGGTATTTCCCTTTGCCAGAACCCGTGTATCAATATGTTCATGCGTATCAGGGTCGACGCCTCGATATTCCATGGCGTCCGGAACCGCGAAACAGCCTTTCGCGGGCAGAGTGCACCATAGTAGGCGGTTTCTTGACGTGCCTTCTTTGTAAGTTTCTTCTTTGGAAGCGTAACAGGCTAGTGATGTATTTTGTCTAAAAATATATAGGGTGGTGCCTTCGAGTGGCATGGCTAATATGCCTGAAGGTGGAGAAGTCATTGGTGTATGGAATCGGGCAACTGTTTCGATTGACTGGGCTACCGTGTCGGCGATAGCTGCACATCGTTCAATATCTGAAACGACATGTAATTCATTTTCAGTGCGTACCGCAAAATGACCCAAGAACTCTAAGCTGGCTGTGTACTGTTCGAATTCTGGCGACTCAAAGAACGCAGCATTCAGTATTGTGCGGGCCTGGCGCAGAACAGAGGCTTCACGAGCCTCAGGCGAGTCGTGTGCATTGGATTCAAAACCCATGTTGTTATAAAAATATACTGTATTGTAAAGGGTTGCAATAGTTCATGGAGAAACGACAAACAGACATCAATACGGGCACAATGACCATCGCGACGGCGATGAGCAGCATGCAACTCGCATTGATGTCTGCTGTCGCCCTCCAGGGGAGCGTCGCTGTGCCGGGTCGGCTTAGGGTCTACACGAACCTACCGACCAAACCGAGACCGGCCAGGATGGTGCCCTCATCTCCGACTTCTGTCGGCGCGTGCACGTTCCTTGCGTGGTGGAGCGGCAGATGCCCGTGTGCGAACATATCGACACAGCGAGAGATGTCGCAGCCCATCGGGCAGCGCATCGTGCTGTCGGAGGTGCCGGAGTCGGCGTCGATGGGCGAGAGCAGCGCGGCTGCCAGCTGGTGCGTGATGGCGTCTGCGTCAGGGATGATCATGAGTGTGATTTCCCCGCTCACCGCGTTGACAGTCAAGATCCCAACAAGATCCGTCATGGGATACTTCTTCCCTTCTGTCGGCCTCGTCCTTGAGGTCTGTTTGTCGATGATCGTCGATCAACCGTCCATGGGATCGAACATTAAAATTTTAACACAAAATAGAGTGTAAAACAATATTATAGTATTTTTATCAACCCCTGAGGCGGTAACCTTTCTTGAACAGAATAAGATTAACAGTCACTACTGCCATTGCTGCCAAAATAATAACTGGCAGCGAGATCCATGGATTCACATCGGAAGTGCCGAGCATGCCGTGCCGTACGGTGTTAATCATGTAGAAAATTGGGTTAATGTGCGTAAGTGTTTGAAATGGCCCGCTGAGCAGTGATGTTGAATAGAAAATGCCACCCAAGAAAATTAGCGGCTGAATGATGAATATCTGGTAGAAACTGATGTTATCAAAGCTTTTCGCAAGCAGGCCGACCAACACACCAACAGATGCGAAGAATAGCCCGCAGGCAGCTAGGCTGACGATAGTGAGCAGTGGGTATACCACTGGGAGGTCCGTGAGAAATGATGCAGTAACAAACGCGATACAGGTGATAATAGAGGCACGGAAAAAGCCACCGAGCGTGAATGCAGCGAGCAAAGAAGTGTTTGACACTGGCGAAGTTAGCTGGTCGTCGATGGCATGCATCATTTTTTGCTGCAAGAGCGATGCTGAGTTGTTGGCATAGGAATTCATCGCGATAGCCATGAGTAGCAGGCCTGGGATGATGTAGTTGATGTAGGAGTGGCCGTCGAGCGTGTCTATCCGGCTACCAAGTGCAGCGCCGAATACACTGATATAAAGAAATGTCTCAAGCAATGGCCCGAGGATAGTCTGGCGTTTAATTGACCAAAACCGCTTCATTTCACGGCGCAAGACGCTGAAAAAACCGTACCAGTTCATGCTAATTTTGCCTCCCTAGTTAGTTCCTCGCGGCCGGTAACAGTCAGATAGACATCTTCCAGTGTCTTCTTCTTGAACCGTTTCTTGAGCTCAATCGGTGTGCCGTCGTCGATAATCTGTCCCTGGTTGATAAGTGCAATGCGGTTGCAAAGTTGCTCTGCCTCTTCAATATAATGCGTGGTGAGCACTATGGTAGTTCCCTCTTTGTTGAGTTTTTGCATGTAGTGCCAGAGCTCAAGTCGCAGCTCAACATCAACGCCCGCTGTCGGCTCATCCAGGATAAGTAGCTTTGGTTTGTGCATGAGCGCCCGGGCAATCACGACCCGACGCTTCATACCGCCCGAAAGTTCGCGGCCATTGACATTGCGTTTTTCAGTGAGCGAGAATGCTTCGAGCAGCTCACTTATACGGGTTTTTCGCTCAGCTTTCCGCATGCCGTAATAACCACCGTGAAAATCAAGCGTTTCCTCGACGGTTAAAAACCAGTCAAGATTGGGTTCTTGCGGAGCGAGCCCACAGAGTTTACGAGCTTCCTGGTAGTCAGCTACAACATCGTGTCCAAAGACTTTTGCTGTGCCACCGGATGGCATTACCAGGCCCATGATGCTGTGAATTAGGGTCGATTTGCCGGCGCCGTTTGGTCCGAGCAAACCCAAAAACTCTCCTTCTCTCACCTGCAAATCGATGCCGCGCAGTGCATGCGTGCCGGAGCCGTACGTCTTTTCAAGCGCTTTGATATCTAGCGCCAACTTCCCAGATTTTTTCATATATTAAGTATAGTGTAGCAGATGGTAAAAGCACAAAAAGAATTGCAAGTTACCTATCAAAGTAGTGTAATACATATTGATGGCCAAAGAAGAACATGGTCCTGAATACATTGACCCTGACAAGGCTATGGAAATAGACTTGCTTGTAGTGCAGGATTTGCATGAAAAAGGCGGTGCACCCGATGCGTACAGCGCCCTCTACGAGGCCACTGCCAAGTCGGAACGATCAAGACGAGCAGTTGCACGTATAGAAACAGTCGCCGATTATGCTGGTTATATAGCGCTTGAGGCGCCCAAGAGAGCCATAGAGATCGCTGAGCAAAATGAGAGCCGCTGGTTTCTGACCGAACAGCAGATTGCAGAACATTTTCCTCCTGAAAAAGTTGAGCGACTTCTTCCTCGTTTTAAGCCACACCAATCAATGGGTCAGTCTGCGACGGAACACTTTGCAACCAAGGAGGAGGCAGAGCGCTATATACTTGAGATTCACACCGCGCGCAATTTTTATAACCTGTTTCGCTATCAAGTTGGCACATCACCTGATATTCGAACGTTTACTTGGAGGATGCAGACAGCGACAAATCCTGCGTTTCATGAGCGTGCGGACAACGCACTAAAGGGCGCGCGTGTGTTTCGAGGACTGGAAGCAAGTTTATATACGCAAACGAAGCAATTTATGGAGGCTCAGCCAGATCAGGCACAGGTAGCATTTGATTTGTGGCAGAGACACATTGTCGCCTTACTAGGCGATGATCCGGCTGACCATCCTAGCTTGAAACGGATAATGCGCCATGATGTAGCTGATGACGACATCAGCTTGCACATTGGAGACGAGAATTATATATTAACGGAGCCTCGACTAAGAAACCTTTTCCATCGTCCTGCCGAAATGCCGAAAGATACGAAAGAGATGCTCAACCAAGTGGCTAGAGGGGCACTTGAGCGGAATAGCGAACTCATACAAGCCCTGGAGGAGCTGCTGCTAAACGACGACCCCGATAACTCGGCGCTCCCTGTAAGACGTGGCGCGCTGATGCAAAAAAGCATCGACCTAATTGAACGTCTCCTTGAAGCAATGGCACCACAGGTGCCCCTAGCACGTGATTTTACAAATCTCATTAAAAGAGCCGGGGGTGCTACGTTTACGACCTATATTAGACTAGCTAATACCAACTTGGTTCTCGGTACATTGAAGCAGTCAGAAAAAGGACACGATTTACAACAGCTTGATGCCACATCGGTGAAGGATCTGCCACGAGCAATTGACAGGATTAGCCTTATGCTGATGGCACAGATGCCTGAAGATAAGTTGACAGACGAGCGCGCAGAGCTTTTTTCTTCTGCCCGCCACCTCGCCCGGCTAATGGCACAGAAAGGTAGCTCAGAAAAATTAGAAGAACACGTCCTAACAGTTGCTGATATGATTGCACGGTACCCAGACGTTTCATCAGAGCAGCTTGATTTGTTGATTGCCGAAGAGCAGAAAGCAAAATCGGAAAATATGTCGGATAGCCAGGAACGAGTCCAGCGGTTGTATCGTAGTTTGAGGCACAGGGGTTCGAAGGTCTGGTTCAGCAAGAATACAGTTGGCCGTGGTCTACTCAAGTAATGAGTTAGTAAACGAAACTGCGTTCGCTGGTGGTTGGTGAACCTTCAACAGTCGAAGTAATTTTGAGCCGATGCTCACCGCCAGTTTTATTGATATTTAGCTTGAAGCTCAGGTAGTATTGGTTGCCTATTTGGTTACTGATTTTTTGGTACATAGTTCCAAGGTCGGCGGGAGTCGGCGCCTCAAAGTACTGGGCGCCAGTCTTTTCGGCTATACTACGCAGGATGTCTGGCGTAAAGTCGCTCGACTTCAGCCCAACAACAAAGACAGGCGTATTGACTGCGTTGGCGCGCTGGATTGCAGCTTCGAGTGTTGCAGATTTCGAAGCTGTGTCGCCGCCGTCGCTCAGTGCAATAATTGCCTTACGGCCGCACTGAGGTGCCTGGTTGGCTGCAGTATTAATCGCGTCATAGAGCGCAGTGTCGGTGTCGGCCTGTATTGCGTTAATAGCGTTAATTGCTGCGGTTTTATCGGCAGTAAAGCCTTGGCGGGTTTCGACAGTGGTGCCAAACTGAATAATGGAAGTCTTGTCGATAGTATTCGAGCCATTCACGTAGGCGATTGCTGCTT
>Ga0182741_1001223_pt1 | contig 34474 bp, 23 predicted proteins | sample eDN5th37CBELigOP_FD_128874 | JGI IMG/M metagenome (GOLD analysis project Ga0182741, IMG submission 128874) | Enriched Organic Plus compost microbial communities from Emeryville, California, USA - eDNA 5th pass 37_C BE-Lig OP (version 2) (version 2) ... | reverse complement strand
CGCTCTCGTGCTCGAACACCATGCGCACCGCGCGTTCGCGGACTTCGGGCGAATATCTCGTAGACTTCTTCATAGCTCCATCCTCTCAGGAAATGGAGCCTCCGGAAAAGCCGGGGCGGTTCAAGGACTTGAGCCAGCTCTTCTGTTCGCTTTCGAGAGTCATTTCTCGCCTCGTCGTCAGCAGGGGCGTGTGCGATCAAAGGCAAGCGCGAGGATACGCCCTCAACGTATCGGGCCTCCGGCTAGTCGAACGTCCGCTTTGTCTTAGGTTGCCGGGCGCCCTCGGTGCAGGCGCGGTTGTTCAGGTACTCCTCCTCAGATTTTTCCGGCAATGAGCCACAGCGCACACTGGGGAGCCCCCGGGTCCATCTTCCCCAGGCGCAAAGCTCCTTATGGCCGCGCAGGTGCCCCCTGGGCCACCAAGGCCTCGTGGTCTGCGCTCCTCTTCACGCTCAGTCCACCTGGATACAGATATACTGCAGATGTGAGACCAAAAATGTCGGCAAGTGCGGCATTCTGCCTTGTGCCGCAGACTGCACAAATTTGTGACGTCCAACCTAGCGCCTGCAGCAGTAGGGTTCATATCGTCACACAAAGCACGGGCACCTGCCGCTCAGTCCGCTTGAGCGCCGTGGGGAGCACAAAGGGTCGGTGAGCCGATCGCCGCGTGCGGTGCCGGCGTTCTCCTCGGCAACGGACGCAATGGCTTGCCACGATACTGTTCAGTGGGGGTTCAACGGTGCTCCGAATCCACTTTCTCAATGTTGGCCACGGCGACTGCACAATCATTGAGCACCCGTCTGGCCGCATCACGATGGTTGACATCAATAACGGAGACGACCTCGACGACACCTCCTACGACGAGATACTCAACGAACTCGGCGCCGGCTCAACAGACCGCCCAGTAGGACCCTCGAGGTTGGCAGACGTGCTCCGTGTCGGATCCACCAACCCTTTCGCTAGTGCGTTGAGCGCACTCGAACTGTCACGTCGGGGCGGCACTTTCGAACGCTCCCCCTCAAATGCCTCCGGCTTACGTCAAAGGGCACTCGCTGTGCTTCGCGAGCATACGAAACGACGGCTCCGAGAGGCTGGATACACTGTGGGCTTAACCAACCCTGTCGACTTCTTTATCAGGAAATTTCCTAGACACTCAGTTTTCCGGTATATCCAATCTCACCCAGATCTAGACCATATGCGGGGGCTGGTAGCCATGCGAAACGCCGGGATTCACATCCTGAACTTCTGGGATACCCAGCATGACAAGGTGCCGGAGTTTCGTGGCGAAGAGGACGAAGCTGAATGGAACGCCTACGAGATGCTACGCCAAGGGTCATCTGGCGCCCGGGTTCTTCGTTTGTACCGCGGCGATACCGGCGCATTCTGGAACCAGGATCCCACCGGTTACGGCGACCATGACAGCATCGAGATTCTATCTCCCACTCCCGCAATAGTTCAGGAAGCCAACAAGCTAGGCAAGTCGAACAACCTGAGCTATGTGCTTCGCATTTCCTACATGGGTTACCGCATCGTTCTTGGCGGCGATGCAGAGACAGAAGTGTGGCAAGACCTCGTCGCACACTACGGCACGGATCTCCGCTGCGACGTATTGAAGGCGAGCCACCACGGTAGAGATTCGGGGTATTACGCCGATGCAGTCAGATTGATGAATCCGGACTATACGATCGTCTCTGTGGGTAAGAAGCCCGCCACCGACGCGAGCAATAAGTACCGAAGGTACTGCAGCAACGTATGGTCGACCCGTTGGTACGGCAACTTGACTCTAGAGATTAGCCGCGAGCGACGTATGACGTGGTTCGCGGAGCATGTCGATTAACGAAATGACGATAAGAAACTTCGACTTTTACGAGTTCGCAGGAATACTCGCTCCAGGCGCGACGGCTCTTACCGGCATATTGTTGATCGCACCGAACTTCACGGTGCCCGACCTCATTAGGGAATTGAGTGTCGGCGGACTCGGCTTATTCGCTATATGCGCCTACGTTGTTGGACATCTCGTCCAGGGTCTTGGTAACGGCATTGAGTGGGCTTGGTGGAGACTGTACGGGGGGCTACCGACTGACTGGGTGCGCACAAAGCCAAACAGGTTGCTGGCGCCGGCGCAGCTCAGTGCCATGGAGGGGTTGCTCAAGAAGCGCCTCGGCCTTGGAGACATTGAAATCTCACGGACCACGGAAGATCAGTGGGCCGCCCTCACACGACAGATCTATGCAGCGGTAGCCGGAGCGGGGCGTGCTGGGCGTCTGGACGTTCTTAATGGCAACTACGGCTTGCATCGGGGCATAGGAGCTGCCCTATTGTTGGTGCTCGCTACGGGAGTAGCTAGTAGGTCGGTGAACTGCACGTTCGTCGGCGGAACTCTCGCCGGATTGGCGCTGGCCATGTTTCGTATGCATCGTTTCGGGCGCTCCTATGCACGCGAGCTATTCGTGCAGTTCCTTCAGTTGTCGCCCAGCGAGAGCGACCGAAAGGGAACCTAGGCGGATTGGCGGCACAAGTTGCGCATTGCGCGTGCCCGGGCCTTCAAGTACTCAAAGTAACTATGCCATGTAGACGCGATGGAGAAGCGGCGGCGCGGACACCAGCTAGCCCGCATCGCCGGCGGCCCGATGTTTGACGGCAGGCCCTTCTCGCGACGAACCGGTGCGGCACCGTAAGGCATACGACGGAACAGCTCGATCGGCGCAGAGGTTAAAGCTACGTGGCTCGCCTTGTACCGGACGCTCCGACCCGTAGCCCTGTAGAACGAACGGAAATCGCTTGTTACGACTTGGTGAAGCTCGCCGCTACCACCGCGCGTTGCCATGTGCAACCGAAATTCGTCCGCCTATGGTTGGTGACACGCCGCCGGGCTCCACGTAGGTCGTTCCCACGCCTGCGTGAATCCGAGTCGCCGTTGTTCGGGGAACGAAAAAGCAGCCTTCAGGACTCTACATCCGACTCGGTTATCCGCTGGCGCAAGAGCCGGGCGTTGAACCTCTCTTCGGGTGCAGCCAACTGCCAGGCACTGCGTGGTTGAGCATGCAGGAAAGCGTTTGGATCCGGATAGATACCTCGGTCGACAACTACTTAATACCGGAGGAGGCTGGACCAACTGCGTCAATGGTTGAGAGAACTTCCAGAGCGGCTGGATATCGGACCTATCGAACCGCTGCCGTAGCGCCTACGTCATCGAGCTACGCGCCATGGAGACGCCTGCGCCCGGTTGCCGTACCCTTTCCTCGAGCATCGTTAACGCAACGCCCGCGAGCTCGCCGTCCCGTACACCGATACCGCCGGCTACTCTCCAACGAGTGGGAGTCAGTCGGCAGTTTGCGGCCTCCTCTCGCGGTATATAGCATCTTGCCGCTCTTTTCGGTTGCACCCGGGGGACGTCCGCTTTCCCGTCGGACGGGAGACCGGTGAACAGAGGCGAAGGACGGACGCGAATGGCCGAGCCGGAACAACAGGCGCGCCAAAAGATCGACGAGTTGCTGCAAGCCGCCGGTTGGATACTGCAGAACCGCGATCAGTTTGACCGCACTGCGGGGCTGGGTGTCGCGGTGCGAGAATTCCAGCTGCCGGCAGGCCCGTGCGACTACCTCCTATTTGTAGATGGGAAAGCCGCCGGTGTCATCGAGGCCAAGAAGGCAGGTGTGACGCTCAGCGGGGTGGCCGAGCAGTCGGCCAAGTACATGATTAGCCTACCGCCCCACCTGGCGCGCTGGCACGACACGCTGGTTTTCGAGTACGAAAGCACCGGCGAGGAGACCTTCTTCTGCAACCTGCGCGACCCGAGGCCGCGCTCGCGCCGGGTGTTCGCATTCCACCGCCCCGAAACGCTGCGCGAGTGGCTGCTCCAGCCGGAAACCCTGCGTGCCCGCCTGCAGAAGTTGCCACCGCTAGACACGCATGGCCTGCGTCATTGCCAGGTCGAGGCCATCCAGGGCCTCGAGAGCTCCCTGGCTCAGGACAAGCCCCGCGCCCTGATCCAGCTTGCTACTGGCGCCGGCAAGACCTTCACGACCTGCACCTTCTCGTGGCGGCTACTCAAATACACCGGGGCCAGGCGCATCCTATTTCTCGTCGACCGCAACAACCTTGGCGAGCAAACGCTCAGGGAGTACCAGAACTTCCAGCCGCACGGAGCGGCCAACCGGTTCACCGACACCTATATCGTTCAGCACTTGCGCGGCAACCGTATCGATCCGGACGCAAAGGTGGTCATTTCGACCATCCAGCGCATGTACTCGCTGCTGCGCGGCAAAGATCTAGACGAATCAGAGGAGGAGCAGTCCGGCTTCGAGATGTGGACGGGAACAGAGGACGAGGTCCTGCCGCTGTCCTACAACCCGGACATTCCGATCGAGACCTTCGATTTCATCGTTACCGACGAATGCCACCGTTCCATCTACGGGCTGTGGCGCCAGGTGCTCGACTACTTCGACGCTTACCTGATTGGCCTCACCGCCACACCGTCCAAGCACACGCTGGGCTTCTTCAATCAGAACCTGGTGGCCGAGTATCCGTACGAGCGCTCGGTGGTAGATGGCGTTAACGTCGGCTACGAGGTCTACCGCATCCGCACGCGCGTCACCGAACAGGGAGGAAAGATCGAGGTAGACGAGGCCGGCTTCCAGGTGCCGGTGCGCGACCGCCGCACCCGCAAAGTGCGCTATGAGAGCCTGGACGAGGACTTGGAGTACACCGCGCAGGAACTGGACCGCTCGGTGGTCAATCCCAACCAGATCCGCGCCGTGCTGCAAGCGTACAAGGACCGAGTGTTTACGGAACTGTTCCCGGAACGCAGCGGCAAGTGGCTGCCCAAGACCCTGATCTTCGCCAAGGACGACAATCATGCGGAGGAGATCGTCCACGCAGTACGCGAAGTGTTCGGCGAGGGCAACGACTTTGCTAAGAAGATCACCTACCGCAGCACCGGGGAGGATCCCAAGGAACTGATCAAGGCCTTCCGGGTAGACCCGATGCCCCGCGTGGCCGTCACCGTGGACATGATAGCCACCGGCACCGACATCAAGCCGGTCGAGGTCCTGATCTTCATGCGCGACGTGAAATCGGAAGGGTACTACGAGCAAATGAAGGGTCGCGGCGTGCGTACCATCCCGGACGCTGACCTCCGCCAGGTGACCCCGGACGCCCAGACCAAGACCCGCTTCGTCCTGATCGATGCCGTGGGCGTGTCCGAGTCGAAGAAAAACGCCAGTCAGCCGCTGGAGCGCAAGCGCACCGTCAGCTTCGACGCTCTGCTCGAGCAGATCGCGATGGGGCGGCGCGACGAGGACGCCCTGTCCTCCCTGGCTGCACGCCTAGCAGCGCTCGATCGCAAGCTAGACGACGAGAACCGGCAGCGGGTGGCGGAGGCCTGCGGGCTGACTCCGCGTCAGCTCGCCGGACGGCTGCTCGATGCAATCGACCCGGACATGCAGGAAGCGGCGATCGTCGACCGCTACGGCCATTCCGCTACACCCGAGCAGGAGCAGGAGGTGGTCGCGCAGCTGATCGACGAGGCCTGCAAGCCCTTCGACAAACCGGAGCTTCGCCAACTGCTCAAGGACATCAAGCAGAAGACCGACATCGTAATCGACGAGGTCACGCCGGACGAGGTCATTCACACTGGCTTCGATCTGCAGCGCGCCGAGCAGACCATCAGGAGCTTCAAGGAGTTCATCCGCCAGCACCGCGACGAACTCACGGCGCTGCAGATCATCTACAATCAGCCGCTCGGCAAGCAAAAGCTAACCTATGCCGCCATTCGCGAGCTGGTGCAGCGCCTGACCGATCCGCCGCTGTACCTCACTTGCGCTACCGTCTGGCAGGCCTACAAGCGGCTGGAGGCGGCGAAGGTCCGTGGTGCGCCGGTAGACGAACAGCTGACTGAGGTCGTGAGTCTCGTGCGTTTCGCACTCGGTCAGATTGACACGCTCGAACCGTTTGGCGTCGTGGTCGAGCGGCGTTTCAACTTGTGGATGGGTCGAGAGAAGAAGGCCGGACGCACGTATACGCCTGAGCAGGAGGAGTGGTTGCGCATGATAGCTTCCTACATCGCTGCCAATGCCGAGATCACGCCGCGGGATTTCATGGAAGCACCGGCGCTAGCTGGCAAGGGCGGTATCGTGCGGGCACGAGAGGTGTTTGGCTCCCAATTCAATGAGATGCTGAACGACTTGCAGGAGGCGTTGGTGGCGTGACTGAGAAGCTTCCTGGCTCCTGGTCTGTCGCACCTCTCTCGGAGTTGGCAGAGATCAATCCTGGAATCGACAAAGCCAGATTCCAGGATTCCGACGAAGTGCCATTCGTACCTATGCTCGCCGTCGAGGCCGGAACGGGCCGAATGGATGTGAGTGGCCGGCGTCCATTTGCTGAGGTCAAGTCGGGGTTCACTCCATTCGCCAGCGGTGACGTGCTTTTCGCGAAAATCACCCCGTGCATGGAAAACGGCAAGATGGCGGTTGTGCCCGACCTGCCACATGGCGTGGGGTTTGGGTCAACGGAGTTTTCCGTCCTTCGTCCGACGGCGGCGATTGATGCGAAGCTGCTCTACTACTTCGTTTCTTCAGCAGCGTTCCGGCAAGAAGCCCAACATCACATGACTGGCGCTGTTGGGCAGAAGAGAGTCCCCAAGCGATACCTCGAAACCAAGCTATTTCCGCTGCCGCCGATCAATGAGCAGCGTCGCATCGTCGAAAAGATCGAAACTCTGTTCGCCGAGCTGGACAAGGGTGAGGAATACCTGCGGCAGGTGCAGACGCTGCTGGCTCGCTACCGCCAGTCCGTGTTAAAGGCGGCCGTTACCGGCGAGCTGACGGCCGAGTGGCGCGCTCAGCGCGTCGGCCAATTGGAGCACGGCCGCGATCTGCTGGCTCGCATTCTCAAGGCTCGCCGCGAGAACTGGCAGGGGCGTGGCAATTACAGCGAGCCCCTCGCGCCGGATACCAGCGGTCTGCCGAAGCTTCCAGAAGGATGGGTATGGGCTTCGGTCGGCCAAATTGCACACGTAATAGGTGGTCTGACCAAGAATGGCAAACGCCCTTCTATGCCGCTTCGTCGACCAATGCTGAGAGTTGCCAACGTTTACCAGAACCGCCTCGACCTTTCCGAGATTCATGAGACCGGGGTAACGGAGTCTGAACTTGAGCGCGTTTTGCTGAATCCACTTGATCTCCTTGTCGTTGAGGGAAACGGAAGCAAGGATCAAATTGGCCGGATGGCACTATGGCGCGGTGAGATTCCAAATGCAGTTCATCAGAATCATCTGATCAAAGTTCGGTTGGTCGAGAAGCGATTGGTGGAATTCTTGCTCTGGTGGTTTCAGTCTCCGAATGGCCGACAGATGATCGAAAATGTCGCTTCGTCCACGTCCGGGCTCTATACGTTAAGCATCAGCAAAATCGAGTCTCTCATTGCTCCTGTGCCCAGCGTGGAAGAGGCGCAGGAGATTGCCTGTCAGGTTCGGGAAGCCTTTGCGCGCATCGATCAGCTGCACGCCTATACCGAGACGGAACTACGGCGGTCAGCCGCGTTGCGGCAGTCAATTCTCAAGGATGCGTTTGCTGGCAAGCTTGTACCACAGGATTCGAACGACGAGCCTGCCTCCGAATTGCTCGCGCGCATCCGTGCACAGCGCGAAACTGAAAGCCGCAAGACCACCCGGCGCATGGCCACCGCATGAGTGATCTCAAGCTATTTCGTGTCCAAGGCGACACCCTAGCAGAGTTGGATGCCGCTTCCGCGCCGCTGGAGAAGGGCCTACAGAGCCTGTTCGAGAAGAACCTCGAGGTGCTGCTCGGCGTGCGGTTCCTCGCTTCGGAATACGTGACGAGCAACGGCGGGCGCATGGACACGCTCGGTATCGACGAGAACGGATGCCCGGTCATCATCGAGTACAAGCGTGATCGCTCCGAAAACGTCATCAACCAAGGGCTGTTCTACCTCGACTGGCTAGTGGATCACCGCGGGGACTTCGAGCTGCTTGTGCTCAAGCGCTATGGCAAGGAGCACGCCGAGCAGGTGGAGTGGAGCTCGCCGCGACTGATCTGCATTGCCGCCGATTTTACGAAGTACGATGTCCACGCGATCAAGCAGATGGCGCGCAACATCGAGCTGATTCGCTATCGTCGCTTCGGCGACGACCTGCTGTTGTTGGACCAGCTGACCAGCGTATCGCCGGGTAACGCCGTCCCGGGTGCCGCCGGTGCGGCTCCGGAAAACACGTCAGCGCAGAAGTACAAGACGATAACGGAAAGCATGGGAGATGCGAGCGAGTCGCTTGCCAACCTGTATGCGGACGTGGAGAACTTTCTGCTGGGGCTAGGTGACGATGTCACTAAGAAGACACTGCGCTTCTACATCGCCTTCCGACGGATCAAGAATTTCGCTTGCGTCGAAATCAAGCCGTCGCTGGATGTGGTTCGCATTTACCTGAAGTTGAATCCAGACACCCTGCAGCTGGAGCCGGGCTTCACCCGAGACGTAAGCAACATTGGCCATTTCGGGACTGGCGACCTCGAGGTCACTCTGCGATCCCACGATGATCTGGAGCGTGCCAAGCCGCTGATCGTCCAATCCTACGAAGCGTCCTGATGAGTAACGAGCAGCTAGTCGCCAAGGTTTGGAACTACGCGCACGTGCTGCGCGACCAGGGCATTTCGTACGGTGACTACATTGAGCAGATCACCTACCTGCTGTTTCTGAAGATGGACCAGGAACGGGTGGACCTGCTGGGTGAGCCTTCGATTATTCCGCCAGAGTGGCGTTGGGAGTCCCTGATCAAGCACGACGGTGAGGCGCTGGAGCGCCAGTACCGCCACACACTTGAGGCACTTGCGAAGATGGATGGCTTGATCGGCACCATATTCCGCAAGTCGCAAAACAAGCTCTCTGACCCGGCCAAGCTCAAGCGCGTGGTGAGCCTGATCGACAGCGAAGGGCCGTGGATCGGCAAGAGCGTTGACGTCAAGGGCGAAATCTACGAGGGCCTGCTGGAGCGGAATGCGGCCGAGGTGAAATCCGGCGCTGGGCAGTACTTTACGCCGCGCCCGGTGATCGAGGCCATCGTCAAGTGCGTGGACCCGAAGATCGGGGAAACTGTGTGCGATCCGGCGTGCGGTACCGGGGGCTTCCTGTTGGCAGCCTTCGAGCACATGAAGGGCCAGAGCCAGGACCGCGAGAAGCTACGCAAGCTGCGCCACGGCGCCCTACATGGCGTGGACATCGTGGATGAAGTCGTGCGCCTGTGCGCAATGAACCTGTATTTGCACGGTGTGGGCAACGGCGACAGCCCAGTGCGGCAAGGTGATTCGCTGGCGGCCGATCCAGGCGTCCGCTACGACGTGGTATTGACCAATCCGCCTTTCGGCAAGAAGTCCAGCTTCCGCGTGGTGGGTGAGGACGGCGAGGTGAGCACCGAGCGCGAGAACTACGAGCGCGACGACTTCAAGTTCACCACGTCGAACAAGCAGCTCAACTTCTTGCAGCACATCATGACCATCCTCGACACGAAGGGCCGCGCGGGCGTGGTGATGCCAGACAATGTGCTGTTCGAGGCCGGCCGGGCCGGCGAGGGCATCCGCCGGCGCCTGCTGGAGCAGTTCAATTTCCATACGCTGCTGCGCCTGCCAACCGGCATCTGGTACAGCCCGGGCGTGAAGGCGAACGTCTTGTTCTTCGAAAAGCGCCCGGCCTCCCGCGAGGTGCAGACGAGAGAACTGTGGATCTACGACTACCGCACTAATGTCCACAAGACGCTTAGGACCAAGCCGCTGGTCCATGGCGACCTGGACGACTTCATCCGTTGTTACAAGGAACGCAAGGAGACCGAGCGCTTCCGCTGCTTCCGCTACGAGGAGCTGATCAAGCGCGACAAGCTGAATCTCGATATCTTCTGGCTCAAGGAAGACAGCCTTGAGGACGTCGAGAACCTGCCGCCCCCAGAGGTACTGGCCGCGGAGATCGTGGACAATTTGGAAGCCGCGTTGGAACAGTTCCGCAGCGTCAGCGCACAATTGGCTACCGAGGACGCAGGTGCCTCTAAGTCATAGAGATAGCAGAGTACTGGCCTCTCGGGACGTGATGCAGATAGTGCGTATAAAGGACCTTTATGCAGCGCGAAATCGTCGTCGCCGCTTCAAGCGGCGTAGACACGAGGGAATGGCTTCAGGAGTCCTCGGCGACCATGCGGCTTCCGCGGCGGTCAAGAGCGATGCTATCTGCCCGGATAGATAGATCAGTCGATGCCGGAACGACTTTATTGTCCGCATGTCAGGCGTTTCAGTGGAAAGACTTTAATGCTAGCCCTTCCCGGAACTTCTTGTTCCGCCAAGCGCCCACAGCAACGACTTTAATGTCCGTGCCCATCAGTTTTGGGAACGGATATTTGTACGTCTAAAACGAAGTCGCTTCCTGAGAAACAAAGTCGTTTCCTCAAGAAACATAGTCGTTTCCCGAAAAACAAAGTCGTTACTCAACGCCAGAAAAATCGCTATCTAAAGATCGCGCACGGGATAGCCGGTCTCGGCTCGGGAGCTACGACCGCCCACGAGATGGCCGAATGTTCGTAGCCGACGCCGCTTGAGGCCGCGGCAACGGCTTCGGCGCCCTCGGCCTCACGCTTCCGTCATCGACGTGCCGGGCGTCCTAGCTGGAGCGCACCGGAACGGCCATGATCGGCTTCGCAATGCGGCGCGGCCTCGAGAATGGCTGGCTCGAGAACGAGGCGGCATATCGGGCCACTGTCGACCGGGCCTGGGACGCGATCTATGGGTGCAGCGAGCGCGGCGGAACGTTCATCGACGTCTGCTAGTACACGGCGGACGTCGAGAGCCTCGAGGGTTATCTCGAATGGGAAGCGATTCCCCCGAACCGACCCGCGCGCCGTAGCTATGGCTGCTCATGTTCGCGACGGCGCTCATGAATTAGCTCGAAGCCCGGCGAGCTCGAACGCTTCACAGTAGCTCCGAGCGTTCCGTACCAGCCCCCAAACGCTGCTCGAAGACAAACGGCATTTGCTTCGGCACCACGAAATTTTTCTCTTCGAAGCCGATCCTGTTTCCAGAAGGAGACACCAATACACGATGGCGAATCAATGGGTTGAGCGGCATCCACGATCTAGTGTCGTCGATCGACAACGCCGCGTGCACAACAACCCCGAATTTCCCGAACAGGGGTGCGACGGCGTGCTCCGGAATGCCGGCATAACTCGTTGACTCGATTGTAGGACTCGAGCACTGGCACGCAAATTGCCCCCGCCCGCGCTAAACGCATCCGGCACACGGAATGATTCGGAGAGCAGGCGCACCCGGCGGAGCGAGCCGCAAAGGCGGCAGCCGCAAACGCCGGGAGCGCCGCCAATGACGGCAACGACACGATAACAATGAGATAGATCTCCTCCGCGATCCAGCTCCCTGCGACCCGCTCGCCGATCTCGTCGAGCACAGCGCAGGGTTGCCATCCAAAAGCGGCATATCGGTCAAACCGACGTTCGGCGGATTGCGCTGCGAGCGGCGGATTTTCGATTGCCGACGTTCGAGCCGCGACAACAACTATCGACAAATGGCAAGGCAGGCAATGTCCGATTCGACGACTCCTCTTGATCACTTCATACACTTGGCGATCTTTGGCGGCATTGCTGCCGGTCTGATATCGGGCGTGTTCGTCACGGATTTCCACCCAATGGCAGCATTCATTCAGAAGCACGCATGGGCCGCCTCGATCGTCATACCCAGCGTGATCTGGCTCGTTCTGGGACTGGCGTTGTTGACGATGCGAACGGTGCTGTGGCTCATCTATCGGCCGTTCAAGCCCGCCTCGGCGGAGGAGGCGCCCTTCCTCACCGTCGTCATCCCCGCCTATAACGAAGGCGAGCTCGTCCGGCGCTCGATACTGTCTTCAGCCCGCGCAGAGTATCCGCGCGACAAGCTCGAGATCATCGTCGTGGACGACGGCAGCCGAGACGACACGTGGGAACACATTCAAGCGGCCGCGAACGAGCATCCCGAGCTGGTCCGTACGATCCGCTTCGAACAAAATCGAGGCAAACGCGCCGCATTGGCAGCAGGCTTCAGGCAAGCCCGTGGCGAGGTTGTCGTCACGATCGATTCCGACAGCATCATCGAGCCGCAGTCGCTCGCAGCGATTGCGGGGCCGTTCCGCGACCCGCGCGTCGGCGCCGTCGCCGGCAAGGTAAGCGTGCTGAACCGTTTCGAATCGCTGCTTCCGCGGATGCTCCACGTGCGCTACGTCCTCTCGTTCGATTTTCTGCGCAGCACGCAATCGTGTTACGGCGCCGTCTACTGTTGTCCGGGGGCGTTTTCAGCCTACCGCATGTCTCTCGTGCGCCGCGTGCTGCCTGCTTGGTTGGACCAACGTTTTCTCGGTGTGCTGTGCAACACCGGGGAGGACCGCGCACTCACCAACGACATCCTCGCCTTGGGATATCGCTCCGTATACCAGCGCACTGCGGTCGTGCAGACGTTGGCGCCGAACACGTACATGAAGCTGTGTCGGATGTACCTGCGCTGGAACCGCAGCTACGTGCGCGAGGAGATCCGCCTGCTGACTTCGGTCTGCTGGCGCATGAAGCCGACGGCGCTGCTCATGACGCTCATCGACAGAACGATCACGAACCTACGTTTTCCCGTCGGCTATTTCTCGCTCGTGCTGCTGGCCATGCTCATCTTCGACGACCCGTGGTCGCTCGTTCATTCGCTGGCGGTAATCGGCGGCGTCGCACTCTTCTACATGCTCTACTACTTGAAGAGCGAGCGTAGCTGGGAATTCAGATACGGCATTCTCTACGCCTATTTTTCGGCCTTCACGCTCTCCTGGATCTTTCCCTATGCACTCATGACTCTTCGCAACCGCTCGTGGATGACCCGCTGACGTCCATGCGCTCCCGCTAGCGGGCCCATGCGTTCCCGCTGGCGGGGCCGAGACCTCGCCGGCGCGCCGCCCGGCGAATCCTTCGTGCGACGCGGCTGAACCATGCTTCTCGGCGGCAAACTGAGCCTGTTCGGAGCCCCACGCAGCAATTACGATCGGCCTCGCCTCGACGAGAGACTTGAGAAAGCCGCGGCCATGACGAAAGAACGCGAAGTGCTGATCGTGACGGGCGGCAGCCGGGGCATCGGCGCCGCGGTCGTGCGCGGGGCCATCAAGAGAGGGTATCGCGTCTGCATTGGTTACGTGCGTCACCGAGCGGCCGCGGAGGAGCTCGCCGCCGAGCTCGGCGGACTCGACGGCGGTGTGATCACGGTCGAGGGCGACGTCGCGAATCCCGCCTTTGCAGAACGGTGCTTCGACCGTGCCGAGGCGGCGCTCGGTCCGGTGACCGCGCTCGTCAACAACGCCGGCATCACGGGGCCGATCGGGCGCTTCACGGAAACGTCGCATCAGACCCTGCGGCGAACGACGGACGTCAACCTGCTTGGCACGCTTTACATGGCCCAGGAAGCCGTTCGGCGCTGGGAGCGGGCGGCCGTCCCCGGACGCATCGTGAACGTGTCGTCGGTCGCCGCCGCGTTGGGTGCACCCAACGAGTACGTGCATTACGCCGCGACGAAGGCGGCGGTCGAGGCGTTCACGATCGGTCTCGCGAAGGAGGTGGCCGGTTCCGGGATGCGCGTCAACGCGGTCGCGCCAGGCACCGCGTACACGGACATCCACGCGGCGGCCGGGGAGCCCGACAGGCCCGCGCGCATCGCTTCGCGCGTGCCGATCGGGCGGATTGCCGAGCCGGAAGAGATCGCGAACGCGGTGTTGTGGCTGCTCTCGGCCGAAGCCTCGTACGTGACCGGGACCGTGCTGCGAGTCGCAGGCGGCCTCTGACGGCCGCGCACGAAAGCCGCCGCGCCCGGCTTCCCGAGGCCGCGAGCACGAGTCGTCTGCTTCGTGCCTTCTGCTTAGGCCAGCAGCGGAACCACGAAAGTCGTCTTCTGTGGGGCAACCCGAGGAGTCATGCCGCTTACGCTCGCGTCGACGAACTGACGCAGCGCAGGCGGCGGGCCTTTGCATGGCTACTATGAAGGCAGCGCGGGCGTTACGCGCGTCCAGAGGTCATCGAATGCGATGCTGTCGAAGAAGGCAACGGCGTTGACGATCTTGTCGTCACGAACGGTCAAGAACCAGGCGTAGGTGTTCACGTAGGGTCTTCCATCCGTTGCCGTTCCAGCGGCGTCAAAGCGAACAACGACTCGTTCACCGTCGACAAGCAGCTCGTGAACGGTCGTTGGGATGAGGCGTGCGCGCATACGAGCATTGAATGGGCGAATGACCTCGCCCATGAAGCTCTCCTTGCTGGGATATGTCTTCGCAACCTTGGAATGCCCGGTGACGGTCCAGCTCACATTGTCCGCAAGCAGGTCGAATGGACCGCCGGTACCTTCCCGCCATGCTTTGAAGGCGTTCTCGACGAGCGTTCGGATACGATCTTTCCCATCGACGCTTGAAGTTGCCATAGGTGCATCTCCGAATGCTGAGAAGCCCAGTGTTGTGATCAGGGCGGCGAATAGGCCATGACGCTCGACATGTGGCGATCATGACCTGCCTTCTCTTGCTACTTGGTGACGCCTTGTTCGAGAGAGGAGGGTGAGGCTCGCTGAGTCCAACGTCAATCGTGTGCGCCCTCTACTTTAGGAGATAGTAGGTACTGATGATTGAGGATCGTCCGCGCTCTCTTGCAACGTGGCGCGCACGTGAGGGCACTGCCAGCGAAGCCGATAGGACGACGAATTTTGCTCGCGTCCTCGCGGCTCAACGCGAATGGGTAGTCCGGAGTCAGGAGCCCGCGACGATAGCCTCGAGGCAAGCCACGCCCTCAAGGCAAGCGCGGGGTCTCGCCGACGTAACGTGCGCGCGGCCGGATGACTGCCTCTTGCGCGTATTGCTCGATCGCGTGCGCAATCCAGCCGATCGTCCGGCCAATCGCGAAGAGCGTGAGCGCCGTGCCGTCCGCCAGACCGACAGTGCGCGCGAGCGCGACCAGCGCGAAGTCGAGAGTCGGCGCCTCGCCGAGGATGGTCCGACCTGCGGCAGCAAGATCGGCCGCGAAGGCGGCGCTTCTCGTTCGCGGCAACATCTCGAGCAGCAGGTTCGCTCGGGGATCGCCGCCGGGATATAGGGGGTGGCCAAAGCCTTCGATCGGTTCGCCGCGGCGTAGCCGCTCGGCAAGCGCATGCTCGATATCCCGCGCACGAGCGAGGGAATCCCAAAGCGATTCGATCCGCGCCGTCGTGCCGCCATGCCTCGTGCCTTCAAGGGCCGCGAGCCCGGCGATCACTACGCCGTAGGGCGACGAGCGAGCGGATGCGACGCAACGCGCGGTGAACGTCGAGACGTTGAGCTCGTGGTCGGCGCAAAGGATCAGCGCGGCCCGTAGCAGATCCGCGCGCCCCGGCACTTTCCAGCTGTGCGCAAGCGTCGCGTCGATCGGCCGTCCACCGGCATTCGCATCGGCTGCGACGCTCGCGAGGAGATGGAGGATACGCCAGCCAGTCTGCGCGACTGCATGCGGCCGGAAGTCGTAGGCCGACGGATCGCGCGCCGCCGCGACGGCGAGCGCGGCCTGCGCCCGCTGTACGAACGGCATCGCTGATCTCGCCACCCGATCTGCCGAAACTCGCGACGGCGCCTCGAGCAGCGCGCCGTTCGCTTCGCCCGTCCAAAGCAGCGCCGCAACGTCTGCGAGTGAATGTTCGCGCGCGAGCCGCGCCGAGTCGTGGCCACGGTAGTAGATCCGGCCGTCTGCGATCAGCGTGATCGCGGACTCGAGGATCGGCAGACCCCAGTGGAGCGCCTGCTCCGCCGCCTTCTCCGGATTGCGCCGCTCGGCGGCCCGCGCCTTCAGCCGCTCGAGGTCCTCGCGCGCGTAGCGCCGGCGGCGGCTGCCGGGCACGGGCTGCGACCGTACCCGGCCGCGGCTCACGTAGGCATAGAGCGTCGCGCGGTTGACGCCGAGGAGCCGTGCCGCCTCGTCCGTGTCGAGCCAGGCGTCGCCCGGGGTTTTCATATTGATTGTTGCATCAATATTGACCGGAAATGGCATCAACAATACTTTGTCGGCCGTGAACCCGCAATCCGCTCTTGAAATAAACGAAGGGCTCGAGGGTGTCGTCGCGGCCGCTACCCGGCTCGCCATCAACGACGGCGAACGCGGAAGCTCGTCATCGCGGGCCATCGGCTCGAAGCGCTCTTCGGTCGGCCGTTCGAGGAGGTCGTAGTGCTGCTTTGGCAGGTCGAGACGGCCTTGTTCACGCCCATCTTCGCCATCGGACGGTCGGCCGGGTGGATGGCACATTGCTTCGAGCAGCGTGCGTCGGGACGACTGATCCGACCGCAGAGCGTCTACGTCGGGCCACGCCCCGCCTGACCGGACTCACTCTGGAGCACGCGCTTGCTCTGGATCGTCGCGACGCTGATCGCCGCTCTCGCGCAGACTGCTCGCAACGCGATGCAGAGCAGCCTCACGGCGGTGCTCGGCACGGTCGGCGCGGCGCAGGTCCGCTTCCTGTATGGGCTGCCGTTCGCGCTGCTGTTCCTTGCGCTTGCGGCGGCGCTCGCCGACGCGCGTGTGCCCGCGCCGACGATTTCGTTCATCGGCTACACGGGCGCCGGTGCGCTCGCGCAGATCGTGGGCACCGTGCTGCTGCTCGCGTCGATGCGCGCCGGATCGTTCTCGGTCGCGACGGCGTTCACGAAAACGGAACCGGTGCAGGTCGCGATCTTTGCCTTCGCGGTGCTCGGTGAGCGCCTCACGCCGCTCGCCATCGGCGCGATCGTGATCGCGACGGCAGGCGTCGTGCTCGCCGCGTGGCGCGGGCCGGGCGGGTCCGGCCGGAAGAGCGTTTCCGCAGTCGTGTTCGGCGTCACATCGGGCGCGTTCTTCGCGCTCGCCGCGGTCGGCTTCCCCGGCGGCATCCTGGCGCTCGGGGACGGGTCTCCTTACCTTCGCGCAACGACGACGCTCGCGTGGGCGCTCGGTCTGCAGGCGGCGTTCCTCGGCGCATGGATGGCCGTGTTTCGTCGCGCCGCTCTGATGGAGAGCCTGATGCGCTGGCGCCAATCCCTTGGCGCGGGGTTCATGGGCGCCCTCGCCTCGCAGTTCTGGTTCCTGGGCTTCTCGCTCACCGCGGCGGCGAACGTCCGCACGCTCGCGCTGGTCGAGGTGCTCTTCGCGCATGCCGTCGCGCGGCGGCTGTTCCGCGAACGCGCTTCGCGGCGCGAAGCCGTGGGCATGGTGCTCGTCGTTGCAGGCGTCGCGTTGTTGCTCGCGTCGACGGCATAGGCCCCTGGCAGTCTCCCGCCAGGGGCCTTCCTCACTGGAATGAATGTGTAATCGGGCCTCGCTTACTATCCATCGCCGCCCATGACTCCCGGAGGAGCATGGGCATGGGTGCTATCGGCTGACCCTTATGGCGGCTTGGATATCCAACGGACGAACCGGGTCGCCAGGAGGCGTCGCGACTACCAGCTTGACCCAGAGAGTGTCGTTGTCCCGGAAATACGAGGTCTCGCTCGCCTTGCGCAGTGCGTCCAAGCTGTCTTGCTGCGTCGCGGAGTCCGCGTTGGTGAAACCCGGCAGCTCGAAGATTACCCATGAGCCCAGATCCATTTCGCTGAGGCTGATGGAGAGTTGAGGTCTTTCGGTTTTCACCTGGATCTCGGTGCCGGCGCGCACCGTGCTCTGGTTGCCCGTTATGCGAAAATCCTTGCCGTTACGGCTGAGTATGACGGGCGGCTGGGCAGCTCCACCGCCGCCGAATCCGCCAGCACGCAGGGCCGCTCCAACAGGACCAGCTCCGGCTCCGCGCGCTGCGCCCGCACCGGGGCCACCGGGGCCGCCGGGACCCGCACCGCCAGCGCGCGGGCCGCCGCCAAGACCGCCGAAGCCGCCGCCACCGCCCAGGCGGTCAAGATACAGGCGTCCGATATCACCGGTGCACACAGCGGCGTTCCAGGTGGGATGAATCTCACAGGTGTCGTCGGTGGCGACGCTGTCGTTCTCGCCGTCGTGGAGCAGAGCATAGGAGTCAGGGATGCCGGTCGCCGAGCCGTCCAGATCGTGGATCGCCAGGGTGCGGTAGGCCACACCACCCCTGTTGTCATTGTCGAATCGGCGATCGATCTTCGGAAAATGCACGGGCTTGGCATTGACGAACGTCGCGCCCTTGATGGTGTTCTCCGTAGTGACCCCGGAGCTCGTGAACAGCAGCCAGGAAAGCGCCCCGGCTTCCCGCATTTCGTTGTCCTGGAAATTCACGAACGTCGAGTCTGCCACGTCGACACGATAGTCGTAGTACTCGTAGCCGCGGATCGGGAAATCGGGAATCCGACGCTTCGGCAGACTGCGGCCATAGGCCTTTTCTTCCGGCGTCACGGGATTGCCGATGTTTTCGGTTTCGCCTACGAACAGCGAATCAACCACCAGCGAGGTGAACGCCTCACGGCCGAAGGCACCGGACGACATCGTGAAACCAATGGCGTTGTCCGCCGTCTTCAGATTCCGGACGACGAACAACTCGCCGCGGCCCCAAAAGCCGCCATTGCGGTTCTTGTAGGTGGTGAGATTCTCGAAGTGCGTCTCCAGGCTCTTGCTGTTCGGATCGGCAGGGTTTTCCTTCGGCAGGTAAGCGTTGCCCGCCAGCCCGAAGGTGTTGTCCTCATTGATGTTGCGGTCGAACATGAATCCGTCGAAGTTGGAATGGGCAACATTGCCTCTGAACTCCCGGATTCTGGTTCGGCGCGGCCAAGTGTTGAGGCTGGCCTCCGTGCCCAGAAATGCGCCGTTCGGATGCTCAGGCAGCGACATCCAAAAACCGTTCGCGTCGGAACCCGCTGCCACGTTGTCAATGAACGTGTTGTCCGGGTTGGTGATCCAGTACGACGCCACCGTATTGTCCGAGGGCAGCAGGGTGTCCCCGCCGAAAAAGCTGATTTGCCTGACGGACAGGCGTTCCTCGTACGTGAAGTCGTTCTCACCGTTTGCGGCGAGATTGGTCGGCACGCATTCCTTGGTGGGATGGCACTTGGTCTGGATGGCGAGGTTCCTGACGAACTCGTTGCCGGTCTCGATACCGTCCTCGAGGAAGAAGCAGTGACCGACGTTGTTGTAGGTCACGTTGTTCTCGATGCGCAGGTTGTGGGTGCCGTGTACGGTCACGCAGCGGTTGAAGGTATCGTGGATGGCCGAGTTCTTGATGTACTGCCCCTTGGCGTCACCCACCAGGTGCCAGTGGATGGGGTAGCGGGCCAGGGTCAGGTGCTGCCCCATCAAATTGAACTCGACGCCGGAGACGTACATTTTGCTCGAGGGCATCGCCATGACGTGCCCGCCGAAGTACGACTGCGCAGCATCTTCCGAGGCCTGGATCTTGATGTTGCGCGTCAGGAGACCTACTTCGCCGCGCTCGTCCACGTCGAAGGTGATCTTGCCGAAATGCATGTACTCGAGCGGCTCGTCGAGCGTGATCGTATTGCCGCTGATGGCGGCGATGGTGCGACGCTCGGCCTGCCGCGGATCGTAGTCCGTGGACGCCAGGACGATCTCGTCACCCACGCGCCAGCCGGAGGCGTCGAGCACCTCAATCGACGTGGCGCCCGCCGGGGCTGTCGCGGACAGCTTGGTCCACGTATGGGTCCGGTCGCCGTGCAAGTTGAGCGTGCCGCCCGAGATCATGATCCCCCGATCGCCCATGCCGCCCATCACGTCTTCGTTGGGGACGTTGTCGACGAAGGTGATGGTCGCGTTGCGGGTGTGAGGACGGGTTTCGGTGCCGATCTCCAGCTCACCGTGCAGCATGATCCACTCGGTGATGAGCTCCAGGTCGGCGTCATCCGAGAACGTGAGCTTGCCGTCGATCGAGAGACCGCCCAGAACTGGGGTGCTGACATCAAGGATCACATGCTGGTCCTTCGCGATGACGACTTTGTCGCCGGCGACGGGAATCTTGCGATTCGGCCAGGTCGCGGGATCGGACCATCTGGTCGCCTCGACTGCTGGCGCTTCTGCGTTCTGGGCCTGGACGACAATGCATGCGCCGCCGAGCAGGACCGCCGGAACCAGCGTTGCAAGAAAGACCGAGCGAGAACGTCTGCTCACGGCGAGGACCCCCTTCTGATGTACGCCGAATATCGGGAATGGCAGGGAGAATAGCCGGACTACCTACTGCACGCCATATGGAGAGGCCTGCGACATGCGCGCGCCGCCTCGCACTCGTCGTTTTAATGTATCGGCGCTGGACGACTTCCGTGCCGCGTCCGCGAGCTCGTCACTTGCGGAGCAGTCCACCGTTCAAGTGCGCGCGTCTCGTCAGCACCGGCTCCCTGGCCGACTTGCCGATCATGACTTCGTAGTCGCCGTCCGGAAGGCGCCACTGACCGGCGCTCTCGTCATAACGTCCGAGCAGCCGCGGATCTCCCGTCAGCGTCACGGTCTTGCTCTCACCGGGCTCGAGCTCCACCTTGTCGAATGCCAGGAGCCGCATGCGCTCTCCGTCGGGCGCGCGCGTGAGATAGAGCTGGGGCACCTCCGCGCCGGCACGCGAGCCGGTATTGCGAACGGTCACTTGCGCCGTGATGTTGTCACCGCCGTTGAGGCGCAAGCTGCTGTAGTCGAACGTCGTGTAGCTCAACCCATGGCCGAACGGATACAGCGGCGTCCGGCCAGTCTTTGCGTACCAGCGATAACCGATCTCGGCGCCTTCGTCGAAGTTGAGTGTCACGGGCGTGCCCCATTCCGTCTCGAGGATCGGCATCGTGGGTCGCGGCGTGTCCGCGAGATCGGCCGGCCATGTGATCGGTGTGCGGCCGGACGGATTGACCTTGCCCGTCAGCACTTCGGCTATCGCGGTCGCGCCGGCCTGGCCGGGAAACCAGGCCTGAACGATTCCTTTGACGTTGTCGCGCCACGGCATCGTCACCGGGTTGCCCGTCTCGAGCACGACGACGGTGTTCGGATTCGCAGCGGCCACCGCGTCGATGACGGCGTCCTGACCCCAAGGCAGCGACAGATCCGGCAGGTCGAAGGCCTCGCCTTCCACGCGCACGGCGAACACGATCGCGACGTCGGAGCGCCGCGCGACGAGCGCGGATTCGGCCGGCGTGTAAGCGCCGTCGACTTCGATCTCCGCGTTCAGCAGCAGCTTGGCGAGCTCGTCTACGGGCGCCGGCGGCGCCAAGAACAAACTTCGCGCCGCCCCGAGCTGGCCATGCGCGCCGCCGATGTGAATCACATCCGCAAAGCCGCCGACCGGCAGTACGGCGCCCGACCCCGTGCCGCTCGGCACGCCCTTGTGGGCCCACCCACCGATGACGGCGATCTTGAGCGGACGGTCCGTTGCAAGCGGCAGCATGGCTCCCTCGTTCTTCAAAAGAACGATGCCTTGCCGCGCTGCTTCGAGCGCGATCTCGTTGTGGGCCTGCATGTCAACGGTGGGGGCGGGCCCCCAGTCGTCGGCGCCGACGGCATAGATCGAGCGCAGCATGCGGCGGACCATGTCCGAGAGGCGCTCTTTCGGAAACTGGCCGTCGCGATACGCCGCGCGCAGCTTGTCCGTGAACGACTCCGCGCCCCATTGCATGACGTCGACTTGAACGCCCGATTCCTGATCGAGACCCTTGAGCGCGTACTCCCAACTCGGAGTGGCGCCCCAATCCGACATGACCCAGCCCTTGTATCCCCAGTCTTGCTTCAGCACTTGGTTTAGCAGCCAGTCGTTGCCGCAGAGATACTCGCCGTTCAGCTTGTTGTAGCCGCACATGATCGAGCCCGGTTGCGACCGCTCGATCGCGATCTCGAAGCCGAGCAGCTCTGCCTCGCGCAGCGCGGTTCGATCGACGATGGCGTCCTGCCAATGGCGGTTGTGCTCGAAGTTGTTCGCCGCGAAGTGCTTCAACGTCGAGATCACGCCTTGGCTCTGGATGCCGTTCACGGATTCGGCCGCCATCAAGGCCGTCAGCCAGGGGTCTTCGGAGTAGTACTCGTAGTTTCTGCCGTTCCGCACCTCGCTCATGAGGTTTGCTCCTCCGGCCAGAACGACGTTGAAACCGCGTATGCGTGCCTCGCGCGCGATAGCGGCTCCGATTCTGCGCGCGAGTGCGGGATTGAAGCTCGCGCCTACGAGGATTTCGGACGGGAACGCCGTCGCGCCGTCGTCATCGGGGCGGTAGCCCGGATTCGTGACACCCATGCTAGCGTCGGTCTGCAGCTGCGCGGGCACTCCGAGTCTCGCGACACCCTTGGCGTAACCGGCGCTCATCGGCACGTTCGGCGGTATCCGTGGATCGCGCCGCGGATTGACCACCGTCGTTGCGCCCATGACGCTGTAGATCATCTCGAAGCGTTCGTCGTCGGTCATCTGCGCTTCGGTGGCGGCCGCTCGACGGTCCGGATCGTCAGCGTCCTGAGCGAGCGCGACGGGTCCGAGAACACTGTGGGCAAGGGCAAAGGCCGCGACTTGCGCGAGCGCGCTCGTAGATTCTCGTGCCAACATGCGATCCCTCCTTAAGGTTAAGGGGCACCACACGAAGCGGCCGCAGCCGTCGAACGTCTCGCCGCCGATGACGGCGACGGTGCTGCTTTGCTCGTAGCGCTCCGGCGATCCGTCGCGGATCGATTGCTGAGTCGCACGAAGCAGGACGCCGAGAAGTTCGGGCACCCAAAGGATCTCGACGATGCTTTTCGCATAATCGTCGTTCCCGAGGTTCATGTTGTTCGAACGCGGCGGTGCCAAACCCCGTACAGGGCGCTTTGCCAGGCGACTAGATTAGTCCCGATACCCGACGAGCGCTGTAGGACTTAAGGCCTATCTCCGTTCGCTCGTTGACGCGTTCCGTCGCGGAAGTATGAAGACAGGTAAGATCTTCCGCGCTCGTGCGGGCGAAGCTGCGCCACCGCCGCGCGGCGGCTCACACTGCGTCCAGCAACTGATCGTAAAGCTCCAGCCCGAAGCTTGCGGGTAGGAGGTGCTCAATCGATCTTGCGAATTCCCGAGTTTCCGTCAGCAACGATCGCGTGAACCGGCGTTCCGCCGCCGCGTCGAGGCCGGGTTCGAAGCCCATGCTGAGCGGATCGAAGGGTACGGCTGCACCCTTGGCCGGCAGATACTGCGCGATGGACATGAGGGGGCCCATCATCACTGCTTGGGCAAGCGCCAGCTCGACCGAGGAACTGCGCCGATAGCCCGCGTCCAGCAGCGACAGCATCGACCAGTAATTGAGATTGCCGAGCCACGCCAAAGCTCGGAGGTCCGCATCCTCGATGCTGTTCGGATGTCCTGAATACGCCGTCGGATTCACGGGCACCTGGTAGCACGGATGCCCCGCATCACCGGCCGGAATGCTCCACACGTCGGGAATCGCGCTGAATACCGGATGAGTCCCCGAATACAATGACTTGAAGAACTCGAAATGGCCGACTTCTCCCTGAACCTTAATGTTCTCGAGAGCTTCGATCCAGGCGTCGAAATCGATACTGGCCGCACCGGCTGCCTTGACTTCATTCAGCGTCTCGATCACCGCATCGTAAAGATGTCCCACGTGATTGGGAGCAGCGCTGCCGCCGAGCGAGTCGTTCAGCTGATCGAGCAGCCGCGTCGATTCGTTGCCGGCGGTATCTACTTCCGTCAATGCCTCCGGTGCGGCTTCGCAGTACGTGAACTTGGCCAGGCTGACTGGGCCGAGCGGCACGAGCTCGAATGGAAACGGATAGATATCGCTCTCGTAAGGAAAATCTTGGCGTGAAAGCACCGGAGCGGCATGGAGCTCCACGAGTAGCCGATTCACCGCTCCGAGGTGCTGCATCTCTTCGACGGTGACCCCGAGGAACGACGGCGATCCCGGTTGCGGGTAACCTACGAGCTCCGCATAGGCGGGCTTGAGCGAGAACGCACCGTATAGGTACTGCACCATGAGGTCGTGCTCGATCTCGGCGGCTTCTCGGAGTAGCCGGATGAGCTCGAGATACGGGTCGTTGAAATCGCGGTATATCGGAGACGTCCCGTGCTTGGCCGCGAGTGCCCTCGCCGGGCTCGCCGCGACTCCGAGGGTGGCGATATTGGCCAACAGCGTACGGCGCGTGAGGCCGTTTTCGCTCATCGAGAATCCTTTCACTGATTGAAAGCGTGATTGAGATCGAGATCGCGCACGGAGTGTAAGTAAGCTTTCTCGCCCGGGCGACACGCAAAAGCTCAAGTTTTGTAACTCGGTTGCAGAGCTGGAATTAGTCTCAACTTGGAAAAATGAGACCAGTTCTCAATGCCTCGTCTCAAAGCTCCTTCTCGGGGGGTCGAGGTGCGACAACTCGCGGAAAAGGTTGGCCCACCTCCAGCGCAGGCTCGCGGAGCCGACACCCATGATTGGGATCATGCGGAGGCGCCACGTATCGACTGCGCTCTGGGCGACATAACCCCGCGTCAACCGGTTCCGACCGCTTCCTTACCGGCGCTCACCTACGAACCGGTGAACGTCGCGCCTTCGGCGATGGCTGCTTGCGTTTGGAGTTGCGCGCAGGCTCGACCCCTGCCTCAGCGGGCAAAGGCGCAGGCACAAGCGCCGGCGTCGGATCGAACCATCGTTGCAGGAACGCCTCGCCGTTCTCCAGAACATAATGACGAAACGTTTCGGCGGCCGGCGAAAGCACTCGGGCGCTCAAGCGCACGAGCTGCCATTCGCGCATCAACGGCAACTCATTCACTCGCAACGTGACGAGCCTGCCTGAATGCAGCTCGTCGGCAACGGTGTGCAACGAGATGAACGCGACACCGAGATTCGCCATGACCGCCTGCTTGATCGATTCGTTGCTCGCCATCTGCATCAGCACGGGCGGCGAGATGCGCCATTCGCGAAACAGCGCTTCCATCGTCTGACGACTGCCAGACCCCGGCTCGCGAATGATGAACGGCTCGCGCGCGAGCTCGGCGGTGCCGAGCTCGGACGCCTGCGCGAGCGGATGCTGCGATGAGGCGATGATGCCGAGCGGATGCTTCGCGAACGGCTCGGCGCGCGTGTCGAGCTCCTTCGGCGGGCGCCCCATGATCGCGAGGTCGAGCTCGTTGCGATGAAGCGCCTCGACGAGCTCCCTACGATTGCCTTCCATCAGGCGCGGCTGCACGCCCGGATGCTCCTTCATGAACGCTGCGAGCAGATGCGGCACGAAATACTTTGCCGTCGTGAGCATGCCGAGCTGCAACACGCCCGTCTGCACCTTGCGGAGCTTGGCGATGAGATTTTCCGCTTCACTCAAAGCACCGAGCACGCGCTGCACGTACACGAGAAAGTATTCGCCGGTGAGCGTGAGCGTCACTCGGCCGCCGCTGCGATCGAACAGGGGCAAACGTACCGCCGACTCGAGCTGCTTGATCTGCATGGAAACGGCGGGCGCCGTGAGATGCAGCTCCTCCGCTGCGCGGGCAAAGCTCGCCCGTCGGGCGACGGCCGCGAACACCTGCAGCTGCCGGATCGTCACGGGGAGCATAAGGAATCCATTAGCTCGCCGGTAAGAAATCGTGACTTCCCGTTACCGTAGTCCTCCGCCAGTCTGTGAGCAAGCGGAAACGGAGGCGAGCCCAAATGAGCATAGCGACGGCAGAGACAGGCAAGCGCTCGGTGCGAGGCCGCTACGATGCAGGCGTCCTGAAGTACCGGGAGATGGGCTACTGGCAACCGGATTACGTGCCGCGAGACACGGACGTGATCGCGCTATTCCGCATCACGCCACAGGAAGGCGTCGAGCCCGAAGAGGCGGCTGCGGCCGTCGCCGGTGAATCGTCGACGGCGACCTGGACCGTCGTGTGGACGGACCGCCTGACCGCGTGCGACGCATACCGCGCTAAGGCGTATCGCGTCGATCCGGTCCCCAACACCGGCCCAGGCTCGCGCACGGAACAACAGTACTTCGCTTACATCGCCTACGAGCTCGACCTGTTCGAGGAAGGCTCGATCGCGAATCTCACGGCGTCGATCATCGGCAACGTGTTCGGCTTCAAGCCGCTCAAGGCGCTGCGACTCGAGGACATGCGTATCCCGGTCGCCTACGTGAAGACGTTCCAGGGACCCGCGACGGGCATCGTCGTCGAGCGCGAGCGGCTCGACAAGTTCGGCCGCCCCCTGCTCGGAGCCACCACGAAGCCGAAGCTCGGTTTGTCAGGCCGGAACTACGGGCGCGTCGTGTACGAGGCGTTGAAGGGCGGCCTCGATTTCGTGAAGGACGACGAGAACATCAACTCGCAGCCGTTCATGCACTGGCGTGACCGGTTCCTGTTCGTCATGGAGGCGGTCAATCGCGCTTCCGCCGCCACCGGAGAAGTCAAGGGTCACTACCTCAACGTGACCGCGGCGACGATGGAAGACATGTACGAGCGGGCCGAATTCGCGAAGGAGCTCGGAAGCGTCATCGTGATGATCGATCTCGTGATCGGCTACACCGCGATCCAGAGCATGGCGAAATGGGCACGGCGCAACGACATGATCCTGCACTTGCACCGCGCCGGTCACAGCACCTACACGCGGCAGAAGAATCACGGCATCGCGTTCCGCGTCATCTCGAAGTGGATGCGGCTCGCCGGGGTCGATCATATCCACGCCGGAACCGTCGTCGGCAAGCTCGAAGGCGATCCTGCGGTGATCGCCGGCATCTACGACACGCTTCGCGAGCCGTTCACGCCTGCGAATCTGAATCACGGCTTGTTCTTCGAACAGGACTGGGCCGGAATGCGCAAAGTGATGCCGGTCGCCTCCGGCGGCATCCATGCAGGACAGATGCACCAGCTGATCTCGTATCTCGGCGAGGACGTGGTGCTGCAATTCGGCGGCGGCACGATCGGTCATCCGCACGGCATCGAAGCGGGCGCGCAGGCCAATCGAGTCGCGCTCGAGGCGATCGTTCAGGCGCGCAACGAAGGCGTGGACATCTGGAATGAAGGCTGTGAAGTGCTGGAGAAGGCGGCGCGATGGTGCACCCCGCTGCGCGCGGCGCTCGATACCTGGCGGGACGTCACTTTCGACTACACATCGACCGACACGGTCGATTTCGTCCCAACCGCGACGCCCGCGAGCTGATTCAACGAGTTTCCAGGAGCGCCCGATGCGTATCACTCAAGGCACGTTCTCGTTTCTTCCCGATCTCAACGACCAGCAGATCAGCGCGCAGGTCGACTACGCTCTCCGCCAGGGTTGGGCGCCGTCCGTGGAGTTCACGGACGATCCGCATCCCCGCAACACCTACTGGGAAATGTGGGGCCTGCCGATGTTCGACGTTCGCGATGCGGCCGCGGTGCTCTACGAGATCAACGCGTGTCGCAAGGCCTATCCCGATCGCTATATCCGTGTGAACGCGTTCGACGCGACACGCGGTTTCGAAAGCGTGCGCTTGTCGTTTCTCGTAAATCGGCCGCCGCGCGAGCCGCACTTCGAGCTCATACGCACTGAAGGGCCCGGCCGTAGCGTCCGGTATTCCATGCGCACCGTCCGCGATCACGAAGGAGCGTCCAAGTGAACACTGCGTCGAGCCCGCAGACCGCTGCGCCATCGACGCCGACCGTCGATCTGCAGGCGATGCTCGCCGAGACTCACGTCAGCGACGTCATCGAGCAGCTCGACAACGACCTCGTCGGCCTTGCGCCCGTCAAGCAGCGTGTGCGCGAGATCGCGGCGTTTCTGCTCGTGGCCAAGGCGCGGGCGCAGGTCGGGATCGAGTCCGAGCAGCCCAGCATGCATATGTGCTTCACGGGCAATCCGGGCACGGGCAAGACGACGGTCGCCGTCCGCATGGCCGACATCCTGCAGCGGCTCGGATGGGTCCGCAGGAACACCGTCGTGACGGTCACGCGCGACGATCTCGTCGGGCAGTACATCGGCCACACGGCGCCGAAGACGCGGGAGGTACTGAAGCGGGCGATGGGCGGCGTGCTGTTCATCGATGAGGCGTACTACCTGTATCGGCCGGAGAACGAGCGCGATTACGGTCAGGAGTCCATCGAGATCCTGCTGCAGGCGATGGAGGCGAATCGGAACGATCTCGTCGTCATTCTCGCCGGCTACAAGGACCGGATGGAAACGTTCTTCCGCGCGAACGCGGGCATTCACTCGCGCATCGCGCATCACATCGAGTTTCCGGACTTCGCGGCCACGGAGCTGATGCAGATCGCGGAGCTCATGGTGGGGCGCATGCACTACCGGTTCGATGCGGAGAGCCTCGAAACCATGCGCAGTTACATCGAGCGTCGCATTCGTCAGCCGAACTTCGCGAACGCGCGCTCGATCAGGAACGCCCTGGATCGCGCCCGCCTGAGACAGGCCAATCGCCTGTTCGCGCGCGCGATGAAAGGCGCCCGCGCATCGGTCGACGAGCTCACGCTCATTGCGTCCGAGGACCTCTTGTCATCGCGAGTGTTTCAGCAGGAAGGAAGCGGATAGCGGTAGCGAATGGTCGCAGCGCTCGCGGGCTTTCCATGCCGATGCGTGCCGCTCTTAGCACGTATAGCGCTGGACCTTCCGCGACTCGCTATCTGTTTCCGCATTCGCTTGTCACTGAAGGAGACGAAGCATGCGCTTGTACTCCGGCCGGACCACGCTGTCGAAGTTCTTGATCGAGCATTGCCACACCGAGCAGCGCGAGCTTGCCGCGCTGCTGATCGATGTCGCCGCCGCAGTGAAGGCGATCTCATCGGTCGCCGGCAAGGGCAAGCTCGGCGGCGGTTACGGTGTCGCGAGCGCGCTGAATGTGCAAGGCGAAGAGCAGCACGCCCTCGATGTGCTCGCGAACGAGCTCTTCATCGACCACTGCGAATGGAGCGGCCTCGTCGCCGGCATACTCTCTGAAAGGAACGAAGAGCCGATCCCGATCAACAGCGAGTTGCGGCCCGGCAGTCACTTGCTGGTGTTCGATCCCCTCGACGGCTCCTCGAACATCGAGGTGAACGTGTCCGTCGGCACCATCTTCTCCGTGCTGCGCTATGAGGGCGGCGGTACGCCGGCGGCCGCCAACTATCTACAGCCGGGCTCGAGGCAAGTCGCTGCCGGCTACGCGCTCTACGGACCCTGCACCCTGCTCGTGCTCACGATCGGCAAGGGAACGCACGGCTTCACGCTCGATCGCGAGATCGGCAATTTCATCCTCACGCATCCGAATCTCACGATCGAGCCAGAGACCTGCGAGTTCGCGATCAACATCAGCAACGAGCGCTTCTGGGACCCACCGATCAAGCGGTATGTGTCTGAGTGCAAGGAAGGCGCGACGGGCATCCGTGCGCGCGACTTCAACATGCGCTGGATCGCATCGATGGTGGCGGACGTGCACCGCATCCTGACGCGCGGCGGTGTCTATATGTATCCGCACGACACCAAGGACCCGCACCGCGCTGGACGTTGGCGCCTGCTCTCCGAAGCGAATCCGGTCGCGTTCCTCGTCGAGCAGGCGGGCGGTGCGGCTTCGACCGGCCAGGGGCGCATCATGGTAATTCAGCCCGAAAGTCTCGATCAGCGCGTCCCGTTGATCTTCGGATCACGCCACGAGATCCAGCGGATCGAGCGATATCACGCGGAGTTCGCAGCGGGCACCGACAAACCCTACCGCTCACCATTGTTCGCGGAGAGATCTCTGTTCCGCGTCGAGGCTTGAGCCCGACGAGGAGAGCCGCATGTCAGCAAAGCATCCGATCGTGGCCGTGACTGGATCATCGGGCGCCGGCACGACCACCGTCATGCGCAGCTTCGAGCACATTTTCCGTCGGGAGCACCTCAAGGCGGCCGTGATCGAAGGCGACGCATTTCATCGTTACGACCGCAGCGGAATGCGCGCCGCGATGAAGGAGCACGAGGCGCTAGGCGAGCGCGACTTCAGTCACTTCGGTCCGGAAGCGAATCTGCTGGATGAGCTCGCCGGGAGCTTCGAGCAATACGGCGAAACCGGCCGCTGTCGCACGCGCCAGTACCTGCACGATGCCGCCGAAGCGGCGCGCCACTCGCAGGACCCCGGCACCTTTACCGATTGGACCGAGACGGAGCCGGACACGGACATGCTCTTCTACGAAGGACTGCACGGCGCCTACGTGAGCGATTCGACGAACGTCGCGCAACACGTGGACCTCCTAATCGGCGTCGTGCCGATCATCAATCTCGAGTGGATCCAGAAGCTGCATCGCGACAAGGCCGCGCGCGGCTATTCGCAGGAAGCGATCGTCGACGTGATTCTGCGCCGCATGCCCGATTACGTGAACTACATCTGCCCGCAGTTCTCGCGAACGCACGTGAACTTCCAGCGCGTGCCGACGGTGGACACGAGCAATCCCTTCATCGCGCGCGACATCCCTTCGTCCGATGAAAGCATGGTGGTCATTCGCTTTGCGGATCCGCACGGTATCGACTTCCAGTATCTGTTGTCGATGCTGAGCGGTTCCTGGATGACGCGACCGAACAGCATCTGCGCGCCAGGCGGCAAGATGGGCCTGGCGCTCCAATTGATATTGACGCCGATGATCCTGCGGTTGATGGACATCAAGCGCCGTGCGTGAAGGCGATCCAATGAAGGACCATCCGATGGACGAGTTGAGACAACGTAAGGCGAATGCCCTGCGCATGCTCGCGGTCGATGCCGTAGAGGCGGCGAAATCGGGTCATCCCGGCGCACCGATGGGTATGGCCGACATTGCCGAAGTGCTGTGGTCCAAGTATTTGAAGCACGACCCGGCCGATCCTCGCTGGCCGGATCGCGATCGCTTCGTGCTCTCGAACGGCCACGCGTCGATGCTGCTGTACGCGCTGCTGCATGTGACCGGATACGACCTGCCGATCGAGCAGTTGCAGCGCTTTCGCCAACTGCATTCGCAAACGCCCGGGCATCCCGAGAACGGTGTGACGCCGGGCGTCGAGACGACGACGGGCCCCCTCGGCCAGGGCCTCGCGAACGCGGTCGGCATGGCGCTCGCGGAGAAGCTGCTCGCGGCGCGCTACAACCGTCCGGGCTACGCGATCGTCGACCATCACACTTATGCATTCCTGGGCGATGGTTGCCTCATGGAGGGCCTGAGTCACGAGGCGTGCAGCCTCGCAGGAACCTTGCGCTTGTCGAAGCTGATTGCGTTCTATGACGACAACGGGATATCGATCGACGGACATGTCGAAGAATGGTTCACGGACGACACTCCGGCCCGCTTTCGCGCGTATGGCTGGCATGTCGTAGACGGCGTCGACGGCCACGATCCCGATGCGGTCGACGCCGCGATCTCAGATGCGTTGAAGCAATCGCGGCTGCCCGACGGCCGGCCGACGCTGCTCTGCTGCAAGACGGTCATCGGCAAGGGCTCACCGAACAAGGCCGGAACGCACGACGTTCACGGCGCGCCTTTGGGTGCGACGGAATGCGAGGCCACGCGCGAACGTTTACGTTGGCCGTATCCGCCATTCGTGATTCCTGACGACGTGCGCACCGCGTGGGATGCGCATTCGGGCGGCGCCGCCGTGCACGCCGACTGGGACGCGCGCATGGCGAGCTATCGAGAAGAATTCCCGGAGCTCGCCGGCGAATTCGAGCGCCGCATGCGCGGCGACTTGCCCGCAGGTCTTGCCGGTTGCGTGACTCACGCCGCGGAGGAGCTCGCGGTCGTCACCGGCTCGGTCGCGACGCGCCAGGCCTCGCAGCTCGTGCTCGATCTGCTCGCGCCGGAGCTCCCGGAGATGTTCGGCGGCTCGGCGGACCTCACGGCGTCCAATCTCACGAACTTCAAAGGTTGCGTGAGCGCGGGTCGCGATCGCGCGGGCAATCACCTGAGCTACGGCGTGCGCGAGTTCGGCATGGCCGCGATCATGAACGGCATGAGCTTGCACGGCGGCTTCATTCCTTATGGCGGCACGTTCCTCACGTTCAGCGACTACAGCCGCAACGCAATTCGCATGGCGGCGCTGATGAAGCAGCGCGTGATCCATGTCTTCTCGCACGACTCGATCGGTCTCGGCGAAGACGGTCCGACCCACCAGGCGGTGGAGCATGCGCCGGCACTGCGGCTGATTCCGAACCTGGAGGTATGGCGGCCTGCGGACATCCTTGAAACGCTGGGTGCGTGGGAAGCGGCGATCGAACGCCGCACGGGACCCACGGCGTTGTTGCTCTCGCGCCAGAAGCTGCCGATTCGCGCACGCCTGCCTTCCCACCTCACACGCATTCGGCGCGGCGGCTATGTCGTGCATGAGTCCGACGACGCCCGCGCGACGCTCCTTGCGACGGGCTCCGAGCTGCACCTCGCGCTGGAAGCTCAGCGGTTGCTGTCGGAGGATGGCATCGAAGTGCGCGTCGTCTCGATGCCATGCACGAATCGATTCGATCGACAGGACGAGGCGTATCGCACGAGCGTGCTCCGGCCCGATCTGCCGATCGTTGCGGTTGAAGCGTCACAGCCTGATCTCTGGCGCAAGTACGTCTGCAGAGAAGGCGCGGTGATCGGCGTCACGACATTCGGCGAGTCGGCGCCGGGTCCTGCGGTGTACGAGCACTTCGGGGTGACGGCGCCTGCGATTGCGAGAACGGTCGTCGAGGCCGTCGGCGCCGCTGAAACGCAGCGCGCGCGTGTGGTGTACGCGTGAACAATTCGACCACGCAGCCGGCGGTGATTGCCCCTAGCATCCTCTCGGCGGACTTTGCGCGTCTCGGCGAGGAAGTGAGCGACGTGCTCGATGCCGGCGCCGACTGGATTCACTTCGATGTCATGGACAATCGCTACGTTCCGAACCTTACGCTGTCGACTGCCTGATCGATGTGCACCTGATGGTCGAGTCGGTCGATGCTCTCGTCCCGCTGTTCGCGAAGGCAGGTGCCGGCCTGATTTCGTTTCACCCGAAAGAATCGCGACACGTAGACCGTACCCTGCAGCTCATTCATGGCCAAGGCTGCAAAAGCGGGCTCGCGATCAATCCGGGAACTCCGCTCGTCTTGCTCGAGCCCGTCATCGACAAGCTCGATGCCGTGTTGCTGATGTCCGTGAATCCCGGCTTCGGCGGACAGTCGTTCATACCTGCGACGCTCGGCAAGCTCAGAGCTGCGCGTGCGCTGCTCGATGAGCAGATGCGCGAAACCGGGCGCATGATTCGGCTGGAGGTCGACGGCGGCTCAAGGTCGACAACATCGCGACGATCGCCGCGGCCGGCGCCGTCACGCTCGTCGCGGGCTCGGCGATCTTCGGCGCGTCCGACTATCGCGTCGTGATCGAAGAGATGCGGGTGCGTCTCGGGGCGGCGCGACGACGCGCCGTTACTCGTCGAGAGATATCGCGTCCGCGTGTCTGATGGGAACGCGAACGATGGCAGGTAGCTCGAGCTTGGGTTGCGGAACCGGGCCAATCACGTACCGGATCGCCGGTGTGAGGGCCAGAAGGTATTCACGCTGCAGACGTTGCCGGCTGAGCCGACGGGCGGCGCCGGGAGGTGGCCGAGAGTTCGGCTTCTCGCTCCACCTAGGTCTAGCGGCGAAGGCCACGCAATCACGAACGAGTTTCGCGCAATCTGCGCGGAGAACTGTAATCGGGTCCGCGAGTTCGTCTGGGCGGATTCAGTCATCGGCGGCCAAGATTCGTCATCGAGGCGTCTCTGTGATTACGCACAGCGCTCCAGCTGGGCTCGGAGGCTGATCCAACCACGATGGGCTCGGCCAGATTCGTTTCGTACCTTGTCCGGTCGCACGCTGGGCGAGCGCTCATTGGCGCGGCAGCCATTGCCGCGGCGTTGCTCCTCGTTTGCACTATCTATCAGCGTAGCGTAGCGGAGAGGGGAGGGACTGGCGCACGCATCCACCGCCGGGCGACCTGGTCGACGCCGGCGGCTTTTCGTCTCCACGAGTACTCGCTGGCCTACCCGACGCATGGAGCTCAGCGCGTCTCCAACGAGCTTCGGCTTGCCGGCACCGGGGTGGGTCCGAGCGGGGTTCCAGGAGTCTGGCTGCGGCACGGAATCGAGACGCGCTACAAGCGTCTGATGCGGCTCGAGCAGCATGCTCAGGGCGATACGGTCGTCTTATCGGATGCTCAGATCCGTCTTCTCGAGCGTCACTCCGTCGACTTCCGTTGCCGCCATGTGGAGGCGTCGCGGCCGGGGGAATTGCTGAACCAGGACACCTTCTACTGGGGCACACTGAAGGGCGTGGGCAAGGTCTACGTCCAGGTCGTCGTCGACGTCTTCTGCTCGCTCGCCTTCGCGAAGGTGTACACGAGCAAGATGCCGGTCACTGCGGCCGATCTGCTCTACGACCGCGTGCTGCCCTTCTACGAGGCGCTCGGCGTGAAGGTGGACGCCATCCTCACCGACAACGGACGCGAGTACTGCGGCCTACCTGACCAGCATCCCTATGAGCTGCTGCTCTCGATGGAAGAGATCGAGCATCGGAAGACGAAGATCCGAAGCCCCCGCACCAACGGCTTCGTCGAGCGCATGAACCGCACGCTGCTCGATGAGTGCTTCCGTGTTCAGGGGCGGCAGACGTGGT
>Ga0182741_1001222_pt1 | contig 34476 bp, 36 predicted proteins | sample eDN5th37CBELigOP_FD_128874 | JGI IMG/M metagenome (GOLD analysis project Ga0182741, IMG submission 128874) | Enriched Organic Plus compost microbial communities from Emeryville, California, USA - eDNA 5th pass 37_C BE-Lig OP (version 2) (version 2) ... | reverse complement strand
TTTGCGCGCGGCCTGCCGCGACGACAGTGGCGGAAGTCATGGTTACGGATACAAAAAAACCCGCCGGAGCGGGGTTTCGTGTCGGCGGATTCCGCCGGTTTGCAGTGGTGCCCAGGAGAGGACTCGAACCTCCACGGTTTTACCCGCTAGTACCTGAAACTAGTGCGTCTACCAATTCCGCCACCTGGGCGAGGTGTGCAGGCCGCGAATTTTGGAGGTCGCGCCGGACTTTGTCAACGGTTGTTTTCTCACGGCCTGCATTCAGGTGGGGTGTAACATGGCCGGATGAACAAAAAGACAAGCAGGCGTGGTGGCAAGGCCAGCCCCGGAAAGGGAAGCGGCAGCCGGGCGGGAAGCGCATCCGGAGGCGCGCGCAAGAAGGCATCGCTGCCACCCTGGATGCCGGACCTGCCGGCGCCCCCGCGGCGCAAGGCGGCTGCGCCGGATCCTGCGCCGGAGCGGGGACCGCGGCCCGGCGGGCGCGGTCCGTCGTCGTTCGCCGATCCCCACGCGGCGCGCGAAGCCGCGCGCTACGCCAATCCGATTCCCAGCCGCGAGGCGATCCTGGGACTGCTGGAAGCGTCGGAAGGACCGCAGATCGCGGAAGACATCGCCGCCCGGCTGGGCCTGACCGCGCCGGACCGTTTCGACGCGTTGGGCAAGCGCCTGTCGGCGATGCTGCGCGACGGCCAGGTGGTGCAGAACCGCCGCGGCGGTTACGCGCCGGTGCAGCAGACCGACCTGGTGCCGGGCGTGGTCATCGCCAACCCGGACGGTTTCGGCTTCCTGCGTCCGGATGCGGGCGGAGACGATCTGTTCCTGCCGCCCTTTGAAATGCGCAAGGTGATGCACGGCGACCGCGTGCTCGCCAACGTCACCGGCATCGACCGCCGCGGCCGCCGCGAGGGCAGCATCGCGCGGGTGCTGGAACACCGGCTCACCCGCCTGATCGGGCGCTTCGGTTTCGAAGCCGGCATCGCCTACGTGGCGCCGGACGACAAGCGGGTGCAGCGCAACGTGCAGATTCCGCCGGACGCCACCCAGGGTGCCCGCGACGGCCAACTGGTGGTCTGCGAACTGACCCAGCCGCCGGACGCGCGGCGTCCGCCCATCGGCCGGATCCTGGCGGTGCTGGGCGACAAGCTGACGCCCTCGCTGGTGGTGGAAGCCGCCATCCACGGCCATGACATTCCCCACGAATTCCCGGCGCAGGTGCTGGCCGAAGCCACGGCGGTGCCGCTGGTGGTGGAAGAAGACATGCTGGACGGGCGCGTGGATCTGCGCGCGGTGCCGCTGGTCACCATCGACGGCGAGGACGCCAAGGATTTCGACGACGCGGTCTACTGCGAAGCCAACCGCACCGGTTTCCGGTTGATCGTCGCCATCGCCGATGTTTCGCACTACGTACGCCCGGGGGCGCCGCTGGACGACGAAGCGCAGAAGCGGGCCACCTCGGTGTATTTCCCCGGCTTCGTGGTGCCGATGCTGCCGGAGACGCTGTCCAACGGCATCTGCTCGCTGAATCCCCGGGTCGATCGGATGTGCTTCGTCTGCGACATGCAGATCGATCGCGATGGCCAGGTCACCCGTTCCAAGTTCTACGAAGCGGTGATGAATTCGCATGCACGCCTGACCTATACCCAGGTCTGGAACGCGGTGGGGCTGGATGACGACGAAGCCAAGCGGCAGATCGGCGCGCAGTTGCCGCAGGTGGAACGCCTGCACCAGCTTTACCAGGTGTTGGCCAAGGCGCGCCAGCAGCGCGGTGCGATCGAATTCGAATCCTCCGAGGTCCGTTTCGTCCTCGACAATCGCGGCGAGGTTGCCCAGGCCGGCATGCTGCCGCGCAACGATGCGCACAAGCTGATCGAGGAATGCATGATCGCCGCCAACGTGGAGGCGGCGAAGTACCTGCTGCAGAAGCGAATCCCGGCGCCGTACCGCATCCACGACAAGCCGCCGGAATCCAAGTACGAGGATCTGCTGGAGTTCCTCAAGGAGTTCAAGCTGAGCCTGCCGGCGTGGGGCAAGGTGCAGCCGCGCGATTTCACCCGCCTGCTGAAGAAGATCCGCGAGCGGCCCGACGCGGCACTGCTGGAGTCGGTGCTGCTGCGCAGCCAGAGCCTGGCGGTGTATTCGCCGGACAACGTCGGCCATTTCGGCCTGGCGCTGGAAGCGTATGCGCATTTCACTTCGCCGATCCGGCGTTATCCGGATCTGCTGGTGCACCGCGCGATCAAGTACGCACTCAAGGGCGGCAAGCCCGACAAGTACCTGTATCAGCCGCACGAGATGGCCGCGCTGGCGCTGCAATGCTCCGAGCGCGAGCGCCGCGCGGACGAGGCCGAGCGCGAGGTCGACGAGCGTTACCGCGCGGCCTGGATGGAAAAACACATCGGCGGCCAGTTCGATGGCGTCATCAGCGGCGTGACCAGTTTTGGCCTGTTCGTCGAACTGGACGAATCCAAGGTCAACGGCCTGGTCCACGTCACCCAGCTGCCGCACGACTATTACCACTTCGATCCGGTCCGCAAGACCCTGTCCGGCGAACGCCGCGGCAAGGAATACCGGCTGGGCGATCGCGTGCGCATCATCGTGCTCAAGGCCAGCCTGGAGGAACGCAAGATCGACTTCCGCCTGATCGAGGACAAGGCGGAGCGCGACACGCCGGCGCCGCCGCCGCGCGGCCAGCCTGCGAAGCGCAAGAAGCAGCCGTACTGAAGCGCCGGGATTCGTGATTCGGAATGGGAGACGGGCGGCTTGCCACGGATCTTCCAGCGCGAGTCCGAATCCCGAATCCCAATCCCGAATCCCCAATCAACACATGAGCAAACAGAACCAATGGATCGTCGGCGTCAACGCGGTGGCTTCGGCCATCGAGAACGACGCCGACCACGTGCGCGAAGTGCTGGTCGAAGGCGGCAGCAAGAATGCCCGCCTGACCGAAATCGAGGAGAACGCGCGCCGCAAGGGCATCGAAGTCCGGCGGGTGACCGCGCAGGCGCTGGATGGCGTCGGCGGCAGCGTCCGCCACCAAGGCGTCGCCGCGCGCTATGCGGCCGCGCGCACCTGGGACGAGGGTGAGCTGGAAGGCCTGGTCGATGCCGCCGAAGGCAGGGCGTTGCTGCTGGTGCTGGACGGCGTGCAGGATCCGCACAACCTGGGTGCCTGCCTGCGCAGCGCCGCGGCGGCCGGCGTGACCGCGGTGGTGATTCCCAAGGACAAGTCGGCCACGGTCAACGCGACCGTGCGCAAGACCTCGGCGGGCGCCGCGGATCGCATCCCGGTGGTCGCGGTGACCAATCTGTCGCGCTGCCTGCGCGATCTGCAGAAGCAGGGCGTCTGGATCTACGGGCTGGCCGGCGAAGCCGAAGCCTCGCTTTACGCCACCGACCTGCGTGGCAACGTCGCGCTGGTGCTGGGTGGCGAAGCCGATGGCCTGCGTCGCCTGACCCGCGAACATTGCGACGGGCTGGTGAAGATCCCGATGCCGGGTGACATCGAAAGCCTCAACGTGTCGGTGGCCGCCGGCATCACCCTGTTCGAGGCGGTGCGCCAGCGGCTCTAGCCCGGCCACGTCGGGACGACATAGGATGGCGGGCATGAAGACCAGCATGCGCGCCTTCCGTTTCCCGCCTGCGTGGCTGGCGGCCACGATGATGCTCGCCGGCTTCGCCGCCGCTCCGCTGGCCGCGCAATCGACCGAGCGCGTGCGTGCACGCGATCTGGGCGTGGCGCCGGGCATCTTTCCGACCGGCACCCACAATGCGATCACCGACGTGGCCGGCGTGCGGGTGGGGCAGGTCACGCTGGTCGAAGGCGAACGCGTGCGCACCGGCGTCACCGCGATCCTGCCGCACGACGGCAACGCCTATCGTTCGCGCGTGCCGGCGGCACTGCATGTCGGCAACGGCTTCGGCAAGTTCATCGGCGGCACCCAGGTGGACGAACTGGGCGAACTGGAAACCCCCATCCTGCTGACCTGCACGCTGTGCGTGTGGAAGGCGGCCGACGCAATGGCCTCGTGGTTGCTGGAGCAGCCGGACATGCAGCAGGTGCAGTCGATCAATCCGGTGGTGGGCGAGACCAACGACGGCGGCCTGAACGACATCCGCGCGCGGCCGGTGACGGCGGAGGCGGTGCGCGCGGCATTGGCCGGCGCGCGCGGCGGGCCCGTGCAGGAAGGCAGCGTCGGCGCCGGCGCCGGCACGGTCGCCTTCGGCTGGAAGGGCGGTATCGGGACGTCGTCGCGGGTGTTGCCGGCCTCGCTGGGCGGCTGGACCGTGGGCGTGCTGGTGCAGAGCAATTTCGGCGGCGTGCTGCAGGTGGCGGGTGCGCCGGTGGGACGCGAACTGGAACGGTTCGCCTTCCAGGAGGCGGTGGCCTCGAACGAAGCCCGGCCAGGTCCCGCCGACGATCGCGGCGACGGTTCGATCATCATCGTCATCGCCACCGACGCGCCGCTGGGCGATCGGAACCTCGGCCGCGTGGCCGCGCGCGCGATGATGGGACTGGGCCGGACCGGCAGTTCGGCGTCGAACGGAAGCGGCGACTACGCGCTGGCGTTCTCCACCGCCGAATCGGTGCGGCGCCGGCTGGGCGAACCGCGGCGCAGCACCACCGAACTGGCGAACGACGAGATGAGCGCGGTGTTCCAGGCCACCACCGAGGCGGTCGAGGAAGCGATCTACAACTCGTTGTTCATGGCCACTACCACCCGCGGCAACGGCCGGACCGTCGAGGCGATTCCGCTGGATCGCGTCCGCGCGGTGCTCACGAAGTACGGCATCCAGCCGCGTTGAGAAAAACGGCGGTGGTTCAGTGCACCACGTTGCGGACGAACCGCAGCGGGGCATCGCCATCGTTGCGGTAGGCGTAGTCGCGATCGCTGGGGAACACGAAGAAATCGCCGGCATCGATCCGCCGCTCGCCGCCGGGCAGTTCCAGGATGAGGCAGCCTTCAATGACGAAGAATATCTCGTGCCAGCCGGCGGGGTCGGCGAAGGAGGTGTAGCGCTCGCCCGGCATCAGGGTCCACGACCAGAATTCGACTTCGTCGCGTGCCGGAACGCTGGCCAGCAGCACGGCCCGGGACGCGGGATCGCGGCCGCGCCAGGCCAGTGCTTCGATGCGATCGCGGCCGGCGCCGGTCGGGGCCTGCACCAGATCCGCGAATTTCACTCCCAGCGCCTCGGCAATGCGGTCCAGGGTGTTGAGGCTGACGTTGGCGTCGCCCGACTCGATGCCCACCAGCATGCGCCGGCTGACCTCCGATGCTTCCGCCAGCGCCTGCTGGCTCAGGCCGGCGGCCTGGCGCAGGCGGCGGACGTTTTCGGCGACATGTTCCAGAACGCTCATGCGGCTCCATTGCGCAATATGTTGCACAGCGGTTAAGCTGTCGATGCGCAATATAGTGCACATCTCTTCCTCCCTCAAGCGCATGCGGCCCGCCGGGCCGCGCGGTGAACAGGCTTCCCGTCGTGAATACCGTCCGTACGTCCCATTCGCCCTTGTGGCTGCCGATCGGCCTGCTGCTGATCGCGATGGCCTCGATCCAGCTCGGCGCCTCGCTCGCCAAGAGCCTGTTCCCGGCCGTGGGTGCGGCCGGCGCGACCGCGTTGCGGCTGGGCTTCGCGACCGTGCTGTTGGCGGTGGCGTTCCGGCCGTGGCGGATGCGCATCGAGCGCGCGCAGTGGCCGCCGCTGCTGGTCTACGGCGCGGCGCTGGGCCTGATGAACCTGCTGTTCTACAAGGCACTGGAAACCATCCCGCTGGGCATCGCGATCTCGCTGGAGTTCACCGGTCCGCTGGCGGTGGCGTTGTTCGGCTCGCGGCGTCTGCGCGACGTCGGCTGGGTGGCACTGGCGGTGGCCGGCCTGTTGTTGCTGCTGCCGAAGGGGCAGGGCCCGGCGCTCGACCCGCTCGGCATGGCGTATGCGCTGGGCGCCGGCCTGTGCTGGGCGCTCTACATCCTGTTCGGGCAGAAGGCCGGTGCCGAACACGGCCCGCAGACGGTGGCGCTGGGTTCGATCATCGCCGCCGTCGTTGCGGTGCCGTTCGGCGTCGCCCATGCCGGCGCCGACCTGCTGTCGCCGGCGTTGGTTCCGGTGGCGCTGGGTGTGGCGCTGCTGTCGACGGCCATTCCATACAGCCTTGAAATGGTGGCGTTGACCCGGCTGCCCACCCGCACCTTCGGCATGCTGATGAGCCTGGAGCCGGCGTTCGGCGCGATGTCCGGCCTCGTGTTCCTGCATGAGCAACTGACCGGCCAGCAGTGGCTGGCGATCGGCGCGATCATCCTCGCCTCCGCGGGAACCGCGATGACCGCGCGCACGGCGGTGCACGAGCCGGGCGCGGGCGAAGGCTGAGCCGGGCAACCCCGCGGGCGCGTCAGGCGGAGTCCAGCAGGCGCCGGTAGATCGCCAGATCAGCGGCGGAAAAACAGCAGAAGACGACGCACTCGGGCAGATCGTCCCGAAGCAGTTCCGCGCGCACGGTTTCCACCGCGATGCGCGCCGCCGGCTCCGCGGGAAATCCGTGGACGCCGGTGCTGATGCAGGGAAACGCGAGGCTGCGCAGCCGATGCGTCCGCGCCAGTTGCAGGCTGCGCCGGTAGCAGGAAGCCAGCAGCATCGCTTCGCCGTGATCGCCGCCGCGCCAGACCGGACCGACCGTGTGGATGACGTGGCGCGCGGGCAGGCGATGGCCGCCCGTGATCTTCGCGTCGCCGGTGTCGCAGCCACCCAGCAGGCGGCATTCGGCCACCAGATCCGGCCCAGCGACCCGGTGGATCGCGCCGTCCACGCCGCCGCCACCCAGCAGCGAACGATTCGCGGCATTGACGATCGCATCCAGCGCCAGCGTGGTGATGTCGGCCTGGCGGGCGTCGAGGCGGTTGGGAAAAGGGATGGCCATCAGAACAGCCCCGGAATCAATGCGCGGGTCCGGCGCTGGTAGGCGGCGTAGGATTCGCCGAAGCGTTCGCGCAGCCAGCGTTCCTCGTGGCGGAGCTTGTAGCAGAACGAGGCGGCGGCGATGGCCAGCGCCAGCAGGGCGCGCCATTCGCCGATGTGGATGGCCGTGCCGAGCAATGCAAGCAGCAGGCCGCTGTAGATCGGATGGCGCACGTGGCGGTAGGGGCCGGCCTGGATCAGTTCATGGTCCCGCTTGATCTGTACCTCGCTGCTCCAGTTGCGGCCGAGCAGGAAGCGCGCCCGGCAGGCCAGCGCGATGCCGGCGATCGCCAGCAGCAGGCCGGGCGTTTTCCACCACGGCGTGCCGGGAACGAACGCAGCGCGCAACGCAGAGTCGCCGAACCACGAGCCCGGACCGAGCAGTGCGACTGCGAGTGCGAGCGGCAGCCAGTACGCGCCCACGCGCAGCCACGGCGGTTCGGCGCGCACGGCCCGCTTGGTGCCGCGCGCGCTGGCGATCCAGTACAGCAGGAAACCGAGCCAGGCCAGGCCGTGCAGCCATCCGAGGATTGCGTCATGCATCGCATGCTCCGGCAGGGGAAGCGCCGGCAGCCTCGCGGGAGCGTCAGGCGGGCGAGGGCCAGGCGTTGGCGATCTTGCAGAACAACCGCGCGGTCTGCTCGGCGTCGTAGACCGCCGAGTGCGCGTCCTCCGCGCTCCATTCGAAACCGGCGGCCTGCAACGCACGCGCCAGCACGGTCTGGCCGTAGGCCACGCCGGCCAGGGTCACCGTGTCGAACACGCTGAAGGGATGGAACGGATTGCGCTTGTGCGCCACGCGCGCGACCGCGGCGTTGAGGAAATTGAGATCGAAGTGCGCGTTGTGGCCGACCAGGATCGCGCGCTGGCAACCGTGCCGCTTGACTGCCGCGCGCACCGGCGCGAAGACATGATCCAGTGCTTCGCGCTCGGGCTTGGCGAAGCGGAATGGATGATCCAGAACGATGCCGGTGACTTCCAGCGACTTCGGATCGATCTCCAGCCCCGGTGCGGGATGCAGGTGCGCGCTGGTGGTCTGCCCGGGCACGAACAGGCCGTTCTCGTCCAGTTCGATGGGCACCGCCGCCAGTTCCAGCAGGGCGTGGCGATTCCAGTCGAAACCGCCGGTTTCCACGTCGACCACCACCGGCAGATATCCGCGAAAGCGGCGAGCCATGGGCGTGGTGGCGGGCAACTCGGCGGCATTCATGCGCGACAGGGTAGCAGAGCGTGCCGGCGCTTTTGCAGCGCGGGATGAACGCGCCGACGGGCCGCTTGCCACGGCAGCGCGAAGCGGCGCGGCACCGCGCAAGACCGCGGCTCAGTCCGGAATGGCCGTGCCCAGCAGGCTGCCTTCGTGGCGCATGCGTGCCAGCATCGCCGCACCCTGCGCCATGAAATCCGCGTCAACCGGGACGCCGGCTTCGGTGGCCAGTTGCCCGAGCAATTGCCGGCCGGTGAACCGGCGTTCGCCCATCAGCTCGAACAGGCGATACACCAGCGGCGACAGGGCCGCGAAACGGACGGCGTGGCCGGCGTCGCGGCGGACCAGCAACAGGGTCGGCGCGGCCGGCGGCGTGACGGGGCGGTAGTCCGGACCGATGCGGGGCACCGGCCATTGATAGGCCAGCGCCCAGGCGTGCGGCGACGGCAACGGCACGCCGTCGAGCAGGTCGCCCGCGGGGTCGTGGCGCGGCACCGCGTCATCGGCAATCTGCAGGGCCAGTTCCACCCATTCGTAGTGCGCCAGTTCGGCCAGCCACGGAGCGTCGTCCGGTGGCGGGCGATCCTGCAGGAAGCGGATGAATTCGCGCGCCACTTCCGGAAACAGCGGCGTGCGGCTGCGATGTCCGGCATAGAAGGCGCGCACCAGCGCCCTCCATGCGGAATCGCCCAGGGTCTGGCGGATGACCGGGAAATTGCCGGCCAGCAGCGCTTCCATGTTGTTGAAGAACAGGTCGCGGTAGATCGCCATGCGGCGATCCTCGATGCCGGGCGGCGCGGGGTGGCGTGCCGGATCGCGCAGGTGCTTCGCGAAGGCGAACTGCTGTTCGCGCAACCGTTCAGCCATGTGCGGTTTCCGGTGCCGCGGCCTGCGCCTGCAATTCGCGGATGCGGCCCAGTTCGGCCAGCAGCACGGCCATCGGCGGGAAATTGAAGTCGCGCTCCAGCAGGGTGGGGCGCACGCCGTGCAGGCGATAGGCGGCGGCCAGCAGATCCCAGACGTCGTCCTTCACCGCGGCGCCGTGGGTGTCGATTTTCAGATCGTCGGCCTCGTCGTAGTGGCCGGCGACGTGGTAGGACGCGATGCGCCGCGACGGCATCCGGGCGAGGAATTCGCCGGCGTCATAACCGTGGTTGATTGCGTTGACGTAGATGTTGTTGACGTCCAGCAGCAGATCGCAGTCCGCCTCGGCGAGCACCGCGGTGACGAAATCCACTTCGTCCATCGCCTGGTAGGGCGCGGCGTAGTAGGAGACGTTCTCCACCGCGATGCGCCGGCCCAGCACGTCCTGCACCCGGCGGATGCGGGCGGCGACGTGATGCACCGCTTCCTCGGTGAAAGGAATCGGCATCAGATCGTAGAGGTGGCCGTCGTCGGCGCAGTAGCTCAGGTGTTCGCTGTACAGCGCGACCTGGTGCTGATCCAGGAAACGGCGGGTACGGGCGAGGAAGGTATCGTCCAGCGGCTCGACGCCGCCGAGCGATAGCGACAGCCCGTGGCAGGCGAGCGGCGTGCGCGCGGCGAGTTGCTCCAGGCCTTCGCCGAGCCGCCCGCCCACGCCGATCCAGTTGTCCGGCGCGCATTCGAGGAAGTCGAAGTCGCCTGGCGCGGCGGCGAGCAGGGAATCCAGCAATGCGCGGCGCAGGCCGAGGCCGGCGGAGACGGGGGCGGGGGAACGGTTCAAGGAAGCCACGTGGATCGTTCCGCGGACGCGGTGGCCCGGCCATGGCCCTCCCCCGCGTGCGGGGGAGGGGCCGGGACACAGAGCGCCGGCGTCAGGCGGAGCCGCCGCACTTGCCTTCGCCGCATTTGCCTTCGTGCGCGGCCTTGTCGCCGGTCTTGGCGCCGTCCTTCTTGTCGCCGCCGCACTTGCCTTCGCCACACTTGCCCTCGTGGCGCGCCTTGATTTCGGCGGCGTCGATGAAGCCGTCCTTGTTGGTGTCGATGGCGGCGAACTTGTCGCCCTTGTCGGGATGGGCGGTGTCGAATTCCGCCCTGGACACCTTGCCGTCCTTGTCGGTGTCGACCTTCTCGATGCCGCACTTGCCCTCGCCACATTTGCCCTCGGCGGCCTTGGCGTCGGTCGCCTTGGCGTCCTGCGCGGCCAGCAGGTACCCCTGCGAGAGCGGTTCCATCGCGAAAGCCGAACCTGCGAGGACGATGCCTCCGGCCAGCGCGGTGCACATGGCGAGGGCGACAGGCTTCTGGTTGGACTTGGACATTGCAGTTTTCTCCAGTTGGTGTGCGGGGCTCCGCACGGCGGGGGCGCCAGTGTAATCCGGCGTTGTTAGGGAAGTGTGGGGTCGTCGCGGAGGTACTCGCGGGCGAGCGCGCGGGCCCGGTGCAGGCGCGATTTGACCGCCTGCGGCGTCAACGCCAACCGGGCGGCAAGCTCTTCGATGGTCATGCCTTCCAGGTCCCGCAGCAGCAGGATCTGCCGGTAGTGCGCTGGAAGCGTTTCCAGCGCGCGGGCGACATCGTGGCCGAGCTCGACCGGCTCGAACCGGGCCGGCGGCAGCAGGTCTTCCGTGATGGCTTCGCCGGCCAGCCGCCGCATGCCGCGCTTGAGCCGGTTGCATTCGCGCTTGACGATGCGGAACAGCCAGGAGGCGAACGCTTCCACCGTGCGCAGGTCGCCTATCCGGCGCGACACCAGCAGCAGGCTTTCCTGCACCGCGTCCTCGGCATCGTTGATCCGGCAGTGATGCTCCGCGTAGCGGCGCAGGTTCTGCCGCGACGCGGCAAGCACGCGCTGCAGCGCCGCCGCGTCGCCGGCGCGCGCGGCCACCAGATCCTCGATGCTTGCGGTGACTGCTCCACTCATCCATCGCTCTCCGTCGGCCAGCATCGCGCGTCCGCGCCATGTCCGCCAGTCGTGGAAAGAGAACGGGGGCGGGCGAAAGGATTCGCCCGCCCCCGGACAGGGTCAGCCGCCGTTCATCCCCGCAGCGGGGTTCAGACCGCGCCGGTGGTGCTGGTGTCGTCGCGCTTGTCGCGGGCCGGCAGCGGCTGGTCGCCGTGGATAAGGAACCACACGTTCTCGGCGATGTTGGTGGCATGGTCGCCGATGCGTTCCAGGTTCTTGGCCATGAACAGCAGGTGCGTGCACGGCGTGATGTTGCGCGGGTCTTCCATCATGTAGGTCAGTAGCTCGCGGAACAGCGCGGTGTACAGCGCATCCAGTTCGGCGTCGCGCTCGCGGACCTGCAGGGCGAGGGCGTCGTCGTTGTTCTGGTAGGCCACCAGCACTTCGCGCACCTGTTGCGCGGCCAGTTTGCCCAGGGTGCGCAGGCCGGTGATCTGCGGCATCGGCGGCGAGACATTGAGCGCGATGGAACGCTTGGCGACGTTGGCGGCGTAGTCGCCGATGCGCTCGATGTCGGCGGGGATGCGCAGGCCGGCGAGGATCTCGCGCAGGTCGCGGGCCATCGGGCCGCGCAGGGCCAGATGCATCACGTCGTGGCTGATCTGCTGTTCCAGCGCGTCGATGGCCTCGTCATTGGCGATGATGCGCTGGGCGGCGCGGTCGTCGCGGCGTTCGATGACGTCCAGGGCGGCCTCGAGCTGCGCCACGGCGGTCTCGCCCATGCGCACGATTTCGGTCACCAGCCGGCGCTGCTCTTCGTCGTAACTTTTCACAATGTGCTCGTGCGGTTGGGTATTCATGGATGAGGGCCGGGATTGGGGATTGGGGATTCGGGATTGACAAGGGCGGACGGGAGCGGGGACGGGTGGGAGTCAGCCTTGCGAATCCCGGATCCCCAATCCCGAACCTCCCATGCCGCGGGACGTTTCACCCGAAACGTCCCGTGATGTAATCCTCGGTCTGCTGCTTGCTGGGCTTGGAGAAGATGGTCGCCGTCGCATCGTGCTCGATCAACTCGCCCAGGTACATGAAGGCCGTGTAGTCGGACACGCGCGCGGCCTGCTGCATGTTGTGGGTGACGATCGCGATGGTGTAGTCCTGCTTCAGCTCCTCGATCAGCTGTTCGATCTTGCTGGTCGAGATGGGGTCCAGCGCGGAGGTCGGTTCGTCCAGCAGGATCACGTCCGGGCGCAGGGCGACCGCGCGGGCGATGCACAGGCGCTGCTGCTGGCCGCCGGACAGGCCGAGCGCGCTCTGCTTCAGCTTGTCCTTGGCCTCGTCCCACAGCGCCGCCTGGCGCAGCGCCTGCTCCACGCGCGCATCCATGTCGGCCTTGCCGATGCGTTCGTGGTGGCGGATGCCGTAGGCGACGTTCTCGTAGATCGTCATCGGGAACGGCACCGGCTTCTGGAACACCATGCCGACCTTGCTGCGCAGCCGGTTCATCGGGAACTTCGGGTCGAGGATGTTCTGCCCGTCCAGCAGCACCTCGCCCTTGGCTTCCAGCTTCGGATACAGGGAGTAGATGCGGTTGAAGATCCGCAGCAGGGTCGACTTGCCGCAGCCCGACGGGCCGATCAGCGCGGTAACCTTCTTTTCCGGGATTTCCAGGTTGATGCCCTTCAGGGCATGGAAACCGCCGTAGTAGAAATCGAGGTTCTTGGCCGCCAGCTTCACCCGCGCCGGCGTGCCGGTGTCGGGTTCGCGCTGCGGGGTCGCGACCGTGATACGGGCCACGTCATTCATGGGTCACCTTGTTTCGCAGGAGGATGGTCCGGGCCAACAGACTGAGCAGCAGCACCAGCGCGGTCACCAGGAACGCACCGGCCCAGGCCAGGGAGTTCCAGGAGTCGTACGGGCTCATCGCGTACTGGTAGATGACCATAGGCAGGTTGGCCATCGGCTGCATCAGGTCGGTGCTCCAGAACTGGTTGTTGAAGGCGGTGAACAGCAGCGGCGCGGTTTCGCCGCTGATGCGCGCCAGCGCGAGCAGCACGCCGGTCACCACGCCCGGCAGCGCCGAGCGCAGCAGCACCTGGGTGGTGACCTTCCACTGCGGCACGCCCAGCGACAGCGCGGCCTCGCGCATCTGCTGGGGCACCAGCCGCAGCATCTCGTCGGTGGTGCGCACGATGACCGGCAGGGCGATGAAGGCCAGCGCGACCGCGCCCGCCAGGCCGGACCAGTGGCCCATCTGCGCCACCATCACGGTGTAGATGAAAAGTCCCAGCACGATCGAGGGCGCCGACAGCAGGATGTCGTTGACGAAGCGGATGGTCTCGCCGATCCAGTGCTTGTTCGCGTATTCGGCCAGGTAGGTGCCGGCGGCGATGCCGATCGGCGTGCCGAGCACGATCGCCAGCAGGCTGATCACCACGCTGCCGAAGATGGCATTGAGCAGGCCGCCGGGTTCATTCGGCGGCGGCGTCATCATGGTGAACAGATCCAGGTTCAGGCTGCCCAGGCCCTTGGTGATCGTGGTCCAGAGAATCCAGACCAGCCACATCAGGCCGAACATCGCGGCGGCGATCGACAGGGTCAGCGCGACCGCGTTCTTGATCTTGCGCCAGGTGTACAGGGAGGCGTTCTGGTGGAAGCCCGACATCTCAGTTGCCCTCGCGCTTGGCAAGCTGGCGCAGCATCAGGCGGGCGGCGGCCAGCACGATGAAGGTCAGCAGGAACAGGGTGAAGCCGAGCAGCAGCAGCGAACCGCGGTGCAGCGGATCGGTGGCTTCGGCGAACTCGTTGGCGATGGTCGCCGCGATCGAAGTACCCGGTTCCAGCAGCGCCGCGCTGATCGCGTAGGCGTTGCCGATGACGAAGGTCACCGCCATCGTTTCGCCGAGGGCGCGGCCGAGGCCCAGGAACACGCCGCCGATCACCGCCGAGCGGGTGTACGGCAGCACGATGTCCCACATCACTTCCCAGCGGGTCGAGCCGAGCGCGTAGGCCGATTCCTTCAAGCGGCCCGGCACGGTCAGGAACACTTCGCGCATCACCGAGGAGACGAACGGGATGACCATGATCGCCAGGACCAGTCCGGCGGTGAGCATGCCGATGCCCAGCGGCGGGCCGGAGAACAGCACGCCCACGCCGGGGATCCGGCCCAGGTTCTCGTCAATCCACGGATAGACGTATTCGCTCAGCTGCGGCGCCAGCACGAACAGGCCCCACATGCCGTAGATGATCGACGGGATGCCGGCGAGCAGTTCGATCGCCATGCCGACCGGGCCGCGCATCCAGGTCGGTGCGACCTCGGTCAGGAACAGCGCGATGCCGAAGCTGACCGGCACCGCGATCACCATCGCGATGGTGGCGCTGACCAGGGTGCCGTAGATAGGCACAAGCGCGCCGAATTCGCGCGTGCCCACGTTCCATTCGGAACTGGTGAAGAAGCCCAGGCCGAACGTCTGCAGGGCCTCGCGCCCGCCCCACAGCATCGACAGCGCGGCGGCGATCAACGAGATCAGGACGAACAGGCCGGCCGCGGTCAGCGTCCAGCGGAACAGCCGGTCGGCGCGTGCGTCGCGGGCGGTGCGCAGGTCGGCCAGGGAAGCGGGAAGGGTGGCGGTATTCATGCGGTCGGGAAGTCCGGGCCGGCGTTGCGTGGGCGGGGGCGTGGCCGCGTCCGGGCGGCCACGCGCGGGGCGCGGATCAGAGCTTGATTTCCGCGGCCCAGTACGCCTCGACCTGTTTCACCAGTTCCGGCGGCAGCGGCACGTAATCCAACTGCTCGGCCTGCGGCTTGCCCTGCTCGTAGGCCCACTTGAAGAAGTCCAGGGTGTTCTTCGCGCGCGCCGCGTCCTTGGGTTGCTTGTAGACCAGGATGAAGTTGGTCGCGGTGATCGGCCACGCATCCGGGCCCGGGGCGTTGGTGATCACCAGGTTGAAATCCTTCGCGTTGGCCCAGTCGGCGCTGGCCGCGGCGGCGGCGAAGCTCGCCGCGGTCGGCTGTACGAAATTGCCCGCGGCGTTCTGCAGCGATGCGTAGGCCATCTTGTTCTGCTCGGCGTAGGCCAGTTCGACATAGCCGATGGAGTTCTTCAGCTGGCGCACGTACGCGGCCACGCCCTCGTTGCCCTTGCCGCCGACGCCGCCGACCCAGTTCACCGAGGTGCCTTCGCCGATCTTGCTCTTCCACTCCGGGCTGACCTTGGACAGGTAGTTGACGAAGTTGAAGGTGGTGCCCGAACCGTCGGAGCGGTGCACGCTGTTGATCTTCTCGGCCGGCAGCTTCAGGCCGGGATTGAGGGAGGCGATCGCCGGATCGTTCCAGGTGGTGATCTTGCCGAGGAAGATGTCGGCCAGGACCGGGCCGCTCAGCTTCAACTGGCCGGATTCGTTGCCCGCCAGGTTGATCACCGGCACCACGCCGCCGATCACGGAGGGGAACTGGCCCAGGCCGGCCTGCGCCAGTTCTTCCGGCGACAGCGGCTTGTCCGAGGAGCCGAAGTCGACCGTGGCCGCCTTGATCTGGGCGATGCCGCCACCCGAACCGATCGACTGGTAGTTGATCTTGGCGCCGGTGCTCTGGTTGTAGTCGCTGGACCAACGCGCCATCAGCGGATAGATGAACGAAGCGCCCGCGCCGGTGATCTCGGCGGTCACCCTGGCGCCGCCGTTGGCCGCGCCTTCGGCGGCCGGGGTGGCGCCGGTCGTGGCCGGGGCATCGGAGGCGGGCTTGCAGCCGCTGACGAACAGGGCGGCGGCGACGGCGAGGGCCGCGAGGCGGACCGGCGAAGCGAAGGACATGGCGGGCTCCATAACGTGGGCGGTATGTGTCATGGCGGCTATGAAATGATGTTTTTGTTACAGCGTGATGACACTGTGGCCGGCGTCCGATTTCCGGCATGCCCGGAGCGGGGGGGGCGCGCCTTGTTCCGGCGCGTGGCTGTGACCGGCGCGGAGGAGGCCGCCGGGCGCGGGACGGCCGACTTGCACCGGGTTGCGGGGACGTTCTGCGCGCGCGCCAAAAAAAAGCGGGCCCTGCGGCCCGCATCAAGAAATGCCAGTGGGTTTGAGAAGGGGATCCCGACCGCGCGGGAGAGAGGGGTACGCGGCCGGGATCGGGGAGAGGATTACTTCAGGTTCTGCGACCAGTAGGTCTCGATCTGCTGGACCAGCGTGTCCGGCAGCGGGACGTAGTCCAGCGCCTTGGCCTGGCCGTCGCCGTTGGCATACACCCAGCTGAAGAACTCGCGGGTGGCCTTGGTGCCGGCCGGGTTCTTCGGCTGCTTGCTGACCAGGATGAAGTTGGTCGCGGTGATCGGCCAGGCGTTGGCGCCCGGCGCGTTGGTCATCACCAGGTAGAAGTCCTTGGCGCTGCCCCATTCGGCGCTGGCGGCGGCGGCCGAGAAGGTCTCGTCGCTGGGCAGCACGTAGTTGCCGGCGGCATTCTTCAGGCGCGAATAGGCCATCTTGTTCTGCAGTGCGTAGGACAGTTCGACGTAGCCGATGCCGCCCTTGATCTGCTTCACGTACGCGGCGACGCCTTCGTTGCCCTTGCCGCCGATGCCGGTCGGCCACTGCACGGAGGTGCCTTCGCCGACCTGGCTCTTCCACTCCGGGCTCACCTTGGACAGGTAGTTGACGAAGTTGAAGGTGGTGCCCGAGCCGTCGGAACGGTGGACCACGGTGATCTTCTGCGCCGGCAGCTGCACGCCGCCGTTGAGCGCGACGATGCGCGGGTCGTTCCACATCTTGACCTTGCCCAGGAAGATGTCGGCCAGCAGATCACCGTCCAGCTTCAGCGCGCCCGAAGGCACGCCCGGCACGTTGATCACCGGCACCACGCCGCCGATCACCGACGGGAACTGGGCGAGGTTGAACTTGGCCAGCTCGTCCGGCTTCAGCGGCGCGTCGGACGAACCGAAGTCGACCGTACCGGCCTTGATCTGCGCGATGCCGCCACCGGAACCGATGGACTGGTAGTTGACCTTCTTCTGGGTGGCCTTGGCATAGTCGGCCGACCACTTGGTCATGACCGGATAGACGAACGACGCACCGGCGCCGGTGACGTCGGCGGCGGCGGCCTGGGCCGAAAGCGCGCCGGCGATGGCCAGCACGGCGACGCGGGTCTTGAACGAGTTGAACACGGATGGCTCCTGGAGTGGCGTAGCGGCACGGTGTGCCGTCGGCGTGCATTTCACGACGCTTGCGTGACAGCGCCATGTCGTCTTGATGACGGCGGGATGACAGCGCCCGGGGACCGCCAGGCGGGCGGGGAGCCCCGTAAGCGGGGAAGCCCGCGCGCCGGAGGGCGGCTCCTGCCGGGATGGACGCCAAGGCGGACGCCCTCCAGCGCGGGTGCTCCGCCCCGGCGACCGCCCGCAAAACGGAAGAGGGCGCGGCTCGCGCCGCGCCCTCCGCGAATCCCGGTCGGGTCGTTCCGCTTACCAGAAGAACTGGGCGCGTGCCTCGATGATGTTCGGATCATCGTTGACGCCGCGGCGTTCGCTGCTGACTTTCACGTAGTTCACCATGAACTTGAAGTTGGAGCGCCAGTACCAGTTGACGCCGGCGGTCCAGGTGTCCATGTCGCCACCCTCCACGCTGCCATCGTTCAGGTCGATCGTGTCGTAGCGCAGCCCCAGCTGCCACATGCCGCTCGCGGGTTCATTCGGGCCGGGCGTGGTGACCACGCCACCCTTGTAACCCCAGGTTTCGCCGGTGATGTTCCAGACGCCGCTGACGTAGGCACCGGTGCTGGTGTAGTCCGGATTGTTGTAGCGCTCGATGTCGCTGGTGTAGTACTCGCCTTGCAGCTTGAAGGGGCCATTCACCCAAGCGGCCTCGAAGCTCGTCGTCGCGATGCGATCGGTATCGACCATGTTGCCGGCGTCGACCAGACGGACGGTGGCGAGATCCGCCTGCGGACGCGCGCGCAGGCGGAACGTGTCGGCATCCGTGTCGTAGTTGACGTAGGCCAGGCCCAGGTGGAGCAGACTGCCCTTGTCGTTGACGGGAGCCCAGGTGCCGCGCAGTCCATAGCCACTGCCGTGTGCCAGGTTGCGGGTCAGTTCGCGGCCAAAATAGCTGGCGGTGACGCCCCAATCGTTATCGCCAATGCCGTAGGCGAAGCCCAGGCGTCGCGCGACGGCATAGGTATTCGTGACCGCAGCCTTGGAGATGAAGTCGTTGTTCTTGGTGCTGGAGAGTTCCTCCAGGCTGTTGGGCTGCTTGAACTGGCCCAACTGGAAGAAGTGGTTGCTGTTGCCGCCGAGCTTGTACTTGAGGTTGGTGTCCAGGAACTTGTCCGCCTTGGCGTCGTAGCCAACGACCCAATCGATGTTGCCCGGGCCCTTGCCTTTCAGGACGATTTCGGCGCGGCGGAGTTCGAACTCGCTGTCGTCGCCGTTGTTGCTGACACCATTCAGATCCTGGACGTCGTTGTCGAACCAGTTGCCGTCGGCCTGGATGAGGCCTTCCAGGCTGACTTCGGAACCGCCAATCACATCGATCGGAATCTCGGCCTGGGCGGCGGGCGCGGCGACGGCGGCCAGCAGAGCGAGCGTCAGGGTGCTGCGGGAGAGTTTCATGGGTTAGCCCTTGGGGCAGGTGTGGAAGACGCTGCGCAGGCTAATTGGTGAAAGTTGCGTTATTGTTACAGCGCTGTCTTATTTCGTCGCGATGACAGTTCGATGGCATGAGAGCCGGGATTCGGGATTCGGGAGTGGGGATTCGGGAGTGGGGATTCGGGAGTGGGGATTCGGGATGACCGGCCGTGCGGCCGTTGAAAGCCGGGATTCGGTAAGAGATCGGCTTTACCTCCCCTTTTAAAAAGGGGGACCGAGGGGGATTTGCTTTTGGCGCAGACAGCAGGCGCTCAACGCCGCCAGAGGCGCGTGTCAGCTTCCGATAGCCGTCATGCCGCTTGCCGCGCCCGGCAAGTCGGCGCCATCGCGATTCCCCGTTTCCTCCCGCTCAATCCACCACCGTCTTGTCCGGATAGCGACACAGATCCCGGATCACGCATTGCGGGCAATCCGGCTTGCGGGCCTTGCAGACATAGCGGCCATGCAGGATCAGCCAGTGATGGGCATCGTGCAGGAACTCGGCGGGCACCACCTCCAGCAGGCGGTCCTCCACTTCGCGCACGTTCTTGCCCGGCGCCAGCCCGGTGCGGTTGGCGACCCGGAAGATATGCGTGTCCACCGCCATCGTCGGTTCGCCGAAGGCGGTGTTCAGCACCACGTTGGCGGTCTTGCGGCCCACGCCCGGCAGCGCCTCCAGCGCCTCGCGCGAGCGCGGGACTTCGCCGCCGTACTGATCCACCAGGATCCGGCAGGTGGCGATCACGTTCCTGGCCTTGGCGTTGAACAGGCCGATCGTGGCGATGTACTTCTTCAGTCCTTCCTCGCCCAGCGCGAGGATCTTCCCGGGCGTGTTGGCGACCGGGAACAGGCGCCGCGTGGCCTTGTTGACGCCGACGTCGGTCGCCTGCGCCGACAGCGTCACCGCCACCAGCAGTTCGAACGGCGTGCTGTACTCCAGTTCCGTCTTCGGCTTGGGATTGAGTTCGCGCAGGCGCGAGAACAGTTCCTGTACTTCGGCCTTGGCCAGGGTGCGGCTGCGGCGCTTGCGGCGTTCGGTCATGCGATGTCTATTCGGAAGCCTTGTGGCCGGCGGCGCGTGCCTTGGCACGCGCCAGGATGGCGGCGGCGGATGGAGGAAGCGCGGGCCGGGCGCTTGGCTGCGCGACCGGGGCGGGGGCGCGGCGGGCGTCGCGCTCGGCGGCGCGCCGCGCCAACCGCGCCTGGCGCGCGCGATGGCGATCGCGGGCGTCCCAGGCCGCGTGCAACCGGCGCTGCGCGTCGGCGATCGGCGTCCACCGCGGCGTGCAGGCGCAGTCGGGCGCGCAGGGCACTAGATCCATCAGGCCGGCATCGATGGCGGCATCCAGATCGTCGCGCGCGAGCATGGCCAGGATGGCTTCCGTGCGCGCGGCCTGCGGGCAGGCGGCGTGGGGCGTCGCGCCCATGGTCCGCTCAGCGGCCCGTGAACTGCGGCTTGCGGCGCTCCAGGAACGCGCGCGTGCCTTCGCGCATGTCGTCGGTCGAGAACATCAGGCCGAACTGCGCCGATTCGTATTGCAGGCCTTCCTCGATCGCGCACTCGCCACCGATGTGGATGACGTCCAGATTGCCGCGCAACGCCAGCGGCGCCGCCTGTGCCAGTTGCTCGGCCCATTGCCGGGTTTCGGCTTCCAGCGCGTCCGCGGCGACCACTTTGTTGACGATGCCCAGTTGCCAGGCGCGTTCGGCGGTGATCGGTGTGCCCAGCAGGCACAGTTCCAGCGCGGCCGCACGTCCGGCCAGGCGCAACAGCCGCTGGCTGCCGCCGAAGCCCGGGATCAGGCCGAGGTTGATCTCCGGCTGGCCCACCTTGGCGTTCTCCGAAGCGATCCGCAGATGGCAGGCCATCGCCAATTCCAGCCCGCCGCCCAGGGCGAAGCCGTTGATCATCGCGATCACCGGCTTGGGCAGGGTTTCGATGCGCCGCATCAGGCGTTGGCCGCGCAGGGAGAAGTCGCGGCCTTCGGTGGCGGAGAGGGACGACATTTCGGCGATGTCCGCGCCGGCGACGAACGCCTTTGGACCTGCGCCGGTCAGCACCAGCACCCGCACCGCGGAGTCGCCGGCGGCCGCCTCGAAAGCGGCGAGCAGGGCGTCCAGGGTGGCCGCGTTCAGGGCATTCAGCTTGTCCGGGCGGTTGACGGTGATGCGCCGGATGGCGCCCTGATCGGCGACGGAAACGGGGGTGTCGGACATGCGCGGAATCCCGGTAAATTCGTGAATTTTAAGTGAAATTGAACTCTTGGGCCGCCCCTTCGGTCGTACCCGGCGGTTGTCAGTGGCGGTTAAGCGCCCTGACCGCTATCCTAGCGCGTCCATTCGAGGCGGTACGTCCGCCCTGTACCACCACCCTGGAGAACTCGTTGATGAAGTTGCGTTCGTTAGTGGTCGCTGTCGCGGCATTCGCCATGGCCGGTAGCGCCCTGGCCCAGGACACCACGTCCGAGAAAGGCAAGTTGAGCTATTACTTCGGCTACGACTACGGCAACAACCTGGCGGAACTGACCGGTCGCGGCGAGCAGCTCGACATCAACACCGTCATCAAGGGCCTCCAGGATGCGTACGCCAAGAAGCAGCCGGCGCTGACCGCCGACCAGTTGAAGCCCGCGCTGGAAGCCTTCCAGAAGCGCGAGCAGGCCCGCGCCCAGCAGGCGAAGGCCGAGTACGACAAGGTCGCCGCGGAGAACAAGACCAAGAGCGATCAGTTCCTGGCGCAGAACAAGGCCAAGCAGGGCGTGCAGTCGCTGCCCAGCGGCGTGCAGTACCGCGTCATCGAGGCGGGCAGCGGCGCCAAGCCGACCCAGGCCAGCACGGTCAGCCTGGAAGTCGCCGGTCCGTACCCGTTCGGCCAGAAGCCGGCCGAAGCCCGTCCGGCGCAGCAGATGCCGAACGTGAAGGTCAGCGAGATCGAAATGCAGGCCATGCGCGAAGTGCTGCTGCAGATGCCGTCCGGCGCCAAGTGGGAAGTCGCGCTGCCGCCGGACAAGGCCTACGGCGCGGATCCGCGCACGGGCTTCCCGCCGAACGTGGCGGTGGTGTTCGAAATCAAGCTGCTCAGCACCAAGTAAACCGGGCGACTGGTTTTCCCGCAGTCCCGCTACGCCGGCCCCAGGCCGGCGTAGTGCGTTTTTGCGCAGCAGGTGCGCGGTTTTCGCGCTAGGCTGCGCAGGTATGAAGGTCCATGAATTCCGCATTCCGCGCCGTGCTTAGCCCGTGCATCGGCGTCTGTACCCTGGGTGATGACGGGCTGTGCGAAGGCTGTCTGCGAACGACCGCCGAGATCGCCCGCTGGTCGCAAATGAACGATGACGAACGCCTGCGTCTGATGGAATCGGTGCTGCCCGCGCGCGAACAGGGCCGGCTGCCGTTCGAACAGCGCCTGCCGGAGGCAGCGCGGCTGCGGCATGTGCTGCATCCGCTGGATCGGATTCCCACCACGCCCGGCTGGAACCACGAAGAGCTGCTGGATCTGCTGCCGCCGGGCGAACCGGCCGAAGCCGCGGTGCTGGCCGGCCTTGTCCCGCGACCGCAGGGCACGCAGGTCGTGCTCACGCGTCGCACCGATGCGCTGCGCCACCATGCGGGGCAGGTGAGTTTCCCGGGCGGACGCATCGAAGCGACCGACGCGGATGTGGTGGCCGCCGCGTTGCGCGAAACCTGGGAAGAACTGGCCATTCCCTCCGGACAGATCGCGCCGCTGGGTTTCCTGGATCCCTTCACCACCATCAGCGGCTTCCGGGTGGTGCCGGTGGTGGCGGCGATTGATCCGGCCTACGTCGCCACGCCCGAACCCGGCGAAGTGGCCGACGTGTTCGAGGTGCCGCTCGACTATCTGATGGCGCCGGCGAACCTGCGCCGGGTGGAAGTCGACTACCGTGGACGCCGCCGCGCGGTACTGGAATATGGCTGGCCCGGCCAACGCATCTGGGGCGCCACCGCGGCAATCCTGTTCAACCTGAGGCAACGGCTGGAGGGCGCATGATGGAGTGGACGACGCTGGTGGACGTGGACGCGTTGGCCGCGGCGCTGGGCGATCCGGATCTGCGCCTCGTCGACGCCCGTTTCGCACTGACGGATGCCGCGGCGGGGCGGCAGGCCTACGCACAATCGCACCTGCCGGGCGCGGTGCACGCGGATCTCAACGACGACCTGTCGGATCTTTCGCGCGCCGGGCTCGGGCGGCATCCGTTGCCGGACGATGCGCTTTTCGCGCGCAAGCTTGGCGCGTGGGGCATCGGGCCGGCTCACCGGATCGTCGTGTACGACGCCGGCGACGGCAGCATGGCGGCCGCACGGTTGTGGTGGATGCTCCGGCTGCTGGGCCACCGGCGGGTGGCGGTGCTGGACGGCGGTCTCGCCGCGTGGCGCGCGCGCGGCCTGCCGGAAACGCCGGAGTTGCCGGACGTCGTGGTCCTGCCGGCGTATCCGGCCAGGTTCGATACGCGCCTCATCGCCGACGCCGACGAGGTGCGGGCACGACTGGACGAGGACAGCGGATGGCTGTTCGACGCACGCGCGCCCGAACGCTTCCGTGGTGACGTCGAACCCATCGATCCGGTGGCCGGCCACGTGCCCGGCGCGCTCAATCGTCCGTTCGGCGCCAACCTGCGCGACGGCCGCTTCAAACCGGCGGCCGAACTGCATGCCGAACTGGCGTCGATGCTGGCCGGACGTCGGCCGGACGATCTGGTGCTGATGTGCGGTTCGGGCGTGACCGCCTGCCATCTCCTGCTGGCTTTCGAACAGGCGGGACTGCACGGCGCGCGCGTCTACGCGGGTTCCTGGAGCGGCTGGATCACCGATCCCGAGCGACCGATCGCACGCGGCGCACCCTGATCCGGCCGCGGTCCGCGCCGTCATCGGCCTGTAACCGTCCACGGTCACTCTCCCGCGCTTCACAGGGGGATGATCGATGCTGCACCGTTTGCCGCACCTCGCGTTGGCGATGTGCCTGTTGTTGCCGGCCTGCCTGCCGGCGTCCGCGCAGGACGGGGATTCCACCGAACGCCTGCGCATCCACGGTTCCAACACGCTGGGCGACGCGCTGGTACCGGCGATGGTCGAATCCTGGCTGCGCCATATCGGATATACCGGCATCCGCCGATTGGCGGTCTCGCCCGCGCGCACCGACATCCGCGCGGTACGCGACGGCGTGCCGCTGATCGTCGAGGTCGACAAGCGCGGTTCGGCGGTCGGATTCAACGATCTGGTCGAGGGCAATGCCGAGATCGCGATGATGGCGCGCGCGCCGCTGCCGGCCGAGCGCGAAGCCGCGTGGCAGCTCGGCGATCTCGGATCGCCGGAGCAGGAGTTCGTCGTCGCGATCGACGGGTTGGCGGTGGTGGTCAACGAGCGCAATCCGGTGCGCCGGCTGAGCGTCGCGCAGCTGCGCGATCTGGTGAGCGGTCGCGTGGCGGACTGGTCCGGACTCGGGGGACGCGCCGCGCCGATCCGCCTGCACCTGGGGCGCGCGCCCAGCGGCAACCGCGACTTCTTGCATGAACGGGTGCTGGGCACTGCATCGGTGGCCGCTGCGGCGCAGACGCACGCGACGCTGGCGCAGGCCGCGCGCGCGGTCGCCGCGGATCCGGATGCGGTCGCGGTGGTCGGGGTGGCCAGCGCCATTCCGCGCGGCACCCGCACGCTGGCCGTTTCCGACGGCGGCATGGCGGTCCTGCCCACCCGCATCAACGTCATGAGCGAAGACTATCCGCTGGTGCGGCGCTACCGGCTCTATGGCGGCCCGCTGATGTCCGCGCTGGGCCGCAGCTTCGCGCAGTACACGGTAGGCCGGGAAGCGCAGCAGGCGGTGGAGCGGGCAGGTTTCCTGGCGGTGACCCTGCGCCCGGCGATGCAGCCGCAGGCGCCGGATCCGGCGCAGCCCTATGGACAAGCGGTGGCCGGTACCGCGCGCCTGCCGCTGAGCTTGCGCTTCAATCCCGCCTCGCTGACCACGTTCTTCGACAGTCGCGGCGCCAACGACATGGATCGCCTGACCGCGTACCTGCGCCTGCCGCAGAACCACGGACGCCAAGTGACGGTCGTCGGCTTCTCGCACGACGATGGCAGCAACCGCCTGATCGCCACCGTGCGCAGCAACCAGCGTGCCGACGCGGTCGCCGATCACCTGGTCAAGCAGGGCATCGCGGTGCAGCGCTCCATAGGCATGGGCGCAAGCCGCCCGCTGCGGCGGGGAGACGAAGCCGAGGCGCGTTACCGCAACGAACGCGTGGAAGTATGGGTGCGCTGACGGCAAGGGAGTCCGGTGGTGGATGACCGCCGGCGGGGCGCCCTGTTTCCAGCCGGCTACTTCTTCAGCTTGTCCACCAGCGCCTTCAGCGCGGCCTGGGTATCGGGGGCGTCCCAGGCGTCGATGAAGCGATCCAACTGGATGAATTCCGGCGACATTGCCTCCACCACGTCGCGGCGGGCGATGGCGCGCGTCTGCAGCATCGGATGGTGGGGCAGGCGCAGCAGGTTCTCCAGCCAGGCCAGCGCACGCGCGTCGACCTGATCCTGATCGGCCAGTTCGTCCACCAGGCCCAGTTCCAGCGCCCGTTCGGCCGGCACCATCTCGCCGGCCACCAGCAGGCGTTCGGCGCGGTGCGGCCCGACCAGCCGGCGCATCAGCCGCTGGATGCCTTCGGGGGCGACCAGGCCGACCTGGGTTTCGTTCAGGCCGATGCCGAAAGGGCGCGCCGGATCGATGCTGCGTGCCATCACCCGATAGTCGCAGCACAGCGCCAGCACGCAACCGCCCGCCGGCGCATGGCCGCCAATGGCCGCGACCACCGGAATCCGCGAATCGGCCAGCGCCCGCGCCGCACCGAAGAATGCCTGCCAGGCATCCATCAGCGCATGCCGGTTCTCGCCCAGCGACAGCAGGTAGGGCACGTCCATGCCGGCGGAAAAGATCTTCGGGTTGCCGGCCAGCACGATGCCCTGCACGCCGTCGCCCATGGCGCTATCGACTGCGTGAATCAGGGCGCGGCACAGTTCGGTATTGAGTGCGTTGACCGGCGGGCGGGCCAGCCGGATCTCGCGGACGCTGCCATGGTCCCGGGTTTCGATCAGCGAGGACATTCATCTGCTCCAAGGGCGTGTGGGCCTATCATAGGCGCATGAATCGCCGCCATGTATCCGCTCTCCTGTCCACCGCGCTGCTGCTGGCCGGCAGCGTTTCCGCCCAAGCCGCCGAATGCCTGCCCACCGCCCGCCAGGCATGGATACGCCTGCCGCCGTCGCCGGCCATGCCGATGATGGCCGGCTTTCTCCGCATCGAAAATGCCTGCGCCGCGCAGGTGGAAATCACCGGCGCCGACAGTCCGGCATTCGCCGAAGTGTCACTGCACGAGTCGCGCCAGATAGACGGCGTCAACAGGATGCGCGAACTGGACAGCCTGCCGGTCGCCGCCGGAAAGTCGGTCGAGTTCAAGCCGGGCGGCCTGCACCTGATGCTGTACAAGCCCCATGCGCCGGTGCAGGAAGGCGACAAGCCGGTCATCACCCTCAAGCTGAAGGATGGCCGCAGCGTTCCGGTGACGTTCGAGGTGCGCCGGGCGGCGCCGTGACGCGCGGCAATCCTGCCGAAGGCGGCAACGCCACGTCATGGGTCGCCTGTCGCTGTAGCGCATGCCCGCGGGGCGGCACCACATCGCCGCCTGCACGGGGTGAAAAAATGATTCCGGACGCGACGCGCGCCGCCGCGGCCGTTTCTTTCGATCGTCAGGCGGACGCGTTGCGCACCGCGTCGGGAAGCGGTGCGCTCTTGCCGGTCTGGGTGTCCATCCACACCACCACCACGTTGCCGTCGCAGTACAGAACGCCGTTCCGATCGACGATGCGGTGGCCGATGGTGACGCTGCTGGTGCCGAGCCGGTCCACGTACAGTTCGACCAGGATGTCGTTCGGCCAGGTCAGCGGCCGCCGGTAATTGATGTTGTTGGCGGCAACCACCGGCGCGATGCGGTCGGTCATCGAGACGCCCGGAATGTCCAGCATCCAGCGCACGCGCGCCTCTTCCAGATAGGACACGTACTTGGCGTTGTTGACGTGCCCCATGCTGTCCATGTCGCGCCAGCGCACGCTGATCGGAATCGTCGCCAGCCGCTTGCGGTCCGGGTTGGTTTCGGGCGTCGTGCTCATTTGGCTTTCGCGGCTTTCTTCTTCGCGGACTTGCGCGGCGGCAGCACGTCGGGCCTGGCGACCGCGGCCGGCTTGCTCGGTCTGGGCGCCTTGGCCGCCGGCAGCAGCTTGGCCAGGAACCGGCCGGTATGCGAATCCGGATGCGCGGCGATCTCCTCCGGCGTGCCGCTGGCCAGGATGCGGCCACCGCGGTGACCGCCTTCCGGTCCCAGATCCACCACCCAGTCGGCGGTCTTGATCACGTCCAGGTTGTGTTCGATGACGACGATGGTGTTGCCCTCGTCGCGCAGCTTGTGCAGCACCGCCAGCAGGTGTTCGATGTCGTGGAAGTGCAGGCCGGTGGTTGGCTCGTCCAGGATGTACAGGGTTCGGCCGGTATCGCGGCGCGACAGTTCCTTGGACAGCTTGACGCGCTGCGCCTCGCCGCCGGACAGCGTGGTCGCGCTTTGGCCGAGCTTGATGTAGCTCAGGCCGACGTCCATCAGCGTTTCCAGCTTGCGGGCAATCGCCGGCACAGGCTCGAACAGCTTCAGTGCATCCTCGACGGTCATTTCCAGCACGTCGTTGATGTTGTAGCCCTTGTAGAGGATCTCCAGCGTCTCGCGGTTGTAGCGCTTGCCGTGGCAGACGTCGCAGGGCACGTACACGTCCGGCAGGAAGTGCATTTCCACCTTGATCAGGCCATCGCCCTGGCAGGCCTCGCAGCGGCCGCCGCGCACGTTGAAGCTGAAACGGCCCGGCGAGTAGCCGCGCGCGCGCGCTTCCGGCACCTGCGCGAACAGTTCGCGCAGCGGCGTGAACAGGCCCGTGTAGGTAGCGGGGTTGGAACGCGGGGTGCGGCCGATCGGCGACTGATCGATATCGACCACTTTGTCGAACAGATCCAGCCCCACCACCTCGCGGTACGGCGCCGGCTTGTGCGACGCGCCGTTGATCTCGTTGGCGGCGAGCGCGAACAGGGTGTCGTTGATCAGGGTCGACTTGCCCGAACCGGAGACGCCGGTGATGCAGGTGAACAGTCCCGAGGCGATGTCCAGGTCGACGTCCTTCAGGTTGTTCCCGCTGGCACCGCGCAGATGCAGCATCATCTTCGGGTTGGCCTTGTGGCGCGCCTTCGGCACCTCGATGCGGCGCTTGCCGGACAGGTATTGGCCGGTCAGCGAACGGGGAGCCTTCAGGATGTCCTGCAGGCTGCCTTCGCCGACGATCTCGCCGCCGTGCACGCCCGCGCCGGGCCCGATGTCCAGCACGTGGTCGGCCGCGCGGATGGCGTCCTCGTCATGCTCGACCACGATCACGGTGTTGCCCAGATCGCGCAGGCGGGTGAGGGTGCCGAGCAGGCGCTCGTTGTCGCGCTGGTGCAGGCCGATGCTGGGTTCGTCCAGCACGTACATCACGCCGACCAGGCCGGCGCCGATCTGCGAGGCCAGGCGGATGCGCTGCGCTTCGCCGCCGGACAGCGTGTCGGCTTTGCGTTCCAGGGTCAGGTAATCCAGGCCGACGTCGACCAGGAAGCCCAGCCGCTCGCCGATTTCCTTGACGATCTTGGCGGCGATCTCGCCGCGCCAGCCGGGCAGGGCCAGGCCATGGAAGAACGACAGCGCTTCGTCGACCGGCATCACCACCAGCGCCGGCAACGGACGGTCGGCGACGAACACGTTGCGCGCGGCCTTGTTCAGGCGCGCGCCGCCGCAGTCGGGGCAGGGCTGTTCGCTGATGTACTTGGCCAGTTCCTCGCGCACCGCCGGCGATTCGGTCTCGCGATAGCGGCGTTCGAGGTTGGGCACGATACCCTCGAAGCGGTGCTTGCGCTGCGTGCGCCCGCCCGACTCGGTGAGGTAGGTGAAGGTGATGACGTCCTCGCCGCTGCCGTACAGCACGGCCTGGCGCGCCTTCTCCGGCAGCGATTGCCAGGGCGCGTCGACGTCGAAGCGATAGTGCTTGGCGAGCGAGGCGATCAGCTGGAAGTAATAGGCGTTGCGGCGATCCCAGCCGCGCACCGCGCCGGCGGCCAGCGACAGTTCCGGATGCACCACCACCCGCGCCGGGTCGAAGAACTGCGCCACGCCCAGGCCGTCGCACGTCGGGCAGGCGCCGACCGGCGAGTTGAACGAGAACAGGCGCGGCTCCAGTTCCGGCAGCGAGTAATCGCAGACCGGGCAGGAATACTTGGAGGAGAACAGCAGCGGCTCGGCTTCCGGCTTGTCCAGCGACATCACCGAGGCCATGCCGTCGCCGAGCTTCAATGCGGTCTCGAAGCTCTCGGCCAGACGCTGCTTGATGTCCTCGCGCGGGCGGAAGCGATCGATGACCGCTTCGATGGTGTGTTTCTGGCGGAGCGCCAGCGGCGGCACCGAATCGATTTCATGGAGCTGGCCGTCCACCCGCACGCGCACGAAACCCTGCGCGCGCAGTTGATCGAACACCTGGGCGTGCTCGCCCTTGCGCTCGCGGATGACCGGCGCCAGCAGCATGTAGCGCTGCTCGCCGTCCAGGCCCAGCACCTGGTCGACCATCTGGCTGACCGTCTGCGCTTCCAGCGGGTAGCCATGATCGGGGCAGCGCGGCGTGCCCACGCGCGCGTACAGCAGGCGCAGGTAGTCGTAGATCTCGGTGATGGTGCCGACCGTCGAACGCGGATTGTGCGAGGTCGACTTCTGCTCGATGGAGATCGCCGGCGACAGGCCCTCGATGTGGTCCACGTCCGGCTTTTCCATCACCGACAGGAACTGCCGGGCGTAGGCCGAGAGCGATTCGACATAGCGGCGCTGGCCCTCGGCATAGATGGTGTCGAAGGCCAGCGAGGATTTGCCGGACCCGGACAGCCCGGTGATGACAATCAACTTGTCGCGGGGCAGATCGAGGTCGATGTTCTTCAGATTGTGCGTTCGAGCGCCGCGGATGCGGATGCTGTCCATGCCGTGGGGTGGCCTGTTCAGGAAGGGAGGGAAGGGCTCCGATCCGCCGGCGCGGACCCGGCCGCACCAGCGAATCGCCCAGCGTAGCGATTCCGGTATTTGGGGGCAAATCGCCGGGAGCAAAGGCCGGCGGGAGGAGGGCTGATGAGCCCGCTCGCCCCCTGTTCATCGGCATCCCGGCAGGCCTTGCCGCCATCGGAAAGTGGACGGGATCGGCGTCTCAGGCACTGCGACGGACCCCGGCCGGACCGTCGCGTGGGGCCCTGCCGCGGCTGGCCGGGCCGGAGTGAGGGTGACTTGACCCTAACCTGCTGAAAGCCCTACAATTCCGCTTCTGACCGCCCTCGATGGCGGGCAGGTCGAGAATAACTACAGAAGAGGAAACACCATGTACGCAGTTCTGGTCACTGGCGGTAAGCAATACCGCGTGATGAAGGGCGAGACTCTGCGCGTCGAGAAGCTCGATGCGGAAGCCGGTAAGGAAGTCACGTTCGACAACATCCTGATGCTGGGCGACGGCGAAGGCGTCACCCTGGGCGACGCGCTGAAGGGCGCGAGCGTCTCGGCCAAGATCGTCGGCCACGGCCGCGCCGACAAGGTCCGCATCATCAAGTTCCGCCGCCGCAAGCACCACATGAAGCGTCAGGGTCACCGGCAGCATTACACCGAAATCGAAATCACCGGCATCAACAAGTAAGGAGAATCAGTCATGGCACACAAAAAGGGCGTAGGCTCCTCGCGCAACGGCCGCGACTCCAATCCGAAGATGCTGGGCGTGAAGGTCTATGGTGGCCAGGCGATCGACGCCGGCAACATCATCGTCCGTCAGCGTGGCACCCAGTTCCATCCGGGTCCGGGCGTCGGCCTGGGTCGCGATCACACCCTGTTCGCGCTGGTCGATGGCAAGGTCGAGTTCTCGATCAAGGGCCCGAAGAAGCGCCGCACCGTGAGCGTGGTCGCGGAAGCCTGAGGCACCGCATACACGTAGCGAAAGGCCCCGCCGCGAGCGGGGCTTTTCGTTTGCGGGCCGGGATTTGGGAAGGGTGATTCGGGATTCGTAAAGAAGCGGATTCCTTCCCGCGGTTCCCTCCCCGGCCTATCCGGACACGTGGTTTTTGCCTGTCCGAATCTCCAATCCCGAATCCCCATTGCCTAATCCAATGAAACTCGTAGACGAAGCGGAAATCCAGGTCATTGCCGGCAACGGCGGCAACGGTTGCATCGGCTTCCGGCGCGAGAAGTTCATTCCGCTGGGCGGCCCGGACGGCGGTGACGGCGGCAACGGCGGCAGCGTCTGGCTGGTCGCCGACGAGAACCTCAACACCCTGGTCGATTTCCGCCACGAAAAGACCTTCCGCGCCCAGAGGGGCGAGAACGGCATGGGCCGGCAGATGTACGGCAAGGCCGGCGAGGACCTGACCATCACCGTGCCGGTCGGCACCGTCATCACCAACGTCGAAACCGACGAGGTCATCGGTGACCTGATCCGCCATGGCGATCGACTGCTGGTCGCCAAGGGCGGCAAGGGCGGCCTCGGCAACATGCACTTCAAGAGTTCGGTGACCCGCGCGCCGCGCAAGGCCACGCCCGGCGAGGAGGGTGAACAGCGCCTGCTCAGGCTGGAATTGAAGTTGCTGGCCGACGTCGGCCTGCTGGGTTTCCCGAATGCCGGCAAGAGCACCTTCATCCGCGCGGTTTCGGCGGCCACGCCGAAGGTCGCCGACTATCCGTTCACCACCCTCTACCCCAATCTGGGCGTGGTCAGCGTCGAGGCGCACCGCAGCTTCGTGATTGCCGATATTCCCGGCCTCATCGAGGGGGCCGCCGAAGGCGCCGGCCTGGGCGCGCAGTTCCTGCGCCATTTGCAACGCACCCGCCTGCTGCTGCATCTGGTCGACATGGCGCCGATGGAGGGTGGAGTGGAAGGCATCGCTCCGGCCGAGCAGGTCCGTGCCATCGAGCGGGAACTGATGAAGCACGACCCGGCGCTGCTGGACAAGCCGCGCTGGCTGATCCTCAACAAGGCCGATCTGATGTTCGAGGACGAGGCCCGCGAGCGCGCGGAGCAGATCGTGGCCGAACTGGACTGGATGCATCCCTGGTACCAGGTGTCGGCGATTTCGCGCGAAGGCACGTGGCCGATCATGCAGGACGTGATGGCGTTCTTCGATCGCCAGCGCGAAGAGGCCGAAGAGGCCCGGAATGCCGGCTGAGACAGCCGTGCCGACAGCGCCCGATTCGCCCCTTCCCCCGCTTGCGGCGGTAGGGAAGGATGGAGGCAGGCCGGGAGCCCCGGCCCACCACCCGACGGAACCTCGCGCTGCGCGCCGGACCGGGGACGTTCGATGCGTCCCGGTCGCGCGAACCTACCCGCAAACCCGTCCAGACCCGTCGTCCCGCCGCCCCGGCCATTCTTCGCGAGCAGGGAAGGGGGCCGGTTTCCGGGCAACAAAAAACCCGGCCGGAGCCGGGTTTTTTTGCTTTCCCGTGGTCGCCTGCTCAGGCGGCCTGCAACGCCTTGATGCGGGCGGTCAGGCGGCTCTTGTGGCGGGCAGCCTTGTTCTTGTGGATCAGGCCGCGCGAGCTGTAGCGATCCAGGATCGGCTGGGCGACGGCGAAAGCGGCCTGCGCGCCGGCGGCGTCGTTGGCGTCAAGCGCCTTGAGCACTTTCTTGACGGCGGTGCGCAGCATGGAGCGCTGGGCAGAGTTGCGCGCGTTGCGCACGACGGTCTGCTTGGCGCGCTTCTTGGCGGACTTGATATTGGCCACGATGGGTTCCTGAAAGCTGGGATAATGGGGTTACGGGAAAATAGACAAAAAAGTATGGACTATTCAGAGGCTTGCGTCAACCTGGGTCAGCCGGCGGGAGAGACCCTCCGATGAGCGGCAACCGGCTCCTGCGCTCCACCGCCGTTTTCAGCGCCATGACCTTCCTGTCCCGCCTGTCCGGGCTGGTCCGGGATCAGGTCTACGCCGCCGTGTTCGGCGCCACGGCCGCGATGGACATCTTCTTCATCGCGTTCAGGATTCCCAATTTCATGCGGCGCCTGTCCGCCGAGGGCTCGTTCTCGATGGCCTTCGTGCCGGTCCTGGCCGAGTACAAGGAAAAACACGGGCCCGGGGCGGTGAAGGAGTTGATCGACCGGGTCACCGGCACCCTGGCGGCGGCATTGCTGGTAGTGACCGCGCTGGTCTTCCTGCTCGCGCCGCAACTGGCTTTCCTGATCGCGTCCAAGTACACCGGCCAGCACCACGACATGCTGACCGAAATGCTGCGCATCACGTTCCCGTACGCGCTGTTCATTTCGCTGGCCTCGCTGGTCGGCAGTGTGCTCAACAGCTACCAGCGTTTCGCGATCCCGGCGCTGTCGCCGATCCTGCTGAACCTGTCGATGATCGCCGCCGCGTTCTGGCTGGCGCCGCTGATGGGCGGCTCGGTGATGGCGCTGGCCTGGGGCGTGTTCATCGCCGGCATCCTGCAACTGGTCTTCCAGTTGCCCGCGCTGGCGAAGCTGGGACTGCTGCCGCGTCCCAAACTGGGCCTGGCCCATGCCGGGGTCCGCAAGATCATGAAGCTGATGGTGCCGACCCTGTTCGGTTCCTCGGTGGTGCAGTTCAACCTGCTGTTCAACACCTGGGCGGCGGCGTTCCTGATGAGCGGCAGCGTGAGCTGGCTGTACTACAGCGATCGCCTGCTGGAGTTCCCGCTGGGCATGTTCGGCGTCGCCATCGGCACGGTGATCCTGCCGCACCTGTCCAGCCGCCACGCGGCCACGGATCCGGAGGGTTTCTCCAAGGGCCTGGACTGGGGATTCCGGCTCTGCCTGTTGATCGGCGTGCCGGCCTGCATCGGCCTGATCCTGTGCGCGGGTCCGCTGATGGCGACCCTGTTCCAGTACAACAAGTTCACTGCCTTCCACGCACAGATGAGCAGCTGGAGCCTGATGGCCCAGTCCACCGCGGTGCCGGCTTTCCTGCTGGTCAAGGTGCTGGCGCCGGCGTTCTATTCCCGCCAGGACACGCGCACGCCGGTGAAGGCGGCGGTTGTATCGGTGCTGGTGAACGCCAGCGCCACGATCCTGCTGTTCGCCGGGCTGTTGATGTTCACCGGTGCGGGCCAGGTCGCGCTGGCCAAGGCCGACGGCCAGTACCTGGACGCACTGGCCCATATTCCCGGCGCGCACGCGCTGCTGGCGCTGGCCATCGCGATTGCCGGCTGGACCAATGCCGTGCAGCTGGCCTGGTACCTGCGCCGGGCCGGCGTCTACCGGCGCCAACCCGGCTGGGGCCGGTTCCTGCGCCAGATCGGTCTGGCCTCGCTGGCGATGACCGCGGTGCTGCTGGCGCTGCGCGGGCTCTGGCCGGACTGGTCCGACTGGGCCTGGTGGGAACGTGGCTGGCGGCTGGCGCTGCTGGTCGGCAGCGGCGGCGCCCTGTACGCGGCGCTGCTGTGGTTGCAGGGCATCCGCCCGCGCGATTTGCGCGGACATTGAGCGACATCGGGGCTGGACAGGGCGGCTATACTTCGGAATTCGCGCGTTTCGCGCGGGTTCGCCCCCTCCGGGCGGCCATCCAACCAGGAATCTATGAGCAGGCTGTTTCGTGACGTCGACGGTGGACCGGTGAGTCCCCGCGGAAGCGTGGTCTGCATCGGCGCTTTCGACGGCCTGCACGGCGGTCACCGGGCGCTGGTGCGGCACACGGTCGCGCGCGCGCGCGCCGTGGGCGTGGACGCGGTGGCGCTGACCTTCGAACCGTTGCCGCGCGAGTTTTTCGCCCGCGAGAACCCGCCACC
>Ga0182741_1001219_pt1 | contig 34505 bp, 35 predicted proteins | sample eDN5th37CBELigOP_FD_128874 | JGI IMG/M metagenome (GOLD analysis project Ga0182741, IMG submission 128874) | Enriched Organic Plus compost microbial communities from Emeryville, California, USA - eDNA 5th pass 37_C BE-Lig OP (version 2) (version 2) ... | reverse complement strand
GGCGGCGTCGGTCGACCTGATCTTCGCCGACCCGCCCTACAACCTTCAGCTTCAGGGCGATCTGCGGCGTCCCGACCATTCGCAGGTCGACGCCGTCGACGACGACTGGGACAAGTTCGCCAGTTTCGAAGCCTACGACGCCTTTACGCGCGCCTGGCTCCTCGCCGCCCGGCGCGTGCTGAAGCCGAACGGCACCTTGTGGGTGATCGGCTCCTATCACAACATCTTCCGCGTCGGTGCGATCCTGCAGGATCTCGGCTTCTGGATTCTCAACGACGTCATTTGGCGCAAGTCCAACCCGATGCCCAACTTCCGCGGCCGGCGCTTCACCAATGCGCACGAGACGCTGATCTGGGCCGCGCGTGATGCCAACGCGAAGGGCTACACGTTCAATTACGAGGCGCTGAAGGCCGGCAACGAGGACCTTCAGGTCCGCTCGGACTGGACGCTGCCGCTGTGCACCGGCGACGAGCGCCTGAAAGACGCCTCGGGCAAGAAGGTGCATCCGACGCAGAAGCCCGAAGCGTTGCTCGCCCGCGTGCTGCTGTCGGCCTCGCAGCCCGACGATCTTGTCCTGGATCCATTCAGCGGCACCGGCACCACCGGCGCCGTGGCAAAGCGGCTCGGCCGCCGCTTCATCGGCATCGAACGCGACCCGTCCTATGCGGCCGCGGCGACCGCGCGCATCGACGCGATCGAGCCGCTGCCGCAGCCGACGCTGGCTCCCTTCGTCACGGCGCGCGGCGCGCCCCGCGTGCCCTTCGCGACGCTGCTCGAGCGCGGCCTGGTCGCGCCGGGCGAGACGCTGGTCGATGCCAAACGGCGCCACAGCGCGCTGGTGCGCGCCGACGGCGCCGTCTCGTTCGGCAACGTGGTCGGTTCGATCCACCGCATCGGCGCCCTCGTCCAGGGGCTCGACGCCTGCAACGGTTGGACCTTCTGGCACCTCGACCGGCCCGAGGGCCTTGTCTCGATCGACGCCCTGCGGGCGCAGGTCCGCGACGAGATGCTGGCGTCCTGAGCGCGCCTTACTTCGCGGCGATCACGCGGATCTCGACCATCAGCTGCGGCGATTGCAGCCGCGCCTCGATGCAGGCGCGCACCGGCGGCGCGCCGGGCGCCACCCAGGCGTCCCACACCGCGTTCATCTCGTCGACCGTGCGGATGTCCTGCAGCCAGATCGTTGCCTGCAGCAGCTTCGACTTGTCCGTCCCCGCCTTGGCGAGCAGGGCGTCGATCGCGGCGAGAATCTCCTTGGTCTGCTCGGCGACGCTGGCGCCGCGCGCCTTCTCCGCCACCAGGCCGGCGAGATACACCGTGTCGTTGTGGACCACGACTTTGCTCATGCGTGGGCCGACTTCGAACCGCTCGATCGCCATAACGTCACTCCTTGCAAGGGGAACGAACCGCGCCGGCCGGCGCGGTCGGGACGGATACCGGCTATAGCCGAACCATGCCGGTGGGTCACCTCTGCGCCAGCGCCACCACCTTGCGCATCACGCTCGGGAGCGCTTCGCCGGCGAGCGCCTCCCACGCAACCCAGCGCGTCTCCGCGGGCGCCGGGATGCCGGCCGGGACTTCGGCGGTGAACACGATGAGTTCGAGCGGGAAATGCGTGAACGTGTGGCTGACGACGCCGGGGATGCGGCGCCAGCGGATCGGGGTGCCATTGGCCGCGAGCTGCGGCGCGTGCTGCCGCGCGCGCGTGACGTCGAAATCGGGCGACCAGTCGGTGGTCGGCACTTCCGTCATCCCGCCGAGCAGCCCGCGTTTCGGCCGCGTCCGCAGCAGCACCTGGCCGTCCGCACGCCGCAGCACGAAGGCGGCGCCCCGGCGCAACGTCCCCACGCGCTTGGGCGCCTTGCGCGGGAAGGTCTCGGCATCGCCTCGCTGCTGCGCCCGGCACGGCCCGCGGAACGGACACAGGCCGCAGGCCGGGTTGCGCGGCGTGCAGATGGTGGCGCCGAGATCCATCATGGCCTGGGCAAAGTCGCCCGGCCGATCATGCGGGGTCATCGCTTCCGCCTGGGCCCGGATGGCCGCCTTGGCCGCGGGCAGAGGCGTCTCGCAGGCGATCAGCCGCGCCACCACGCGTTCGATATTGCCGTCGATCGGCGTCGCCACGCGGTTGAACGCGATCGCCGCCACGGCCGCCGCGGTGTAGGCGCCGATCCCCGGCAGCGCCCGCAGCGCCGCCTCGTCCGCCGGCAGCTGGCCGCCGTGCCGCTCGGCCACCGCCTGGGCGCAGGCATGCAGGTTGCGGGCCCGGGCGTAGTAGCCGAGCCCGGCCCATTCCCGCAGCACGTCATCGAGCGGCGCCGCCGCCAGCGCGGTCATCGTCGGCCAGCGCGCCAGGAACCTTGCGTAATAGGGCGCGACCGCCTTGACCGTCGTCTGCTGCAGCATGATTTCCGACAACCAGACATGGTAGGGGTCGGCGCGTGCCCCCGCCGGAGCTCGCCACGGCAGCACCCGCCGATGCCGGTCGTACCAGGCCAGCAGCGGCGCGGCGTCGATCGCCCCGACCGGCGCATCGTCGATGTTGACGGCCTCCGGGGGCGACTCTCGTTTCGCCGATGCGCGTGCTACCTTCATCGCCCCGATGTCGCAGAGCCGCCGCGCGTGAACAAGCCCTCTCGATCGTTTCCCCGTCCGCTCGCCGACCTGGTCGGGCGGACGATCGCCGATGTATTCGCGAAACAGGGTTTCGCCTCGACGGAGCTTGTCACCCATTGGCCCGACATCGTCGGTGCCGACATCGCCGCTTTCGCCGAGCCGCTGAAGCTGCAATGGCCGCGCACCGCAGGGCACGACGACCCGGAGCCGGCGACGCTGGTGCTGCGTGTCGAGGGGCCGGTCGCGATCGAGATCCAGCACCAGGCCGATTTGATCCTCGAACGCGTCAACCGCTATTTCGGCTGGCGCGCCGTCGGACGCATCGCCCTGCGCCAGGCGCCGTTGCGGCGCCGGGAAGCGCCGCGCCCGCCGCCGCCGCCCGATGCCGCGGCCGCGGCCCGCATCGCGGCGAACCTTCCCGTCGCCGATGAGGGATTGCGCGCGGCGCTCGCCCGCCTGGGCGCCGCGGTCAAACGCTGACCCCCCCGCGGCTCTTGGCCAGGGGCGCGGTCTTTGCCGCCAGTCCGTTCAGCGCGTACAATTTCAGCCGGGCCGGGTCGCGCTCTCCCTGGCGTGCCCGCGCCAGCAGGCGCTTGGCGAGCACGGTCCGTGCGCGCGCGTCGCTTGCGGCGACGTAGAAAGCGCGCCGGTCCTGGGCCTCCCGCCATGCCTCGTCGAGGGTGGCGCGCAACACTTGCAAAAGTTCGGGTTCGAACACGCCCGAAAAGTCCAACCGGTCCGCCATAATCAACTCCAATCGAAAACACCTCCCGTGCCGACGCCGGTCGGCCGGGATTCGCCCCACACAAAAAGCGCGCGACGTATAGGAACGCAGGAACACGGAACGCGGAAACGATACCGGTCGGACGCGACGCTTGTCTGTCCGGAATCCGACAAATGGTTCATTTCGGGCAACGCGATCAGAGCGCGCCCGGCTCATGCGCCGGCAGCATCTCCTCGAGCTGTCGGGTCATCGTTGCGTAACATTCGCATGCGGCATTCATGAGGCCGTTTTGGTCGAGGACGATCAGGCGACCGCGCTCCTGCTTGATCAGTCCTGCGTCCTGGAGCGTCCGCGTCACCAGCGTGACGGTGGTGCGCTGTACGCCGAGCATCTGCGCCATGAATTCCTGCGTCAGCGGCAGCATGTCGTCGTCGGACCGCTGTCGCACCTGCAGCAGCCAGCGGCACGTCCGAGCCACCACGCCGTGCAGGGCGTTGCATGCGGCCGCCTGTTGCGTCTGCGCCAGCAGCAGGTCCTGGAACCGCGCGATCATGGCGTGGATCGGTGCGCTGCGCTGCGCAGCGCCGGCCAGCGCCGCCCGGCTGATGGCGAGCGCGGCTCCCGGCAGTTGCACGATGGCGTCGGTGAAGGCCCGCGCGGGCTCCGGCGCAAGGCAGCCGCCGACCAAGCCCTCGCGGCCGATCATGGCAGACTCGACCCCGATGCCGCCGGCGGTCGGGACCACCAGAGATACCACGCCTGAAACTGGAAAATAGACCACGCTCACCCGCTCCCCCGCGCGGATGAGGACGTCGCCGCGCACCAGCGGGCGTGGATTGAGGTGCGGCGTCAGCAGGCCCAGGGCGATCGCGGGCAGCGCCTGGAGCAGGGCATTGCGGCCGATGGGCAGGTTCATCTGCACGACGCTTTCCTCGCTTCGCCGTTGCGCCGGCGCAGACGGGGCGGGAGGTCGACGGCCCACGGATCAACGGGGGGAAATTGTGTTTGGTTCCCGACAGATGGCCGGCACTGCGGGCAGGCCGAGGGGGCGGCGGGCGGTCTCGAAATCGTGATCCGCGGAAGGCGGGCGCGAGCAACCCATCCTTGCCACATTCCCCGTTTCAGGATAGCGACCAGCCCAAACCGCTCGCATTACAGGGGTTCTGCCTTGTTCATCACACGCCGGCAATTCGTCGAAGGCGCCAGCGCGCTCGCGATCCTCAGCCTGACCGCGGCGGCGCCGGCTTTCGCCCAGGCGCCCTCCACGGAGGAATTGATGCAGCCGGGCCCGCTCGGCGAGCAGTCGCAGGGACCGGACGACGCACCGGTCACGATCATCGAATACGCCTCGATGACCTGCAGCCATTGCGCCTCCTTCCACGTGAATACCTATCCGCTGCTGAAGGAGCGCTACATTGATACCGGCAAGGTGCGTTACATCCTGCGCGAGTTTCCGCTGGATCCACTCGCTGCCGGAGCCTTCATGCTGGCGCGCTGCGCCGGCGAGGGGAAATACTTCCCGCTGGTCGATGCGCTGTTCCAGCAGCAGCGCACCTGGGTCACCCAGAAGCCGATCGAGCCGCTGCTGAACATCGCCAAGCAGGCGGGCTTCACGCAGGAAACGTTCGAACAGTGCCTGGCGGACCAGAAGACCCTCGACGCGATCGAAGCTGTCCGGCAGCGCGCGGCAGAGAAGTTCGGTGTCAACTCGACGCCCACCTTCTTCATCAACGGCAAGATTCACCGCGGCGCTTTGACGATCGATGAGCTGGAAAAAGAGATCCAGCCCTATCTCAAGAGCTGAGCGGCTTTCCGCACGCCTCGGATTTTGCAAGGCCGCCGCGGCCCCGCGCGGCGGTTGTCCACCGGCAAAAGGTCTGGAAAACGCCCTGCGCGCGGTTGCTCCGCGCACAGGCGCGATACATTTTCCCCGGCCAATGCGGCATAACCATATGACCGCGGCGCGCCCCGTGGCGCCGCTTCAATCGACCGAGCGCTCTGCCGCCGCTCGTGGAAAGGCTCCATGAAGCTCACCAAGCTGCGCCTCGTCGGCTTCAAGACCTTCGTCGAGCCGACCGATTTTCTGATCGAGCCCGGCCTGACCGGCGTCGTCGGTCCGAACGGCTGCGGCAAGTCGAACCTGGTCGAAGCCTTGCGCTGGGTGATGGGCGAGTCGTCCCACAAGGCCATGCGCGCGGTCGACATGAACGACGTCATCTTCGCCGGCTCGGGCAACCGCCCACCGCGCAACCATGCGGAAGTCGCACTGTTTCTCGACAACAGCGACCGGACCGCGCCGGCCGCTTTCAATGATCATGACGCGCTGGAAATCTCCCGCCGCATCGAACGGGAGCAGGGGTCGACCTATCGCCTCAACGGCCGCGAAGTCCGCGCCCGCGACGTGCAGATCCTGTTCGCCGACGCCTCCACCGGCGCCCGTTCGCCGGCGCTCGTCCATCAGGGCAAGGTCGGCGAGATCATCAATGCCAAGCCGCAGGCGCGCCGCCGCGTGCTGGAGGAGGCAGCCGGTGTCGCCGGCCTGCATGCGCGCCGCCACGAGGCCGAGCTGCGGCTGAAAGCCGCCGAGCACAATCTCGAGCGGCTTGAAGATGTCATCGGCCAGCTCGGCAATCAGACGGAAGCGCTCAAGCGCCAGGCGCGGCAGGCGGTGCGCTATCGCACCCTCTCCGCCGACATCCGCAAGGCCGAGGCGACGCTGTTCCACTTGCGCTGGGTCCGCGCCAAGGCCGAATTGGTCGAGGCAGAGCGCAACCGCGACGCCGCCGTCCGGCTCGTCGCCGAGCGCACCGGCCACCAGGCCGAAGCGGCCCGCCACCAGGCGATGGCTCAGGCGGACCTGCCGGGCCTGCGCGACGCCGAGGCGAAGGCCGCGGCCGCGCTGCAGCGCCTCGTCATTGCCCGCGAAACACTCGATCGCGAGGAGGCGCGCGCCAACGAGCGCATCGCCGAGCTCGACCGCCGCATTGTCCAGTTCGGCGCCGATATCGAGCGCGAACGGGCCCATACCACCGATGCCGAAGCGGCGCTGCTGCGGCTCGCCGAAGAGGAGGCGCTGCTTCAGGCCGAGGCGGAAGCCGCGCACGAGCGCGAGGCGGGTGTCGCCGAGCGCGTCGAGGCGGCGGAAGCGACGCTCGCCGCCGCCGAGCGCAGCTTTGCCGAAGTGACGGGCGAGCTCGCCGATCTCTCGGCGCGGCGCAATCAGCTCGAGCGAATGGTGCGCGAGCATACCGAGCGCGTCGCCCGGCTGCAGTCGCAGCTCGCCGATGTCGAGGACGAGCTCAACACGCTCGCCTCGGGCGGCGAGGCCGCCGCCGAGGTCGCCATGCTGGCCGAGGCGGTGGAGATGGCGCTCGCGGCTGTGGCCGAGGCCGAGGCGGCGACGCTGCGCGCCGAAGCCGGCCAGTCGGCCGCCCGCCAGGGCCTCGATGCCGTTCGCGCGCCGCTCGCCGAAGCGGAGCGGCGGGTGCAGCGGCTCGAGACCGAGGCGCGCACGCTGCGCAAGGTGCTCGCGGTCGAGGCCAAGAGCATGTGGCCGCCGGCCATCGACCTGCTGCAGGTCGAGAAGGGTTACGAGACCGCGCTCGGCGCCGCCCTCGGCGACGATCTCGACGCGCCGATCGATCCGGCCGCGCCGATCCGGTGGGCCGGCGCTCCGGTCGACGCCGCCGATCCCGCCTTGCCGGAAGGCGCCGTTCCGCTCGCGGGACTCGTCGCCGCCCCGTCCGAACTCGCGCGCCGCCTCGCCCAGGTAGGCGTCGTCGATCGTGCCGACGGGCCGCGGCTCGCCGCGCTGTTGAAGCCGGGCCAGCGCTTGGTCTCGCGCGAGGGCGATCTGTGGCGCTGGGACGGCTTCGCCGCCGCGGCCAATGCGCCGACGGCCGCTGCCCGCCGCCTCGCCGAGAAGAACCGCCTCGCCGATATCGAAAGCGAGATCGAAATCGCCCGCGCCGAGCTCGAGACCCGGCGTCAGGCCGTCGAGGCCGCCGAAGCCGAGGTCAGGGCCGCGGTCCAGGCGGAGGGCGAGGCGCGGCAGCGCCGCCGCGACGCCCAGCGCGAAGCCGACGCCGCCCGCGACCGTCACGCCGCGGCCGAGCGCGAGGTCGGCCGTCACGCGGCGCGTATCTCCGCTCTTACCGAAGCGAAGGCGCGCGTCACCGTCACCCGCGACGAGAGCGCCGCGGCCCGGAACGAAGCCGCGGCCGCGCTCGAGGCGTTGCCGATTCCCGCTGGCCTGGAAGAGAAGCTCGCCGCCGTGCGCGACGAGGTCACCGCCAAGCGGGCGGCGCTCGCGGAGATCCGTGCCGAGGCTCAGGCGCTGGCGCGCGAGACCGAGATGCGTGCCCGCCGCCTCGGCGCCATCGCCAGCGAGCGTCAGGGTTGGCAGCAGCGCCATGAGGGCGCCGGCACCCAGATCGCCACGCTCGAACAGCGGCTCGAGGAAGCAAAGACAGAGCGCGCGGAACTCGAGGATGCGCCGGTGACCTTCGCCGCCAAACGCCGCGGCCTGATCGGCGAGATCGAGCAAGCGGAGGCGGCGCGCCGCGAGGCTGCCGACCGTTTGCAGGAAGCCGAGAACCGCCTGGCCGAGGCGGACCGCGCGGCCCGCGCGGCGTTGGAAGCGATGGCCGAGGCTCGCGAGGAACAGGCCCGTTCCGCCGAGCGGTTCGAGAATGCCGGCCGTCGTCTCGCGGACCTCGCCCGCGAGGTGCAGGAAATCCTGGAGGTCGAGCCAGCCGCCGTGGCGCAGCTGGCCGGTCTTGAGGAAGGCGCCGATCTGCCCGATCTCGGTCAGGTCGAAGCCGATCTCGAAAAATGGCGCCGCGAGCGCGAGAAGCTCGGTGCGGTCAACCTCCGGGCCGAGGAGGAATTGCGCGAGGTGGACGCGCAGCACCAGGGTCTCGTCACCGAGCGCGACGATCTGGTCGAGGCGATCAAGCGTCTGCGCCAGGGCATCCAGAGCCTCAACCGCGAGGCGCGCGAGCGGCTGCTCGCCTCCTTCGCTGTGGTCAACGGCCACTTCCAGAAGCTGTTTACCAGCCTGTTCGGTGGCGGTTCAGCAGAACTGCAGCTGATCGAATCCGATGACCCGCTCGAAGCGGGTCTCGACATTCTCGCCAAGCCGCCGGGCAAGAAGCCGGCGTCGCTGTCGCTGCTGTCCGGCGGCGAGCAGGCGCTCACCGCGATGGCGTTGATCTTCGCGGTGTTCCTCACCAATCCGTCGCCGATCTGCGTGCTGGACGAGGTCGATGCGCCGCTCGACGATCACAATGTCGAACGCTTCTGCGACTTGCTCGACGAGATGACCAAGCAGACCGACACGCGCTTCGTCATCATCACGCACAATCCCATCACCATGGCGCGGATGAACCGCCTGTTCGGCGTCACCATGGCGGAACGGGGCGTGTCGCAGCTGGTCTCGGTCGACCTCGAAGGCGCGGTCGCGCTGCGCGAAGCCGTCTAGTCAGCGCCGCTCGGCACTCCACGTGCCCGAGCAGCTGCCGCTCGATGAGCGTCCGGTCCATGTGCCGCGGCCGGCATCGCGCGACAGGCGGCCCGAGCCGCGCGCGCTGCTGTCGCCGCGGCCGATCTGGACCTGGACGCTGCCGTTGCGGGCCACCCGGCCGCTCACAGCGAACGAGGCATCACCCGCATAACTGACAGCGCCGTTCTGCACCCGCACCGGGTAGCGATAGGCGCGGTCGCAGTCGCCGCGCTCGGTGACGACGAGCACGCTCCAGGTGCCGTCGAACGCCGTCGCCGCGCCCGCTGGAATGCTGCCGCAGGCGAGGAGCGTGGCGGCAGCGCAGCATGATAGGAGGAGCGGCAGGCATCGGGGCATCGCAAAACCTCTCTCGATCGTGCGGGCGCCCAATCAACCGATCTGCCTCGGCGCGGTTCCCGCTGCTGTTGGTGTCGTACAGGGCGAAAGCGTTCACCAGTGACCCGGAACCGGATGGCCGGCGCGCGGTTGGTCGTGAAACCCGGCAGGATGTGGGGCGCCGGCCGGGCGGCGGGGTGGCGACGTCTCGAGACGGAGAACCGTCGAAAGGAGATGAACCATGCACAGGAGCATCGAAGCCACACTCGCGATCGGCATTGCCGGCGCGGTGGCGTTCGCGTCGGCGATCCCTGCGAAGGCGGGACCACTGCCGACCAACACGGCCGCGGTGCGTGACGCCGCTCCGACCGACGTCATCGACGTGCGTTATCGTGGGCGCTACTACCGCAATGGCGGCGGCGCCCTGGCCGCTGGCCTCGCGTTCGGTCTGATCGGCACCGCGATCGCCGCCGCCGCCGCGCCGCGCTACTATGGCTACGGTTATTACGGCTATCCTTACGGCTATTACCGCGGCTATGCGCCGGCCTATTACGGCTACGGCTACTATCCACGGCCCTATTACTACCCGCGCCGGATCTATGCGGGCCCGCGCTACTACCGGCCGTATCGCTACTATCGACCCTACGGGTACTATCGCCGCGCCTATTGGCGCCGCTGGTGAGCGAGCGCGACGGACCGTTGTGATTAAGACGCCGGCGGTACCGGAGGCGGTGCCGCCGGCAGGCATGCCTCCACCGCGGCGAGCAGCTCGCGGCCCCGGAACGGCTTGCGCAGGCTTCGCAGCGCGCCGAGCTTTGTCGTCATGTCGAGAAAATCGGGCGCGGGGGTGATGCCGTCCCGGAAGGTGAAGCCCGACATGGCAATGATCGCCAGTTCGGGCCGCGTCTTGTTGAAGGCGCGGATCGTTTCCAGCCCGTCCATCTGCGGGAGAAACAGGTCGACGACGGCGACGTCGATCTCGTCCTCTTCGATGATCTTGAGACCATCCTGGCCGCTCGCCGTGACGGTGACGTTGTATCCGGCGCGTTCGAGGATGTCCTTCATCGTCGCGCTGACAAGATGATCGTCGTCTACGATAAGGATTCGCGGCAACGCTTTCCCCCCGGAACAAAGCGATGGAGGTGCAAACGATTAGCAATCAGCGATTACTGAATGCTTTCGACGCCACTACCATTTGCTTATTCTCGGGTGCGATGCTACCAAACGCGGTAGTTATAAGGTTGTGTAAGTTGTGAAATGCAACCAAAAGTAACTTACAGTGTTCCTGAACAAGACCGATGAACGCAGCGGCGCTCCGCAGCGACTCAAAGGCGGCCCCCTGCCGGCTTTTCATCATCTGCGCTAGTTTGGCGGTCCTTTCGCCTTCGGAGTGCCTTTCATGTCGACCACTTCCTTGATCGTTCTCGGCGTCATCGCCGCCGTGATCGGCTGGCTGATCCTCGTCTACAACGGCCTCGTCGCCATGCGGCAGCGGGTGAACCAGGCGTTCGGCGACATCGACGTCCAGCTCAAGCAGCGCCACGACCTCATTCCCAACCTCGTCGAAACGGTGAAGGGCTATGCCGGCCACGAGCGCCAGACGCTGGAAGCTGTCGTCCAGGCGCGCAATGCGGCGATGACGGCGCAGGGGCCGGCGGCGGTGGCCGCGGCCGAGAATCAGCTGTCGGGCGCGTTGCGTCAGCTGTTCGCGCTGGCAGAGAGCTATCCGGACCTCAAGGCCAGCACCAATTTTCAGGAGCTGCAACGCGAGCTCTCCGACGTCGAAAACAAGATCGCGGCCGCGCGGCGCTTCTTCAACAACGCCGTTCAGGAATACAACACCGGCATCGAGCAGTTTCCCGCCGCTCTGTTCGCCGGCTCGCTCGGCTTCCGGCCGCGCGAATTCTTCGATCTCGGCGAAGCCCGCCCGCAGCTCGAACAGGCGCCGAGCGTGAAATTCTGAGCGCGCGGCGCGGGGGACCGCCACGATGGGTCCGGCCTTCGGCCTCTACACCCATATCCGCGCCAACCGGGTGCGGTCCTATTTCCTGATCGCCGGCCTCTTCGTGCTGGTCTATCTGCTCGTCTTCGCCGGCGCGCTGGTCGGCGAAGTGCTGGTTCAGGGCGATGCGCCGCTCGACGAACTGCTGGGCGCCGCCTGGCGCGATCTGGCGGCGGCGGTGCCTATCGCCACCGCCGCCACGGCGATCTGGATCGCGATCGCCTGGAAGTTTCACCAGAAGCTGATCGACCTCGTCACCGGCGGCCACACGGTGACCCGGCAGGAGCAGCCGGATCTCTACAATCTGCTGGAGAACCTTTGCGTCTCGCGCGGCATGGCGATGCCGCGCCTGAAGGTGATCGACACGCCGGCGCGCAACGCCTTCGCGACCGGATTGAACGACAAACAATATGCGATCTCGGTCACGACTGGCTTGCTTGCGGCTCTGGAGCCGGCCGAAATCGAAGCGGTGCTCGCCCATGAACTGACTCACATCCGCAACGGCGACGTGCGCCTGATGGTGATCGCCGGCATCATCGCCGGCGTCATCGGCTTCTTCGCCGAATTGTTCTTTCGCGTCTTCTTCCGCTCCGGCTGGCGCGTGGGCGGCGGCTCGCGCCGCACCTCGTCGAGCGACCGCAAGGGCGGCGGTGCCATCCCGGCGCTGCTGATCGCGGTCGTGGTGATCGCGATCGCCTGGTTCCTGTCGGTCGTCATTCGCTTTGCGCTGTCGCGCTCGCGCGAGTTCCTCGCCGACGCCGGTGCCGTCGAGCTGACCAAGAACGCCGACGCGATGATCGGCGCGCTGCGCAAGATCGAAAATCGCGGCGAACTCGCCGGTGCGACCTCCGCGGTGATGGAAATGTGCGTCGACAATCCGCGCAGCGGCTTCGCCGACTTGTTCGCGACACATCCCTCGATCGACAGCCGCGTCGAGGCCCTGGTGCGCTATGCCGGCGGTCACGATCCCGGGCCGCTGCCGCCGCCCGGCGATGAGGCCGCTGCAGAGGGCGAGGCGTTGCCTGGGGATCAGGGGGAGGCGGCTCCTTCCGCGTCCGCGGCCGACCCGTCCGCGATTGGCCCGTGGGGCGCACGGCGCACTGGCTGACGCACGCGCATCGTCGCCGGCGATGCAAGTTGGGAGGGGATGCGCGGATCTCTCCGCATTGCCTCGGGCATCCCCTCCCTCACCCTCCAGCGGAGGGATCTGGTGCCGCAGCCGCTACTACTGCAGCGTCGCCTCGGCGATCCAACTGGTCACGGCCGCCAGCGCCTGCTCACGATCGCCGTGCTGATTGCGCACCGCGTTGAACACCGCGAGCTGCGCGTCCGCCGAGGTGCCGGCCGTGACGATCGCGCGGCAATGCTCGACTTCCGGTCGGCAGCCGAGCGCTTCTGCGTCGGCACTGCTTTCAGCGATCACCCGCTCGACCAGTTCCGCCACCGTCACCGCGCAGCCATTGTCCTCGTCGACGAACGTGCCGTGCACGCCATAGCGCTGCGCGCGCCACTTGTTCTCCACCACGATCGCCCGCGACACGGCCGTCAGCGTCGCATTGATCTGCGGATTGCGGTGCAGCCGCCGCACCAGCGCGCGATAAAGCGACGCGATCGCGACCGCGTCGTCGACGAAGGTACAGCAGTCCGGTGCACGCAATTCCAGCGTGGGGTGCTGCAGCGAAGGCCGCATCGCCCACCACACATAGCTCGAATCTTCGATCACCCCAGCCTTCACCAATGCATCGACATAGGCGTCGAATTCCTGCGCTGTCCTGAACAGCTCCGGGATACCGGTGCGCGGCAGCTCGTCGTAAGCAGCGAGTCGGTAGCCCATCAGTCCCGTTCGTTTCGACTGCCAGAAAGGCGAGGATGTGGCGAGCGCGATAAACAAGGGCAAATAGGGCAGCATGCGCGTCATCACATCGACGCGCGCTTCGTGGCTTGGCAGTTCGACATGCACGTGAAGTCCGCACAGCATGTTGCGCTGTCCGATCATCTGCAGGTCGTGCATCACCGCGTCGTAGCGTTCGGCCGGCGTCTGGATCTGGTCGAGCCACAGCGCCGTCGGATGCGTGCCCGAGGCGAGAATGGCGAGTCCGTGTTCCTTGGCGATCGCGGCCGTGATGCGGCGCAGCTGCCGCAGCTCGTCACGCGCGGCGGCGACGGAATCCTGCGGCTGCGTGGCGACTTCGATCTGCGCCTGCAGCATCTCGCCCGTGATCTGGTTGCCCAGCGCCGCTTTGGCTGCGTGGAAGAACCCGTCAGGACGTGTCGCCGCGACCGCCTTGCTGCCCGCATCGACGAGGAAATATTCCTCCTCGATCCCGAACGCGTACTCGTTCGACATTCAAAAGCCTCGTGTTTTCACGGGGGCTGGCCCCCCAACCCCGTTCGCCGTCGCGGACCTGATAACGCGAGCCCACATGGGCGGTTCCGTTAGGTGAGGGACCAACGGCCGTTCGCGAGAAGGACGGAAAGTCGAAAGTTGAAATTTAGCCGCGCCAGTCGCCCACGGCGGCCTGAACCAGCGTCAGCGCGGCGACCGCCGCCGTGTCCGCGCGCAGGATGCGCGGACCCAGCGACAATGTCACGCTGTTCGGCAGGCGCAGCAAAGCCGCGCGCTCATGTTCGGCGAATCCACCCTCCGGTCCAATCAGAACCGCCATTGGCGGATTTTTTGCGGCAGCCGCGCCGGTCAGCGCGGCGATCGGATCGGCGACTTCGGCGGCCTCGTCGCAGAATACCAGCCGGCGGCCCGGATCCCATTCGGCGATCATCTTCGCGAAGGAAAGCGGCTCCTGCACCGTCGGCAGCGCCAGGATTCCGCATTGCTCGGCTGCCTCGATCACGTTGGCGCGCATCCGCGCGAGGTTGACCCGCTCGGCCACGGTGTGCTGCGTGATCACCGGCTGCAGGACGGAAGCCCCGAGTTCCACCGCCTTCTGCACCATGTAGTCGAGCCGCGCGTGCTTGAGCGGCGCGAACAGATAGTGCAGGTCGGTCTGAGGCGGTTGCGGCCGCGCGCACGTGCTGGCGACCAGGGTGACCGCCCTGCGACCTTCGGCCTCGATCTGCGCCTTCCATTCGCCGTCGCGGCCGTTGAAGATCAGAATGGTGGCGCCCGGTTTCAGCCGCAAGACATTGACGAGATAGTTGGTCTGCGCTTTGTCGAGGGCGATGCGGGCCGCAGGACCGATCGCAGCGTCAACGAAAAGGCGCGGGGAGCGGAAATCGTGGCGTGGCATTCCGCCCCTTTACCGGCTTCCCGGCCGCCGCGCCATCGGTGCCGCCCCGTTGCCGCCGAATTCTCGGGCTTGTTAAGGGATTGGATGCTAGATTTGCCGCATTCCCACATGGATCGCTCCCGCAGAGGAACGCCATGAATTGGTGCCGCGCCGTTGCCCTTGTCGCTCTCGCCGTGCCGGCTTTTGCTCCGCACGCCGGGGCACAGGCCCCAATGGGCGCACCCGGCGCCGGCGGCGGCGCGCCGCCCTGCGTCGCGGAGTTTATGCCGTTGCGTCAGGAGGCGGAAAAGCGGGCCGCTGCCATCAAGGCGGCTGCCGACCGCAAGGCGCCGCGCGAGGAAGTCTGTAACGCCTTCAAAAGGTTCTCGGAATCCGAGGCAAAGCTCGTCAAGTACATGGAGGCGAACCAGTCCTGGTGCGGCATTCCGCCGGACGCGGTGAAGCAGATGAAGCAGAACCACAGCCGCACCCTTGCCACCCGCGACCGCGCCTGCGCCGGCGGGCCGATCGGCGGTGGGCCGGCGCCGCGGCCGGCCGGTCCGAGCCTCAGCGAGGCGCTCGGCACCTCGCGCGGCATCAATCCCAACGCCGTGACGCCCGGTCGGGGCACCTTCGACACGCTGACCGGCAACGCCCTGCAGCGCTGACCATGGCGGACGTGGCCGGCCAAGTCGCCGATTCGACCGGCAACTGGGTCGATCGCCGGGCGCCCGCGGCGCTGCGGCCTTATCTGCGTCTCGCCCGCCTCGACCGCCCGATCGGCTGGTGGCTGCTGTTGCTGCCGTGCTGGTGGTCGACCGGCCTCGCCACCGTTGCGGAGCCGGGCGCCTGGCCCAATCCCTGGCATCTCGCTCTGTTTCTGATCGGGGCGGTCGTCATGCGCGGCGCCGGCTGCACCTGGAACGACCTCGTCGACCGCGACATTGACGGTCTTGTCGAGCGCACCCGCTCACGGCCAATTCCTTCCGGCCAGGTTACGGCGCGTTCCGCGGCCATCTTTCTGGTGGCGCAAGCGCTGGTCGGTCTGCTCGTGCTGCTCCAGTTCAACCGCTTCGCCATCGCCACGGGCATCGCCTCGCTGCTGGTCGTCGCGATCTATCCGCTGATGAAGCGGATCACCTGGTGGCCGCAGAGCGTGCTGGGGCTCGCCTTTTCCTGGGGCGCGCTGATGGGCTGGGCGGCGGCCTTCGGACGGCTCGATCCGCCCGCGCTGCTGCTCTATCTCGGCTCGATCGCCTGGGTAATCGGCTACGACACGATCTATGCCCATCAGGACCGCGAGGACGACGCCCTCATCGGCGTGAAATCGACCGCGCGGCTGTTCGGCGAGAACACGCGGCCGATGCTGGCGACCTGCTATGCCCTTGCCGTCATCCTGATCGCCTTGGCGGGAGTTGCTGCCGGCGGCGGCCCGCTGTTCCTGGCCGGGCTCATCGCGTTCGGCGCCCATCTGACGTGGCAGGTGCGGCGGCTCGATGTGGCCGATCCCGCTCTGTGCCTGCGCCTGTTCAAGTCCAACCGCGACGCAGGCCTGCTTCTGTTCGCCGGCCTCGTGATGGAAGCCGGCGCCCGCAACCTCGGCCTGCTCTGAGCTCAGTTACGCGCGATAATCTCGCGCTCGCCGCTGTGGACGACCTGCGCCCGCTCCAACTGGCCGGGACGCCGCCGCAGCGGCATCGAAGCCCGCCGCCGCTTGACGGCATTGTGCCGCCGCCGCCGCGGCGTTGCGGCCCACACCCGCAGCGCGCCGAGCGAATGGAACGGCTGGCGCAATTGCCCGTCTTCGCCGGCGACGAGCAGCGGCAGGCCGAGAACGCGGCTCCATGCCTGCCAGGCGGCGACGATGTCGTCGCTGTCCGTCGCGCGGAACAGCGGTACCGACAGGCCGGGATCGCGGTGCTCCAGCGTCACCGCGAGAACCTCGCCGCCCGGTTCCGTCCCGTCGATGCGCAGCGCGACACCGAGATACACGCGCACCGGCACCTTGACCGCCATGCGGATGCCCCGCACGGCGCGCCGCACCACGACGCGCTCGCGGTCAAGTTCGACACTGCGAATATGTTCGTCGGCGCCGGTATCGCCTGCTGTGAAGCGGACCGGCAGCGCGAAGGGGTCGAGCCGCAGGCTGCGGCTCGACCCGGCGAGGGCAACCCCGCCGAGCTCCGTTTGACGCCTCAATTTCATGCTCCCTGCCGGGCTTATGTGCCCGTGCGTTGGGGCCACTATGCCCCGGGAGCCTTCGCGATCCCCTTAATGTCTCTGGTTAATCGGCCGTAGCCCCGCCGTCTTCGCGCGTCATGATTGACGGGAGCTTGCCGGAACCGTGCGACTTGCAGCTTGTCGCCCGATGGGCGAAGACCAGGGAGCCCGGCCGCCCGGCATTCCGTCCGCGGTCGCAGGCGCCGCCCCAACCTGTGGATCGCGATGTCCTCTCTTCTCGATCAATCCGCCCTCAGTGCCCTGGCCGAGCGTCTGGTCGCCGCCGCCATGCGCGCCGGTGCCGACGCGGCCGATGCCGTCGCCGTGCGTTCGGTGTCGCTGTCCGTTTCCGTCCGCCAGGGTGCGGTGGAGGAGAGCGAACGGGCCGAGGGTGACGATCTCGGCCTGCGCGTCCTCGTCGACGGCCGCCAGGCGGTGGTCTCGACAAGCGACGTCACCGGCGCCGGAATCGATGATCTTGCCGCACGCGCGCTCGCCATGGCCCGGGCCGCGCCGCGCGATCCCTATGCGGGCCTGGCCGAAACCGACCGGCTCGCCACCGACATTCCCGATCTCGACCTGCTCGATCCCGATCTGCCGAGCGTCGCGCGGCTGGAACAATTGGCCCGCGCCGCCGAGGATGCAGCGCTCGCGGTGAGCGGCGTCACCAAGTCGGGCGGCGCCTCCGCGTCGGCCGGCATAGGCGGCATGGTCCTGGTGACGAGCCATGGTTTCCGTGCCGGCTATCTCGGCTCGCGCCATGGCCTCTCGATGACGGCTATTGCCGGCGAGGGCACCGGCATGGAGCGCGACTACGACTTCACCGCCGCGCTGCATGCGGGCGACCTCGACGACGCCGCCACCATCGGCCGGCGCGCCGGCGAGCGCGCGGTGGCGCGGCTCAATCCGCGCAAGGTGCCGACCGGCCGCTTTCCCGTCGTGTTCGACCGCCGCGTCTCCGCGAGCCTCGTCCGCCATGTCGCTGCGGCCGCCAACGGCGCGGCCATCGCCCGCAAGACCAGCTTCCTGCAGGACAAGCGCGGTACCCGCATCATGCCGGCAGGCATGCGCATCGTCGACGATCCGCTGCGCCGGCGCGGTCTGCGTTCGCGGCCGTTCGACGCCGAGGGCGTGGCCGGTCGTCCCTTGGCGCTGGTCGACGACGGCGTGCTCGCCTCGTGGCTGCTCGACAGCGCGACCGCGCGCGAACTGGGGCTCGCGACGACCGGCCACGCCCAGCGCGGCGCCTCTTCCGTGCCCTCGCCAGGGCCCAGCAACCTGCATCTCGAGCCGGGATCGGTCACGCCCGAAGCGCTGATCGGGGGGGTGTCGCGTGGCCTCTACGTCACCGACCTGATCGGCAGCGGCGTCAATCTCGTCACCGGCGATTACAGCCGCGGCGCCGCCGGCTTCTGGATCGAGAACGGCGAGCGCGCGTTCCCCGTCAGCGAGATCACCATTGCCGGCCATCTCGGCGACATGCTGCGCGACCTCGCCGCGGCGGACGATCTTGAATTCCGATACGGCACCAATGCGCCGACCCTGCGTGTGGAGGGCCTGACCGTTGCCGGACAATGATCATGCGGTGCTGCGGGCGCTCGTCGAGCCGGCCGTGCGCGACGCCGGCGCCCTGGCGCTGGGCCGGTTTCGCGGCCCGCTGCGGCACTGGACCAAGGACAACGCCTCGCCGGTGAGCGAAATCGACATCGCCGTCGACGAATTGCTGCATGAGCGCCTCGCCGGCTTCGATCCCGCTTACGGCTGGCTGTCCGAAGAAACCTACAAACCGGGCGCGCCCAAGGGCGCCGACCGCACCTGGATCATCGACCCGATCGACGGCACCCGTGCCTATATCGGCGGGCTGCCGGACTGGACCGTTGTCGTCGCCCTGGTCGAGCATGGCCGTCCGCTGCTGGCGGCCATTTTCGCGCCGGTTGCGGACGAGTTCTTCTTCGCCTTCCGCGGCGCCGGCGCCACCGTCAACGCCGCGCCGATCCGCGCCACCGACGGCGCCACGCTCGCGGGCAGCCGCGCTGCCGGGCCGCATCGCTTTCTCGAGCGCCTGCAGCGGCTCGACCCGAACATTGCACGCGAACCGAAAGTGCATTCCCTGGCGCTGCGCCTGGCTCGCGTGGCGCAGGGGCGCCTCGACATCGCCTTCGCCTCCGATGCCAGTCACGACTGGGATCTTGCGGCAGCCGATCTTTTGGTGCACGAAGCCGGCGGGACGCTGACCACGCTGGATGGACGGACGCTCGTCTATGATCGGCCCGTGCCCACCCACGGCGCGCTGATCGCTGCAGGCCGTGCCCGACACCAGACCTTGATCGATCTCATGCGGGATCGGCAATCTTCGTTCGCCTGAGTGGCGTGCGTACCGCGCCGTTCGAGGAGCCTTCGATGTCCAGCGAGCCCGTTCGTAAGCAATTGCTTCATCTCGTCTTCGGCGGCGAGCTCGAGAACCTGGACACCAACACTTTCAAGGACCTGTCCGCCCTCGACATCGTCGGCATCTTCCCGAATTATGCGACCGCCCACGATGCCTGGAAGGCGAAGGCGCAACAGACCGTCGACAATGCGCATATGCGCTACTTCATCGTCCATCTCCACCGGTTGCTCGATCCGGAAGAGGACGGGTCGGCGAAGCGCTGAGCTGGACGACGCGCGATGTCGCTTCTGAGGCGCGTTTCGCGATCGCCGGCGCTCTTGACCTTCACCGGCATCGTAGCATCACATTACCTGCGTCTGGTCTGGAACACGAGCCGCTTCGTCGTCGAGCCGGAGGATATCTACGATCGCATCCGGGGCGATCTGCCCGTCATTATCGCGATGTGGCATGGCCAGCATTTCATGATGCCGTTCATCAAGAAGCCGGAGCATCGCGCCAAGGTTCTGATCTCGCGTCACCGCGATGGCGAGATCAACGCGGTGGCCGCCGAGCGGCTCGGCATCGGCACCATTCGCGGTTCGGGCGATCACGGCCGGCGGTTCGATCGCAAGGGCGGTGTCGGCGCGTTCAAGGCCATGCTGACGGCGCTGGAGGAGGGTTGCAACGTGGCGCTCACCGCTGACGTTCCGAAGGTCTCGCGCGTGGCCGGCCTCGGCATCGTCATGCTCGCGCGCAATTCCGGCCGCCCGATCCTCCCCGTAGCGATGGCGACCAGCCGCCGCATCGAGCTCAGCAACTGGGACCGCTCCGCCGTCAACCTGCCGTTCAGTCGCGGCGTCACCATCGCCGGCGATCTAATCCGCGTTCCGGCGGACGCCGACGAGGCGGAACTGGAGCGATGCCGCCGCGCGGTCGAGGACTCGCTCAACGACGCCACCCGCCGCGCCTATGCGCGTGCGGACGGCGGAAAGGCGGCCAGTGGCTGAGCGTCTGCCCCTGACCCTGCGCACCTACCGCGCGCTCACCACCGCGGCGACCCCGTTCGCCCGGCTGTGGCTCGCGAACCGGCTGCGCAAGGGCAAGGAAATGGCGGCGCGCCTGCCGGAACGGCGCGGCGAAGCCGGGCGGAGCCGCCCGCCCGGTCCGCTCGTCTGGGCCCATGGCGCCAGCGTCGGCGAACTCGTCGCCATCCTGCCGCTGCTGGACCGCATCCGCTCGCACGGCTTCCATGTGCTCGTCACCACCGGCACCGTCACCTCGGCGCGGCTCGCCGAGCGGCGCCTGCCGCCGGGGGCGTTTCATCAGTTCGTGCCGCTCGATTCCCCGCATTACGCGGCCCGGTTTCTCGACCATTGGCGCCCCAGCCTGGCGTTGTTCGCGGAATCGGATCTGTGGCCGAACCTCATTCTCTCGACCGCCGATCGCGACATCCCGCTGATCCTCGTCAATGGCCGCCTGTCGGAACGCTCGTTCAACCGCTGGCAGCGCGCCCCCACCACCATCGCCGCCCTGCTCAGCCGCTTCGACCTCTGCCTCGCCCAGTCGCTGCCCGACGCCGAGCGCTACGGCGCGCTCGGGGCGCCGCGCGTCGTCACCACCGGCAACCTCAAGCTTGACGTGCCGGCGCCGCCGGCGGATCCGCAAAAGCTCGCCGCTTTGCGGGCTGCGGTGCAGGGGCGCCCGGTGATCGCAGCGGCCTCGACCCATGCCGGCGAGGAAGCGATCGTGATCGAAGCGCACCGGCGTCTGCGCGAGGCGTTTCCGAACCTGCTCACCGTGCTTGCGCCGCGCCATCCCGAACGCGGCGCTGGCATCGTCGACATTGCCGCGGCCCTCGGTCTCACGGCGGTGATGCGCTCGCGCGGCCACCTGCCGGACCGCGGCACCGACGTCTATGTCGCCGATACGATCGGCGAACTCGGCCTCGTCTATCGCATCGCGCCGATCGTGTTCATGGGCGGCTCGCTGGTACGCCACGGCGGCCAGAATCCGATCGAGGCCGCCAAGCTCGGCGCCGCGATCCTGCACGGCCCGCATGTGTGGAACTTCGGCGACATCTACGCCGCGTTGAACCGCTCCCACGGCGCCGAGACGATCGGCGATGCCGGCCGGCTCGCCGCCTGCATCGCGGCGTGGCTCGACGACGCGCGTGCGCGCAAGGCCGCCGCCGAAGCGGCGCAGAAGACCATCGCCCGGCTCGGCGGCGCCTTCGACCGCACCTTCGGCGCGCTCGAACCCTACTTGCTGCAACTCCATCTCGAGACGCGCTGACCATGCGGGCGCCGGACTTCTGGTGGCGCAAGCCGGGGCTCGCCGCCGCCGCGCTGGCGCCGCTGGCGGCACTCTACGGTGCGGTCGCGGCTTCGCGCATGGCGCGGCTCGGCTGGCGCTGCCCGGTCCCGGTCGTCTGCATCGGCAACTTCACCCTCGGTGGCGCCGGCAAGACGCCGACCGCGCTCGCCGTCGCCGCGTGGCTGCGGGAGAACGGCGAGCACCCGTTCTTCCTCACCCGCGGCTATGGCGGCCGGCTCGCCGGGCCGGTCACGGTGGGCGACGGCCACACGGCGGCGGATGTCGGCGACGAGGCGCTGCTGCTGGCGCGGACCGCCCCCACGATCGTCGCCCGCGACCGCCGCGCCGGCGCCGCGGCCGCGCAGGCCGCAGGGGCAAGCGTGATTGTCATGGACGACGGCTTCCAGAATCCCTCGCTTGTCAAGGACGTCGCCCTGCTCGTGGTCGATGCCCGGCGCGGCATCGGCAACGGCCGCGTCTTCCCCGCCGGGCCGCTGCGCGCGCCTTTCGCCACGCAGTTGGAACGTGCGGGTGCCGTTCTCGTGATCGGGGAGGGGGCTGCGGCCGGGCCTGTTCGCGGCGCTGCCGCGGTGGAGGATCGCCCGGTGTTCGCCGGCGCGCTGCAGCCGGATCCGCAGGCGCTCGCGGCGCTGGCCGGCCGGTCGGTGCTCGCCTTTGCCGGGATCGGCGATCCGGAGAAGTTCTTTGCGACCCTGCGGCAGAACGGCATCGATGTACGCGCAGCGCGCGCCTTTCCCGACCACCACCGCTTCGAGACGCAGGAACTCGCCGCGTTGGCCGATAAGGCCCGCGCGGGCGGCCTCACGCCCGTGACGACGGAAAAGGACTTGGTTCGGTTGGGAAGGATGCGCGAGACGATCCCGGGCCTCGTGGCCCTGCCGGTGCGGCTGGTGAGCAATCAGGCAGAAGCGCTGCGCGCCTTCATCGCGGACGGAATCGCCGCCGCGCGCCGCTGACGGGGCCGCTTACGAGGCGGGCCGCTGCTGCAGGCGCTGCATCACGACCTCGGGGCCCGCATAGGCCTCCTGCAGATCCACGCTCCAGTATTTCAGCTCTTCCAGCGGAATCGGCACGCCGGTCACGGCGCAGCGCACGAACGCCCCCGGCCGTACCACGCGGAAGTCGCCGTCGAGATATTTGATCTCCGCTTCCCCCGCCATGGGGGGCTGCCGATCGTACCGATTGAGCACTGTCGACCTCCGTCGGAACGGCGCCCGGCGCCGCGCAACAACGATATCAAGAACCACATCAAAATAGTGGCTTCAGCGCGGCGGCGAAACCCGCACCGCGATGTCGCCCGCACGACCTGGGTTGCAGCCCGCTCAGGGCTCGAACAGGCTGCCCTGCTCGGCCCGCGCGGCGCGCGGCCGCCGGCTCTCCTTGCGCGGCGGCGACATGCCGTCCGCCCCGCCACCGGCCGTGGCGGCCACGCGGCCGTCGGCGAATTCGATCTCCAGCGCCTGCCCCGGCGCCACCTGCGCCACCGCGCGCACCGGCCGTCCGGCCTCGTCCCGCACCAGCGCAAAGCCGCGCGCCAGCACGCCGTGATAGGAGAAGGCGGCAAGCAGCTGCCCCGCCCGTTCGACCCGGATCTGCCGCCGTTCCAGGATCTGCGTCATGGCGAAGCGCGCGCGCTCGGTGCAGCCCTGCAGGCGCGCCCGTTCGTGGACGATCCGGGCCCGCTGCGCCTCGCGATTGGCCACCATGGCGCGAGTCAGGCGGTGCGCGAGCGCATCGAGCCGGCTCTTCTCGCGCGCCACCAGCACTTTCGCCGCCCGCTTGCGCTGGGAATCCAGCGCGGCGACGCGCTCCCCGCATCGTTGCAGCCGTCCCGAGAGCAGGCTCGGCGTCAGCCGGCCGGCCGCGCGCGCGAGCTGCTTCTCGTGGGCATGCGCATTGGCCCGCAATGCCCGCGGCAACCGGTCGCCGAGATTGTCGAGCCGCTGCCGTGGCACTGCCAGCAAGGCGTCGGCCGAGGGCAGGGCGCGCGCGGCCGAGCGCAGTTCCGTGCGCCGCGCCTCCATGCAGCGCAGCCACACCGCGACGCGCCGCCGTTCCAGCGTGTCGACCTGCGCGATCAGGTCGGCGCGCACGGGAACCGCCATTTCCGCCGCGGCGGTCGGCGTCGGCGCGCGCTTGTCCGCGGCGAAATCGATCAGCGTGATGTCGGTCTCGTGCCCGACCGCCGATATGAGCGGGATCATGCTGTCCGCCGCGGCGCGGACCACGATTTCCTCGTTGAAGCACCACAGATCTTCGAGCGAGCCGCCGCCGCGCGCGACGATCAGGAGGTCCGGACGCGGAATGGGCCCATTTTCCGGCAGCGCATTCATGCCGCGGATTGCCGCCGCGATCTGCTCGGCGGCGCCGTCGCCCTGCACCCGCACCGGCCAGACCAGCACTCGGCGCGGAAAGCGGTCGGCGAGCCGGTGCAGGATGTCGCGGATCACCGCGCCGGTCGGCGACGTGACGACGCCCACCACCTCCGGCAGGTACGGCAGCAACTGCTTGCGCGCATCGCTGAACAGGCCCTCGGCGGCGAGCTTGCGCTTGCGCTCTTCGAGCAGCGCCATCAATGCGCCGACGCCGGCCGGTTCCAGGCTCTCGATGATGATCTGATAGGACGATTTGCCCGGATACGTGGTCAGCCGCCCGCTGGCGATGACCTCCAGCCCTTCCTCGGGCTTGAAACGCATCCGCCCGAATACACCCTTCCACACCACGGCGTCGATTTTCGCGGTGTCGTCCTTCAGCGCGAAATAGCAGTGGCCGGAGGAATGCGGGCCGCGATAGCCGGACACTTCGCCGCGCACCCGCACATAGCCGTACGCGTCTTCGACGGTGCGCTTCAGCGCCGCCGAGAGCTCGGACACGCTCCATTCCGGGATATTGACGAGCGGCGCTTCGGCCATGTCTGCGAATCTCTTGCGGTGAGGGTGGGTCATGCTACATCACGGCGCGCCGGTCATCCCCCGGTCGACGGAACCAGCATGAACATTCTCCTGATCGGTGCGGGCGGCCGCGAACATGCCCTGGCATGGAAGCTCGCCGCCAGCCCCCTCGTTGAGCGCCTCTTTTGCGCCCCTGGCAACCCCGGCATTGCCCGCGAAGCGGAGCTGGTGACGCTCGATCCGGCGGATCATCGTGCCGTCATCGCCTTCTGCCATGAAAATCGGGTCGATTTCGTGGTGGTCGGCCCCGAAGCGCCGCTGGTGGCCGGGCTTGTGGACGACCTCGAAGCCGCCGGGATCAAGGCTTTCGGTCCGACCGCCGCCGCCGCGCGGCTGGAAGGATCGAAAGGCTTCACCAAGGACCTTTGCCGCGCCAACGGGATTCCGACCGCCGCCTACGAGCGCTTCACCGCCCCCGACGCCGCCAAGGCCTATCTGCGCCGTGTCGGTGCGCCGATCGTCGTCAAAGCGGACGGGCTCGCCGCCGGCAAGGGCGTGGTTGTCGCCGCGACCCTGGAAGAAGCGGAAGCAGCCGTCGACATGATGTTTGCCGGCGGTCTCGGCGCGGCCGGCGCCGAGGTCGTGATCGAGGAGTTTCTCGAAGGCGAGGAAGCCTCGTTCTTCGCTTTGTGCGACGGCGACACGGCGATCCCGCTCGCTTCAGCCCAGGACCATAAGCGTGCGTTCGACGGCGACAAGGGGCCGAATACTGGCGGCATGGGCGCTTATTCGCCGGCACCGGTGCTCACCCCGGAACTCGAACGCCGCACCATGGACGCGATCGTGCTGCCGACGGTGCGGGCAATGCGGGCGATGGGCTGCCCGTTCAAGGGTATCCTCTATGCCGGGCTGATGATCACCGCCGACGGCCCGAAGCTGATCGAATACAACGTGCGCTTCGGCGATCCGGAATGTCAGGTGCTGATGCTGCGGCTGATGTCGGATCTGCTGCCGGCGCTGGTCGCCGCGCGCGACGGCATGCTGAAGAACTTCGATCTGCGCTGGTACAGCGACGCCGCGCTGACGGTCGTGATGGCATCGAAGGGTTATCCCGGGGCCTATGAGAAGGGCACCGAGATCAAGGGGCTCGAGGCCGCGGCCGCGGTGGACGGCGTCGAGATCTTCCATGCCGGCACCGCGCGCGACGGCGACCGGCTCGTTGCCCACGGCGGCCGCGTGCTCAATGTCAGCGCCATGGCGCCGACCATCGCCGCCGCACGCGACCGCGCCTATCAGGCAGTCGCCGCGATCGACTGGCCCGGCGGCTTCTGCCGCAGCGACATCGGCTGGCGCGCGCTCGCCCGCGGCTGACTCAGCTTCGCCGCCGCGCCGCGTCGCCGAAGAACGCGTCGAAGATCTGCTGGAGGCCGTCGATCTGGGCCTGCTGCACCTGGCGCCCGGTTTCGAACATCTGTCCCATCAGGGCGCGGCCTTCCTCGCCGGCCGCGTCGAACTGGCGCGTCAGGTCCGACAGCTGGTCGAGCCCCGGCGATGATGCGCGCTCGGGGGCAGGCCGCGGCGCGGCGCCGCCGGCACCGCCGGCGCCCAGCATGCCGCCGAGGATCGAGCCGAGCAGGTCGCTCATCGGATCGCCACCGCCTGGCCGCGGCGCCTGCCCCGTTGGCGCTTGGCCCTGTTTGAAGACCTGATCCAGCATGTCCGCCCATCCGCTCTGCGTCTGCGCGGCCGAGCGGAACAATCCGCTCATGATCAGCGCCGCCACCGCCGGCAGCATCTTCTTCAGGATCTCGGGGCCCACCCCGGCGAACGGGGCGGCCTGGTCGGCCACCGCCCGGCTCACGTCCTTCGAGCCGAACATCGCCGCCAGTGCGTCGGTGCCGAATTGCTGCATCTGCGCCGCGAATGGCGGCTGTTCGAACGCCGCGCGTGCCTGCGGCTGAGCCATCGTCGCGAACAACGCCGCGAGGCCCTGCGGCGTCTGCGTCGCCTGCTTCAGCCCGAGTGTGAAGGCCGGCAGCAGCGCCTCGATCGCCGCCTGCGTCTGCTGCGGGGTGAGGCCGAACTGCTGCGCCATTGCGTTCATCGCGGCGCCGTTCTGCGCATTGGCGATCATCTCGTAGAGATTGAACATGGCGTCCTCCCGGTCCGGCACGCCCGCCCCGCGGCGCCGCCGGTCCGTTATTGTGGCCGAGTTCGGCCGCGATGGCGATTCACCCGCGCGACGGCGGGGCGTCCGCTGCCGGTTCCGCCGCGTCCGCCTCGTCGGGGCCGAGATCGGCCCAGTCGATCGCGGTCGCGCCCTTGCCGGACGTGAACGGGCCGATGGCAGGCGTGATCAGCGTCTGTTCCTCGACCGGCGCGGCACCACGCGCCGCGATCCGCTTCACCACCTGGTAGCTTGCGAGGATCGCGCCGATGCCGAACACGATGCTGCCCGCCGCCTGGCCGACCAGCACGCCGACGGCGCCGAACCAGTGCGCGCCCAGCCAGACGAACGGAATGGTCCCGAGCGTGGCGCGGCCCCAGTTGAACGCCGTCGACAGCGTCGGATAGCCGAGATTGTTGAACGCCGCGGTCGCAACGAACAGCGCGCCGACGAATACGAACGTTCCCGCCATGAACAGGCAGAAGAAGCGGATCAGCGTCGCACCGTCGCCGCTGGCGCCGAACATCGTCACGATCGGTTCCGTTAGCAGGGCCAGCACCAGCCACACGGCCACGCAGTAAAGCCCGATGAAGGTCAGGCTGTCGCCCAGGGCGCGCCGCACCCGGTCGAATCGCCGCGCGCCGAGATTCTGTCCCAAAATCGGCCCGATCGAGCCGGACAGGGCGAAGATGGCGCCGAACGCGACCGGCACGATACGCCACACCACTGCAAAGCCGGCCACGGCGGAATCGCCGAAGGTTGCCACCGTCGCCGTGACGAAGGCATTGCCGGCCGGCGTCGCCACATTGGCCAGCACCGCCGGCAGGGCGATCCGGTTGAGCGCGCCGGCATCGGCCCAGGCCGCCGCCGCGGACGGCCGCGCCACAAGATCGTGCACTTTCACGGCGCCGTAGAGGCCCACGGCCGTCAGCGCCACCCGCGAGAACACCGAGGCGATTGCCGCGCCGTCGACGCCGAGCCCGAAGGCGAAGATCAGCAGCGGGTCGAGCGCCGCCGTCACGAGGCCGCCGACGAGCGTGACATACATCGCCCGCCGCGCGTCCCCCGCCGAGCGCAGCAAACCGGCGCAGGACATGCCGATGCCCAGCAGGGGTGTGCTCGGTAGCACCATCAGCAGGAAGCGCCAGGCGATCGCATGGGTGTGTCCTTCTGCGCCGAGCGACGACAGGATCGAGCCCACGAATGGCAGCGTTGCCAGCGTCAGAACCGTGCTGACCACGATCATGAACACGAGGGACGACGCCGCCAATCGCCGCGCCCGGTCGCGCTCGCGCGCCCCCAGCGCCTGCGACACCAGCGCCACGCCGGAAATGGTGACGCCGATGCAGATCGACGTGGCGAAGAACAGCACCGTGCCGGCATAGCCGATCGCCGCCGCCAGCTCCTGCTCGCCGAGCAGCGAGATGTAGAACAGGTTCAGCAGGTCGACGACGAACACCGCCATCAGGCCGATCGAGCCGGTCGCCGTCATCACCACCACGTGGCGCATCATCGATCCGGTGGTGAATTTGGCGGCGTGGGCCTGCGTCATGGTCTCTCGATCGGATGTGTTCGGGTGTCCACGCGCGGCGTCAGCGCCGCAGCACCCCGGTTTCGATCAGATGCGTGCGCAGCCCGGCCTCGTCGCGGAACACGTGGCCTTGCAGGCCGGCGCTGCGCGCCCCGGCGATATTGCGCGGCTTGTCGTCGATCATTAGCGCCTCGCCGGGTTCGACCCCGACACGATCCGTCAGCCGCCGGTACACCAGCGGGTCAGGCTTGCGGGTCGCGAACTCGGCCGAAACGAACAGACGCGACCCGAACAGGACCGGCAGCTCCGGAAACAGGTCGCCGATCACCGCCTTCAACAGCAGCCCGTTATTGGTCAGCAGCGCCACTTCCGCGTTTTCCGCCACCTCCTTAACCAAGGCCAGCATTGCCGGCTCGACGGTCATCGCGTGCCGGCGCGCGGCCGTCCAGTCGGCGCGGCTGAACGGGCACTGCAGCCGCGCGGCGAAACCCGCGAAATAGGTTTCGGCGTCGATCTCGCCGGCATCGGAACGGGCTTCGAACCCCGAGTCCCAGATCGCGGCGCGAATCTCCTCGGCGCTCCGTCCCGACAGGGCCGCGAGATAATCGAGCCGGGCCGCCAAGTCATAACGGCACAGCACGTCGTCCATGTCGAAGATCACCAGCTTCACCGTGGATGAAGCCGTCCGTGTCAATTCCGTTGACGTCATCGTGACCATGGTTGCGGCGCCACGTCGGCGCGGCCGTACTCGCTTCGTCGAGCCTGCTTGTTTAACATGTCCTTCGACAACGGAAGGACGCGACCGGGCCGTATGGCCGGTTCCGGGCGGACGTGAGATGCGGTGTGTCCTTTTGGCGACGATCGTGGCCCTGTTCACGCTTGTCGGCGCCGATGCGGCGTCGGCGCAGGCAGGATTCGATCGCCCTGGCGGCGATTATGCGCGGTTCCCGGTGCGCTCCGGCGACCCCGCCGCCTGCGCCACCCGCTGCGAGCGCGACAGCCGCTGCCGCGCCTGGAGCTTTTCCTATCCGGCGACGGCCGGCGCCAGCGCCATCTGCTGGCTCAAGGCCGAGGTCGCGCCGCGCGAGGAGAATCCCTGCTGCGTGTCCGGCGTCGCCGGCGTCGGCGTGATCGCGCCGCGCGGGCCGGATTTCGAGTTCGCAATCGACCGCTTCGGCGGCGACTATCGCAGCTTCGACATTGCCGCCGATCCGAACGGCGCCACTTGTGCCGCCGCCTGCAAGGAGGACGAGCAATGCCGCGCCTGGACCTATGTGCGACCCGGCTATCACGGCGCCGCCGCGCGCTGCTTTCTCAAGAGCGCGCTGACGCGTCCAAGCCGCAAGCCGTGCTGCATCTCCGGGGTTGTCCGCTGACTGTGCATCGAATCGGTTCGTGGAGGAGGATCGCATGACGTCACGCCTGCTTGTCGCCGCCGCGCTTGTCGCGCTTGCCGCGCCCGCCGTCGCGCACCACGGCTGGGGCAGCTACGATGCCGCCCGTCCGATCACGGTCAGCGGCCCGATCGTCAGTTCCCGCTTCGAAAACCCGCACGCCACCGTCACGGTTCGCACGCCGGAGCGGGTCTGGACCGTCACGCTGGCGCCGACCTCGCGCATGACCAATCGCGGCGCCACCGCCGACATGATCGCCGTTGGCAAGACGATGTCCGCCTTCGGCTATCCCTCGACCGCCCAGCAGGGCGAGATGCGGGCCGAGCGCATCACCGTCGACGGCAAGACCATCGAGATGCGCTGATGGAGCATGCGGCGACCGACCTGTTCAGCGCCCTGGAGCATTCCGCCTGGGGCGCCACGATTCGACAGTCTGTCTGGCTCTATCCATTCGCCAATATCGGCCACGTCGTGGCGCTCGTTCTGTTCGCCGGCGCGTTGGCGGTGATGGACCTGCGCCTGCTCGGCGCCTTCGCCGCGACCCGTCCGGCGGACGTCGTCGGGCCGGCGCGCACCGCTGCGCTCGTCGCCTTCCTGCTGATGGTGCTGACCGGGTCGGTCCTGTTCACGGCCGAGGCGAGCCATCTGGCCGCCAATCCGGTGTTCCAGCTCAAGGTCGCGCTGATCGCGCTCGGTCTGCTGAACGTTCTCGCCTTCCAGACTGTCGCAGCGCGCAGCCTGCGCGCCTTGCCGGCGGGCGCGCGATTGCCGACCGCGGCCCGTGCCACCGCGATGGTTTCGCTGGCCCTGTGGCTTGCCGTCGCGGCCTGCGGCCGCAGCATCGCCTATTTCTAGAGGCGATGCCTCATCCGGTCCCGCCGACCGTGATCCGGTCCATCCGCAGCGTCGGCTGCCCGACGCCGACAGGCACGCCCTGGCCGTTTTTGCCGCAGGTGCCGATGCCGCTGTCGAGTTCGAGATCGTTGCCGATCATCGTCACCCGGTGCAGGTCGGTCGGCCCGTTGCCGATCAGCATCGCGCCCTTGATCGGCGCCGTCACCTTGCCGTTCTCGATCCGGTACGCCTCGGTGCACTGGAACACGTACTTGCCCGAGGTGATGTCGACCTGGCCCCCGCCGAAATTCACCGCGTAGATGCCGTTCTTCACCGAGGCGATGATTTCCGCCGGGTCGTGCCGGCCCGCCAGCATGTAGGTGTTGGTCATGCGCGGCATCGGCACATGCGCGTAGCTTTCGCGCCGCCCGTTGCCGGTCGGCTTCATGCCCATCAGCCGCGCGTTCTGCCGGTCCTGCATGTAGCCGACCAGGATCCCGTCCTCGATCAGCACTGTGCGGTTGCTGGGCGTGCCTTCGTCGTCGATCGTCAGCGAGCCGCGCCGGCCCGGCAGGGTGCCGTCATCGACCACGGTCACGCCCGGCGCCGCCACCCGCTGGCCCATCAGTCCGGCGAAGGCAGACGTCTTCTTGCGGTTGAAATCGCCCTCGAGCCCGTGCCCAACCGCCTCGTGCAGCATCACGCCGGGCCAGCCGGCGCCCAGCACCACGTCCATCTCGCCGGCCGGCGCCGGCACCGATTCCAGATTGACCAGCGCCTGCCGCACCGCCTCGTCGACGGCGCGCTGCCAATTGCCCATGGCGATGAAATTGCCGTAGCCCTCGCGCCCGCCATAGCCGTGGCTGCCGCTTTCCTGCCGGTCGCCGCTTCCGGCCACCACCGAGACGTTGACCCGCACCAGCGGCCGGATGTCGCGGAACGTGGAGCCGTCGCCGCGCACGATTTCGACCATCTGCCATTGCGCGCCGAGGCTCACCGTGACCTGGCGCACCCGCGGGTCCTTGGCGCGGGCGAAGGCGTCGATTTCCTGCAGCAGCGCCACCTTGGCTTCGAAGCCGGGCGCCGCCAGCGGATTGTCCTCGCCGTAAAGCTTGACGTTGGTGCGGCCCGGCGCAGCGGAATAGCTGCCGGAATAGCCGCCCTGCACGGCGCCGACCGCGTCCGCCGCGCGCGCCAAGGCCGCATGCGACAGGTCCGAGGCATGGGCATAGCCCACCGCCTCGCCCTTCACCGCCCGCAGGCCGAATCCCTGCGCCGTGTCATAGGTGGCCTGCTTCAGCCGGCCATTGTCGAACAGCAGAAGCTCCGACTGGCGATATTCAAGGAACAATTCGCCGTCGTCGGCCCCGGTCAGGCCGCGGCCGAGTTCCGCCTGCACGCGGGCGCGGTCGAGACCGGCGCGGTCGATCAGGGATTGGACGGTCGATTCGGTCATGGCGCGGATCCGGTTGGAGAGGGCCCGCCCAACATAGGGGCTCGCCGGTCCCGGCGCGAGCCGACCTAGGGGAGCTTGTCGAAGCCTTCACCGAAGCCCTTGAGGCCCATCGGTATGCCGATGCCTTCTTCGGGCGTTTGGAAGATGATGAAGGTCGCCTGCTGGCCGCCGCGGAGCTGCTTGATCAGGTTGTCGTCCATGATCACTTCGGCGACGCACCCGTTCGGCAGGCACCGCACGAACCCGGCTCGCCCCACATCGGCATTGTCGATCTTCAATCCCAGCCCCGACGGCAGCAACACCCCGAGCGGCGCCAGCACCCGCATCAGGCGGCTTTTCTGGTCGGCCGTCTTCAGCACGATCACGGTCAGGCCGACATTGGCCCGGTCCTCAGCCGTGACGCTCTGAATCAGGGCGCATTGCTCGCTCTGCGCGCCGGGGGGCGTGTCGCAGCGAATCTGCCAGTCGCCATGCGTCGACTTGACCGCCCCCTGGGCGGCGGCGAACGGCATCGCCGCGAGAACCGCTGCGCCCGTCAGGACAACGGCGGCGAGGGCGCGCAGACCAGTATAGCGGTGCAGGCTCATCGTCCGTTCCTCGGCTCACCGGCGGAAGGACCGGCAGAAGGATCGGCCCGGCCCGCCGATTCGTGCGCGCAGGCCAGTGCCGGCGGCCTTGCTACAGCCTGTCGATATCCTGTCAAGAACACTTCCTTTGTGATTCGCGGCTGCGGTCTCGCGCTGCGGCGCACAGCGTGCTAGGCCCTCGGCCTCTGCGCAGCTTGTCGTGTACGCCATGCAGCAAGGCGCATTGCGAGTAGGGCGGAATTGTGGTTTGAGAAGCTCCAAGTTTCGGCCTATCCCCCTGCGCGCAAGTGCGGAAGCGTGACGGCAGCGTCTGGGCCGGGACCGGTCGCAGCGGAAGCCGACGGCGGTGTACGTCGCGGTGATCCGATGCCGAGACAAAGGGCTCGTCAGAGCCCATCTTTCGTCGAAGGAGCGAAGACGACGATGCAGGTGCTCATGCGGTTGATCGCCTCGGTGGCTGTCGCGTTGGCGATGCTGGGCCTCGGCGACCTGGCATATGCGGGCCTCGGCCAGCCATCCCCTTGGCAGATGGGACTGCAGCAGTCGGCATCGCCGGTGATGGACGAGGTGCGCTGGTTTCACGACTTCTTGTTGTGGATTATCGCCGCGATCGTCCTGCTCGTGCTGGTGCTCCTGGTGGTGGTGATCGTGCGCTACAACGCGCGCAGCAATCCGATCCCCTCCCGGACGACTCATCACACTTTGCTCGAGGCGCTCTGGACCGTGGTTCCGGTGGTGATCCTCGTCATCATCGCCGTGCCGTCGTTCCGGACGCTGTTTCACCAGCTCGACATTCCTGAGGCCGACATTACCGTGAAGGCCACCGGCAAGCAGTGGTATTGGACCTACAGCTATCCGGACGAAGGCCAGTTCGAATTCGATTCGCTCATGGTCCAGGAAGGCGATCTGCAGCCGGGTCAGCCGCGCCTGCTCGCCGTCGACAACGCCATGGTCGTGCCGGTGAACAAGGTTGTCCGCGTGCAGGTCACGGCCGCCGACGTGATCCACGCCTTCGCGGTGCCTTCCTTCGGCGTCAAGATCGACGCGGTTCCGGGCCGTCTCAACGAGACCTGGTTCAAGGCGACCAAGGAAGGCATCTATTACGGTCAGTGCTCGGAACTCTGCGGCAGGGACCACGCTTTCATGCCGATTGAAGTCCGTGTCGTCAGCGAGGAGGCCTACGCGGCCTGGCTGGAAGAGACGAAGAAGAAGTTCGCCAGTGACGACCGCAGCGCCCCGGCCAAGGTCGCTGCCGCCGCGGCGGCGCACTAACGAACAACACGAGACGACAAGCGTCGAAGGATCGCACTCATGGCTACGACGGCGACGGCCCACGGCACTCACGAGGCGCACGACCATCCGACCGGATGGCGCCGCTACCTCTATTCGACGAACCACAAGGACATCGGCACGATGTACTTGTTTTTCTCGATTTTCGCCGGGCTGATCGGTGCCGCGCTCTCCATCGGCATCCGCATGGAGTTGCAGTATCCCGGCATGCAGATCTTCGCGTCCGGGCACATGTTCAACGTCTTCACCACCGCCCATGGCCTGATCATGGTGTTCTTCGTGGTGATGCCGGCGATCATCGGTGGCTTCGGCAACTGGTTCGTGCCGCTCATGATCGGTGCGCCGGATATGGCGTTCCCGCGCATGAACAACATCTCGTTCTGGCTGCTGCCGGCGGCGTTCTCGCTGCTGCTGATTTCGCTGTTCGTGGAAGGCGAGCCCGGCGGCCTCGGGGCCGGTACCGGCTGGACCGTCTATCCGCCGCTCTCGACCTCGGGTCACCCCGGTCCGGCGGTGGACTTCGGCATCCTGTCGCTGCACATCGCCGGCGCGTCGTCGATCCTCGGCGCCATCAACTTCATCACCACCATCTTCAACATGCGCGCCCCGGGCATGACGCTGCACAAGATGCCGCTGTTCGTCTGGTCGGTGCTCGTGACCGCGTTCCTGCTGCTGCTGTCGCTGCCCGTGCTCGCCGGCGGCATCACCATGCTGCTGACGGACCGCAACTTCGGCACGGCCTTCTTCGCCCCCGATGGCGGTGGTGACCCGATTCTGTATCAGCACCTGTTCTGGTTCTTCGGCCACCCCGAAGTGTACATCATGATCCTGCCGGGCTTCGGCATGGTCAGCCAGATCGTCTCGACCTTCAGCCGCAAGCCCGTGTTCGGCTATCTCGGCATGGCCTACGCCATGGTCGCGATCGGCGGCATCGGCTTCATCGTCTGGGCCCATCACATGTACACGGTGGGCATGACCTCCAGCACCCAGGCCTATTTCGTCGCCGCCACCATGGTGATCGCGGTGCC